>Ga0187886_1000715_pt1 | contig 36582 bp, 34 predicted proteins | sample June2016WEW_20_1_FD_133001 | JGI IMG/M metagenome (GOLD analysis project Ga0187886, IMG submission 133001) | Peatland microbial communities from SPRUCE experiment site at the Marcell Experimental Forest, Minnesota, USA - June2016WEW_20_150 | ecosystem: Environmental > Terrestrial > Soil >...
AGAACGTGTGGCGAAAGCTTCGTCGCGAAAGAACAGTTGGCAACCTGCGCGCGGGCGTGAACGCCAGCATCGGTGCGGCCCGAGCCGTGGACGCGGACGTGATGCCCCGCGATCTTCGCCAGCGCCGCTTCGAGAACTTCCTGCACGGTCATGGCGTTCGGCTGAAGTTGCCAGCCGCCGTAGGCGGTGCCGTCGTAGGCGAGGGTGAGCTTGAAGTGTTTCATCTGTAGCGGCGCTCTACGAGCAGCGGCCCGGTTTAGAGCATGTCCTTCGGCGGTCATAGACCGCCGCTACTGTCTGAGCCGGACGGACCAAGGTTCGCAGCATCGAGGTAACTTTGCAGCATAATCTGAGCAGCCAGCTTGTCGATCTTCTCCTTGCGGTCTTTGCGCCTGACATTTCCCTCCAGCAGCGCGCGCTCGGCTTGGACGCTGGTGAGCCGCTCGTCCCAGCGTTTGACTGGCAGCGTGGTGGCCTGCTGCAACGACGTGATGAATCGCAGGGTACGCTCCGTTTGCGGGCTGGGCGATCCATTCATGCGCAACGGCACACCGACGACGATCGTGCTGACACCGTGTTCTGCGGCGATCCGCAGAAGTTCGCGAACGACCGTCTGATCCGAGCCGCCCACGAGATGATCGAGCGATTGCGCAATCGTGCCTGTTTCGTCGCTGATCGCCAAGCCGACGCGCTTCATGCCGAAATCTACTCCGAGAATTCGCATACGCATTGCAGCCGCGAAACCTTCTCGCGGCCCTCCCGCTGCCGCGAATACGATTCGCGGCTACAAGAATCTCTTGTACTTCTTCTCCTCCGCCAGTTTCTTCACCAAGTCTCGCACCTTCTGCGCTTCGTTCTTGTGACAAACCAGCGTCGCATCAGCCGTGTGGACGATCACCAAGTCATTCGCGCCCACGGCTGCAACCAGATGCTTATCTGTGCTCACGACCACGCAATTGCTCGCGTTCAGACCGACGAATTCGCCGCGCGCGACGTTGCCGTTGGCATCCTTCGCAAAGTGGCGCCCGACCGCAGGCCAGTCGCCGACGTCGTCCCAATCGAAATCGCCGTTGGCAACGACCACGTTGTCCGCCCTTTCCATAATGGCGTAGTCGATTGAAATTCTTTTCATCCGTCGGTACTCCCGCGCCAGCACGCGGCCAAACGATTTCGTCGCAACGGCTCCCCGAATCCGCTCACAGCTTGCCCACGTTTCCGGCTGGTGTTCGCGAAACGCCTCGGCAATGGCCCGCAGCGACCAGACAAACATGCCCGCGTTCCAGCGATACCCGCCGCTCGCGAAAAACTCTTTCGCCGTCTTGAGGTCTGGCTTCTCTACGAAGCGATGCGCCTTCCAAAACTGAGTGGGCGTCCCGGCGGCCAGTTCCTCACCCAACTCAATGTAACCGAAACCCGTGTGCGGGAAAGTCGGCTGGATGCCGATGGTCACAAGCACGTTCTCTCTGCCCGCCAAATCGAGCGCATCGCTCACGACCTGGCGGTAGCGACGGACGTCACGGATATATGAATCCGCAGGCAGAACCACCATCACGGCATCGGGATCGTGCTTGCCAATGATCGCCGCCGCGAGACCGATGCACGGCGCGGTGTTGCGGCCAATCGGTTCGGCGACGACGTTCTTGACCCGCGGCAGTTGCTTGTGGACCACGGGGGCTTGCTCGCGATTGGTCACCACCATCATCCGTGAATAATCGACAATCGTCTCCAGCCGCGCCACAGTCTGCTGGATCATCGTGCGGTCGCCCACAATCGGCAGCAGTTGCTTCGGCTTCTTGCGGCGGCTCATCGGCCAGAATCGCTCGCCGTATCCGCCCGCCATGATGACTGCCCAGTTCACTTTGGCCACCGCATCTCGATGTGGGTGTTGTTGAAATCCGGGTCGTTCAGGCTACCCGCGTGACGACAAGTCATGCCGGGCGGCAGCGATTGCATATTCACCGGCTGCCCTTCTGCAATGGCTTGACCGAAAGCTTGGATCTCAATCAGTCGATTCAACAGGTCAATCGCCGCGCCTCGATACTGGGCGGGCACATCGTGCACGCTCAAATCGGGTCGGGCAAACTTCCTCATGCCCCTCGTGTGAAGCCAGAACAGGCTTTCGTCTGCGATGCCGTCCTCCTCAGAGTACAGGATCACCACATGATGTCTCGGGACCGGCACGTTCGGCCCAAACAGTTCACTACGCCATTTCTCGCGGTCGTACCACCTGAAAGTTTGCGGATCCAACACGGCCAAGCCGCCGTTGTCCAAGAACCAAGTGACAAGCCCAACGACATCCCGCAGGTAATCGAGGCTCGTCGAGTCAGGTGTTTCGCCGCGTATGATCGTGTACTCAGGAGCCGCTTCGACCGCTGCTGCAAGTTCTGAGAGCTCGCGCTTCAAACCCGCTGCAAAAAAAGGTCGAGTCAAAAAGCTTGTGACCGCCCCTTCGCTATCCGTGCGTCTGTAATTGCGCACCTCGATGCCTTCGGGGATGCCGTTGCATCGATACTTGCTTCGGCTGATCTCGATCGTGTCGGGGAAACGGCCATAGACCTGATACCACACCAGCGCCTTTGCACCGGTCGGCTGGAAGGAATTGCGAGGCCATGAGGGCAGAGGATCGCTTGGCTGTGGTGCGGAACCGCCTGTTCCCTTTGGCTGACAACCTGCGTCCATGAGAGTGCCGATGAACAAAATGGCTACCAGGATCTTTTTCATGGTTCAGACCGATTTCACCGCCTTCACCATCGGCGCAACGAAGCGCGCGACCTTACTCGCAAGATTTCTGTCCGCACCCGACTTCGCAATCTGATTCACAATCGCGCTGCCGACGACGACAGCATCCGCCGTCTCAGCCACAGCGCGCGCCTGCTGCGGCGTCGAAATGCCGAACCCGACCGCCACGGGCAGTTTCGAATGTTTGCGGATCATCGCAACCATGGGCTTGATCGTTGCCGACACGGTTTTCTGCATGCCCGTTACACCTTCGCGCGAGACGTAGTAAATGAATCCGCTGGCGTGCCGCGCTATTTCACGGACGCGTTTCTCTGGTGTAGTCGGCGCGACGAGATAAATCGGATGCACGCCAGAGCGCTGCATTGCTTCCTCGTACGCGGCCGCCTCCTCAGGCGGCAAATCAAGAGCCAGCACGCCGTCCACGCCTGCCGCCGCTGCGTCACGCGCAAACTGCTTCACACCGTGGCGATGAATAAGATTGAAGTAAATGTAGAGTACAATCGGCGCCTGGCAGTTCTGTTTGCGCAACGCCGCGACAGTCTTCAAGACGCCGTCGAGCGTCGTCCCACTGCGTAGCGCGCGCTCCGCGGCAAGTTGGTTGACGACGCCATCCGCCAGCGGATCACTGAACGGCACGCCCAACTCCAGCACATCCACGCCGATCCCGCTCAAGCGGGACGCCAGCGCCGCCGTCGCCCTCAAGTTAGGGTCGCCCGCACAGATGTAAGCGACAAAGCCTTTCTGCCGCGCCGCGCGCAGTGCCTGAAATTTGGAGTCGATACGATTCATTTGTAAACGATTGTAGCCGCGAATCTCATTCGCGGCGACTTCCGACCGTCACACCATCCGCGAAGATGCTTCGCGGCTACAACTCCTTTGCATTTCGCAAGTAGATAAACCGCAGCCCTTCGAGGGTCAACATCGGATTGACATGTTTGATCCCGGGAATCTTCTTCGCCATCAAATGAGCGTGACCACCCGTCGCGACAACGATCGCACCGCGTAATCCCGGCTCGCGCCGCAGCGCATGCAGGATTTCCTTCACCAGCCCGCGATAGCCGACGACCGCGCCGACACGCATCGCCGCGACCGTGCTCCTGCCGATGACCCCGCCACGGCGGGGCTCCACAATTCTGATTCGCGGCAGAAGCGCGGTGCGTTGATAAAGGTAATCCGTCACCGCAGCCAGCCCCGGCGCGATGATACCGCCGACGTATTCGCGGCGGGCGTTGACGATGTCGAACGTGAGCGCCGTCCCGAAGTCCACGACGATGGCGGGCACACCGTACAACTCTGCGACGCCCACTGCATCAGCGAGCCGATCCGCGCCGATCTGCCGCTTGTTGGGATAATCGACACCGATTCCGAGGTCGATGAAGGCGTTCACGATCAACGGCCGCACCGACAGCACTCGCAGAAGCTTCTTTGTCGCAGCGGGCACGACGGACGCCAGCACACAGCTTGTGTATTGCCCCGATGCGAACGGAATCTCGCGAATCGCCGCCGTCGGAATTCTCACCGTGCGGAGGATGCGCTTCTCGTTGGACAGCGCAAAGCTGGTATTCGTATTGTTCGCGTTGATCAGCAAAGCGACATTTTGCTTTTTCATGCCCGTTCCACCACCAAATCACCACCCAGAATCCGTTCAATCTGTCCGTTGTCTTTTCGTATGAGCAACGCGCCATCGGCATCCAGCGCCTGCGCGTGGCCCTCGATGCGCCGTGCGCCTATTGTCACGACGAGTTGTTTGCCGAGCGTCGTACACAACTGCGCCCACTCAGCGATGATCGAATCGAAATCCGTCTGCGCTGCCGCGTAACATTCGTCCAGCGCCTGCAACACCGCCGTCGTTAACGCCGGGCGATCATGCGCCCGCCCCGTTTCGACTTGGAGCGATGTCGCAATCTCTGCGACCTCGGGCGGGAAATCCACCGCAGCACAATTCACGTCAATGCCGATGCCAAGAATCGCTGCCACAATCTCGTCTCCCTCGCCCTGCAACTCGGTAAGCACGCCTGCAAGTTTCTTGCCGTTGACGGTAACATCGTTCGGCCACTTGATGCGCGCATCCACGCCGCAGATCCGTCGTAGCGCACGCGCGACCGCGACACTTGCGGCGACCGTGATGCGCGGCGAAGCACTCAACGGCAGTTCAGGCCGCAACAGCACCGAAAACCACAGCCCTTTCCCTCGCGGTGATGCCCATGCACGCCCGTGCCGACCGCGCCCTTTCGTTTGCGATTCGGCGAACACAACGATCCCTTCGCCTCGTTGCGACTTCGCCATGCGAGCGATAACGTCATTGGTCGAAGACGTCTGCTCGAAGACCAGAATCTCCGAGCCGATCACGTGGTTCCCTGTTTGTCTTGTTGTGGGAGCGGCGTCCCCGCCGCGACCGGGAGTCTTGCCCCATGTCAATCGCGGCGGGGACGCCGCTCCCACAAACCCCACGGCTCCAAGCCGAGCCTTGATATCATCCGCCGTGAGGCGGTCAGGAGTCCCAAGCAGGCGATAACCAAAATGCGGGTGCGATTCGATCGTGTAACCGAGTCGTTCGAGCTGGGCGACTTCAGCAACAATGTTTTCGGCAGACATCCGCAGCAATTCTGCCAACTGCTCCGTCGGCACAAACTGCCCTGCCGCCCGATAAAATGTCTCCAAGATCGCCTTGCCCGTGTTCATCTCGCAAGCACTCTATCAAAATCCACGGCAGAGCGCAGCCGCCGGCTGCGCCGCGTTGTTTGCTTGCACTACAGTACGACCCGGCGGGTCGTCCGTACCAAAACCTATTCCTTCGCACCATATTCTCGGAGCGTATCAACAATCCTTGTGTGACCAGCTTCCACTGCCTGCTGCATTGGAGTCTTCCCAGCGTTGTCCTTTGCGTCGATGTCCGCATTCCATGACAAGAAGGGTTTGACCAGCACGATATCGCCACCTCTAGCCGCGATGTGCAAAGCAGTCATTCCATCTTGATCCCGCGCGTTCACTTCTGCCCCTGTTGAGAGCAACAACTCTATGATCTCTGAAGTCCCGAGTTCCGCTGCCATGTGTAACAGCGTGCTCTCGCCAGCAAACCTAGCGTTTACATCTAGACCGTTTTCCAACAGCAGGTTGACGATCTCGGTGCTAGCAAGAAGCATCGCCCACTGCGCCAGCGGCACACCTTCTGTGTCCGTGACGTGCACCAACACCGGTGTTTGTTCGAGCAACGCCTTGATCACATCCGGGTCGCCTGCACAATTGCCAACTGTAAGGGTAGCAAGGATGACCTTCGGTTGCTTCAAGCACCAAACAAACACACGCCGCCTTGTCCGCGGGTCGCGGGAGCCGCGAGCCCACGCCCATGCCGCCCTTATCCTCCAGCACAGACCGGTCCGGTGTTGTGTGGTCTTCATCAGTTACTCCACCATCTCCATCGAAAAATCCGCCGCCTTCGCTGAATGCGTAAGCGCGCCGATGCTAATGTAGTCCACACCCGTGCCGGCGATCTCGGCGACGTTGCCGAGGCGAACGCCGCCGCTGGCTTCGGTTTTGGCGCGACCGGCAACCAGTTTGACGGCCTCGCGCAACTCGTCGTGCGTCATGTTGTCGAGCAGGATGTGATCGGCGCCGGCGGCGAGCGCTTCCTCAACTTGTTCGAGCGTGTCGGCTTCGATGACAATCGGCACTTCGGGATGGTTCTTGCGGGCGGTTGCGACGGCATCGCCAAGCGCCTTCGGGCCGAGCCGCGCGAGGATGGCGCGGTGATTGTCCTTGATCATGACGGCGTCGAACAGACCCATGCGATGGTTTTGTCCGCCTCCGACCGCAACGGCATACTTTTCCAGCGCGCGGAGCGTCGGCGTGGTCTTGCGTGTGTCGAGGATCTTCGGTTTCACAGGCACGGCGGCCTGTGCCACCAAATCAACAAACTGGCGTGTGAGCGTCGCGATGCCGCTGAGGCGCTGGAGGAAATTCAACGCGGTGCGTTCGCCCGTCAGGATCGCGCGCGCTGGACCGCTGACTTCACAGACCGATTGCCTGGGTTCGACCAAATCTCCGTCCTTCACCAACGTCTTCACTTTGATATGAGGATCGAGTTCCGTAAAAACCACTTCGACAAAAGGCAGACCGGCAACAACGCACAGTTCCTTAGCGATGATGACCGCATCGGCACGAAGATCGGCAGGAACCGCCGATTCGCTCGTGATGTCGCCTGCGCCGATGTCTTCGGCGAGCGCAGCGCGGACGATCGAGCGAATTACGTCAAGGGCAAGCGTGCTCATTGGCGCGGAGAATACCACAAAAACGCTTCACATTGTAGCCGCGAGCCTGCTCGCGGTAATCTGCAAGAAAACCCACGAATGGGATTCGCGGCTACAGCAAATGTGCGAAGAATGTGGCCCCGAGCAGGCTCGCGGTCACAATTCCAGCGGATGAATCTCGCCCGCATAGGGCCAATCCTCAGGTCTCTTTGCCAAACCGTGACGAACTGGGTTTTGCCGAACGTACTCCCACTTCGACGCACAACTTTAATCCGAGCGCAGGAGATGATCGAAGAACTCGCGCTGCCACAGCGGATACGGGTAACCCACCGGACGCAAAGTCTTGGTGACGAAAGAACGGAATGCTTGAACGCATTTGGATAGACTCGCATCGCGGGCAAGCGGCGCGATGAAGAAGTGAACGTGTTCTGGCATGACGACGTAACGACCCGTTCGCCAGTCACCAAGACGTTGCCAAGCAGCGCATATTGCCTCATGGGCCTGCGCGTTTGCCAATACCTTCTGGCGTGACGCAGTGCAACAGGTGACCAAGTAGATGATCGCGGCATCCGCTGGCAGCCAGACCGGAATCCGTTTCAGATGCTCGTGCACTTGGCCATTGTAGTCGCGAGCCTTGCTCGCGACAATCAACAAGCAAAGGACAACAAACAAGCCGCGAGCAGGCTCGCGGCTACAAATGTTAGAAACGCCGTTGCTTAGTGCGTTTCCTTTTTACCACATTCACCTTCAATTTGCGGTCGTATTTGACTTGGCGCTTCGGCGCGGCCGCGACGGAGCGCGACCCTCCAGAATCCCCGTCTTTCTTCAACTCCGTTATTTGGTCACGAAGAATCGCGGCTTTCTCGAATTGCAGGTTCTCGGCGGCTTCGATCATCTCCGCTTCGAGTTCGCGCAACAGTTCAGCGGTGCGATAACCGCCGCGTGTTTCGCGCACCACCGAAGCTTCGACCTCGCGCGCCTTCGTCAATTCGGCTAGACTGAGCTGGAGTTCGCGTTTCACAGTCTTCGGCGTGATGCCGTGCTGCTTGTTGTACTCAAGCTGTTTCTTGCGACGGTAGTCGGTCGTCTCGATGAATTTCTTGATCGAGTCGGTCATCACGTCGGCGTACAGAATGACCTCGGCGTTGATGTGACGGGCGGCGCGACCAGCCGTCTGAATCAGGCTGGTGGCGGAGCGCAGAAAACCTTCCTTGTCGGCGTCGAGGATTGCGACGAGCGAGACTTCGGGAAGGTCGAGGCCTTCGCGAAGCAGGTTGATGCCGACCAGCACATCGAAATCGGCAGCGCGCAGGCCGCGCAGAACCTCAACGCGTTCGATGGCGTCGATCTCGCTGTGAAGATATTTGACGCGGATGCCAACCTCCCGAAGATAATCCGCCAGATCTTCCGATGTGCGTTTCGTAAGCGTCGTCACGAGCACGCGTTCGTGGCGCTCGGCGCGGGCGCGGCATTGTTCAATGAGATCGTCGATTTGGCCCTTGAGCGGTTTGACAGTAACGGGCGGATCGACGAGTCCCGTGGGTCGAATGATTTGTTCAAAGACAAGCCGTACCGTAGCGGCGCTCTGCGAGCGCCGATCTGTGTCGTCTTCTTGTCGGCGGTCATAGACCGCCGCTACAGATTTCTCGAACTCGTACGGCCCGGGCGTGGCGGAGACGAAGATGCATTGGCCAATCAGGCTCTCGAATTCCTGGAAGTTGAGCGGACGATTGTCGAGCGCCGAAGGCAAACGGAAACCGTGCTCGACGAGCGTCGTCTTGCGCGAGCGGTCGCCGGCGTGCATCCCGCCGATTTGCGGAACGGTGACGTGCGATTCGTCAATGACGAGCAGGCGATCTTTCGGAAAGAAATCTATCAGCGTGAACGGGCGCTCGCCCGGCGCGCGCCCGCTAAGGTGGCGCGAGTAGTTCTCGATCCCCGCGCAGAAGCCCATCTCCTTGAGCATCTCGATGTCGTACATCGTGCGCGAATGGATGCGCTGCGCTTCGAGCAGTTTGCGCTGCGACTCGAACCAAGCGACACGCTCTTTGAGCTCGGCTTTGATCGACTCAACGGCGCCCGCGATCTTGTGGTACGGCGTGACCCAATGCTTCGCGGGATAAATGGAGACCGTGTTCACCTCCTCCCGCTTCTTGCCCGTCAACGGATCGAACCGGGTAATCCGCTCGATCCGGTCGCCCGCGAACTCAATGCGCACGGCTTCCTCGGTGTAGCTGGGGCAAATCTCGACGGTATCGCCACGTGCGCGGAAATTGCCACGCGTGAACTCGACATCGTTGCGGTTGTACTGCATGTCGACCAACTTGCGCAGGAGGTCGTCACGCGACATTTCACTACCAACGCTCACCAGCGCCATCATCTCGAAGTAGTCTTCGGGCGAACCCAAACCGTAAATGCACGACACGCTGGCGACCACGATGACGTCCCGCCGCGAGAGCAATGAACTGGTCGTCGAGAGCCGCAGTTTTTCGATCTGCTCGTTGATGCTGGCGTCCTTTTCGATGTAGGTATCGGTCTGCGGAATATAGGCTTCGGGCTGGTAGTAGTCGTAGTAGCTGACGAAATACTCGACCGCGTTGTGAGGGAAGAACTGCTTGAACTCGCTGAAAAGCTGCGCCGCCAGCGTCTTGTTGTGCGAAATCACAAGCGTCGGCCGATCCAACTGCTGGATAACATTGGCCATCGTGAACGTCTTGCCGCTGCCCGTCACGCCGAGCAACGTCTGGTAGCGATTCGCGGCGCGCAGCGATTCCGCCAGCGCCTTGATCGCCCGTGGCTGGTCCCCGCGCGGCTTGTACTTGCTGATCAGCTGAAAGGGCATACGGAGCATTGTAGCCGCGAGCCTTGCTCGCGGCAATTCGCAAGCTACCGGTGATGACACGGGCCGCGAGCAGGCTCGCGGCTACAATCCCGAATCCGAGAAGGGTTGCCGGTTGTTGAGTCGCAGAGCGAGAAGGGGTCACATCTAACTATTCATCATTTTAGACTTGACCGGGTTTCGGGAGTCGGGCAGGATGCCGAGCATGGCGCGACCTTTGCGAGTGGATATCGAGGATGGCTGGTATCACGTGACGGCCCGGGTCAATGAGCGGCGCGCGGTGTTTGCCTACGACGCGGATCGGCGGCGATTCTTGGAGTTGCTGGGCGAATGGGTCGAGCGGTTCGGGCTGCGGCTGCATGCGTATGTATTGATGGAGAATCATTATCACTTGCTGGTGCAGACGCCGCAGGCCAATCTCAGCCCGGCGATGCAGTGGTTGCAGATCAGTTATACGGTGTGGTTTAACCGGCGGCATCGGCGGGTGGGGCACTTGTTTCAGGGACGGTTCAAGGCGGTGGTGTTGGAGCGGGAAGTGGCGGTGGAGGTCAGTCGCTACGTGCATTTGAACCCGGTGCGCATCGGGCGGTTGGGGCTAGGTAAGGCGGCGCGGCAGCGGACGCGTGTGGGCGTGGGCGGGTCGGTCGAGGCGAAAGTGGTGGCAGAACGCGTCCAACGATTACGCGCGTACCGGTGGAGTTCGTACCGGGCCTATGCCGGATTGAGCCAAGGGCCGGCGTGGTTGACGCAGCGGGAGGTGTTGGAGATGCTCGGCGGCGGTGCGGACCAGCAGCGACGGCAAGCGTATCGGCGGTTTGTGGAGCAGGCAATTCGGGAAGGGGTGGTGCAAAGCCCTTGGGAACGGCTGCAAGCGGGAGTGCTGCTTGGCGGCGCGGAGTTTGTGCGGCGTATGCGGCGTCACTTGCGCGGCGACGAGAAGGAACAGGCCGGACTGCGGCGCCTGCGGGAGCGAGCGAGCTTTGATCGCGCGGTGGCGGTGGTGGAGCGACTGAAAAGCGAGAAATGGGAGACATTTCGCGACCGATATGGAGACTGGGGGCGGGATCTGGCCCTGTACTTGGGAAGAAAGCGTTGCGGGATGCGGCTGCGGGACTTAGCGGTGGCTGCTGGCGGCCTTGACTACGGAAGCGTCAGCGGAGCAGTACGACGGTTTGAACAACAGTTGCAGCGGGACAAGAAACTGGCTGCGCTGGCGCAGCAAGCCACGCGTAAATTGGAGAATAGTTAGATGTGACCCTGGTCCCGAGATGTGACCCCGGTCCCGGTCAGATCGATCACACCTCTTCGTGAAGTCTTGCTCTCTGGCGGCACGGCGGATACACTGCTTTACGTTAGATGGAGAATGACATTGAAGCAGATAGCATTGGCGCTGGCGTGGGTCGTGATGGTTGTCGCCATCATCTGGCGGGTTCGTTCGGCTGTTCGCGGCTCGTCGGGCAGAGATAAGACGATGTACATCTCCTTCTACATCGTTTTTCTCGTTCTTCCCTTGGCAGTCATTCTGTTGCGTCTAGGGTTTACGCCCGTGGGACTCTATGTAGGCATCCCGTCCTTTTTCATTTTGCTGTTTCTCTGCCAGCAAGCGTTTAGATTCTGGATGAGGTTGTGGAGACGGGATTTGCACTGACTACGACGAAAAAGGGGTCAGACCTGTACACTTGATATTTCAAGCGCCGAGGTGGCAGGAATCGTGCATGCCAAGACCGGTGGGCGTGGAGTTTGCGGCAGCGGTTGGTTGAGCCACGGCAAGAGTCGAATTCGTCATGAATACAGGTCTGCACCCGTGACACCGCGATCCGCTGCACGGCTCGCGCTGGCTGAACTCAAACGTTAGCCCAAAGAGGCAACTGATTACAGCGTCTCGGCCAGCCAATCCAACGTTTCGTCGATGACGCGCGTTTCCCAGATGTGCTTGGTGAAGGTGTGGTCGGCACGCTCGATGATGACTTTCTTGATGAGCCGCTTCGACGCACGTAACGCGCGCTCGTACATGTCGGCATGCTGGACCGGCACGGTCTCGTCGCCCGACCCATGAACGATGAGCACGGGGCACCTGGACTTGACGATCTCGCGCAACGGTTTCATTTCGGCGAACTGGCGGATGAACTGCACGCCGACTAGGTTGCCTTCGTAATCGGCGATCCCCGTTTGAGCCAGCGACGCGACGGCCTCGGGCGTGGAAAGCTCGTCGAGGATGCCCGCGCCCTCGGCGACCGGCGCCCAGAGCACGAGCGTTTTGATGCGGCTTTTCTCACGCGCGACAACGTGGGCCGCGATTGCACCACCCATGCTCATGCCGATCAACGCCAGACGACGCGAGTTGACCCGCTTCTGGCGAGCCAGAAACTTCAATGCTTCCAACAAATCCGCGACCTCGGAGCGAATCGTCAACTCTTCAAACTCTCCTGCGCTGTCGCCTGAGCCGCGGAAATCAAAGCGCAAGCTGGCGATACCGTGTTCGGCCAGTTGACGTGACAACTTCACGAACATGCGGTGGTTTTCCGTCTTGGTGCCGGTGAAACCGTGCAGCAACAGCGCGCCCGGAAATCGGCCGCGGCCGTTGGGAATGTGCAGCATGCCAACGATCTGCTGGCCTTTGGAGTCGAAGACAACGGGCGTTTCCATCTGCCGGATACTAGAGTTGAGCAAATTGATTGTCAATGCACCCGCTGGCCGCTAAACTGCGCGGCTTCCGATGCCCATCATCGCGGATTATCACATACACACGCCGCTCTGCCAGCACGCCGCGGGGCCGGTGGAGGCATACGTCGAGCGGGGGATCGAGCTGGGTCTGCGCGAGATCGGCTTCTCCGATCACAACCCCTTGCCCCATGGCTTCGCCGCGAATGTGCGGATGAAGGAAAGTGAGTTGGAGTACTACGTCAACCGCGTTACGGAACTTCGTTTCGATTATCGCGACCAGATCGACGTGCTGCTTGGACTCGAGGTGGATTTTGTGGAAGGGCTGGAAAGCTATCTCGAAAAACAGATTGCCGCGTACCCGTGGGATTACATCATCGGGTCTGTTCATTATCTCGATCGCGAGTGCCGCATCGGCGCCTGGGAAAGAATTGCTCCCCGCGACATCGACGCGCACTACGCGCGCTACTTCGAGCTGGTGCGGGAACTTGCCCGCAGTGGGCTTTGCGACATCATCGCGCACTTCGACGTGGCGAAACGCATCGGGTACCCACCGACGGAGCGCTCCGTGGCCGACGCCACGCAGACGCTGCAGGAAATCGCGCGCGCCGACCTTTGCATCGAAATCAACACCTCGGGCTATCGCCACGCTGAGCTTGCGACGCCGGAGCCGTACCCGAGTCTGCTGATCGTGGAGCAGGCTCTGGCGCTGGACATTCCGCTGATGGTCAACTCAGACGCGCACGCGCACGATCAGATCGGAATGAAGTTTCAGGAGATCGCCGAATTTCTTTCGCGCCGGGGTTGCCGCATGCTGGTCAGATTCGACCGCCGTAAGCGCTCGTCCTACGACCTCTGAACAACTCAGGCGCTCGCATCGGCGGTTTGCGTCTCGCGATCACTGTGCCAAGAAGCGATAACGTACAGCGCGACGCCGACACAAATGGAACTGTCGGCGACATTGAACGCGGGCCAGTGGTGCGGACCAATGTAGAAATCCAGAAAATCAATCACGTGACCCATCCGCACCCGGTCGATGAGGTTGCCAACGATGCCACCCGCAATCAATCCGAGCGCGATGGCGCAGCCGGTGCGGTGAAGCTGGAAGGAATGCCTAAACAAGTAAAGCGCCAGAACTGTCAGCACTGAGACCGCCGCCAGCACGACGTTGCGATCCTGAAGAATCCCCCACGCGGCGCCGGTGTTGCCCCAATTGACGAGGTTGAAGAAGCCGTCGATGATGACGCGGGATTCTGCGACGCCGATGAAGCGAACGACGAGCAGTTTGGTCAGTTGGTCAAGAATGACGATGATCGCGGCAATGAGGACAACACGCCTCACGCGTCACTCCGCGCTCTCTTCGCCTTCGCCGCCTTCGTCTTCGCTCGTCTCGCTGAACACAGCGGTGAGCTCCGTGGGCCGACGATGTTCCTTCTCCACCCCCGATTGGCATTGGACGCACAGGCGAGCAAAGGGCATGGCTTGCAACCGCTCCTTGCGGATGGGCTTTTCGCAGTTCGCGCACAGGCCATACGTGCCTTGTTCGAGGCGCTTCAGCGCTTCCTCGATTTCGTAAAGCGCCTCCTGCTCGTTTGAGACGAGGCTGAGGGCGAATTCACGGTCGAAATTATCCGTGCCCGCATCGGCCATGTGGAGGCTGTAACCGCTCAGTTCGCCCGAGGCTTCGCGGTTCGACCGTTTCAAGTTGTCGCTGGCGAGGAAGCTCACCCCGTCAATCAAATGATCGCGCAACTCCAGAAGCAGTTTCCTGTATTTGCCGGCTTCTTCCTTGGAGAGTCTCAGTTTCTTCGGCTCGCGCGGCTCAGCGGCTACCGGCCTGACCGAAGGCGCACGTTTCGCGGCTTTGTGTTTGGAAATGGCCGCGGCTTTCCTGGAACGCATGGTTGATGTGGCTTTCCCTTTTCCCCGTACGGTGACTGTCTTCTTTGTCTGCTTCTTCGCTTTCTTCATAAGCTTGGCAGCAACCTTACGGCGTTGCCTCCATGACCTGCTGGATCACTTCGACGCATCGCCCGCATAACTCTGGATGCTTCTGGTCCGCCCCGACATCCTCGCTCCAGCGCCAGCAGCGAACGCACTTCTTTCCCGCGGCCGGGGTGACTTTCACCCGCAATTGGCCGTCCGTCAACTTCCCGACACGCGCCTGCGACACGATCAATACCGTTTCCAGAAGCGGCCCGAAATCCTGCAGCAACTGGCGCGTCGCCTCCGTGTCAGGCTCGATTTCCACCTGCGCCTCCAGCGATTTGCCAATCGCCTTGTTTTGTCGCGCCTTCTCCAATTCCAGTGACGCCACGCGGCGCACCTCCAGCACCTTTTCCCAGCGCGCTTCCAATTGTTTGTCGCGCTGCATTTCGTCCGCCACCGGAAACGCCGCCAGATGAACTGACTCCGCTTCGCGCGCCGGCAGAAAGCTCCACACTTCTTCCGCTGTGAACGGCATCACCGGGGCAATCAACTTCGCCAAACTCGCCACCGTCTGATGAATCGCTGTCTGCGCCGAGCGCCGCTCCGACGAATTGAGCGAAAGCGTATACAACAGGTCTTTCATCACGTCAACGTAAAAGGAGGAAATCTCCACCGCACAGAACGCGTTCACCAGATGATACACACGGTGAAACTCAAAGTTCTCGTACGCCTCGCCCAACTCCGCCACCAACCCTTGCAGACGAGACAGCAGCCAGCGATCGATCGGCGCGAGGTTGTCATGGGCAACCGCATGCTGAGCTAGATCGAAGTCGTACAGGTTCGCCAGCAGAATCCGCAGCGTGTTGCGGATCTTGAAATAGGTTTCGCCGATGCGCGCGAAAATTTCCTCCGACAGCGGGATGTCGCCCTGGTAATCCTCGGATGTCACCCACAACCGCAGCACGTCCGCTCCGAAGCGGTTGATGTAATCTTCTGCGTTGGCGGGCTTGCCTGCCGACTTGGAAATCTTCTGCTTCTTGCCCGTCTCCTCGACCTGCGCCACAAGGAAGCCATGCGTGACGACCGTCTTGAACGGCGACCTCCCTTCCGTCGCCATCGCCGTGAGCAGCGACGACTGGAACCAGCCGCGATGCTGGTCGCTGCCTTCCAGGTAAACGTCTGCGGGGTAAGTCAACTGCGCGTGTTGCTTGAGCACCGCGCGATGACTCACACCCGACTCGAACCACACATCCACGATGTCGGGACTCTTGTCGAGATTTGCTGAGCCGCACGACGGACATTTCACGTCACCGAACAATTCCTTCACGCTTTGCTCGAACCAGATGTCCACACCCTGCCTGGCGACGCGCTCGCGAAATTTCAAAATCAGCTCACGGCTGAGAATCGGTTTCTGACAATCGCGGCAATGCAGGAACGGCAGCGGTACGCCCCAGGCCCGCTGACGCGACACGCACCAGTCAGGGCGCTGCTCGATTGTGCCCGTGATGCGGTTCTCGCCCCACTTTGGCACCCAGCGCACTTTCTTCACTTCGTCCATGGCGCTCTGGCGCAACCCGCGATGATCCAGCGCGATGAACCATTGCTCCATCGCGCGGAAAATGATCGGGTTCTTGCACCGCCAGCAATGCGGATAGGAATGCTTCACGTCGGCACTCGCGGCAAGTGCCCCGATCTTACGGAGATGCTCGACAATGGACTTGTTCGCTTTGAAGACAAATTGCCGCGCGAACTGTCCCGCTTCCGCCGTGAACACACCGCCGTCGTCCACCGGTGCGAGCGTCTTCAGTCCGTATTTCTGTCCGATCTCGTAGTCTTCCGCGCCGTGGCCGGGCGCGGTGTGCACCAAGCCCGTCCCCTGCTCCAACGTGACGTACGGCGACAGGATGATGGGAGAATCCCGGTCCATAAACGGATGACGAGTGACCGCACCTTCCAGATCACGGCCCGAAATCTTTTCCATGATTTCAAGTTCGACGCCGCAAGCCTTACCTACTTGTTCGACGAGACCTTCGGCCAGTATCCAGATTTCCGTGGGAGCGGCCTCATGAATTCCCGGTGGCACAGGCGTCCCTGCCTGTGCGCGCGGATTTGGACAGGCACGGAGGCCTGTCCCACCAGTTATCAGATGAGTTTTAACAGCTTCGGCGGACAAGCCTTTGACCTGCGCCCGCACATAAGCGAACCCCGGTTTCACCGCGATGGCAAGGTTGGCGGGCAACGTCCACGGCGTCGTTGTCCAAATCACCGCGAACTCGTTCGGACGATCCTTGATGGGAAACTTCACGTACACCGAAGGCGACGTGTGATCGGCGTATTCGACTTCCGCTTCCGCCAATGCCGTGCGACAGGTCGCGCACCAATACACTGGTTTCTTGCCACGATAGATGTAACCGTCGCCGACCATGTCGGCCAACGCGCCAATGATTTCAGCCTCGTACTGCGGAGTCATCGTCAGGTAAGGCCGTTCCCAATCGCCGAACACGCCGCAGCGTTTGAACTGGCGACGCTGGATCTCGATGTATTTCTCGGCGTAGGTCCGGCAGCGTTTGCGTAATTCGGTCTGAGAAATCCTCTCCGCTTCCTTGCCGAGTTCCCTCTTCACTTTGTACTCGATGGGCTGGCCGTGACAATCCCAGCCGGGCACGTACGGCGCGCGGAACCCGCGCATCGTCTTGTATTTGATGATGACGTCCTTGAGAATTTTGTTCAGCGCCGTGCCAATGTGCACGTCGCCGTTGGCGAATGGCGGCCCGTCGTGAAGCACGAACAGCGGCGCATCATGCCGCGCTGTCTGAATCTTTTCGTAGAGCTTGGCTTCCTCCCAACGCGCCAGAATCTGCGGCTCCCGCTGTGGCAGGTTCGCCTTCATCGGGAAGTCGGTCTTCGGAAGATTCAGCGTGTCTTTGTAATTGATTTGGCTCATTTCCCCGCCAAAAGCCCGCAAAAGTAACATGTTGACTTTGAGGTGTCAACGACCGCCGTCGACGCAGTTGAGGCTTCCCAACCAACAGGACGCCTCAACCGAGTGTGAACTTATCGCGTCACTTACCGGTCATTAGCCGGTAGCATCTGGCACACAGTTTCATCCACAACCATTGCCGCTGGCTTTGAGTTGGGTTAAGATTCCAGCCGTGAACTCAAGAACCATCGTCGCCGCTTTGTTCTTCGTAACGGCCAGCGTCGTGTGCGCTCAGGAGAAAGCCGCACCGTCGATCGTCGAATTCTACAACGCAACTGCTGGGCAGTACCAAGTTCTGGCGCAAAGCGGCGCGGATGTGGCCTGGCAGGTGAACCGATTCATGAACGAGATGTTGCGGCAGTACTCGCGGTATTTCTCAAACTGGTCGCTGAAAGCCGGCGCGCGCGTGATCGTGTTCAGCAACGCCGAAGATTTTCGCGCCTACGCGGCCGGTCCAACGGCACTCGCCCACGGCGGCGTGGCGGGTTACTGTCATCTCAAGACCGACGAGGACGGCAATACGTTTTACGAATTGGTCACCTACGAGCACGACAATCTCTGGCAGGTGCTGGCGCACGAAGGATTCCACCAGTTTCTCGGCTACGAACTTGGCACGGAAGTGCCCATGTGGCTCAACGAAGGCATGGCGCAATATTTTGAGACGAGCTACGTCGGCAATGGTCGTTTGCATACGGGATTGATCAGCAAACAGAAACTACGGGCCGCGCAGTATCTTTGTCGCACTGGGCAATCTCTCCCGGTGTCTGACCTGCTGCAGATGGATCGGGCAACATTCTACGGCAACGCGCAGGTCACGTACCCCATAAGTTGGGCGCTTGTTTATTATTTAATGATGCGCGATGGATCGAGTTACAGTAACAGCCGGTTTCGTCGCTATCTTCAGGACCTGAAATTCAACCGCGACGACATCGCCAGCTTTCAACGGCGCTTCGGCCGCGACAGCTACCAGTGGGAAAGCGATTTCCAGCGCTACATCCTGCGCCTTCAGTTGCCATCCCCATGACAAAACCACGAACGAGCCGAACAACAATTTTGTAGAATTTTACGCCGAGTTCAACTAGCCTGATCGGAGTGATGGAGGGGGGAACCTGACATTGCCATTTGGCATGAACTGGTACGATTGCGTAGTGTTGGCGGCGTTGGTTTACGGGATTTGGAGCGGCGTCATTACAGGGTTTTCCGGGGAGATCATTCGCGTGTTGGGACTGTTGCTGATGGTGGCGCTGGCGTTGCACTTTTACATTCCCGCGGGCAAGTGGCTGCAGGGAGTTACCGGATTGGTCGAAGAACCGGCGAATCTGATTGCGTTTGTCGCAATCGCGGTGCCGGTTTACTTGATCTCGTTGCTTGTCCGCCTGTTGGTACACCGGCGGATGAAGAAGATGCAGTTCACTGCCGCAGTAGAAGACATCGGTGGCGGCGTGGCGGGTCTGCTGCCCATGGTGGTGATCATGGCATGGCTGAGCGTGATTCTGATGCTGACGCGAAGCCCGTTTTGGCATGAGGAGATTGCGCGCAACTCTCGATTCGGCGCGTTTGTGGTGCGGCAATTCCCCGCAGTGGCGGCGATGGCGGAGAAGCAATTCCCTGAGAAGATGTGGTTCCTGAAGGATTTAAAACGACGCGAAGAGCCGAACGTCGAGGACGGCAGCGCCGGAAAATAGGGTGTGAGAAAGTTTGTGGTAAGCTGTGCCTGGTCTGATTGCTGATCATATTCTGGAGCAGATCCGACAGAACAACGACATTGTCGAGGTGATCGGATCGTATTTTCCACTCAAACGGGCGGGCGCGAACTTTCGCGCGCTCTGCCCTTTCCACAAGGAGAAGACGCCGAGCTTCAATGTCAACCCACAGAAGCAAATCTGGCACTGCTTCGGTTGCGGCGCGGGCGGCGACGTGTTCACGTTCGTGATGAAGTATGAGAATCTCGATTTCATTTCCGCTGTGCGCCGCCTGGCTGAGCGCACCGGTGTCCGCCTGGAATTCGAGGAAACGGCAAGCGAGCCGAACCGCGATCAGAAGGAGCTACTGTTCAAACTTCACGAGCAAGTTGCTGGGTTCTTCCACCAAACATTGCTGAAGGAGAAATCGGCGGAACCTGCGCGCGCTTACCTGAAGAAGCGCGGCATTACGGCGGACGTGGTCAAGCGCTGGCGACTCGGTTACTCGCCTGATGCATGGGACGCGCTCATTCAGTGGGCTGCGTCGAGGAAGTTTTCTGCCGAACTTCTGGAGACGGCCGGGCTGGCGCTGCGGCGGGAACGTGGGGATGGATTTTATGATCGCTTCCGCGGCAGGCTGATGTTTCCCATCTGTGACGAACAAGGTCGCGTGGTCGCGTTCAGCGGACGGATCCTGACCGACGCGAAGGATCAACCGAAGTACGTCAATTCGCCCGAGACGCCGATTTTCCAGAAGGGCAAGATTTTGTTTGCGCTGGACAAAGCCAAGCGCGCGATTCTGGACGAGAGATTTGCCATCGTTTGCGAAGGCCAAGTGGACACGATTTCCTGCCACGAGGCGGGCATGACGAATGTCGTCGCGCCGCAAGGGACGGCGTTGACGGAGCAGCACGCTCGCATCCTCAAGCGCTATGCCGAGGAAGTCGTGTTGATGTTCGATGCCGATGCTGCCGGCCAAAACGCTGTGGTTCGCAGCGCCGAGCCGTTATGGGAAGCCGGCCTCGTTATCCGGGTAGCCGTCTTGCCCCGGGGTCATGATCCTGACAGCTTTGTAAAGGAGATGGGTGCGGAGAAACTTAAAAATCTGATTACCAAAGCGCCGAGTTTTTTTGTTTACTTACTTGAGAGGTTGTCAGAGCAGCACGATCCACGATCTGATAGCGGGAAGCTCCAAATCGCAAGGCATCTGGCGGATTGGTTGGTGAGAACGCCCAGCCCTATCCTGCGATCGACCTATGCCCAGCAGACAGCGGTGCGGTTGGCTGTACCCGAGGATGCCGTGTGGCAGGAAGTGCGCCGTCTGCAGGCCGGACGTCGAATCGAAAGGCCTTCAAACGACTCTGAATGTGCAGCGACAGATTCGTCTCCTGCAAAGACCGAGCGACCAAGTCCGCTTCTTGCGGAAACATTGCTTCTACGATTGATGTTGACGGATGAACGGATTGTCGATGTTGTGGTTGCGCGCTTGGATCGGGCGTGGCTGATACAAAACGTTCCGGGCAAATTGATCGGACACATTTTGGATTTACGCATTGGCAAATGCTGGCATGGGGCGGACGCGGTGCTTGGCCAGATTTCCGACGACGAAGAAAGACGATTCTGGGTCGAATTAATGATGCTACCGCAACCCAAAGCGACTGGAGTTCAAGCCGCCATCAATTGCCTTGCAGCCTTGGAAAAACGGGCGCTGGAGCGCCAGCTTCGTGAACTGTGCACCCAACTGGCGCATCCCGAATTGACAGAATCAGCAATGGTAACACTTAAGCAACAGATACTTGACTTGAGGCGTAAATTAGACCATATTGCGCGGCCTTCGATGGACAAAACCAAATTGGTTTCACACTCGTAGCGCTCGTTCTATGTCTAAGACCAATCATCAGAAAAGGACTCAAGCCAAAGTTCGGCCTGAACTCGACCGAGAGGAGAAGAACCTCAAGATCAAGGAATTGATCAAGCTCGCCAACGAGCAAGGGTATCTCACGTACGGAGACGTCAACGACATCCTGCCCGAGAACATTTTGTCCGCCGAAGAGTTGGATGCCATCCTCATCATGTTGCGCGGAATGGACATTGAGATCATCGATGCTTCTGAAGTTGACCGGTTTAAGCGCGAAGCGGAAGAGGAGAAGGAAACCCAGAAAGTTGATTCACGCCTCGACATCCTCGATGACCCTGTCCGCATGTACCTGAAACAGATGGGGCAAGTCCCTCTGCTGACACGCGAGCAGGAAGTCGAGATCTCGAAACGAATTGAGACCGCTGAGAATCACGTCAAACAAATCATCAACAACTTCGGCTTCACGGCCAAAGAGCACCTTGCCCTTGCCAAACGCCTGCTCCACGGCAGGGAACGCTTCGACCGCGTCATCGTTGACAAGAAAATCGACAGCCGCGAACAGTACATGAGCGCTCTGCCCAAGCTCTGTAATCTTGTGACAAAGGCAGACGCAGCGACGGATGCGAAGTATGAGAAGCGCATGCGTTCGGGCCTCAGTAAACGCGAATACGAAAAGCTCTACCGCGAGTTCAAGAAGTCTGACGCCGCCCTCCAGAAGTTGTTCGACAAGTTCTATTTCAAACAGAAAGTTCTCGAGGAATTCGTTGAACGCGCCAACGAGGTTCGTGAAAAATTTGATGAAGTGTTGCTTGAAATCGAGAGGCTTGGACGCCTGCGCAAATCGGCCAGTGTTGACAACGAGATTCGCAATCAAGAGCGCAAGCTCAAGCGCCTCGAACTGACTGCGCGCATGACCACGCAGGAATTCATCAAGGCCCACGACGAACTGAAGTCCTGGATGAAAAAGGCTGTGCAGGCCAAAGCGGAAATGGTCGAAGCCAACCTGCGTCTTGTCATCTCGATCGCCAAGAAATACACCAACCGCGGTCTGTCCTTCCTTGATCTGATTCAGGAGGGCAACATGGGTTTGATGAAAGCCGTGGAGAAATTTGAGTATCGGCGCGGATACAAGTTCTCGACCTATGCGACCTGGTGGATTCGCCAGGCCATTACCCGCTCGATCGCCGATCAGGCGCGTACGATCCGCATCCCGGTCCACATGATCGAAACGATCAACAAATTGATGCGTGCCCAGAAGCAGCTCGTCCAGGAGTTCGGCCGCGAGCCGACCCCCGAAGAAGTCGCCGAGGAAATGCAGATGCCCGTTGATCGCGTCCGCGCTGTGTTGAAAATGGCGCAGCAGCCGATTTCGTTGCAATCACCCATCGGCGACAGTGACGACACGAACTTTGGGGATCTGATCGAAGACAAATCTGCAGAGAACCCCTCCGAGATGGCCTCGTACTCGCTCCTCAAGGAGAAACTGAGCGACGTTTTGGATACACTCACTGAACGCGAGCGCAAGGTGCTGCAATTACGCTTCGGACTCGGCGACGGTTATTGCCGCACTCTCGAAGAGGTCGGTCGCCAGTTCCGCGTCACGCGCGAGCGCATTCGCCAGATCGAAGCCAAGGCGCTGCGCAAGATGCGTCACCCCACGCGCCAGCGCCAGATCGAAGGTTTTCTGCAACCCCAACAGGTCTAGCGTTCCGGCTTTTTTTCGGCTTTCCAACTGTCCCGCCACTGCCTATGTTGTGTGCCATGGGCCCGTAGCTCAGTTGGTTAGAGCAGGGGACTCATAATCCCTTGGTCCCAGGTTCGAATCCTGGCGGGCCCACCAGTGTTTTCGATGCTTGCCGAACGGCTGCCAACCACCGCCGCTATTGCAGGAGCGCGGCGCGATAAAACTGTTGGGGTAGATTTCCTGCTTTGAGGTCGGTGATGGTGATAATGCCGCCATTGCCGACAAGGTTGTTCGTAATAGCCGTCCAGACGCCGGTCACGAGGTCGCTGGTCTGCTCCACTCGGTAGAGACGGTTCGAGCCGGTTGCGAGAGTGATCTGCACGTCGGTGCCGGCGAGTTGAATGCCGGTGATGCGCAAATCGGGGCCTGGCTCGAAGTTGATCTTGCTGTTGATCCAATCCAAGTGGGCGGAGATGCGCGTGCTGTAAAACCCGGTGGTAACGGCACCCGGATAGTTCGTAGGGATCAGAGTCCACGTTGTGCCGTTCGTGGTGTAGTAAAGCCCGCGTGCATCCAGCAAGGCGGCGATGAACTCCGTATTGGTCGTGCCGTCGAAGCTGAACGGGCCATCCACCGCGTAATGGATGCCTGCCAGCTTCCACACGCCGCCGTCTTGGATGAACATCCCGCCGCTGGAATCGCCAACAGACAAATCGCATTCATTGGATCCGCCGTCGCTGTCAAAGGTGCAGTATAGGAAGTCACCCAACCCTGGATCGGTGTAGATCGACTCGACATCGTTTTCACCCCAACGTTTTACCCCATCACCGGCGCCCCAGAACCAGCCATTCGTTTGCGAGTCCACCACCACCGGGTCTCCGCGTTGCGTGCCGCGGCCAAACACGACACAGCCTTGCCCGACTTCGTTCGTCGCCATGTACAACGGGGCATAGAGAGGAAACGTCTCCGCGACTTGCCACACGCGCAGATCGCAATTCGGGCAATCGGAGAATGCAATCGTGTGATAAGTGAACCCGTTCAGCACAAAAACGTCCCCCGTTGAGCCGCCGACGTGCTTGGCGGCGAGGAAGAAAGTCGGCGCGATGGGCGTGCCGAGAAATCCGTTCCATGAGCCTTCGTACTGCCAGCCGCTGTTGGTCAGGCTGCCCGTCGGCGCATTCGTGTTGTAAGAAGAATCAGCGGTGGACTTGAACAGGACGGCATGGCCGCGAACTGCGAACATCGCGGAGACAAAAACACAAAGCCCGACCCGCCCTTTGGAACCCTCGAGTATCATCCCTAAAGCCGCAGCATTATACACACAAACACCCTCCAAAAGCAAGCCTAAGGATGTGATTCGACAGGGCTTGGGAGGATCTGACACTGTCCCCATCGTAGCGCGGGCGTCTCGCCCGTGTCGTGCGGCATCCCCAACGAGCAACGGGCGGGACGCCCGCCTGCGCGGACGAAGCCGCTTCGACGCGGCGAAGGCCCGCGCTACTGTGACAGGACTTGTCATGGCGGGTAGGATTGAGATGCGCTCTCCTCGTGCCCGGTTCGGTGACCGCGCTTGCCACCCGCACTCATTCTGCTACACTCGCGCTCAATGAAGCAGAAAACTCTCGGAGTGATCCCCGCGCGTTACGGCTCGCAACGGTTTCCCGGCAAACCGCTGGCAATGATTGCAGGCAAATCAGTCGTGCAACGCGTCTACGAGCAGGCTGCCAAAGCGAACTTGCTCGATCGCGTCGTCGTGGCGACGGAGGACACGCGCATCTTGGAAGCCGTTGAGGCATTCGGCGGCGACGCGATGCTGACCTCAGTTGATTGCGCAACGGGAACGGATCGGATCGCGGAGGTGGCGCTGCAGCATGATTGCGGATTAGTACTGAATATCCAAGGCGACGAACCGTTGATGCGGCCCGAGATGATCGATCAGCTCATCGAGGGCATGCAAGCTAATCCCGATTGCGTGATGGGAACGCTGGCGCGCAAGATTGAGTCGGCGCGCGTGCTGGAAAATGCCAGCGTCGTAAAGGTCGTTGTCGCCCGCAACGGGAATGCGTTATACTTTTCGCGGAGCACGATCCCGTACGTTCGGGACGCGAAGAGCGGCGAGGCGCTGGAATGGCTGCGCCTGGCCGCGTTCTACAAGCACTTGGGGATTTACGCGTTTCGGAAGGAATTTTTGCTGATGTTCGTGCAGTTGCCGCCCAGCGAGTTGGAGAAAACGGAGAAGCTCGAGCAGTTGCGGGCATTGGAAAATGGTTTTGCAGTCAGAGTTTGGATCACGCCGTTCGATTCAATCGGCGTGGATCGACCTGAAGACGTCGAAATCGTTGAGGAGATCTTGAGGAAACAAGGTTAATTGTCATGCCGAGCTTGTCGAGGCATCTCTGTTGGTTGGGCAGAGACCCTTCGCTTCGCTCAGGGTGACACGATTGGCGCGGTGAAATACATTTTTGTCACAGGTGGTGTGATCAGCTCACTCGGCAAAGGACTGACGGCCGCGTCGCTGGGCACACTGCTTGAGAATCGCGGGCTGAAGGTCACGCTAGCGAAGTTTGATCCGTACCTGAACGTTGACCCCGGCACGATGAATCCGTTTCAGCACGGCGAAGTGTACGTGACCGACGACGGCGCGGAGACGGACCTCGACCTCGGCCATTACGAACGGTTCACCCACGCCACGCTGACCCGCCTCAACAACCTCACCAGCGGACGCGTGTACGCCAACATCATCGAGAAAGAACGGCACGGCGATTATCTCGGCAAGACCGTGCAAGTCATTCCGCACGTGACCAACGAGATCAAAGACCGCATTCGCAAAATCGGCCGCACCAGTGATGCCGACGTGTTGATTATCGAGATCGGCGGCACGACCGGTGATATCGAAGGGTTGCCATTCCTTGAAGCGATTCGCGAGTTTGCGCACGAGGCCGGTCCAAAGAACGCGCTGTTCATGCACGTCACGCTCGTGCCGTACATCCGCGCCGCTGGGGAGATCAAGACCAAGCCGACCCAGCAAAGCGTGGCGAAGCTGCGCGAAATCGGCATCCAACCGCAGATTCTCATTTGCCGCAGCGAGAAACCGCTCGCCAAGGACGTGCGCCAGAAAATCTCGATGTTCTGTAACGTGCCCATCAAATGCGTCATCGAGGAACTGGACGTCGCCCACTCGATCTACGAAGTCCCCCTCGCCTTGCAGCAGGAACGCGTGGACGACCTTGTCTGCCGGTTTCTCGGCCTGCGTACCCGTCCAGCCGACATGCACAACTGGAAACGCATGCTCAAACGCCTCATCGCGCCCCACCGTCGGTGCCGGATCGCAGTCGTCGGCAAATACATTCAGCTTCAGGACTCATACAAGAGCCTTTACGAAGCGATCAAACACGGTGGCGCCGCCAACGACGCCGCGGTAGAGATCGTCCGTGTTGACGCCGAGGACATCGAGAAGGACGGCGCTGGGAAATATCTACATGGCGTGACCGGGATTCTCGTGCCCGGCGGCTTCGGCAACCGCGGCATCGAAGGCAAGATTGCTGCGGCCCGGTACGCCCGCGAGAAGAGGATACCGTACTTCGGCATCTGTCTAGGCATGCAGACCGCCGTCATCGAATTCGCCCGGAACGTCTGCAAGCTCAAGGGCGCCAATTCTAGCGAGTTCGCGCCGAAAACGCCTCACCCAGTCATCTGTCTGCTGGAAGAACAGCGCAAAGTCACCCACAAAGGCGGCACGATGCGCCTCGGCGCAATGCCCTGCAAACTCGCGCCCGGCACCCATGCTCGACGGCTCTACGGCGCGCCATTGATCAGCGAACGGCACCGGCACCGGTACGAATTCAACAACGCCTATCGCGACCGGCTTACCCAGCGCGGGTTGAAGATTGCCGGTCACTATACCGAGAAAGACTTGGTCGAACTGATCGAGATCCCGTCGCACCCGTACTTCGTCGCTTGCCAATTCCATCCTGAGTTTAAGAGTCGCCCTTACAATGCCCACCCGCTCTTCCGCGGCTTTATCGAGGCGGCACTGAAACGACGGAGATGAATCGCCTTCTCGAAGCATCCGTAGGGACGGACTAAGGTACGACAATGAAAAAGTTAATTCTATGGTCGGTGATCATTGTAGTCGGGTTGCTGCTTCTCTACCTCGCGTTTCGCATGCCGCTTCCCTAGGGGCAACGATAGACACAGGATTGGAGACTGCAGGCCGTAGTGAAAGAACTGGAGACCAATTGTCTGATGTCGAGACCTGACCCCGTTTGCGTGCGTGAGCTGATTCTCAGCTATGAGGTTTCAGCTTCCTTAACCGTCTCAAACTCAAGTCTATCTATTATTCATTCTGCTTGACGCGGTCAACGCCTGACAATTGACGGAATTAGCAGGGGCCGGGGTCGGTTTTCCGCAGCACACGCCCGGACGTGACAATCGGCGATACATAGTATCCGGCTGACGGAGAACGTCTAGTCTGCGCTCCCGTCTTTCGGCCGATTGTAATCCATCTCCCACTTCTGCTGCGCCTCCCATTTTTCGAAAGCCCCTTGGTCACCTTCGGGTATGAAGGCAAATGATTCCCGGCCGGCATCGGCCTGAATCCAACTGTAGACTCTTCCCGTGCCGCCAAACGCGTGCCAAGGCTGCCGTTCTCGCATCATGATGCCCCAGCTCGCGTTTGTGAGAGCACTGCACGAGCCCGGGTCAACGATTTCAAATTGATCAATCGTCGAATTGGTTTGAGCTCGGGCCTTGTCACTCAAAAAAGGCGCCGCCTGATCCAAGGTCGTGGGAAGCTGCCCTTGGTTCTGTCCGGTATAGGCAAGGACGGCACGGAGTAATTCTCCAGAGAAACTCCGCTTAGATTTGAATTGCTGCTCGTATTTCGCGATTTCCGGGTCCTTTCTTGGTTCCTCCTGCCGTGGCGGCTCTGTGTCTTTCAAGCGTGCCGTGGCCATCGCGGCCGATTGCCTTAACCTGCCCACTTCACCGCGGAGACGCAAAAGTTCCCCCATCTGGTCATCCGCAAGTGGTGGGCCACTGTCGGTCTTAGCGACCAGATTCGAAAGGCGTCCGTTCTCCGCGGCCAGTTGATCAACTCGCTCCTGCAAGGAACGCTTTTCCTCGCGCAACTGATTTCGAGACTGATTTTGGACCGCTACCAGAATCGCCACGCAGGCGATCAGGATGGCACCGACAATTCCCGCTTGAAGTTTCGTCACAACTCCAAAGTATGCGCAATTTGGGTAGTGAATTGCAGGTAAAGCGGTAAAGGGTAAAAAGGTCAGTCCATAGTATTGACAACTTTCTGCGCCGACGTGGTCAACGCCTGACAATTGACGGGATTAGCAGGAGCCGGGGTCGGTTTTCCACAGCACACGCGGGGACGTGGCAATCGGCGATACATCGGATACCGATGTATCGCTCCGAATCGCCAGCGCCAACAGTTTGTCCCGCTCCACCGGTAAATGGGTGACCCGATAGGTGTCTCCGTGTCTCTGTGTCTCTGTGGTTGGGTCGTGCTTTTGTGCCTTCTTGTGCGCCCTACAACGACCTGGCGTGAGGCTTGTCAGTAAACGATGTTCTGATACACTGCTGTCATTCGGTAATGACTATGAAAACCATCTTCTACCAGTGTTCGGCGCAGGTCCCCGACCGCGCCGTGCCGCTGCCCGACAAGTCTCCAGAAGCTCTGGGAGACCGGCGCACAACAGCGACGGATCATCCCTTTGCCTCCGCCCGATAGCCTCATTGAGGCCGTACGAAGGCCGTGATGATATGATCCAGACTGGGCCAACACTCGCACCCTGAATTATGAAAACTCTCGCTCCGCTGCTCACTCTGATTTTTGTCCTTCCCGTATCCGCCGCCGACAAGCCGGTCGAGCCGTTGCGCATCATCGCACCGGAACTGGCCAAACTCGATTTCAAGCGCACGGACGGTGCACTCGCACCAGCCTCTGGCTTAAGGACGTTCGTCGTCTTCCGAGCGGATAAGGAACGGCCGGAGCTCAGCGACTGGTACGGTTGGACGTATCACCACCATCCCGACCTCGCGTGCTGGAAAGGGCGGCTCTATGTCGGCTGGAGTTCATGTGAACGTGACGAAGACACCGGCGTCTCGCACGAACTCTTCCGCACTTCGACCGACGGCGAGGATTGGTCGACCGTAGCGGCACTTTTCCCGCCAGGCGTGTCCACACCGCTGCGCATGTATTTCTTCCGCGCGCCCAATGGCCGGATGCTCGCCATCGCCGGCCTGCGGACGAACCGCGAGAAGACGAGTGAGCGTACCAAAGGCCCGCTGGTCGTGCGCGAAATCCGTCGCGACCACACGCTCGGTGCGGTTTTCACCCTGCGTCCGCCAGCCAGCGCGGTCGAAGGCCAGCCGCCAGACTTCAACACTTCAGTTGACGAGGGCTTCGTCGAAGCGTGCCGCCAGTTGCTTGCCAACCGCCTCTTTCTCGAACAGCAGGATTACGGCAATCTCCTCGCACCCGAGGAGCGGATGAAATGGCACGACACGGCAGCTTGGGACGGCGATGACAAGTTGAAGAAGGATGCGACCGGTTTCGGCAAGGCCATGTGCTTTTTCCGCCGTGCCGATGGCGCGCTGGTCGCAGTGGCGAAAATGGGGTGGGTGACGCTCTCGCGCGACGATGGTCGCACCTGGGATCAACCCGTGCGACCGCATTCACTCGTCACCGGGATGGGCAAGGTGTGGGGGCAACACCTCCGCGCCGACCGCTACGTTCTCGTCTATGATCCCGACAAGAAACTGCGCTACCCCTTGGTTCTGCTCACCAGCGATGACGGCATCACCTTCCGGAACCCGTGTGTGATCCACGGAGAACTCCCGGCGTTGCGTTACGCCGGCCAGGCCAAGGACCCTGGCGCGAGCTACGTGCGCGGCCTCTCGCTATGGTCGAACGACGGCTCGCGTCCCGACAACGCCCTCTGGCTGGTGTTCAGCGTGAACAAGGAGGAAATCTGGGTGAGCCGTGTGCCACAATTACAGCGCTGACGACTAATTGAGAGCATGGCCAAGCCGCCTGAACACCGCTTGCGCCTGTGTAAAAAAACTCCGGCGTGATGACTTGGCGTGAGGCTTGTCAGCGAATGGGGTTCTGATACACTGCTGTCATTCGGTAATGACTACGAAAACCATCCACGTCGGTAAGCTGAAACTCGGTGGAAAGAACGCGCCACTGTTCGTTATTGCGGGTCCGTGCGTCATTGAGGGCGAATCAATGCTTCTCCGGACTGCGGAGACGCTGGCCACTGTCTGCGACCGGTTGCGGCTGCCGTTCATCTTTAAAGCCAGCTACGACAAGGCCAATCGCACTTCCACCGACAGTTTTCGCGGGGTCGGCCTGAAGCGGGGCCTGGCGATTCTGGCGAAAGTGAAGGCGAAACTCGGCGTGCCCGTGTTGACCGACGTGCATTCTGTCGCCGAGTGCGCGCCCGTGGCGGAAGTCGCCGATGTCCTCCAAATCCCCGCATTCCTGTGCCGACAGACCGACCTCGTCCAAGCCGCCGCGCGTACCGGCAAATGCGTCAACCTCAAGAAAGGCCAGTTCCTCGCCCCGTGGGACATGCGAAACGTCATCGCCAAAATCACAGCGGTCGGCGGCAAGAGCATCATGCTCACCGAACGCGGTTCGTCGTTCGGCTACAACAATCTCGTCGCGGACATGCGCTCGCTGGCGATCATGCGTGAATTTGGTTGGCCGGTGGTGTTCGATGCGACGCACAGTGTGCAAATTCCCGGTGGCGGCGGGAAATTCACCAGCGGCGACCGACGCATGGCACCGGTACTGGCGCGTGCTGCTGTTGCGGCGGGCTGCGACGGGATCTTCTTCGAAACACACCCCAACCCCGACCAAGCGCTCAGCGACGCCGCCAATCAATTGCCGTTGTCGCAAGTGAAAGCATTGCTGAAAATGTTGCTTGCAATCCACCGTCTGATTCACCAGTATTACCCAAGGAGGCCACGATGAATGCCATCACACCTATCCTTCGACCGTCATGGAACTTGAATGAAGACTCCGAGGGGTCCGGCGTTGATCCTGGGCGACGAACCAAACTAATCCTCTTTTCGATCGTGGGCATTGTTGGAGGGGCCATCTGGTTGTTCGTCTACCTCCGTGGTGTCAACCGCCCGTCAACTGCCAGCGTCGCACCCTTCGCCGCCCTCGGAGAGGTCACCGCCCAGGAAACCGCAAAGCTGCTGGACAACAAGGGTCGCATCGTCGTCGTCACGCGCGATACGGGTCAATACCCTGCCCCCGAGTTGGAGGAGCAATTGAAGGCGTTCCAGCAGACAGTCAAACAACATCCCGACCTCACCCTGGCTGCGACTGAAAAAGTACAACTCGACACGGACATTACTGATGCAGGGCTGAGTCCCGACTTCTATTTGAACCTCCTGCAAAAATATCCAGACGCCGCGGCGATCGTGTCGTTTGTCGGTCCGCCCGCCCTGAGCCCTCAGCAGATCAGGACCTTGCCACAGAAGATTCCCAAGTTCATCGCAGTATCTTTGGCGACTGTTCCACTAAAAAGGCTTTTCCGAAGCGATCTGATTCACGTGGCTATCGTCAATCGAACCAAACCCGCCCAGCAGTCTGGAAAAAAGCCGGCATCTGCTCGCGAGCAGTTCGACCAATATTTTCAGGTCGTTACTGCTGAGAACGCCGACTCTCTGCGTTTCTGAGTTGCGGGCCGCCGATTTCGTGTGCTGGCTGATACACAGGCGGCCGGGCTTGCCAGCGGCGATGGTTCTGGTAAAGTGCTGCGGAATGAGATCCACAAAGCCGCCGTCCGGCCATCACTGGCGCACCCGACTGAAATCGATTCACTGTCTGCTCATGGACGTGGATGGTGTGCTTACGGACGGCAAGTTGCATTTCACCAGCGACGGCAAGGAATTCAAATCCTTCGACGCGCAGGACGGGCACGGCATCGCGCTGGCGCGGCGGGCTGGACTGGTGATCGGGTTCATTTCGGGCCGACCGTCAAAAGCGACGGCACGGCGCGCGGCGGAGTTGGGCGTGGAAATTGTGAAACAGGCCGCGATCAACAAGACGGAAATGGTCGAACAGGTCAAAAGAGAGCACCGGCTGCGCAATGAACAGATCTGTTTCATCGGCGATGAGCTGGTGGACTTGCCTGTGATGCGGCGAGTCGGCATTGCAGTCGCCGTGCTTAACGCGACGGACGAGGTCAAACAAGCGGCGCATTACGTCACGCGCCAATCAGGCGGCGATGGCGCGGTGCGCGAAGTGATCGAGATGATTTTGAAGGCGCAAGGCACGTGGAAAAAGGTGATCGCGAAATACACGGTGCTTGCCGTGGTCACGTTCGTGACGACAACCTCGGTGATATTTGCCAATGGCAATAGCAATGCGCCAAACGACGCGGCGACTGGCTACATCGAAAAGTTCCAAGTACCCGAGCGCGACGAGAACGGCAACTTGAAATGGAAACTCGGTGGCGATCGCGCCTTGATTCGGCCGGATGGATTGATGAACATCTTCAACGTGCGCGCAGAGTTTTATACCAGCAACAAAGTCGATATGGTTTTCACCTCCCCCAATTGCGTGCTGGACCGCGCCAACGGCCGGGCAGCCACCGACGCGCCGGTGCGGATCGAGCGCGAGAACATGGTCGTCACGGGAATCGGTGGCGATTGGGACGGTAAGACCTCGACGCTGATTGTGCGCCACAACGTCCAGGTCGTTCTCACAGGCAGCAACACCATTTTCGGAACACAGGAAGGAAAAGTCACAATGAACCAAACGATCGCTTCACTGGCTTTGGCGACTGCGATTGCTGGCACAGCGCTGGCGGCCGACGAGAGCAACACGGCCACATCGACAGCATCGAGCACCGTTGGATCCACCAATGAGCCTACGGTTGTCACCAGCAAACGGCTGCAGGTCGATTACGCTCACAACGTCGGGACATTTGAAGGCAATGTGCTGGCCGTCGATTTCCGTATCACCGTCCGCGCCGACAAGATGACGGTGTTCTTCACCAGCACCAACGTCGCCACGAGCGCGAGTACAAACTCGACCCGCTCGGTGGAGAAGATTATTGCCGAAGGAGCCGTGGTGATCACGACGCCTGAGAACAAGAGGTCCAACAGCGACCGCGCCGAGTACACCGACGACGACGGCAAGGTGGTGCTTACAGGCCACCCGCAAGTGCAAAGTCCTGATGGAATCGTCACGGGACAGCGCATCACTTTTTGGCGCGGTCAGGACAAGATGGACGTCGAGTCCGACCAGACGGACACCAATCGGACACGGCTCATCATCTATCCCGAAGAGCAACGGAAAAAGTCTCAGGAGCAAAGCGGACAGACTCCGTGAGCGAACCGACCAACAACATCCTCCTGCACACCGAGGGACTCGTCAAAGTCTATGGCGGCCGCCGCGTTGTCGACGGCGTGAACATCAACGTCAAACGCGGTGAGGTCGTCGGCTTGCTCGGGCCGAATGGCGCGGGGAAGACGACGACCTTTTACATGACCGTCGGTTTGGTGAGGCCGAATGCGGGCAAGGTGTTTTTCGACGGGCAGGACGTGACGCACATGTCGATGCACAAGCGGGCGCGGCGGGGAATCGGTTATCTGGCACAAGAGCCGAGCATGTTTCGGAAGTTGACGGTCGAGGAGAACATCCTCGCCATCCTTGAAACGCTGCCGCTGACCGAGCAGGAACGCAAATTTCGTCTGGATTATTTGTTGGAGGAGTTGGATATTGAACCGTTGCGGAAGAACAAAGCGTACACGCTGAGCGGCGGAGAACGCCGACGGCTGGAGATCACGAGGGCTTTGGTGACAGCGCCTAAGCTGATGCTGTTGGATGAGCCGTTTAGCGGGGTTGACCCGATTGCGGTGTACGACGTGCAGCAAATCATCGCCGAGTTGAAGCGCAAGGGGTTGGGCATCCTCGTGACCGATCACAACGTCCGCGAGACGCTTTCCGTCGTCGATCGCGCGTATTTGATTTGCGAAGGCAAGGTCGAGCGCGAGGGCACGAGCGAGTTTTTAATCAACGATCCCAAAAGCCGCGAACTGTACCTCGGTCCGCGGTTCAGCATGTAGGTTGGGCAGACGATTGCCAGCAGTCAAAGGAGAGAAGTCATGGATATCACAGTCACAGGAAGACACGTGGAGGTAACCCCTGCCATTCGGGATTATGCCGCCAAGAAACTGGAGCACGTCGGGATCGATTTCCCGCGAATCTTGAGCGCGCATTTCATTTTGGAGGTGGAAAAGTTTCGTCACATTGCGGAGTTGGTGCTGCAATGCGGCAATCACATCACCATCGAAGCCCGTGAGATCAGCGAAGACTTGTACGTGTCCATCGACCGCGTCGTGGACAAGGTCGCGCGTCGGATGCGCAAGTACAAAACAAAACTTCAAAACCACCGGCCGCGCGACTTCGATACGATCCACGTCGATGAGCAAGTGTTGACCCATGACCTGCACGAGGACGAAGGCAAACATCGCATCGTTCGCACCGAACGATTTGCGATCAAACCGATGTTCGTCGACGAGGCGGTGCTGCAAATGGAGCTTTCGGAGAACCATCAGTTCTTGGTTTTCCTCAACGCGGAGACGGAGAAGGTTAACGTGCTCTATCGACGCAAAAGCGGTGACTTCGGTTTGATCCAGCCAACCCTGGCCTGAGTATGCAGAGCGCCTCTCTTCCCACCGTCACCGTCGAGCGCTTCTATTTGAACCAAGCGGAGAAGCTGCAGCTTAGGCTCATCGCCGGCGGTGCGGGTCTGTCGCGCAGAATCCAGGAAGGCTCGGTCAACCGACCCGGCTTGGCGCTCGCGGGGTTCTTCAAATATTTCGCCTACAAGCGCGTTCAGGTCATCGGCGGCGCCGAATGGCAGTATTTGAAATCGCTCAGTAACACCGAAGTGGCCACGCGGATCGAGGAGATGCTGAAGCGGAAGGTTCCCTGCCTTGTTTTCGCCCGCAATTTCAATCCGCCCCAGTTTATTCTGGAAAGGTGCGATGAATATCAAGTGCCGCTGTTCAAGACCAAGATGCTGACGATGAGGTTCATTAACGCCGCCACGATCGCGCTGGAGATGGAATTCGCCCCGCAAATCAGCGAGCACGGTTCGATGGTGGACATTTTGGGCATTGGTGTGCTAATTCGTGGGGAGAGCGGCATCGGCAAGAGCGAAAGCGTGCTCGCGCTGCTGGAACGCGGCTACAGCCTCGTGAGCGACGACGTCACGCGCATTCGTCTGGTGGAAGGGCGCGAACTGGTGGGCACGTCGTCGGAAACCACGCGCTACCACATGGAGATTCGCGGGCTGGGCATCATCAACGTACCCGCCGTCTTCGGCGTTGCCAGCGTGCGGCCCGAGAAGAACGTGAACCTCGTCGTCACTCTGATGGATTGGAACTCGATGGAAGACATCGACCGGATCGGACTCGAACAACAGACGTATACGATCCTCGGCATTTCACTGCCGCATATCATCATTCCCGTGCGACCAGGGCGTGACATCGCGCGGTTGATCGAGGTGGCGGCGCTGGACCAGAAATTGAAGAGCCTGGGCTACAACGCGGCTCGGGAGTTTAACGAGCGATTGATCGAGAGGATGCGGACACCGCAGACATAAACAGCATGTCATCTTCACGAAAACAAGGCGACACGGCGAATTCAAATCGGGTCAGCAAGGAATGCACCGTGACCAACAAACTGGGCATCCACGCGCGTCCAGCCGCCTTATTCGTTAGGGTCGCCAGCAAATTTGAAAGCGATATCACCGTCGAAAAAGATGGCGAAACCGTCAACGGCAAGAGTATCATGGGGCTGATGATGCTCGCCGCGGGTCACGGCTCGAAACTCAGGATCACAGCGGAAGGCCGGGATGCCGAGCAAGCCATCTGCGAAACCGAGCAACTGTTTCTGCAAAAGTTTAACGAGGACTAGTTGTCCGCGTATGGCAAAGAAAATGTCGACTGAGCGCGTCTTTCATGGCATCGGAGTCTCGCCGGGCGTTGCCCGAGGCAAGATTCTTGTCTATAGCATGGCTGAGGAGGTCGTGCCCGAATACGACATCACGACCGAGCAAATCCCGCAGGAAATCGCCCGCTTTGAGCAGGCGCTGATCGGCACACGTGAACAGTTGCACGAACTGCAGCAACGCATCGCGACAGGCATCGGCTCCAGCACGACGTCCAGCATCCTCGACGTGCACGTGTCCATCACCGAAGACCCCGCGCTCATCGGGCCCGTGATGACACACCTCGAACAGGAAAAGAAGAACGTCGAATCCATTTTTGACAGCGTTGCCCACAAGTACGTCAAGACGCTGGCCGAGCTTCCTGACGAATTCCTCCGCGAACGTGCCGTGGATGTCCATGACGTCACGCGCCGCATCCTGCGCAACCTGCTGGGACGCGAACATCGCGCGCTGGCCGATGTGCCGCCTAACACTATCGTCGTCGCCTACGATTTGTCGCCATCGGACACTTCCTCGCTCAACCGCCAGAACGTGGTCGCGTTTGCGACCGACGTTGGCAGCCACACGTCGCACACGGCGATCATGGCGCGCTCGATGAACATTCCCGCCGTCGTCGGCTTGCGCGACCTAAGCCAGCACGTGCACGACGGCCAGCCGGCGATTCTCGATGGCTACGAAGGCGCGCTCGTCATCGAACCCAGCGAGCAAACGCTCTTCATTTACGGGCAATTGGACGCCAAACGGCACTCCGTGGAGGAACGGCAGGCGGCCCTGCGCAATCTGCCCGCTGAGACACTGGACGGTCATCGCATCACGCTTTCCGCCAACATCGAGCTGCCTGAAGACCTGCCGGCGCTGCCGCAGGTCGGCGCGGAAGGCATCGGGCTGTTTCGCACCGAGTTTCTCTATCTCGGCAGAAAGGATTTTCCGACCGAACAGGAACAGTACGAGAAATACGTTCA
>Ga0187886_1000717_pt1 | contig 36419 bp, 25 predicted proteins | sample June2016WEW_20_1_FD_133001 | JGI IMG/M metagenome (GOLD analysis project Ga0187886, IMG submission 133001) | Peatland microbial communities from SPRUCE experiment site at the Marcell Experimental Forest, Minnesota, USA - June2016WEW_20_150 | ecosystem: Environmental > Terrestrial > Soil >...
ATGCCTCGCGGCGTTGCCCTTGCCTTCGGCTAGTACTTATGCTAGTGATATCAATCATTAGCAGGATTCACGTACAGGGGACTTTCACCCCATCAGTTCACGCCCATGCCGGGCGTACACAATAGGCTCCACCGGATCGCCCAGAAAGCGGGCTCCCGGTGAGCCTTGGCGTCCTCACTTTCAACTCGTAATTCTTGGCTCTCGAATATGGTTCCCACCAATGACTTGTAGGTGTTAGCTTTAAATTCACGAGGGGGGAAAATTTTCTCGGGGGAATGAGTGGAAATGGGGTCAAAAATGGGGGCACCCGTTTTCCCCGAACGAGTCAGGAGGATGGAGACAGTAGTTCAGGATGCTAATCCATGTGGGAGCCGCCGTTGATATCGATCTCCTCGCCCGTAATGTAGCCCGCTTCCTCGGAGGCCAGAAAGGCAATGGCGGCAGCAACTTCTTCGGGCCTCCCTAACCTCTTGCAAGGGATATCTTTACTCATCTCCCACTGACGCTCAGGATCCTCCAGCCCTCCCCGGATATCGGTCGCGATGAGCCCTGGTGCAACCGAATTGACCGTAATCCCATAGCCAGCAACCTCCCTCGCCAGGGCCTTGGCGAAACCTAAGATCCCGGCCTTGGCAGCTGAGTAGTGTGCCCCTCCATAGACCCCTCCGCCGCGCTTGGCTGAGACAGAACTGACGCTGACGATTCGGCCGTAACCCTGTTTGATCATCGTAGGTAAAACCGCCTTCGAACAGAGGAAAGTTCCCTTCATATTCACCCTGACAATCCGGTCCCAGTCTTCTTCCGTCATTTTCAAAACAGTGATCGGCTGGGTAATACCGGCATTGTTGACCAGGATATCGATTCGGCCGAACTCCCGAAGAGCCCCATTGACAAGATTCGCCACGTCTTCTGCCCGGGAGATATCGACTTTGATGGCGAGGGCGCGCCGCCCCAATTCCCTTATCTCTTTGGAAATCCTTTCTGCACCTGAAAGATCAACATCACCAATTACCAGATCAGCACCCTCCCGGGCCAAAGCCAGGGCCGTGGCCTGTCCGATTCCTATCCTGGACCCAGCTCCTGTTACAATTGCAACCCTTCCGTCAAATCTCATGGCCAATCCCCTCCCCTTTACCGTGCCCGCCTCGGCTTATCATGACTCCCACGGAGTCCCAACCAATGTAGATTGTAAATTGCAAATTTCAAAATGACCGAGTGGCTTCAATCATATTCTCATTTCTCATTTTGAGAAATTCATTTTTCAATGAGATTTAGCGCTTTAACAGAATGGCGATGGCGAACTTACCGTAGTTTGCACAATCAAGGGGGAAAGGATATTCGGCAGGATGGTGTGCCAGATGATTGCCAGATTACTCTATCCAGTGGCCGCCTTTTCGCCTTACGCCTTGCGCCTCACGTTTTTGCGTATTTCACCTCTCCGCCGACCATGGTCATTTCCACGGAAATATCTTTAATCTCATCCGGGGTTACCCGCCTCGGGTCTTGGCCCAGCACGACCAGGTCCGCCAGTTTCCCGGGCTCGATTGAACCCTTGAGATCTTCTTCAAAGGAGGCATAAGCCGCGGCCCTTGTATAGAGATCGATGGCTTCATCCACAGTGATCCGTTGTTTGGCCCCCAAAACTTCCCCCGCAGCGCTCTTACGGGTTACGCAGCTCTGTATGGCCAAGAGCGGCTCGTAAGGCCCGCAGGGACTGTCCGAGCTTCCCGAAACCGGGATGCCGTAGTCCAGGAAGGAGCGGTGGGCAAACATCATTTCCACCCGCTCCGGCCCATAATAAGGAATCATTTTTTCCCCGTGGTGGTGGATGTAAGAACCGAAAGGAAGGACCAAAAGTTTGAGCTTCTTGATGCGCCTCAGAATTTCTTGGTTTACCACCGTGCAGTGTTCCAGACGGTGCCGGTGATCTTTGCGGGGCAGGGCATGCAGGGCCTTGGCGAATCCATCGAGGGTCATTTCGATAGCCCGGTCGCCATTGGCGTGCACACAGACCTGGAATCCAGCCTCGTGCCCCCGGCGGATCGACTCATGAAGAGCTTCCTCGGATTCTGCAACCAGGATCCCCTTCTCCTGAGTTCCAACGTATGGTTCGGAGAGGTAGGCGGTCCGCCCGGCGATCGCCCCATCGGCGATAATCTTAATTCCTCCAATTTTCAGCCATTCGTTCCCGAAGCCTGCCTTCAAGTTCAGAGCCTGAAGGTGAGGCAGGTACTCATAAGGAATGAGCATGTAGACCCGCAATTTGAGGTCCCCGCGTCTGAAGGCCTCCTGATAGGTCTCCAGGCTGAGCGCGGAAACTAGGGCGTCATGTACGCTGGTGATCCCGGAAGCCAAGTGCATATCGCAGGCCATGCCCAAACCCCTTCTCCGATCTTTCAGAGAGAAGGGAGGCATGATCGGCGCCTGAGGGGTCAGTCCCTCGAAGACATAAGCAAACTCCGCCTGCTCAAAGAGGATGCCGTTCAGCTTTCCTGTCTGGGGGTCACGTCCGTAGGCTCCCCCTTTCGGATCAGAGGTATCCTCCCGAACGCCTCCAGCTTCCAGCCCTTTGCTGTTGGTTACAGCCCAGTGGCCACAGACGTGTTGGATAAAAACGGGATGTGTGGGGGCCACCTCATCCAGATCCCAGCGGCTGAGGGTGCGCGGGTCGGCGATCTTGGTGTCATCATAGCCCACGCCCCGGACCCATTCGCCCGGAGGCTTGCGCCTGACCTCTTTCAAGACGGCCCGCTGGATTTGAGCGATCGACTTACAAAATCGCGGGCCGCAATCAATCTGCAGGAGATCCGTCCCCACCTGCGAGAGATGCTGATGCGAATCAATGAACCCCGGTGCGACGGTCCGGCCCTTGAGGGCCACGGTATTTGTCTTTCCCCCCGCCAAAGCCTTGACTTCCGCATCCTTGCCCACTTTCCAAAATCGTCCATCTTTGATGGCCACGGCCTGGGCGGTTGGCGTTCTCGGGTCCATTGTGACAATATTCCCCCCCCAGAGGATGAAATCGGCCGCGACCTCCTTGGGCAATGAGCGCACCTTCCCGGTAGTTTCCTTCATCCCCATCTCCCGCATTACAGCTTTCAGCCCTCCCCCTCACCCCATCCCTCTCCCGCGCAGGGGAGAGGGCTAGAAAGGTGAGGGAGCTACACCGCCAGCGTATCCGCATAGTCCAGGACTTTATCGATCACCCTCAGACCTTCCCGCAGCTCTTCTTCTATAATGCAAAGGGGCGGAACGATGAACAGGAAATTCCAGCGCACCGTGGTGTAAACCCCGCCTTCCAGGAGTCGCTTGCTGATTTCCCGGCTGACCGCTGCCTCGGCCCCCATCGCATTCCACTTCACCAGTGGCTCGCGGGTCTTCTTATCTTTGACCAACTCGATGACCCAGAATAGCCCGATTCCCCGGGTATCTCCGATAGACCGGTGCTTGGCCTTCATGGCCTCCAGCTCCCTCCGGATCACTCCGCCCATGGCCACGCTGTTTTCCATCAACTGATCCTCCCGATATACCTGCAGAGTGGCCATGGCAGTGGCGCAGGCCAGAGGATGGGCGTTATAGGTCAGGCCGGCCCAGAGCATCTGCTTATCCAGGACATCGGTGATTTTCTTGGAAAGGGCAACCGCTCCCAGAGGAACATAACCCGAAGTGAGACCTTTGGCCATGGTGATGATGTCCGGAACCACATTCCAGTTCTCCACGGCAAACCACTTGCCCGTCCGACCAAACCCGCACATGACTTCATCGACAATCAGCAGGATCCCGTTTCGGGTGCAGATCTCCCGCAGGCGCTGCATGTACCCATCGGGCGGGACAATGAGACCATTGCTGCCCACCACCGACTCAACCAGGACTGCCGCCACGGTCTCCGGCGTCTCATACTGGATGACTTCTTCCACGGACTTTACGCAGCGAAGGTCGCAGCTCGGGTACGTGAGCCCAAAGGAGCAGCGGTAACAATAAGGGTCAAAAACCCGGACCACCCCGGGCATGGCGGGCTCCACCGGAGGTCTGCGCGGGTCTCCGCTCAAGGCGATGGCCCCGTAGGTGGCCCCGTGATAGGACCGGTAGCGAGTGATGATCTTCCATTTCTTGGTGTAGGCCCGGGCCATCTTGACGGCGTTCTCGTTGGCATCCGCCCCCCCGAGGGTGAAAAAGAATCTTTTCAGATCCCCCGGCGTGATCTCTGCCAGAGCTTTCCCTAAAAAGGAACGCGACTCGTAGGCAAATCCCGGGGCCACAAAACAGACCTTCTCCGCCTGCTTCTTGATGGCGTCCACAACTTTCGGATGCTGGTGGCCGATATTCTGGTTCATCAGTTGCGAACTCATATCCAAGTAGCGCTTTCCGTTCTCATCCCACATGAATACCCCCTGGGTTTTGGTGATGACCATAGGATCCAGGGCTGACTGGACACTCCAGGAATGCATGACATATTCCCGATCGTACCGTTTGACGTCGCTGAGACTCATTTTTTCCTCCTTTAAGGAAAATAGCAAAATCTAAGAATCAGATTATTTATAACACCTTGGCCGGAAGATCGCAATCTACCCCTTTAAATTCTTACAAATTTAAATCTGAGAATTTTCTTCTAACATTTGCACCGGCAAATCCCCCTGACCCTCCCCTCTCCCCCGGATGCGGGGGAGAGGGGAGGGTCAGGGGAAATTTCAAATATCTTTGGCTAGTATTTTACCTCTACCAAAAAAAGTCCCTGGGGAGGAGCCGTAATCCCAGCCTGACGCCGGTCGCGGGCTTCCAGGATCCGGGCGAATTCTTCCGCGGAAATCTTCCCCTTCCCCACTTCTACCAGAGTTCCCACCATGTTTCGGACCATATGTTTTAAAAAGCCATCGGCCTCGATGGTGAAGCTGAGAAAATTCTCCTTTTTAACAGACCATTCCGCCCTGAAGACTTCCCGGACCGGGTCAATCGTATCCGGGTCCGCCGCTTGAAAGGATGAAAAATCCTTCTTCGTTACCAGGATCTGGGCAGCATTTTGCAAGGCTGGAACATCCAAAGGGAGGGAAATATGCCAGGAGTAATTCCGATAAATGGCCGAGGGCAGCTCGCGGTTGAGGATCCAGTAGCGGTAGGTTTTTCGTTTGACCCCGAATTGAGCATGAAATTCCAGTCCCACCTCTTCCGCTGACTGGATGATAATGTCGGAGGGAAGGAGACTATTTAGCCCGTGCCAGAAACCCTCCACGGGGATTTGCGAGGGGGTTTTGAAATGGGCCACCTGACCCAGCGCGTGCACTCCGGTATCCGTCCTGCCGGAAGCGATCAGGCGAGTCTGCTGCCGGGTCATGATTTCTATTTTCTTTTCGATGACCTCCTGGATCGTCAGGTTATTGGGCTGAACCTGCCACCCGTGATAATTCGTGCCGTCATATTCAATCACCAGCTTGATGTTGCGCATGAATAAGTTTCGGGTTTCGGGTTTCAAGTTTAAACTCAGAACTTTAAACCTGTAACTTGAAACTTAAATTCTTTCCACAACCATCGCGCCACCCATGCCGCCCCCCACGCAAAGCGTGGCCAACCCGTAACCCGCCTGGCGCTTTTTCATCTCAAAGAGCAAAGTGATCAAGATCCGCGCCCCGCTGGCGCCGATGGGATGGCCGAGGGCAATGGCCCCCCCGTTGACGTTGACCTTTTCTGGGTCAAAGCCCATCATCCGGTTGACGTAGACCGCCTGGGCGGCAAAGGCCTCATTGGCCTCGACCAAGTCCAGGTCTTTCACGGTCAGCGCGGCTTTGGCGAGAGCCTTCTGGGTCGCCGGAACCGGACCTACGCCCATGATCTCTGGGGCCACGCCGGCAGTGGCGTACGACTTGATCCGGGCCATCGGTTCAAGGCCCAAGGCCCTGGCTTTCTCCGCGGACATGACTACCAGGGCCGCTGCGCCGTCGTTGATCCCGGAGGCATTGCCGGCGGTCACCGTTCCATCCTTCTTGAAAGCAGGCCTTAAGGCCGCCAGGGCCTCCAGGGTGGTGTTGGGCCGGGGATGTTCATCTGTTTCAAAGACGAGGGGATGCCCTTTTTTCTGGGGAATGATCACGGGAACGATCTCTTCCTTGAACCGCCCCGACTGGATCGCCTTCCCGGCGTTTTGCTGGCTCTTCAGCGCCAACGCATCCTGGTCCTGCCGGGAAACGCCGAACTTCTCGGCCACGTTCTCGGCCGTGACGCCCATGTGATAGCGGTGAAAAATATCCAACAGCCCATCCTGAATCATCCCATCCACTAGGGTTCCATCATTCATCCGGTATCCCCAGCGCGCCCCGGGGACATAAAATGGGGCCTGGCTCATGGACTCCATCCCGCCAGCCACGATCATATCCGCGTCGCCGGCCTTGATGGCTTGGGCAGCCATCATGACGGATTTTAGGCCGGAGGCACAAACCTTATTGATGGTCGTTCCCGGAACTTCCTTGGGAATCCCAGCCCGGATGAGCACCTGCCGCGCCGGATTCTGCCCTTGTCCGGCCTGCAAGACATTTCCCAAGATGACCTCTTCCACTTGTTCGGGTTTTACCTTGGCCCGCTTCAAGGCTTCTTCTATAGCAATCCTCCCCAGCTCCACCGCGGAAATGTCCCGTAAGGCTCCCCCGAAGGTCCCCACGGCGGTGCGGGCGGCACTGACGATGACCACTTCTCTCATTTTCCCCTCCATTTTTTATTCACCGCAGAGCACGCAAAGATAATTAAAAACCAAGTCATCCCTGTCTGGTATTTCACCTCAGCGGTCTCTGCGCTCTCTGCGGTAAAAGGATTTTTTTATCCTATCCTTTTTCGGAGATTTTCGCTAACTTCTTGGCCATTTTCTTTTTCTGTTCCCAGTTCCCGGCACGCATGTACATGACCTTTTGGGCTTGGGGAGAGCCTGCCCCATGCATGGACTCCACCAAGGCCGTTCCCCCGGTCATGTTCTCAATGAGCCGGAGAAGGCGGATGCGATCCTCGGTGGGGATCTTCTCTGACCCCTTCAGGTACTTTTCCACGTACTTCCCAACTTCCGGGCTCCGCAAATCGTCTTCAAAGGGCAAAGTGGCGATGATCCCGCCAGCTAAATCATGGGCCAGGCGGGCGATTTCATAAATGTTCTTGCTCACGTTGTACTTGGTGGTGTTGGCCAAGAGGGTATCCGGCTCCCAGTTTCCCGCCTTCATCTTGTGACCCATGGCTGAGCAAGCCACACTGCCCGTATAGATGGTTTCAGCTAAATGGGTCATTTCGGCCAGTTTATCGCGCACGTGGGAAGCCTGAGAGGTGCCCATGTAATCAGCCGCCAGAGCGGACGCCCCGATGAGCACATCGCTCAGCCCCCCCTTGCACCCGCCGTAATTCTGCCGGTGCAGGGAGGCGAACCGTTCCACCAGCATTCCGGCGAAATCATATTCGCCGCACATAAACACCCTCTCCCAGGGAACGAAAACATCTTCCAGGACCACCAAGGCCTCCCCGCCCACCTGGGAAAATTCGGGGTTGCCAATATCCATTCCCCCCTCAAATTTGCGCTCCTCATTGGTTTGCCGCCCGAAGATCATCGTCACCCCGGGGGCGTTGACCGGAACGGCACAGGCCACGGCATAGTCTTTGTCTTCCGGTCGTAAAGCCTGAGTTGGCATGATCATCATTTCGTGGGAATTCACAGCTCCGGTCTGATGGGCCTTCGCCCCCCGGAGGACGATTCCCTCATCGCTCTTCTTCACGATGTGGGTGAAAAGGTCGGGGTCGGCTTGCTGGCTGGGCCCTTTCGATCGGTCTCCCTTGGGGTCGGTCATCGACCCCACCACCATGAAATTATTCTCCTGAACATACTCGATGAATTTCTTCAACCGCTGATGGTAGGAGGTCCCATATTTTTCATCGATCTCAAAAGTGGTGCTGTAAAGGGCGTTCATGCCATCGAACCCGACGCAGCGCTGATAACAACTCCCCGTCTCGTGGGAGATGAGGCGAAGCATCTGTACTTTCTTAATCAGGTCATCCCGACTCTGGTGGATGTGGGTAAAACGGTTGATCTTCTTGCCGGTCAGGTGCGAGGTGGCCGTCATTAGGTCTTCATATTCCGGGATCAAGGCCAGCTCGTAGGTCTTGGCTGCGGCGTTGATGTGGGGGATAAAGGCGGGGTGAGTCGTGACGTCCTTCACCCGCTTTCCTTTATAATAGACCACAGGGCTCAATTTTTTCAGGCTGTTGATGTAATCCTCTTTGGTTCGAATCATGGTGAACCCCTTCCTTATTCGGAAAACATGGAATGATGGAATATTGGAATAATGGCAGGAATGAAATGATTTTCTTTTTCTTCCATCATTCCATTATTCCATCATTCCCATCTTCTATTTGTATTATCTCCCTTTCAGGATGTTACTCGATATGACCAATCTCATGACCTCGGAGGTCCCTTCATAGATCTCCGTGATCCGCGCATCCCGGAAATGCCTTTCTACGTTGTACTCTTGAATATAGCCGTACCCGCCATGGATCTGAATGGCTTTCGTAGTAATGCGACTGGCCGCTTCGGAAGCGAACAGCTTGGCCATGGCCGCCTCTTTTTCATAGCGCTGTTTCTGATCCTTCAGAAACGCGGCCCGCAGGGTCAGCAGCCGGGCGGCATCCAGCTCTGTGGCCATGTCGGCGATCATCCACTGGATGGCCTGGAATTTGGAAATGGGCTGGCCGAACTGCACCCGGGTTTTGGAGTACTCGGTAGCTGCCTCCAGAGCGGCCCGGGCAATGCCCAGAGCCTGCGCGGCGATCCCGATCCGCCCTCCGTCCAGGGTGTTCATGGCCACGTAAAACCCTTGGCCCACTTGACCCAGAAGGTTCTCCCTGGGGATCCGACAATCCTCCATAATCAACTCGGCTGTTCCCGAGGCCTTGATCCCCAGCTTCTTTTCCACCACGCCCACGGAGAAACCCGGCGTCCGGCAATCGAGGATGAAAGAACTGATTCCCTTGTTTCCTTGGCTCTTATCCGTCATGGCCAGGAGCACACAATAATCGGCCACGTTCCCGTTGGTGATGAAGTTTTTCTTGCCGTTGATCACCCATTCATCCCCTTTGAGTACAGCCGTGGTTTTTTGGGCGGCTGCATCGGAGCCGGCTTCGGGTTCCGTCAGGCCGAAGCAGCCCAGCTTTTTCCCGGAGGCCAAAGGCGTGAGAAATTTTTTCTTCTGCTCCTCTGTCCCAAAGGTGTGGATGGGGTCGCAGACTAAGGAGTTATTCACAGACATAATAACTCCCACACTCGCGCAGCCCCGGGAAATCTCCTCCAGGGCGACCCCATAGCTGACCACGTCAGCCCCGCCTCCCCCGTAAACCTCCGGGATGGCGATGCCCAAGAGGTTTAACTCAGCCATTTTCTGGATGATCTCCGCCGGATGCCGTTCTGTTTTATCCAGCTCTGCCGCTTTGGGCTTGATCTCGTTTTCCGCAAAATCGCGGGCCATCTGTCGGATCATCTTCTGTTCTTCACTAAGTTCGAAATTCACGCTTTCCCTCCTTTCCGGGTTCGTCCCTTTAATCTCAGGAGAGTCAACATTCTTTTTCTTTCCTCCACTGACGGAGGCCCAGCAAACGGCGCTATTGTATCATTCCTCTCTTGAAAGTCAAAGGCAACCCCCCCTGCGCCCCAACCCTCTAATCCTGTCTTGGCCCGGGCGGAAAGGAGTTGAGTCCCGCCCGAGGCGGGACCTGGGCCGGGAATTGATTTCCTTTGAGAGCCAGACTCCCCTTCCGCAAAGGGGGGAACGGAAAATATTTTCCTTGACAAAAAGAGGGGTTGAAAGGTACTTTTTAAAAAATGGTCAGACATGGATCTTGCCGGGGTCGTAAATTCTAAAGATAGAATCCGGGGGTGGATAATGCGGTGGATAAAAATGACCTTGAGCGCCGGGCTGGGTATTTTGTTGAGTATTTTGATTTGCGGCGGATTCCCAGAAAGCAATGCCCAACCGAACGAGGCCTTGGACCTGGGAAAACCCGAGCTCCGTGATTTGATTCAGGCGAGTGGTTACATCACTGCCAAACCCATTCCATCCTGGGGTTCGATTATCGGCAACAAAGATGCGGCAGTCAACCTGACGGAAGGGGAAGTGGTTTATCTCCAGCTAGAGCAGGGAAAAGAAGTCCAGCCCGGAGATCGGTTTTCCATTGTGCGCCAGGGGGAGGCCGTGACCCATCCCGTAACCAAGAAAAAACTCGGCTACCTGGTGCTGGTGCCCGGGGAACTGACCATCCTGGAGGGAAAAGATCGGGTTGTGACAGCCAAGATAAACAAATCTTTCCGTCCCGTCTTTGAGGGGGATATGATCATTCCTCTCCAACCGGTCCTGCCCCAGACTGTGCCCGTTCGCAACCAGAAAAAAATTAAAGGGATCGTGTTAATGTCGGTGGAGGGGGAAGACAACATCACGGAAAAGGAGTTTGTCTTCATCGACCGGGGAAATCGTCACGGCGTAATCGTGGGGGACCTCTTCTCGATTTATCAGCAGGGATCCTATTCCGCGGATATCCCGAGTAGTGAAAAAGAAAAATTACCTCTGGCCAAAGTAGGCAAAGCAGTGGTCGTTTCCGTCCAGGAGGAGACCTCTACGGCGCTGGTCACACATTCTTCTCAAGCCATCTACGCCGGTGATAAAGTTGTTTCCGTTAAGGAATAAGCCCTTCTCTCCCGAGGGCTAACCCGGACGATCAACCGGCCGCGGGCAAGAATATATGGGGATTGTGGGTCCGCAGATCCGCGATCCCTTTTTTGTTGAATGGAGGGGGAGGTGCAGGATCTTTTCCACTGGGTGGCATTATCCATGGCCCCGGGCGTTGGCAGCGTTCTGTTCAAACGCCTCATCCAGACCTTCGGCAGCCCCGAGGGCGTCTTTAAAGCCTCCCCCCGAAAACTAGCGCAGGTGGAAGGCATCGGCCCCAAGGTTGTGGGGTCGATCGGGAAATTCGATTGGAAACAGCGGGTGGAAAAAGAACTTCGCTCCTCCCAAAAAATTGGGGCGCGGCTGGTGACCTGGGAGGACGAGGAATATCCCACCAACCTGAAACAGATTTATGACCCTCCGCCCGTGCTCTACCTCCTGGGATCATTGAGCCGCCGGGACCAAGTGGCTGTAGCCGTTGTGGGATCCCGTTATCCCACTACCTACGGCAAATTGGCTGCCGAGCGAATTGCCATGGGCCTGGGTGGGCGGGGGATAACCGTTGTCAGCGGTTTGGCAAGAGGGGTAGATTCTTGCGCCCATCGGGGAGCCCTCTCTGGCGGCGGAAGGACAATCGGGGTTTTGGGTTGCGGGATTGATATCATCTACCCTTCTGAAAACCGGGAGCTTTTCGATCAAGTGGCCGCCCAGGGCGCGGTTCTTACTGAGTTTCCCCTGGGCACGCCTCCGGACAGCGACCATTTCCCCATCCGCAACCGGGTCATCAGCGGACTCTCCCTGGGAGTGGCCGTGGTAGAAGCAACGCGCCGCAGTGGCTCCCTGATCACAGCCCGGTTCGCCTTAGAACAGGGGAGGGATGTTTACGCGGTCCCCGGAAACGTGGACTCGGCCAGAAGTGAGGGGACCAATCGGTTGATCAAAGAAGGGGCTAAGCTGGTCACGCGGGCCGAGGATATTCTGGAGGAGATCCTTCCTCTGCAGGAGCAGGCGCCCCTGGAAGCGCCCCAGCCACCGAAGCTCTCGGAAGAGGAGACAAAGGTCTTTTCGGTCCTGAGCCGAGAAGCCAGCCACATCGACGAGGTTATTTCGAAAAGCGCTTTTTCCAGCGCCAAAGTGTCGGCCATCCTGCTTGCACTGGAGCTCGCCGGGCATATCAAGCAATTGCCCGGCATGAGGTTCGTTAAGGCATAATTTCGCCGCAGAGAACACAGAGGCCACAGAGAAAAATACAGAAAGTTCACTTAAAATATAAATATGGATTATTTCCATAGTAAAAAAAGAAATGAGTGATGAGCGCCAAGATAAAAGCGGATCTCTTGTCCCTGTTAAGCATTCGCTGTATCTATAACTCCGTGAACTCTATGTGCTCTGTGGCAAAAAATAAGGAGATGGGATGTCGAAGTCATTAGTCATCGTGGAATCGCCAGCCAAGGCCCGGACGCTCTCCAGTTACCTGAAAGACGATTTTGTCATCAAGGCATCGGTGGGGCACGTCAAAGACCTCCCCCACAGTCGTTTGGGAGTTGACATTGAGAATGGATTCACTCCCCAATACCAGGTCATCAAGGGAAAGATCAAGATTCTCAAAGAAATCAAAAACGCGGCTGAGAAAGCAAAAACAATCTATCTGGCAACAGACCCGGACCGAGAAGGAGAGGCCATAGCCTGGCACATCGCCGAAGAGTTAAAGCGACCCCCGGGAACGATTCGGCGGGTCCTGTTCAATGAAATCACCGCCCGCAGCGTCCGGGAGGCCATCCTCAGGCCCGAGCGGCTGAACCAGGATAAATTTGAAGCTCAGCAGGCCCGGCGGATCCTCGATCGTCTGGTTGGATATTTGATTAGCCCGGTCCTCTGGGATAAGGTCCGCCGGGGGCTAAGCGCCGGCCGGGTGCAATCCGTGGCGGTGCGCCTACTCTGCGAGCGAGAGAAAGAGATCCATTCCTTTGTCCCCCAGGAGTATTGGACCCTCCAGGCCCTTCTGGAAGGCAGCGCACCCCCCTCTTTCAAGGCCACCCTGGCCCGGGTTGATTCCAAGAAGGCCGAGATCAGAAACCAGGGAGAAGCTCAGGCCATCCTCCAAGATCTGGACCATCTTTCTTTTTCCGTGAAGGAGATCGAAAGGAAAGAACGCCGCAAATATCCTCCTCCACCTTATATTACCAGCCAGCTCCAGCAAGAGGCCTGGCGCAAATTGCGCTTTACCGCGAAGAAGACCATGTCCCTGGCCCAGAGACTTTACGAAGGCGTAGAGCTCGGACCCGAAGGACCCGTGGGGTTGATTACCTACATGCGCACGGACTCTGTGCGCATCTCTGCGGAGGCTTTGCAGGAGGTGCGCCAGTTCATCGCCGAAAAATTTGGGCCTGAATACCTGCCGGAGAAGCCGAATGTTTACAAGAGCCGGAAGACGGCCCAGGAGGCCCATGAGTCTATCCGCCCCACTTCCCTGAAGTATGACCCAGCAGCGGTGAAATCATTCCTCAACAAAGACCAGCTCGCGCTCTACGAGCTCATCTGGAACCGCTTCGTCGCCTGCCAGATGAACCCGGCTGTCTACGATCAGACTCTGGTGGACATCCAGGCTGGAAAATACCTCTTTCGAGCGACGGGCTCGATCCTTCTCTTCCCGGGCTTCATGGCCCTCTACATCGAGACCGCTGATGAGAACGTCGCAGGGGAAGACCAGGAAGGAAGGCTCCCGGAATTGACGGTGGGCGAAGTCTTAAAGCTCCTCGGCCTCACGCCCGACCAGCATTTCACTCAGCCTCCACCCCGGTACACAGAAGCCACTCTGATCAAGGAACTCGAGGAAAAAGGAATCGGGCGGCCTTCCACCTACGCCACCATCCTCGACAACATCCAAGAAAGAGAGTACGTGGCCAAGGAAAAGGGCCGGCTATACCCCACAGAATTGGGGTGCCTGGTCACTGATTTGCTGGTCGAGAACTTCCCAGACATCCTCGACGTCCAATTCACTGCTCAGATGGAGGACGAGCTGGACAAGGTGGAAGAGGGACACCTTCCCTGGGTGCAGGTCCTGGAGGATTTTTACGACCCCTTTCAAAAAAACCTAGAGAAGGCCAAGCTGGAGATGCAAGATGTGAAAGGCAAGGGGGTGCCTACGGACCTGAAATGTGAGAAATGCGGCGCTCCCATGGTCATCAAGCTCGGACGGAACGGCCAATTTTTGGCCTGCTCCAATTATCCGCAGTGCAAGAACACCAAGGAATTCCAGCGCAATGAGGCCGGGGCAATTGAGATTGTCGAAGGAAAAATTGTCCAGGAGACCTGCGAAAAATGCGGCGCCCCCATGCTCATCAAAACCGGTCGCTTCGGGAAATTTCTGGCGTGCTCCAACTACCCCCAATGCAAGAATACCAAAAAGATGCTCGTCAACGGAGAAGGGCAGTTGGAGGTGGCCCAAGAAGAAGAGAGTTCGGAATCCTGCGAAAAATGCGGCGCCCCCATGCTCATCAAAACCGGTCGCTTCGGGAAATTTCTGGCCTGTTCCAACTACCCCCAATGCAAGAATACCAAAAGAATCTCGTCCGCAAAAGAAGGTGGAGCTGGAGGGGCAACGCCAGTCCCCACCGGAGAAAACTGCGATAAATGTGGCGCCCCCCTGGTTTATCGCCAGGGGCGCTTCGGGCCATTCATCGCCTGTAGTAACTACCCCAAATGCCGGAACACCAAAAAAATGACCGCCACTTAACCTTTTGCCTCTTACCCATGTGGCCTGGCGCCTCACGCCCGCGCGCCGGGCTCAGTGATTCGTGTTCGTGAAGAGGACAAGTTTTCGGCGGTTCGGCATTCAGCTAGGAGCATATCCAGTGAAGTCTCGCTTTTAGCTCTATGCGCCGGGTCACCTGCGCTAGGGTCTAGTCGTCTTTCCGCTCACGCCTAACCACTTCCGCTCTCACGGTTTTATTTCACCAGCCATACTCCCAAAACGATAAAAGCTGTCCCGATCAGGCGCGAGATCGTAAAGCTCTCTTGCAAAATTGCCCAGCTAAGAGCGGCGGTGATTAATGGATAAGTGGCTGTAATGGGCACAACCAAAGAAGCCCCGCCCAACCGGAGGGCATGGTAATAAGTCCAGAGCCCGGCTGCCCCTCCGCAGATGCCGCTCAATCCGAAGAAGAGCACCGCGCGCCATTCCAGAGCCAGTACCCCCCCTAATCGGCCGCTGCTGATCCCCACCAGGAGCAAAATTCCGCTCAAAATGAATTGTCGGACCATCAATCCGGAAAAGGGCGCAACCTTCCCCAAGGCTAATTTATCAAAGATTGCCGCCACCCCCCAGAAAATAGTCGTCAGGAGCAAAAAGGCCATAAGTTTCATGAGAAATACCCCTAAGAATAAGTTAAGTGGCTATAGTGCCTAAATTCTAAAAAATTTTATTATTCTAACTTGGAATGAACCTTTTTGTCGGCAAAAAAAAGGAGGTGATCTTTTTGGATCCCCTCCTGACAATTTGCGTAAAAAAATTTGCCTAGCGCATAGCGCATAGCGGTTTTAATACTTTGCGCTATGCTCTATGCTCTCCGCGTTTTTATTAAAACGCCGCCTCTGGAATGGCCAGGGCACTCTTGTTCCCGCTGAGAATCGTCGTTGCTGTGCTCTGAACCCTCGGCAGGATGTTGGTGACGAAGAACTCGGCTGTATAAACCTTGCCGCCGTAAAAGGCAGCATCGGCTTGCTCCTCAATGACTTTGGCCTTGGCCTCGTCCGTGGTTGCCCCAGCTCTCTGGAAGATGGCCTGGAGCCTATTCTGCGCCAGGATCGCCTGATCCAAGAGAAGGTAGGCCAGCTCCACTTCCCCAAAAAGCTCAAGGTACGGACAGGCATGGAGCATGGGATAGAGAGTGTCTCCCCCAGCAGCGACCTTGGCGAAATGCATGGAAACATTGACCAACGTATTCTTAGCCTGCTCCAGTTGCCCAATCGCGGTTCCAAAGACTGGATGGGCTTTGTGCTTCTCGATAAACTCGTTGACTTCTTTCATCCAGCCCATGAATAAAGCCCCCTTTTTCAAGGAGAGCTTGCGGCCGACCAGGTCCATGGCCATGATGCCATTGGTACCCTCGTAAATTGACGTGATCTTTACGTCCCGGCAGAGCTGTTCCACGGGATATTCTCCGCAGTACCCGTACCCGCCGTGAACCTGGATCGCCCATTCGGTGAGGCGGAAGGCCATGTCTGTCGAATAAGCCTTGACGATGGGAATCAGGAGAGCGATCATGTTCTCACAGTACTCTTTCTCCTTCGTGTCCGTGGCCACCTTGGCCAAATCCGCGTAGTAGGCGCTGCGGTAAATCAGCGCCCGCAGGCCTTCGGCGTAAGCCTTCATGGTCATGAGCGTCCGCCGTATGTCGGGATGCTTGATAATGGGCACCCGGGGGGCGTTGGGGTCTCTCATCTTCGTGATTTCCACGCCCTGGATGCGTTCTTTGGCGTATTTCAGAGCATAAAGGTAAGCCAGGTTCCCCAGGGCGAATCCTTGTAGACCCACGCCCAGACGGGCTTCGTTCATCATCTGGAACATGAGCTGAATGCCCTGATTCTCCTGCCCGAGGATATACCCATGGCATTTCCCGTCATCTCCAAAATTCAGGGTACAGGTCGATGAACCCTTGATCCCCATCTTGTGCTCAATCCCACCGCAATTTACATCGTTGGGTTCTCCCAGGGACCCATCCCCGTTGATGCGGATCTTGGGTATGATAAAGAGGGTCAAGCCTTTAACTCCCGGAGGGGCATTCTCCGTTCGCGCCAGGACGGCGTGGATAATGTTCTCCGTTAGATTGTGGTCGCCGGCGGTGATGAAGATCTTCGTGCCCTTGATTAAATAGTGATCCCCTTCCTTCTTGGCTACGGTTTTCACGTCTCCCACGGCGCTACCGGCCTGAGACTCAGTCAGGCACATGGTACCGGTCCACTGCCCGCTGTACATCTTCTCCAAGTACAGCGCCTTTTGTTCGGGCGTCCCGAAGCTCTGGATCAAGTTAGCGCATCCGCGGGTAAGCCCGGGATAGGTGGTGAAGGAACAGCACGCCGCCACAAACATCTCTGCGGCAGCGATGGCCACAGATTCCGGCAGTCCCTGCCCCCCGGCTTCTGCGTCCACAGAAGCGGCAATCCATCCACCCTCGCAGTATTTTTTGAAGGCATCATGGAAAGCTTCCGGAACTTTCACTTTCCCCTTCTCATAGGTGCAACCTTCTTTGTCCGCGATGGAATTTAAGGGGGCGATGACCTCCGCTGCCAGCTTGGCACCTTCTTCCAGGACCATGTCGAAAGTCTCCCGGGAGAAATCCTTAAATTTATCGAACTGGCAGAGCCGCTCAATGCCCAGTTGTTCGTAAAGGACGAATCGCATATCCCGCAGGCTTATTGGAAAAGTTCCGTTGCTCATGGGGGCCTCCTTCTCTTCGTTGAAGGGTCGCTATCTCGCAATCCCTCAGAGGCATTCTAAAAAATGACCGCAAGAATGTCAACAAAATTCGTATCCAAACTATTCGTCATCGTAATATATTTAGAAAACAGATTTGGCAGAAAATAATTAAAACATTCCAAAAAGTTAGGATAAGAAAAAGAGAGTCGAGTTAAAGGGATGCTGTGTTTTTTATAATATTTCTCAAATATTTTCCCTTTTTTTGAATTTATGGAAATTCGAACACCTTATGTTCCCATAAAATTCTGCCGAAAAAATAATCATCTATGGAATGGATTTTTCACAAAAATTGGGATGAAAGGTTAAATGTATTCTCCTTAACGGTTATCCTATATTTGAAAAGAACTTATTTAGGCAGCTATAATTTAAGGAGACGTCCCAAACAGTTATCTCTTGCAAGATTTTAGGATTTATTATAAGGTTTAATACTCTTCCTCTAAACTCGCCAGGTTAAAACTTGATGGATTTAAACAAAATTAGAGTTCTCCTTAAGTACGCTCTTTCCGTGGCAGGCTTGGAAGATCCCGGAAATCAGGAGTTGGGCCCGATCCATTTAATCAAATACGTCTATTTGGGCGATCTAGCCTATGCCGAGGCCCACGGTGGAGAAACATTTACAAAAGTCCCATGGACTTTTTATCATTACGGACCCTGGTCTCTTGAAGTCTTTAAGCAAATTGACGAGGTAATAACTGAAATCGGTGCTGAAACGCGTCCCCTAACCAGCCAAAAATTCGACAGCGATTCGGTGCGCTATAAAATTCACGATGAAGACCTCTTCGAACAGTTAGAACGACAGCTCCCTGTGGAAATTACTCGCGCAATCAAGGGGGCCGTACATAAGTTTGGCAACGATACATCCAGCCTCCTACATTACGTGTACAATACTGCGCCGATGCTTTGTACAGCCCCAAATGAACCGCTTTCCTTCAGTCTTTCCAAGGAATCCCATACGCCATATGAAATTATAGAGGAAGTAAGTAACGAAAAAACGCCTGCTTTAAGCTCGAAGGCCCAAAAGAATCGGAAAAGACAACTTGAACTATTAAAGGAGCAAGTCAGAAAAAAGCTAAAAGAACGTACTCAACAAAGGTTGGTATCTCCTACCCCCGGCCCTCGATATGATGAAGTATTCTTTAGCGGTCAAAGTTGGCTTGATGAGTTAGCTGGCCGCCCGATTGAATCATCAGAAGGAGAAATTTCTATTTCTGACAATGTCTGGAAATCCCCAGCAAGGTGCGACCCGGATGTACCCTGATGATTCGCTTCAATCTCTTGTTTCATCATGGTGGCAAAAAGAGGAAAGCCAGGCTATTAAGAGGGGGCGTTTATTAAAGGCGCTTGTTCCACATGTTGATCAAAATCCGATGATCCTCATCCTGGAAGGCCGTACAGACCCAACTTCCCACACCCGAGTAAATTACAGATTAGAACCACTTCAAATAAAGAAAATGCCAAGGCCGCCGATTTTGCCGGTGGCGGCATTGCCCACTTATCAAGGAGAAATCCATACTGTCTATCGCGCCAAAAAAAGGCCAGTCCTCGTGATTAGTTGTGGTGGGCCGGATATTCCAAGAGGTCTCAGAATCGGTGCAGCAAGATGGCAGACGGCTCCCACCCTATTAGTTGCTCCCTATTATGGAGCAGAACCATCTGCGACCCGAGGAGGGTGGAAGGAAGAATTTGTCAAGAGAATCAGGAGATGTGAATACCCACAATACCTTTGGGATAAACTTCCCATAAACAGTTCTACAGAAGAATCTATTCTCCGCTTTGATCATATTCAACCCATCGCCAAAAATCCCGATACCTATGAATTAACATCGTATTGCTTAAGCGAAGAAGCCTTTACGGTTCTGGATGAGTGGCTTTTGTGGCTCTTTAATGAAAAACTGCCCGAAGATGGTGTCCTTGTCGATGTGAGAAAGGGTTTAATGGAGCTTTAAAGATAGGTTTATTCGAATAATCGCCTACTTCCTAAACACCTTGCTTCATCGCCTCTTCAATTAAACCGCGCACATCACTGGGATGCTTTGATGGAGGAGAAGGGGACATTCATGCAGAACGTGCGTAGAGAAATCCAATCCCTGATTTAAGAAAAGCAATTTCGGAACGTACATTACATATCGATAGATGGGAAGGACAGACTCCAAAGGGTGACATAGAAAAAAATACTTTTGTCCCCTATTTCTTTGATGACATGGGGAGCAGGTATGCCGGGCGAGCCTTAGGCTTCCGCACAGCGAAAAATCGCCCCGCCACGCGCCTCTCCCTGCTATTTCCAGCATTATGAACTTCCCGGAATAGGGGCGTCGTTACGCACCTTCAACTCCGTATGGTGTCATAGATGGACTCCGCTATGACTCGCAACTGGCCAACCGAGAGATCAAGGCCAACGCGGGGTGGATATTTCTCTCCCCTCAATTCCTGCTCAAATAAGCGCATCAGCCGAATCCGAAGATCGGGACCAATTGAACCCGATCCTGAGAGAATTCCGACCGAGGTTGCAACCTCAGATGGCTGAGGTCTATCCAGCCATGATATGATCAACGAACGATTTCCTTCCTCTGAGGCCCATAACTGCAGAGCTTGACTTATCTCTTTGTCGTGGGTCTCAACTCGGTCTGCGTTAGAGTTTAGAATCGCCTCAATATCCTTAAGAACCCACTCGGGGTTATTAGCTATCCGGCCAAGGTGAAGACCTATGTACCAGGGCATTCCCCCCCATTCTGCCCTCGGCCTATTCAACCATTCGCGCAATTCCGGTGCATCTGGCCAACCATAGCACATAGCTAGCAGAACTCGCATATAGAGGCTTGCATCCCAATCATAAGGGATACCTCTAAACCGTTTGTTACTTCTGAGCCGATCAAGTGTAACCTGTTCCCCTCCGAAATGTTGGCCCAGTATGCGAGCAGCAATCTTTGTGGCATCCCGGTACTGTTCTTTACTTTGCTCAATGCTTTTGATGCAGGTCTCACGCAGCTCTGGAGATCTGGGGAGCAAAACGGCCATCGCTTGGAGTGTATTAGGCCCGACAGATTTACCCGCGATTCCTCTCAAAAAGGATTCAAATTCGTTCCGAGGAATTGGGAATTCCATAATCAATGGCGCTGCAGTTTCCCACAATAGTTCAATATTTGTTTCAAAACGTTCGTAGATCTCTTTCCCAAAAAAGGTATGGAGCGGAATCCAGGCTTTGAGAAACTCTCGAATGAGCGGCTCGATGGGCCTCCATGGTTCAAGATAACGGTAGAACTTTTCGGGTTTTCCGTCGTGCCCTTTTACGTCCCGAAGGATTTCATACTCGCCGAGATGAAGCAGGCCAGCAACAGCAGCTGCACGACGGGTTTCGAAATGGGTCCCCACCGCCCTGAGTTCCTTTATCAGGACACTGGTCAAGGATTCCCGGAGTTGAACATCACCAAAAGCGTGGCTGGCGAGACTCAGGACAGCCGTAGTGCGAATAGTGGGGTCATATTCGTGGAGGAATGCTTCCAAAATAGGCCTCGCCTCTTTTGAGGCGACATAACCAGCCCGAAGGCATTCGGTTATTCTCAGACGAACTATGCCATTCGCCGGGCGCATAGCCTGCAGAAATAAAGGGCGAAAATGTGGATTAGATCTGTAGATTTTGGCTAGAAATTCAGGATAGGTATCTGGCTCGTTCCAGAGATCCCACGCAAGTGCTTCGACACGCGGATCACGAGGAAATGCTTTGATAAGAATTTGTTTGACATTGTCATCTTCAAACCCGTGCCTTTTTGTTGTCAATGAGGCTAAACTCGCTTCCAGCACTTCCTCGTCTGGTGTTGAAGTCTGCAGAAGTGTTGAAAGGACGATCCACACACGAGGAGCATCTGGATTTCGGATGATCGCGAGAAGGCGCCGTCGTTTTTCATCTGGCTCAACATCTAAAACATTGATGAATGGAGCCACCTCTGCTGCAATCTTAATAGGCCCATCAAGTTGTCGTCGAAGGAATGCCTTTACATCCTTATCCTCTGGCCAGGCATGGGTGAGGGCCGCCGCCATCCAGTAAGCCTGCATGCCTCTCCCCCCGGGGAAGGTGTTAATGAGCTGATCTCGAAATTCTACGTTCCCAGTCACGATTATCGCACTAACCTCCGCCGGCTCCAGATAAAGAGCGGGATATTTTTCCTGCCGACGCTTTAGGAAAGATGTAGCTGCCTCCACAAGCGCAGGGTGTCTGCGGAAGTTTTTGGCCATAAGCTCCCATACATCATTTCGACCAAGTCCGAAGACAAACTCGTTCCCTCGAATCCGCTCGGCCAACAGCTCGGCTACCTCATTATCACCCGGGAACATCTTAATCAGGATCGCTGTCGCATCGTCCTCGTCAAGGCCCTCTTCTCTTGGATCTGCCCCCCATTTGCTTTTTCGAAGTACCTCTTGGCAAACCCTCTTGACGTTCTGTGAGCCCGGCCAGCCTTTTATAATTCCCGCCGGAATCTCTTCTCTACGCGAGTACGCGAGCCCGGAATCCCAGCCTCCCAGTTTCCACAGAATTTCCCAATCGTGGTCATCTTGGCATCCCAATTGGATACGCGCCAACGCGGCGCTTAGACGAACACCTGGAAAACGATCTTTGAGTGAAATCTCAAGCACCTCTGAAAAATCACTCAAATCAGGCCATCCTCGTGCAAGAGCTATCAGCGCCGCCTCGCGTAATTCTGGGCGAATCCCACGCTTCGCAAAGGTAAGCAGCTGGGCACCCAATGCCGCATCGCCAGCAAAGATTTTTCCCAATGTACCCGCGGCTGCTACACGGCAGCCTGCGTCTTCATCACGGATGGCTGCGAGCAGGCTCTTTTTCAAGTCTTCGGCAGGCTCCCATTCCATGGCCTCGACCAATAGACGTTTCCGCCTGAATTCGTCGCGGGCAGGGAACCAAGTCATCAATCGCTTTCCAACGATTTCGCGGAGGTACTCAGAGTGTAGCCCTAGCACGGCAATACCAGCGAGGTTCCTTTGCAGGTTTGTGAATGGCAATTCTTCGATGGCCTCGAAGATTTCCTCTGCCAGCAGACGTGCACGTGCAGGTGGGAGACCAAGATCCCCGAAGACAGTCTCTGCAACCAGGGGCAATAATTGAAACCGGTCAAGTTTTGACTGAGGGAGGCTCCGCAGATGGTCCAACAGGGTTACCACGCGTCCCCGGTCCCTGCGAATCACGCCATGGATTCCGAGGAGGGATACTATGACCTCGCTCCACCTTGGATCCCCCCAATGCGCTTTCACGATTTCATACTGTTCTACCTCTTGTTTTGTCGCTATCATAGAGGCTGCGAGATACTCTTGAAGTGTTAGGTGAATGAAGCCAAGTTCATCGATGCCGCGCTCCACAAGGAGACCGAGACCCTGCCGAATGTTCTGGATCAGTTGGACAGCCTTTGTCCGAGCCTCGGAGAATGGGTAGCCAAGGCCCGCAGAGGAATCACTGAGGTATTCAATAAATACCTCCTGGCAGGTATCAGAAGGAGCATAGCCACCTCCGTGATTCTCTTGTATTCGTAAAGCGAGCCGGGCCATGGCCTCTTTCAGGTCATCGACAGGAATCAGCTCGTCCCATTGGGTTATCCCAGCCGCCTGCCTCCTGCGGGCTGGATGGACTCTAAGGAGATGGTCTACCATCAGGTCGTATGCCTTAATTCGATGTTCGGGGAGACGCTCCTTGTACCTGCTCACTTCAATAAGCAGAATAAGGAACAAGGGCACCCGGGCTAGATCGCGAACGCGGGAAGCCCCTGCAAGCTGGGTGAGGAATATATCGGTTTCCTTCTGAGCTTCCGCTTCAGTAGCGGCGATAGCGGCAGAAGCCGCAGGTTCCGGCGGCAATGTTAGCCAAGAAAACCAGAAATGGGCGAGATCCCGGATTTGCTCATCGCTAAAGTCCAGTAAGCGACCATGACGCCATTCACCTGACGGGCGGCGAACACGCTCATACCCGATAGGCCGACTGCTCAAGACAACAGGAATATCTTTGCCGGCGAGAAATGTATCGAGGCGGTCCAGAGCGACATTAGCAGCCTCTTCGCTGTATCTCTCATCCAACCCGTCGATTAGAAGAAGAAGGCGATGATCTTTTAAGGCTTCCTGCAGAAGGGGTTTGAGATCATCCGCGCTATGTTGATGCAACCAAGAGAGCAAGAAATCCTCGAGGTTTATGGCTTCGTCTGAAGATATGGCCCTTGTCCATGCATTGAAGGACATCCATACTGGCAGCCGCTCGCCCCAAATGTGCGCCAGGTCCTTGTCTGGAGACTTGGGATCAAGTAGGCTGAGTACAACAAAGCGAAGCAGTGCACTCTTTCCGATCCCAGGTTCACCCAGTATCACCGTGCGTTTAGACTTCGGAAGCCATTGGAGTGCTGGTTCTCGCCCTTCAATGGTGAATTCACGTTGGGAGATCGGATGCTCTCGCCAAAAAGACGCAACATCTGAGCGTCGGAATAAAGCTTCTGTTGATTCAAGCTCCCACTTGAGAGATTCGTCTCCACGGACGGCGGGAAGAGGCTGCAGTGGGGCAGCGACTGCGAGCACGCGGTGTTCCCCAATGTCAGGCGGGATGTAGCGCCGTTGATAGGGAACCCGGCGGTCAAGGGAGCCGGGAAGCCCAGGATCGTGGCGATCAAAGAGCGTTGCGTATAGCGCGAAGAGACGGCCACGAAGTCTAAGGATATCCTCGCCGGAAAGACGCGGACCAAGGCCACTAACCGATTCTGGGCCATTAAAAGCCTGTACCCATGTGCGACCAAAGAAATCGTCAACCAAGTCCGGCAGTTTTTTCAACCGTTCGCTAAGTGCTTCGCTGTCCCATGGCTCGAATTCAATCCCCTCTTCGGTCAGACGTGTGATTTGGCGTCCAATTTCTTCTTGAAGGGCTGTCGCCCGAAATGGAAGGCTTGAGCAGAGTATGAAGCGTGCAGGCTTCGGATCCCAATTCCCTGCGAGAAATTTATCGACGGCTTTTCCGATCTTTGCAGCACTGAATGTCTTCTCGCGTTTACATTGATATACTCGGACCCGCTGATGAGGAATATCCCCCGCATAGCCGATGAAGTCTATCCCTCGCTGTCCCTGGCCGGAAGTACCGTAGAGAAAGCAATGCCGAACGTCTGCCTCCCGACGAGCCACACGTAGACAAAGCCGCTCAAAATTTTCCCACGCGAGCTGCTCAAACGGAAGTACCTGCGGCCGGGTGGCGACTGGTGGGTGTGGCGGCAGCTGAGTAGGAGGGGATTCCAGGTAAGAAGGGATTTCTGAGTTCATCTTTGAGGCTCACTAGGAAAGGGGACAAGCCTTCGTTATTTCTTCATTTTGCCCTTGTGGCCCTAGGCCGCATTCTTTTCACACCACTTTATATGATATAAAGTGGCCGGGGAAGTGAACTCCTGGTTTCCTAACTATAACAGCAAATGACCTTTTGAAACTAAAATATTATTTGACACTGTCCTCCTTAGTCGGATATTAAGTTATCCCCCCAAATATGGACACGACGGCCTGAAGTCTTTTAATTTTTTTCCCAGGAGGCAGGGTGGGCTACCAATCTGGCCCCCTGATGAGCCTGTTCGGCGTCGACCGCGAAGAGCCCCAAAAATTCCGGAGGCATTTTTCATCTCGGGCGGGCGCGATTCCGCTTTATGGGCTTTCCAGCTCGAAACAGTTATCTCGGCATTCAGCCAAGGGTAGATTCGAACTCCGAACTTTGGTTATTTTTTCTTCTTTGCCAAGTGCAAAGCGGCGTCCACCCCCAAGAAGTAAACCTGAATTCCCAGCCCCATGATGATCCCCTGAGCGGCATCCCCGATCACCGAATGGATGTCTCGCTCGTAGTGGTTGGAAAGGTGCACCTCCACGTAGGGGAGCTTCACCCCTTTGATGGTATCCCCAATGGCTTTGCCATAGTAGGTGAATCCTCCGGGGTTCATCACCAGGACATCGACCTTATCGTGGTAGGCTTTGATGATTCGGTCAATACACTCGCCTTCGGAATTGGTGTAGAAGATTTCCAGCTCGCAGCCTTTGGCCTTCGCATAATCGAGCAGCATGCGGTCCAATTCTGCAGCTTGGGTCTTGCCGTAGATCTCTGGTTGGCGAATTCCCAGAAGATTCATGTTACTTCCCTGGATGAGGAGAATCTTGACCATCTTGGCCTCCTGGCGGTTTGGTGGATTACCCTGCATTATCTCATGAAAATGTTTTGCCCTTCAATTCAAAATTCTAAAAGGGAAGTACCTAAAGTGCCCAAAATGAAGTGCTGCGGTGTTGCGGTGCTGCTGCCCCGCAGTGCCATAAGGCTGTCTCGCTAGTGTACGGCAGAACTGCCGCACTTTCTCACTACCAAGCGTCTTTGCCGGCTCTTCTGGTCTCAAGGAAAATTTTATGTTATATAAATACCTGAGCCTCTTCAGGCTCTTTTTTGGTCTTAGGTAATAAAACCCATAGAGGATGATCCATGCCCGACCTAAGGATTAAAATCAAAGATGTTCTCCTGAAAAATCCCATGATCATCGCCTCGGGCACTCCCACCTATGGGCCGACCATGGTTAAAAAGTGTATCCGGAGCGAAGCAGCAGCTTTTGTCACCAAGACCCTCTGTTATACCGAATGGTTGCAAGAACAACCCCGGCCTCGCTGGCACATCGAACATCCCGAAGCCATCGATGAGGGCGGTTATTTTTCCCTCTACTCTACCGAGCGCTTGAACCCCGTGCCTCCCGAGGATTATGCCCGGAAGAAGATGAAGGAGTACGCCAAAGAAGCCCATGATTTTGATGTGCGGGTCATCGCCTCCATCGCCGGAACGGATCCAGACTCCTGGTCCAGGCTTGCCGATCTGGTCACGGACAACGGCGCGGACATGGATGCCGTCTTTGTGTGGCTCTTTGTCAGCAAGACGCTGCGGTATTCTACGAAAAATAAACGGGGACACAGATAAACACAGATGAAGACAGATAAAATCAAAGTTCGGAGTTAAAAAGGTTTTCATTCTGATTAACTTTAGGCACTTTAGGGCACTTTAGGCACTTTTTCTGCGTGTCTCTGCGTCCAATAAAATAGATGAGGGGAAAGCACGTGCCCACTTCGGTTGCTATGGTCAAAGGAAAAAATGGAAAGGACTTAAATCAAGTGCGGCGAATGATGGGGGATCTTTTTTCTCTCATCGGGCCAGCTTCTAAGATCATCCCCCCGAAAAGCCGGGTTCTGATCAAGCCCAACCTCACGGCCGAAGAGAACCTCTGGGAAAAAGGAATTCTCACCGGTCCAATTTTCATGCAAGCTTTGGTAGAGGAAGTCCAAAAAGCCAACCCGGCGGAAGTGATCATCGCCGAGGCCATTGCCATCGGCTTAAATACCAAGAAGGCATTTGCGGCAAACGGCTATGAAGAGGTCGCTAAGGCTACGGGCGCCCGTCTTCTGGATCTGTATGATGCGGAATTCGAAAAGATCAGGACGGCTGAAGGGGGGCTGCTGAAAAGCGTGCGCGTATCCACAGAGGTTCTTCGGGCTGATTTTTTCATCAACGCGCCCGTCCTCAAAACCCATTTCTGTAGCACCCTTTCAGTAGCCATGAAGAACCTAAAAGGCACAACTCCTTACGAGGAGAAAAAGCGATTCCATTTCCTTGGCCTCAACCAGGCTGTGGCCGAACTCAATGCCGTCTTGAAGCCTCACCTGATTGTGGTGGACGGCCTGATTGCCATGGAAGGAGATGGTCCGATCGCGGGAACCCCTGTGGGGTTAAACCTGCTGATCGCGGGAACGGACGCCGTGGCTGTGGATACGGTGTGCGCCCGGGTCATGGAGATTGATCCTGCAGAAGTTCAACCCCTCTGCCTTGCCGAGAAGATGGGGTATGGAATACCGGGAGAGACCCAAATTAGGGTCATCGGGAGATCGATCGCTGATGTCCGCCGTCCTTTCCTCCGGGCCTGTGCTCCGCTGCAGGTCGATTTTGAGAAAATCCGTATCGTAGACGGGCAGGCCTGCAATTCCTGCCGCGATGGGCTGAGAATTGCCATAAATCGTTTGAAAGCCGCAGGCCTTTCCGGGGATAAACTTCCGGAACTGGAAATCATCATTGGATCCCAGGCGACCCTGTCGGGATCTCCGACCTGTATCGCCGTGCCCATCGGGAACTGCCAGAACCAATACAAGCATCTTCCAAACTACGTTCCCGGCTGCCCCCCGCCAACCTTTCTCATGGCCGATCAGTTGCGGGAGATTCTGGGGGAGCCCCGAAAGTTTGGGCCGAAGAAAGATTTCATCACGGAATAAATAATTTCAAAACTCCATCCGCCTTCGGTGGCCGGTGAAGTCCCCATTTTTCAATAAGAACTCACTGGAGAAAATTGGCGAAGCCAATTTCTGATTTGTACTTCCTGAAGTCCTGTTTTTCGGATTTTCCCGGAGAATACAACATTTCAGATGCAAGCCATCAATTTTAGGCTTGAAACCGGGGCTATTTTCGAAGGCAATCTTGCCCTTGACTCCCCATTCCCAAAAGAGTATTTTTGGACTATCAGATTCCGCCTGTTTCCGATTAACCCATCAGCGAAACCTTTAACCTTCTGAAGGGAGAGTGAAGGACGGAGCCTCATCTCCCACTGAGAATGAGCCCAATCCTCAGAGTACCCTTCCTCTCAATAGTGTTAGGTGTACCCTTCAAAATTTGTGGAGGAGGGCGAATCTACCCGAGAACCCGTTACTTCCTTCCTGAAACTTTCGCTTGACCACTATCAATTATTTATATATATTCTGACCAGTAATCCACAGGATAAGGTACTACCCTGATTTTTGCCGCCACAATTTTCGTGTTAGACTCATAAGAAATAAAGTCTGAGCCAATAAACCTCCGGAGGTCAAGAGATCACATGCACATTACACCGACTACCTATACCATTGTTGATTACTGTAACGCGATGGATCGAAAGGACATCATCGTCAATCGCGACTATCAAAGAAGCGACAAGGTATGGCCGCCCGCAGCAAGATCCTTTCTTATCGAAAGCATCCTTCTTGGGTATCCGATTCCTAAACTCTACCTGTATCAGGTAACTGATTTAAAGAGCCGCAAAACCATCAAGAACATCGTCGATGGTCAGCAAAGGAGCTATACAATCCTTGACTTCTATCATAACAAATTCGCATTGTCTCGCACCAGCGGACTCGACGATGCCAAGGGCAAGACATTCGATCAGTTGTCGACGGACTATCAACAGAAGTTCGTCGACTATCCCGTATCCGCCGACCTTTTCGTGGCCGCCAGTGGCGAGGAGATCAGGGAAGTATTTCGTCGCATCAATTCCTACACGGTTCCACTTAATCCCGAGGAGAAGCGACATTCGCAATTCCAAGGTGAGTTCAAGTGGTTCATTTACAAGCTTTCGAAGGCATACGACCAGACCTTTGTCAATCTGGGAGTGTTCAAAGATAGACAGTTAGTACGAATGGCGGATGCCAAGCTTCTATCTGAAATCACGTACGCGTTCCTCAATGGCATAACCACGACCACTGCGCCCAACCTGGAGAAACTATATAGGGAGAACGATGATAACTTTCCAGGTGCAAATCCAATCCAGAATAGGATTTCACAAGCCATCAGTACGGTCGTTGAATGGCCCGAGATTCACAATTCTCCACTGATGAAACCGCACATGTTTTATGGATTAGTCCTGGCAGTATCCCACCTCAATAAGCCAGTCGATAAGTTGTTGAAGGAATATGAGCCCGCTCGGCCTTCCAAACCTCAGCGCGAGACAACGATTGCCAACCTAACGGCACTGGCCGAAGCTCTGGAAGATCCTGAAAGTGCCCCGCAAAAATTCAAAAAATTCCTCCTCGCAAGCGCCAGGACCACCAACGACGCGAAGCGCCGCAGCACGATCTTTAATTACCTGTGCAGAGCCATTGAACTTGAGAAAATCTAATGCGCCCTTCAAGGCGATTTGCGATATTACACAAATCCGCCTCGGCAAGAATCCATAGGTTGCGTAGATTAGCCGAAATGGCATGCATTCGACCATCCGACCAATTTGCGAACGCCAACCGTGAAATCTCATGGGTCGCTATTGAACTCCATAATACAGTCTCAAACTTCGCACGTGCTTTTTTCCTTTCGTGTACTCTTAATCCAATAACTGAGAGTGGCACCAGAATAACTTGCACCCATACCGTGAGTAGTTTTATCGATGCTATTGATCTTGCAATGAAGGCCTGCAGATTCTCAATGTGGTCCAGGGCCAGTGGAAGGAAAAATTGGCAAAGAAGGGATGAGCCACCTTGGCATCAACCTGCTACTTTAATTGACAGCAGCTGGGAGATAGGGTGTTCCAATTATGCAAGCATAATTGCGGCGTTTGCCCTTCCCACAATGGTTTTTGACCATCTGCCTAAGTTTCGCAACTTCTATGCTCACCGGAATGACTCAACCAGCGCTAACGCTCAAAGCTTGGCGCTACAGTACAGCATATCCCCTAATCAGCACCCCAGTAGAATTCTTTGCGCACCAGCATACGGTCGACCTCAGGCTCTGATTCTTGACTGGATCGACGACACACTGAATGTTATTGAGTTGCTGTGCGAATGATGCTGGCCCACAATCGCCTTCGGCCGCTTTGCTCGCCTCGGAAGCGCCTTAAGCCTGCTGTCATGCATACTTTCACCAGAAAGTATCGCCTTTGGTGTCGACTAATTTCAACACCTTGTGGGTGGAGCCTTCAGCGAGCAAAGTGTTTCTTGCTGTTCCCTTTCATGATTAACCAAGATTCTCCCAACTCTGATTCCTGCTTGGAGCCAGGCGCTTACGCTCCTAGTTTCATTGGCCTGGATCTCGCCATTTCTTTATCCAATAGTCTATCTTTCCATCTATGAAATAACCCATTTTCAGGGATTGCTCTGTCAATTACGGAGCGAAGTCAAAATGGCGGTCGGGAAGGGAATCCTTTGAAATCGGAAAGTGAGAAGGTAAGCGTCATGGATTACCAATTTCAATCTTCAATTTTCAGGGGATGTTTTTATCAACTCTTGATCCGATCTCCCTCCTGTTTTGGGACTTTTGGCGGGATCCTGTGCTATGTTGCTTCCTGAAATGCTGTTTTTGGCATTTTCCTTCAGAATGCAACATTTTAGATTGATCTTCAATTTTCCTTGAAATCAGAGATTATTTTCAAAATTTTCAAAATTTTCCCCTTGACTGCTCATGAATAAGAGAGTATTTATGGGTCAGTTATTCCTATCTTTTTCTGATTAACCAACAACCTGCCCTATGGCCTTCTGGAGCAGAGTATGAAAAGGAATTTCCGGAAGGTGCCCATACAAAGACTTGAAGGGAATTTCTATCCCCTTGGAGCTATTTCTCATCTATGGTTCCAGGTTGCATTGGTCTTATCAAGTCTTGATAACAACAAAACTATCCGAGCATCGAAGTTTGGTTAAATGAATGAAGATATATAATATTTACCCGAAAAATTGGTATTGAGTTAGTTGGGATATATAGACTCAAAACAGCTTTGCTAAAGGTCAAAGGTAGACCGGTCTAATTACTGTTGGGCATATGAATCATGACCGTTACAGATGACGATAAACGCTTCGCGGGCACGTTAATTGATGGCGCTCGCATGTACGCCGCCGCCGCCGATGCTGTAAACGACAAGCTGCCGAACGCGCTTCATGTGCTTAGTCATTTGCTCGGCATGAGCGTTGAGCTGGCCCTTAAAGCTTATCTTAAGAATAATGGGGTCTTGACAAAAGAGCTACGGAAACTTGGGCATAACCTCGGTGCGCTATATGAAAAGGCACAAGAGTTCGGTTTAGCCTATACAGGCAGCCATAATTTCCGCCTACGAGTCCTGGGTGCGAACTATGAGGCACGTATTTTCGCATACCCAGAAGAAAGCCAGCTCTTTGTAATTAACCCGAGTAGCCTACGAGAAATTACGCATGAGTTGATCGTTGATATATTCGGGAAGATAAAGGGCGAGGCGGCACTTCAGGAACTATCCGAGCAAGCGGGTCTCATGATCCAATCTGAATACCTGCAAGACGTAGTGCCATCAGCATGGGCAGTTCGTTAAATGCCCAGCAAGGCGCTCCAGGCAACGCCCAAAGGCGGCGCGCCTGAGCTTATTCGTTGGGCTGACGAGTGACATCGAGGGTGTATGGGCGATTCACTATTGACCGGGGGGTGACATGCGAACAGCAGATTCCGGCGTACAAGTCAGTCAGCTTGACCTGGCCGAGGCTGGCCAGGTCGCCGAATTGATAGCAGACATAATCAGCTCACTGACTTACTACAACGACAGAGCCCGGAGCGAGGAGGTTGCCAAGTATGGCCCGGGGCAACTCGTTGTGCGTTGCCAGGCTGATCCAGATTCTGTCTTAGTGGCTCACCAGGGTAATCACCCTGTTGGCTTCTGCATCAGCAGGTACGACGATGGCCTCATATGGATTGAATGGTTTGGGGTAAAGAAAGAACACAGGCATCGCGGAATCGGGGGCGAGTTACTTAGGGCCCTTGCCACGACACTCGGTCGCCGCCGAGCGCACAAGATTTGGTGCGACACACGCACGGAGAACCTTCCATCACAGTCTGTTCTCACGCGTGTTGGTTTCGTCCGAGTCGCTCATCTCGTTAACCACTGGTATGGCCAGGACTTCTTCATATGGCAATGGCAACCATAGGCAGGCGCCTCTGTAAGAGGCTCAAGTCACGACGATTCCTGATTCACTGGGCAGTCATGTTCACTGCTCTCGTGGGCGTAGTGTCGGCTATCCTTACGCTGATCCCGCACATGCAGCTCTCCGCAATTGCATCAGCGGTCCTCATTGTCTTGGCAATTGCCATCGCCTCCGTCTATGCCTGGTGCGTCGCCAGGCCTAAACAGCTTCCCGCAGACGATGTGCTACCTGAAGAATACTCAGCAAAAAGATGTCTGGTCGCTGGCTGCGTCCACGATCGAGGGCCCGCACTCCAGGTGAATGAGCTCGCCGCCGAGGTCTATCCTGGAGTCGCACCACTTCCATTGGATCGGTACGAACAGTGGATGATGGTGAACCCCTACATCTTAACATGCCTGTTTCACCCCGACGGCCATGTCGTGGGGTATTTTGATATCTTTCCCCTTCGGGTTGACTTCATGAACATGCTTGTCGAAGGCCGGTGTGGCGAGCACGACATCAGGCGCGAGCACATTTTGTCCCCGCAAGAAGCTGCAACCTTGACGCACATCTACCTGGCTGGCGTGGCCGTAGCTGACAGGGATACTCCACGCGGGCGGACCCACGCGAGCATGCTAGTATGGACCCTAATAAAGTACCTCCAACGGTTTTACCCAGCCCCGCCGGTCCGCGAGCTGTTCGCCGCAGCAGTTACACCCGAGGGGGAGCAGCTACTCCGTAGGTTCGGTTTCACATTCCTCGCTGGTGGGAAGGGCCGAAAGGATCCACATCCCTTGTATTCTGTGACACTTACCCCCGAAGCGCTCCAGGGCATGCTGGGCAGCATGCCAGATTGGTCAACGCGCGTTCGCTTGGAGTGGGTTTCTGAGCAGTTACCACGCACAGCTGCTGGAGGTAGCGCCACGTAGATGCACGCGAACACAATTGCTGCCCAACCCGTGGCTCCACACGGACGCGGCTCCGCCGGGCCGGTGAGCCAAACCGTTATCCTCTCTTTCATTCTGTAATCAACAAGCCTTGGCAAGACCTATGCCCCACTCTTTGTAGGTGACATTTTGGATGGATGGAGGGGCTTTTTCTACCCCATCTCATAAAATGCGTTGAAAACATTCCTTTCCAACCCATTATTTAAAACAGCAACTTACAAAAGGATTTCCTTATTTCCGATCTTTTGATATGACGCACCCAAATGGGTTAGCGTCCGAGGGAAGGATCTCCCTATTTTCGAGATGATTTCTGTCGATTACGATTTGAACTTCGCGAAGACCATTTCTATGGAAAGCCATATCCACAGAGGAGGCAAGGTATAGGCTCACAAATTATCAATAGGAAGCTTCAATCCTTGGAGGCTGAATCCATAAATTTTCAGTCCGATGGATGCCCATTTGGAAGGAATTGAGGGGGTGCCAAATTGAATGTTGCTTCCTGTAAGAGGTGATTGACATGCCCTGCCAAAAGTTGTACCTTTCGACCTATAATCGATGAAAAATAGCCGTTTTCTAGATATGTTCAGGCTTCAGCAAATTTTTTTTAGATCGCTTGGGGAGAGATATTCCGATGAGCATATTGACAAAAGAGCAGCTATTGGCGGAGGTCGAAGACATAATCCGCTCCATGCCACCAAGGGGAACTATACGCCATGAAACACCGGAGAACTTTGCTTGGCTCGGTCGGGTAAGTGCCGCGATCGAGCAATGGAATCCCACGAAGACAGTTCCCCTCACTCTGGCGCTCAAGCAGTTCCACGATGTGTTGGCCCGCCCTTCTGAAGAGGGCTTTCGAACGATAATGGTTTTACTCCATCAGGCTCAAAGCGATCTGCGGCTTCAGACTCTTGGGCCACTAAACATTGCAGTCGGCAGCGGCATGGTCTTCGATTACTTTGATCAGCTTAGAAAGATTATTGAGCTCGCGAAGCAGGACATCCTTTTTGTAGACCCATACCTGGATGCCGAGTTTGTGTCCCGATATCTCGGCTATGTCGCAAGTGGCGTATCGGTTCGGCTACTTTCAGAAAAAAAGCTATCGTCGCTACTTCCCGCTGTTGAGGCATTCGCCCGACAGTCGGCGTTGACTATTTCTGTCCGATCGATACCAGGAATTCACGACCGGTACCTTTTTATAGACAAATCTGCGTGCTATCAATCTGGGGCATCATTTAAAGATGGAGCCAAGTCTGCAGCAACTTTGATAACTCAAATCGTAGACGCGTTCCCCGCTATGTTTCAGACCTATGAGGAACTTTGGAAAAAAGCCAAAGTTGAGCGGTGACGCGGGCGCGATCTAACATGCCGTTCAACCTTGACTGGCTTTTCCGCTGAGCTCCAAAGCCAGCAGGTTATGGGCAGCGTTCGGCGGTAAGGATGGCCTACAGCCGCCGCTGACCTCAATCGTTCGAAGGAGGGATAAGATGAATAAGGACGGTGTATCAACAGCCTTTGAACTCATAAGCGAGGAGATTGAATCCCTTGCTGAAGGGATTGCGGAAGAAGGTGGGAAAGCCTTCAAGGATAAGAGATACTCTGACGCACAAGAGCTTGCTGATACGGGAGAAAACCTAAAGGCCTTTAAGACTAAGGTAGATCAGTTATTGGAAGAATGGGAGAATGGATTCGATAGGGTGACCCGGACGAAAACAAGAATAAAAGGGATCCCAATCCCGCCAAAGCCAACCGGTCGCAGCAAGTCCAAGAAGACACGGCTACGCGTGAAATTCAAGGATGGAACGGAAATTACAGAGCCTATAGCGGCAGACACATTTGTGGATGTGTTAAACAGAATAGGAGTCAATGAGGTGGAATCCTTGGGCATAACTGTGCGCGGAATTCCCCTGGTAGGTGAAAGGCGAAGCAGTCAGTATCAGCAAAGAAGGATTTCAGGGAGGTATGTCGTTACACACTCAAGTACAGCAGAGAAGGCAGATACCCTAAAAGAAATAGCTAAACGACTTGGGGTCGGGCTAAACGTTGATATAATCCAATAGATTCGAACACGTCGCTCCAGCGGTCCCAAAAAACGAGGGCCGCTGAGCACGGGCATTATCGCTTTCCGTCCGTAATTCTTAACTCTTCCTCTTGCTTCTCCATATTGACTTGTAGGTGAAGTTGCCATTTTCGGCTTCCTGCTTCCTTTTGAAAAATTGGAGGATGATGGGTCTATTTAATACTTTCTGAAAGAGGTCTTTTCAAATTCAGCCGAACAATACAAGATTGCTACCGAAAATCATCGGTTGAAGCACCCGCTTAGCCTAAAGAGGGACCACAGCCTCATTTCGGCAGGAGGGGGGGCCACACCTTCAAAGACAAAAGTCTCACTCATGTCTGTTTACAAAATTTTTTGATTGGGTTTTCGCTTGACTGTCCACGCCTTATAATAGTATTTTTTAATTGTTGTTTCTCTGCATTCCCAGAGCAGACCTGACATTCTAACCTTTAAACCTTCTGGAGGCGTAAAGGAGATTCAGTACCAGAAGGTGCATTCAGGAAGGCTCCAAGCGGATACGAATAACACCTCCCGGACACCATCGTGGAGCGTGAGACCAACGCCTCCATGGGGGCGACATCGACGCCGTGCGGGAGTTTCAAGAGGAGCGGAGCCTTGCGCTTCCCCAGGAGGTTTTTGCGATGAGTTTCATGAGCGGGCGCCATTTCCTGCAAATCCCCGGCCCCACCAATGTGCCCGAGCGGGTGCTCTTGGCCATGGCCAGACCGACGATCGATCATCGAGGGCCCGAATTCTCCCGCATGACCCTGGAGATCCTTGAGGGAATGAAGGGGATCTTTAAGACCTCCGGGCCGGTGGTCCTCTATCCCTCTTCGGGGACCGGGTCCTGGGAGTGCGCCTTGGTCAACACCCTTTCCCCCGGGGATGGGGTGCTGATGTTCGAAACCGGCCAATTCGCCACCCTATGGCGCAACGTCGCGGCCCGCCTCGGCCTGGAGGTCGACTTCGTCCCCGGCGACTGGCGCCGCGGGGTCGATCCGGCCGCGGTCGAACGCAAGCTGACGGCCGACCGGGAGGGAAGGATCAAGGCGGTGGCGGTCGTCCATAACGAGACCTCCACGGGGATCACCAGCAACTTGGCTCTGGTGCGTAAGGCCATGGACCGCGCCGTCCATCCCGCGCTGCTCCTCGTGGACACGATCTCCTCCCTGGGCTCGATCGACTACCGCCAGGACGAGTGGGGCGTGGACGTTTCGATTTGTTGCTCCCAGAAGGGATTGATGCTGCCCCCGGGCCTGGGACTGCAGGCCATCAGCGAAAAGGCCCTGAAGGCCGCGGCTGCGGCCCGGCTGCCCCGTTCTTACTGGGATTGGGGGCCCATGCTCCAGGCCAACAAGGGAGGATTCTTCCCCTACACGCCGCCCACCAACCTGCTCTTCGGCCTGCGGGAGTCCCTTAAGATGCTGATGGAGGAGGGGCTCGATAAGGTCTTCGCCCGCCATGACCGGCTGGCCGAGGCCACCCGGCGGGCCGTCCGGGCCTGGGGTCTTGAACTGATCTGCCTCAATCCGGAGGAATACAGCAGCTCCCTCACGGCGGTGCTCATGCCGCCCGGCCACGAC
>Ga0187886_1000718_pt1 | contig 36403 bp, 31 predicted proteins | sample June2016WEW_20_1_FD_133001 | JGI IMG/M metagenome (GOLD analysis project Ga0187886, IMG submission 133001) | Peatland microbial communities from SPRUCE experiment site at the Marcell Experimental Forest, Minnesota, USA - June2016WEW_20_150 | ecosystem: Environmental > Terrestrial > Soil >...
AAAGTATCGTCCTGCGGTTTTATGAAGAACGCATCGGGAACCGGAATCTGCATCTCCATTGCAATTCCGCGAACAAGCGACTTGTCATAACAAAATGCAAGACATTGGGGTCCGCTGCCTGTATATGGACAGTCCAGCACCTCCAGCAAAGATGGTATATGGAGCTCTTTCCGGGCATCGTTACAATAACCCTCATCGCACAGGTTCAAGACGAAGTCTGTTTTGGGTTTCAGTTTTACCAGGTCGTTATACAGGCTGTCGTGATTGTCGAGGTATGTAATCTGATATTTGTTCAGCTTTCTCAAGGCGTTTTTCATCTGGTCAATCGTGTAGAAGTCATCATCGTCAAAAACACGCAATGGTTTTAGGATGTCCGGTTTCGAAGGGTCGCCCAAAATTACGACCAGATTGTTTGTTGGCTCCGTCTTTTTCTTCAGGGGGGTCCATTCTTTTCTGGCTACAGCCGTCAGTGTTATACGCCTTTCCATCATTCCAAGGTCCTGGTTGCGCCGTGAATCTGCGGATATCTCGTTGTGGATAGTAAAATCTCTGAAGCCCGCCTTTTTGAACAGCTCCTCTAAGCTCCTGCGGGTATAAAGCCGCTCAGCGTAAAATTGGTCTGCAACAACGCCTTTTTTCACGTGGGTAACTACTTCTCTCGAGATTAAACGCTGTTTGTCCAAAGAAAGCGAACGCTCCCTGCAAACGAAATAATTTTTATCTACCCATTCCCAGGACCTCGGCTGGAAACGCTTTTTTAAGTACTCCCCGTCGGCAACGTCTATAAGAATTTTTCCCCACGGCTTTAACACCCTCAAGACCTCTTTTAGAACTCTAATGTCGTCCTGTGGCGTCTCAAAATAGCCAAAACTGTTTCCTGGAATCATAACCACGTCAAAAGCATCCGCTTGATACGGAAGTTTTCTGGCATCTCCCTCTTTGAAATTAGCGCTCAAACCTTCTTTTTTACCTTGAGCTTTGGCCTTTTGAATCAGGTAGCGGGAGCGGTCCAGCCCTTCAACGTTGTTGAATCCCCGCCTTGCCAGCTCGAGGGCGATACGTCCCTGTCCACAGCACAGGTCCAGAATTTTGTCCTCCGGCGACATCTTAAGAATATCCGAGAACATATCCACCTCTTTGGTAGTTATCTGCGTATCATCAATCACGTCCCCATCCGTTTTCAGGTAGATTGAATTGAAAATCCACCGCCACCAGTCCGGCTGGACATGCTCTTCCAAGTCGGGTACTGGGCCCAGCGTTCTGACACATCCCGTTGGACATTTGTTCTTTTGGGGCGGTTTATGATTTGTTTCCACCTTCATATTTTTTTAACTCCTTATGCCACAATACGGCAATGTTTGGCTGCTTGAATTTGGTTGTCCATCCGCGTTTTTTTCTCAGTCTCATTTTCACAATTACTGGTTTTCTGGTTCGACTCTCATAATAGCGGTGTCCGGCCTTACTCTGCGGGGACACCGTTATTGGGGGTCTTGTCCTCCTCCTCCTTGCTGCGGTAGCCCAGCCACTGGGGGCTGAAATTATTGGCTTGACTGAAAATAGTATCCGGACAAAGCTGTGAACTCTTTGTCCCGGCGGGTTTGCTCTTACGGCAGGGTAATGATATGCCTCCTGTCGTGGCGCCGCCGACCGGCTGATTAAGCTGGCAGCGCCTACATAGGTCTTCTTCGTCTTTTAAGGCTTCCACTTGAAACGCCTTTAGTTCTCCTCACGGCTCGTCCCCTCAGCTTCGCAGCAGCTGAGGGCTCGACGATGCCTGACACGGTTTTTCGGATTCAACACTTGTCCGCCTACGGTGGACTTGCACTGAAATAATGGTCGGGTATCTTAAAGTTCCATCCACTCAAAGTCAATAGCGAATGTATATTTTTTAACAAAAAATTTGTTTTTTAAGTGCCTCCCAATAGGTCAGGACGCCATTTTTTTGTTCGCTCTAAGGCCTGTTGGCGTCGCCACTCGGCGATTTTGCCGTGGTCGCCGCTTAAAAGAATCTCAGGGACCTTCATTCCGCGAAAAACTTCAGGCCTGGTATATTGCGGATACTCTAATCCGCCGTCGCTGGACTGGCTGAAGGAATCGTCCTTTGGCGAATCTTCATCTCCCAGTGCCCCTGGCAGCAGTCTGACCACCGCATCGATGATTACCACAGCCGCCGGCTCTCCGCCGGAAAGGACGTAGTCGCCTATTGAGATTTGCTCGGCTCCCAGCCCTATGCGGATTCGCTCATCGAATCCTTCATATCTGCCGGAAATTAAAATCAGCCGTTTTTCTTTGCTTAGCTCGACTGCTTTTGCCTGGTTAAATTTCTGTCCCTGTGGCGTAAGCAAAATGATGCGTCCTTTTTCTGCCGACAGCTTCTCAACATATTCGAAGCAGTCGAAAATCGGCCCGGGCATCATAACCATACCCGGCCCTCCGCCATAAGGCTTGTCATCGACCTTTTTGTATTTATCGGTGGCGAAATCTCTTATATTGGTGAGAATGATATTGACTATGCCCGCCTGCTGTGCCCTCTTTAATATCGAGTAACGCAGAGGTGATTCGAACATCTCCGGAAAAAGCGTAAGAACATCAATTCTCATCACGCTCGCTTGTCTTTCTTACTCAGCCGCTTTCTTTTTCTTCTCTGACTTCTGTTCTTCCTTTGCCTCTTGCTTGGCCTCAGCTTTTGGCTCAGCTTCGACTTCGACCTTTTCTTTTGCTGTTTCAGGCGCCTCGGCCTTTGCCTTGGCTTCCGCTTCGGCCTTGGCTTTGGCCTCTTTCTCATCTTTTGCCTTCGTCTCTGCTTGTGTCTTGGCTGCCGCTTCGGCATCCGCCGCCGCCTTTTCTACGGCAGTTCGTTCTGCCTTTGTGAACGGCCTGCCTTTGGCGCGGGCTATGGCCTTGGCCCTTGCTCGACGTGCCGTTCTTACTTCGGCACATTTGGTTTTGATGCCTTTCTGCAGCAGAATCTCCGAGACCGTATCGGATGGTATTGCTCCTTTATCAAGCCAGTACTTGACTCGTTCTGTATTGAGCACAATCTGTTTGGACTTATCTTTTTCAATAGGGTCGTAGTGTCCCAGTTTTTCAATGATTCGCCCGTCCCGCGGTGTGCGTGAATCAATCGCATTGATTCTAAAGAACGGCCGATTCCGCCTGCCCATCCGCGTCATTCTCAACTTTACCGACATATTCTTTCCTTTCGTCTGTTTAATATAATCAATTTCCGTGATTTACCCACTTCGAATCACGAAACACGTTTGCAATGTAAGACGTAACCGTTTACGAAAATCGCTAAATTCGCCGGGTCAGTCTGGGCATCTGCTGCGATTCTTTGCACCTGCTCATCAGTTAGATTGTCGGCTTTTTCTTTTTCGTCCGGCGTCATTATCGCCACTGCTCTTTTTAGCTGCTCCAATTCATCCTTCGCCGGCGCCGCCAGCATCGCCAGCTCGCTGCCGCCTTCAATGTCTTTGAATTGGCTCCTTATCATTTTGCCATATTCGCTGCCGGCGAATTTGGCCACCTTTTCGAGGTATTGTTCAATCGTTATCTTCTGTTTTACCGCCGTTTTCTTTTTCCTCTTCGGATAATTATTCTTTTTCGTCTCGACCGCTGCTTTATTTTTTTGCCCGACGCCATAGCGGCGCCCAGTGCATCCATATTAAATCCGCCGGCCAGTAACCTTTTAAGTCCGCCTAAGCTTCCGCCGCTAAGCGACTTCATCATATCCCTGCTGCGCGTAAATGTCTTCACTAAGCCGGAAACATCGTTAACTTCCACTCCTGCCCCTGCCGCTATTCGTCTTCGCCTCGATGAGTCTATTATATCCGGCTCGCGCCTCTCCACAAGCGTCATTGAATGCACTATTCCTTCCATCCTCCTCAGCTCCCCGTCGTCGAAGTCCAAATCCTCAACCTGACTGCCCATTCCAGGCATCATTTTGAGCATATCTTTCATACCGCCCATTTTTTTGACGGCCTGCATTTGCTTGAGAAAATCATCAAAGCCGAAGCTGCCCTTGGCCATTTTCTTTTGCAGCTTTTCTGCTTCTTCCACCTCGAACTGCTCCTGCGCCTTCTCCACCAGCGTTACAACGTCGCCCATACCGAGAATCCTGCCGGCCATTCGGTCGGGATGAAACTCTTCGAGTTTGTCCGTCTTTTCGCCTACCCCGACGAACTTGATGGGCTTGCCTGTTACCGCTTTTACGCTAAGCGCAGCCCCGCCTCGGGCGTCGCCGTCTAATTTCGTAAGGATAACGCCGTCAAGCTCCAGACGCTCGTTAAACTCCTTGGCTGAATTGACGGCGTCCTGCCCGGTCATCGCATCGCAGACTAAGTAAATCTGGTGCGGACTGACCGCTTTTGCTACCTCCGCCACCTCCCTCATCATTTCTTCGTCTATATGCAGTCGCCCCGCTGTGTCCAGAACCACCACATCGAAACCGTTTTGCTGTGCGTGCTTTATTGCGTTTTTTGCAACCTTGACTGAATTCTTGCTCTCTTCGCGATAGACTTCCGTATTTATCTGCTGGCCCAGGACGACCAACTGCTCGACAGCAGCCGGTCTGCGAAGGTCATCAGCCACTAAAAGCGGCTTCTTGCCCTTGGCAAGCAGATATTTGGCTAACTTTGCCGCCGTTGTTGTTTTACCGCAGCCCTGAAGCCCTGCTAACATAATTATCGTAGGCCCCGGCGAGACAAAGTAGATTTTGCTATCGACCGGCCCCATCAGCTCGGTCAGTTTATCGTTGACGATTTTTATCAGAACCTGGCCGGGATGAAGACTCTTTATCACCTCAGCGCCGATGGCTGCTTCCGTAACGTCCTTGCAGAATTGTTTTACCACGTTGTAATGAACGTCCGCTTCCAGAAGCGCCTTGCGGACACTATGCATAGCGTCTGAGATATTGGCTTCGGTGATTCTGCCTCGGCCGGACAGTGACCGGAAAACAGAGTTGAATTTTTCAGTTAATGACTCAAACACAGTTCGATGCTCGATATTTGATTCTTAATGTTCGTACTTGGCTAAATGGCTAATAATTACCAATTACCAATAACCAGTTACCAAACACGCGGATTGTAAGCATTCCAAGACGCTTTTGCAAGGACTAAATCCGCCTGCCGCGGCGTAGCCCTTGGCGAAGACGGGCCCAGTACGTCCGAAATGTCCGGTAAATTCAACCCAATCGGTTAGCCCCAAACTTTACGTTTGGGGTTTTACAACCCGAGCGACAAGCCACAAGCGACGATTTTAATGTTTGCGGGAAAATAATTTGAGGGTTTATTTCTTGTTTTCAACGATGGCGATTTCGTCGGGGGTTATTTCTTTAAAAATTCTTTCAAAATTGGTTCGATATCATAATCATCATTTCCGTTTACTTTGATTGTTTTTGATATCCCCTTTTTTTGATTGGTAATTCTTATTTTAATCTCTGTTTTTGGCTTTTCTTTCTTAAACTTTTTTATTAAGTTAAAAACCATTATACCAGCCTGCAGACTTGACAAAGCAATCAGAATTACCGTTGGAGCATCAAATGATTTTTGGATATATTCCCGTGTATCAATTTTTTCGTTTTTTAGATACTGCCTAAACTCATCCTTGTTATTCTTCTCTAGTTCGACAAAAAAAGAACAATCCTCATTATCATCAATCAAGTGTATATATTGTTTCCATATTGTATTTGGCGTTTGATATGGGTAGAAGTCCTTTTCTTCTTGATTTTCAAATGTACCGGCAACGAAATATAAACCCCATTCGCCGTCTTTCATTTGCTTAACCTTTGCACATAGCAAAACCCCGATATAAATCCCTTTATGCTCAATATCAAGGGGTATATATTTTGTATGTACTTGATTTGCCATATCCTCCAAACACTCCTTGCTAATTTTTTCATTATGTTTGTCAATATGGGTTGTTGCGGCTATTCCTGTTATTATTTTCATATTTTAATTATCCTTCTACAATTTCTATCTCTTCATCAGTCAAGTTGTATAATTCATAAACCAAATTATCTATCTGCTCATCTGTCGCATCTATCTGCCGCTGAATTCGCGTCTTTTCATCAGGATTCTTTATCTTTGAAACCTTCTTGTGCAACTCCAGCATCTCATCTACTAACGATACCATTTTGTCGTGTTGCTTAACTTCGCCCGATTTGGAAAAATCAATTAGATGAATGGGAAATTGAGACAATTCTTTTATTTTGAATTGTGGGAATATTTTTCTTTGTAGTTTTGCAAAGGTACTTATAAACCATAATGATATTAGTTTTGAGTTTAATACCCCCATTATGTACTTGATATTATACTTGTCCTCTATGTTATTTTTGACAATCATACTATTGTTATCGTTTACAATAGCTTCCCTAACATAACTGGCTAATATACAGTAAGGTGGTTTTGAAGGGATTTGCCGAACTAGAAGCCTTTCTCCATTAAACAAACTGGGTTTTCTGGGGCGGCTTAAATTTTTTCCATATTTTATAAACTGTTTACTCCAACCAATGGAATAGCGTTTCACATCAACACCATCTAAATATTTGATCCAAGTATCGCCCTTCTTGGTTAGACTATGATAGACCCTATTGTTTTTCATTTCTTTTGTCTGATTTGGAGTGCCTTCTCCGACTGTGTAAGCTTGAACGCCATTCTTTACCTCGCAAATCTTATCGAGTCGGATACTATTGATTGTTATCTTCTTGTGCAGTTCAATTTTCTTAGTGCTATCAACACTATAGGCAATAATATGGCTCATAGCAGAAAGATATTTGTCGCATGGACATTCATATACTTTTTTAACTGAACCCTTTGACATTTCGTGAACTATAACTTGTTTTTCACCGCTCTTGTCGAATAAAAGAATACAAGTATCAACACTTGCATTTTGAAATACTTTGTCCAAAATATTCGTGATATTAATATTAAATGTCTTGGACAGTAGAAATCGCCTAAACTCAGAAGAATATTCCAGAGAAAGCCAATTGTTAGGGAGGATATAACCCAATACGCCCATTCTATTTAATAGTTGAAAAGAATTTTCCACAAATAAAAAATAAGTGTTTATTTTAAACTGGGTACATTGATATTTCTCGTAGTAATAGGCCTTTTCCGCTTCTGTAATTAACTCTCGCGTAAATATATACGGCGGATTCCCAATTACACAATCAAACCCCGGATTTTTGCCCGAAAAGATTTCGGCAAATTCCTTTTGCCAGTCAAAGGCGTTTATCTTTCTCTGCTGCTCATCGCCAAAAAGGTTTAATTGCCGATTTTGATAAAAATCCGGCCCAATCAGTGAATTGCCGCACTTGATATTATTGCCTAAATCCGGCAAAGCCCTTTCGTGGAAAAGTCTCAAACTCTCCTGCGTCTCATTTTCAAGAACTTTTAACAAAAGGGAAAGTTTCGTTACCTCTGCCGCCTGCGAATCTATATCAACGCCATAAATATTGTTTAACAAAATCCTTTTTTTCTCATCAATCGTCAAAAACCACTGTTTGCCCTTACCCTGATATATCACCTTTTTATGTTTCGATGGTTCTTTTTCGTAATAATCCCGATGATAATCCAAAAGATACTGATATGCCCCGATTAAAAATGAACCAGAACCGCACGCAGGGTCAAGAATTTTTATCTTTTCTATTTGTTTTGGCGTTTTCCCTTCGCAAAGTTTGCCGACCGTACTTTTCACAATGTAATCTACAATATACGAAGGCGTATAATAAACTCCGCCTGCTTTTTTGACCTCCGGCTTTTCTTCTACCTTCGCCTGATGAGATTTCGTAAGCCGAATCACCTTGCCTAAAAACTGCTCATAAACATTGCCCAGAATTTCCGCCGGCATAATGGAAAATTCATAAGGGCACGGATAGTATAAATCCCTGATGATTTTCTTTAGGACATCATCATCGACTTTCAATTTTGCCGACAGTTCATCCGGCGATTCAGGCCTGTCTTTTTCCATCCGAAAATGAAAAATGCCGGAATTATATTTCTCATCGGCCTTTTCAAAAAGTTCAAAAAGTCTCGGATATATCCTTGACCCGTTAATAAGCCCTAAAAGCTGTTCGCTGCGCTCTATGCCTCTGTCTTCGCATATCCTCAAAAATAAAATCCGGTCGATGGTCTTTTGAACGGCGAAATTAAGGTCATAAACGGATAGTTTATTGTTGCGAAGCGCAATATTTTTTGCCAGTTCGTTCCGCCATCCTTCTATCTCGGCCAGAAACTCTTTATCTACTGTAGTTGTGCCTCTTTTTGTTGTCTTTTCTGATGCGTATTTATCGAATGCGCCTTTAAGAACAGCCTCTTTGCTGAATATACTTGCGATTTGTTCCCACTTATCGGCGTAATCTTTATATGTGCAGAAGAAAATCCTCGCTGTCGATGGCTTGTCATTTATATTTGGCCGAATCTGGCAGTCATAAACTGCGAAATCTTCGAAATCTGTGAGAATTGACAATGGCAGTTTCGTGCTCCACGCGTATCTGCGGAGCTGATAGGCCGGGCTGATGCCTGATGAAATATCGACTGATGGCTTTTTTGCTTCGAGGAAAAATTTTCTCGTTCCCCCGATGCGGAAGCAGTAATCGGGCGCGCCCACTTTGATTGCGTCTTCGTGAATCACATCGCTGTATGCCGGAGCGATTCCTGCCTTGTTTTGCATATCCCAGCCGAGCGCTTCGAAGAATGGATTGATGAATTGTTGTCGGACTTGTGCCTCGCTATATCCCTGCCCCTTGTACGATTCGATATTCCGCTCGAAAGTTTCGACAAGCTCTACAATTCTGGGAGGTGCACTACTCATATTATGCTTTCTCCGCTATAGTTATAAAACCTCGAGAATTTCGGGTAAATAGTATAGCGGATATTGTAAACGAAGGAATAGAAACGGGCAAGATGATTTAACATCTGAAAAAAGCCCAAATTCTCTGCACCCTTCGCGCCTTTTGTGCCTTTTCGTGGCTATCTTTCAATCAAAAACGTTGGTAGTTAGACCCCTAAAACCCGTTTTTTCAATTTTTTTTTATCCCCTTTACTACAACGACTTAGCCAAAATCACACCAACGAAAACCTCAGAATTTTCGACTAAATCTCGCACGTTCATCCAATTGTAGAGGGAGAGTATCCCTGTCCGCCATAGCCTTGGCGAAGGCGGATCTTGAAAGGAGGCCCCTTAGGGGAATAACCAATGAGCGGTTACCAATAACCAATTAATGCTGTTTATAATTTGCTTCTCTGTTTTCTCTGTGGCTGAAACTGCGGCTATGGAGATTTTCTGCGCTGAGCGGAAAAATCAATCAAAATGAACTAAATTATGCAAAACGAACCCAATTTCCCAAAAAGTCAAATGTTTATAACAGTAGTTTCAACAAGGAATTACAACGGAAAATGAACAATGGACACTTGGTCAAAACGAACCCAAACAAACCCAATTCTTGTCCCGAGCGAAGTCGAGGGATCTATTAAAACAACTACCTGCCCTATGGCAGGTGAGCTAAACGCTCCAGCTTTTGGAGCTCTTAATGAATTTGTTTTGCACTATTATGCCGATAAGGGTAGGTGCCAGGAGCAATGCCGGCAAAAACCAATGGCTATTGTAGAGCATTGTCTTTACGGTTGTAGTCGGCGGGTTCTGGATACCCTCGTAGCGATAGACCAAGGCCAGCAGGCCTGTTATAATAAGGATTCCGCCGCCAAAACTCGTAAAGAGCATGACCGCAATCTTGAAAACAATGAACGAAATCATACCGCCGGCAATAATGCCTATAAGGGCGCCTGCCGGAAGGTATTTTTCCGGCAGCTCGAAGGCGTACCAGAGACCGCCGGTTATGATGCCGCCGGCAATAGCTCCCAATAGGCTGACGGCCCACCGCATCAAAGGAATCGAGGCCCCAGCCAGAATGGCAAGACCGGCTATGCCGCCTAAAATCTCCGAACCAAATCGAGCGCCGATTTTGATGCCGACAAATAAGCCTACAAGTCCGAAGCAGATAACAACCACCGCCCTGAAAATACGCCAGCCGTAAAGCAGATACAGCACCCCAAACGAAATGGCAATAACTGCCTGCAGCCACGACAACGTTGTTACCTGCCCCCAGAGAGAATCAAGAACAGTTTGCACCCTAAAAACCGGCCCCGATGAGCTTCTTGCTGCTGCTTGGGCGAGAATTGTTAAATGCTCCATCATTTTTCTCCTTAAATCTTTTTCGGTTTTTCAAAGTTCACTACAAAGCATAATCCCAGCTATCTATTTCGCCAGGATTCCGATATTTTCTCCGGCTTATTCTTTTCCTTTTTTCTTGTCAACATTCCTTTAATGCGTTGACAGAGTAATAACTGCTCAGCCATACCAAAAGCGGTCATTACTCCAAAAACACCCAGATAAAAAAGCGGGTTTTGACAAATCCTGCTGATGGGCGCAGCGCCTTTATACAATAACAGCGAAATCATCCCTGCAAAAATAAGCATTGTCCCCAAAGCCGCACAACAAAAAGCCGAAGTTAAATGCTGCTGGAAGAATCCAGCCACTATAAAAACCATTGCTATCGCCGCTATTGTTGCATAGTTGTATGCCGGCATCTGTGAAAGAATCCGCTTTATCTCGGTGACAAAATCAGCTATGTATCCTTTCGCTATTTCTGCACTTTGCCCAATACTGAAGACCTCTTCCCTGTTTTGTGTTTTGTCCCGGCTTATCGGCGGCGCTGCTCCTGCATTTTCGATGTCCGGCCTGGCCAAAACGGCAAAGCCAAGAATTGCCGCCAGAACCCCTGCCAGTATTGCGATGAATATCTTTTCAAGTATTATTGCAATAACCATAGCAATACCTGCCGAAATCATCGCCGGCACAATATTTCGGCCGCTTATAAAAAATCCACAAATACCGCCGCTGACTCCGCCGACGATTGCAACCAAAGTTCTTTTGGACTCCAGCCCGCCCAGCCAGACAAACAGTCCCACCAGAACAGCCGCTAATCCGGGCCAGATTAAAACCGCCGGATTGAACCGTCCTGCTGTTTGTTCTAATTGTCGGGCGATTTCAAACATTGGTAATTTAGTTACTATCTAACCGCATCGACAGCAGCTTCTTAACACCTTTATATCTGTCCTTTGTTCTCTGTCTTACCATTTATCGGCCTTTCGATGCGATTTTCGTTAAGGGGGTATTGAATCTCGAATGCCGAATATCAAAATGACAAAAGATTAGGCGTAAAACGCTGAAAAAGCGTGATTTTGTCGCCGCGATGCGCAAAGTGTAGTGCGACATAGCTGTTTAATGCGGATGAGAGGAGTCGAACCTCCACGGGCTAAGCCCACAGGTACCTGAAACCTGCGCGTCTGCCAATTCCGCCACATCCGCGGACCGAATTGCAATAATTACAATGGGCACGCCCCAGCAGCTCAGACGGTAGCAGGAGCCGTACCTCTTCGGCTGTTTGCCGGTAAACGGCTCTCAAAACGCATTCTCGCCTCGCCGATAAGGTAGAAGCTGCCCGTAATGCAAATCAAATCTTCTTTGCTCACAGCGCTCCTTGCAAGTTGCAGTGCTTCACCTAAACTCACAGCGCTCTGGCACATCTTGCCGCATATCTCGGTGTACATATCCGATAAATCTTCCGGCGGCATTGCTTTTGCCGAGTTGCTCCGTGTAAATATCACCTTATCTGCTCCATATTGTAATTTATCCAGCATCCCCGCAACATCTTTGTCGCTGTTGCAACCGAAGATTACCACCATAGAATCATAAGGAATATTTTGACCTATTGCATGTATCAGCGCCTGGATGCTTGCGGCGTTGTGTGCGCCGTCAATCATAATTCTCGGGTCGTCGCAAATCATCTCCATTCGGCCGGCTAACCAGACTTTTCCCAGCCCCTCAACCGCCTTTTCATTATCTATTTCGTAACCGCTTGATTTAAGTTTATCTAACATAGCCAGCGCCAGACCGCAGTTGATGGCCTGATGTTTGCCGTGCAGAGGCACGCGAAGGTGTTCAAATTTACTCGTTGGCGTTGTAAGGCAGACTCTCATATGTGGCCCGTTCTCCCGTGAATTTTCAAATCTATATGAGAAGTCGATATCGCTGCCCGTAACGCTGAGCGGCGCTTTAACGGCCGCTGCATGCGATTTCAGAACACGCATTGCTTCCGGCTCCTGTTGAACGCTGACTATCGGAACACCTCGCTTGAAGATGCCGGCCTTCTCCTTGGCTATGCTGTCAAGTGTTTTGCCGAGCTGATGTTGATGGTCGATGCTCAAGCTGGTTATGCCTACCACTTCAGGCCGAATTACGTTGGTGCTGTCTAATCTGCCGCCTAATCCGGTTTCAATTACGGCTATGTCCGTCTTCACATCCGCAAAATGCCTGAACGCCAGTGCCGTCATAATCTCGAAGAAGGTGGGCGGCTCTGTCTTTGACATCTTCTCAACCGGTGCATAAATGCGGTTCAGCAGCCCCAGCATTTCTCGCTCGCTGATCATTTTTGAATTGACTGCAATCCGCTCATGGAGGTGTACAACGTGCGGAGAGGTGTATAGACCAACGTTATAGCCGTTGGCTTCTAACATCTTCGCCAGCATCGTTGCCGTTGAGCCTTTTCCTTTTGTGCCGGCTATATGGACTGTAGCGATTTTCTTGTGCGGCTTACCCACTAAGGAAAGCAGCTTTTCCATCCTTTCGAGGTTGAACGTCGTAATGTTATACCGCAGACCAGTTTCCTTTTCGTAGTTTGTCCGCGCATAAAGGTAGCTTATGGCCTCTTTATAGCTCTTAAAGGCCTTTTTGGACTCGACTTTGGCGACTTTGGGCGTGCGTTTTTTCGCCAGTTTCTTTCCGGTTGTTTTTACGGCTTTTGGCATAAATAATTCATAATAACACTTAAAATTACATCAGTCAATGCCAATATGCAAAAATAGCCAAAAACCCATAGAACTACGGGTTTTCAAACGATGGCCGATAATCGCATAACGTCCTGCCGACAAAAAGGTTATAGGAAAATACCGGCTTTACACTCATTATTATTCAAAAGTCCCGTCTATCAGTGAAACTAAACATTCAATTAGATTTGGTTATAATGTGACGCTTTTCAGGGTAGATTCATACTTCGATATTTACTACTGCTATTTGATGTTTTTTGTTCGACGGACGGATTAAAGTGGAAAACTCCGTGTTTTGAAATGGCTAAAACATTTTTTCAACTATGTCTATTACTTGTTTGTGGACGGTTTCAATATCACCGGCGCCATCAATGATAACAAAATCCTTTCGGCCATCGGCCAATTTAAGGAAGCCCTCGCGGACTTTTTTATGGTAGCCGTCGCCCTTGCGTTCCATCCGGTCGAGGTCTTTCTTGAGCCGTTTTGCTGCTGTTTCTGAATCGACATCGAGGATTATTGTCAAATCCGGCCAAGGTCTTTTGAGGCAGTCTTCCGCAATTTTTATGACCTTGTCGATGCCGAATCCGCCAGCAAAGCCCTGATAAGCGCAGGTGCTTGAAAGCCACCTGTCGAGGACGACGCATTTATTTTGTTTTAAGGCCGGTGCTATTTTCTCCTGCCAAAGCTGAACCCTCGCCGCCATATAGAGCATTACTTCTGTTTCCGTGCCCATTAAGATATTTTCAGGGTTTAGCAGGATTTGGCGGATTTTTTCGCCGATGGCTGTTCCGCCGGGCTCGCGGAAGGTCTCTACCGCAACGCCCTGTTTTTTTAACCAATCGACGAGCAGTTTTGTTTGCGTAGTCTTCCCGCAGCCGTCCGGCCCGTCGATAACAATAAATTTCCCTGACAATCTATTCTTCACTTAATCACCGGAAATTTCTATTTTGCCAGTTGGAAGTTTTCTTCGCCGACAAGCTGTCGCATCTTTCTGCAGAATTCGAGGTCTGGATTGACGGAAAGCTCCCTGTCGGCGGTTGCATAAACCCGGCCTTTGTCGGTTCTTACCGCTACGTAAACAGGGCTTTGTCCTCTGTGATGCTGGCAAATGCTTTTTATTGCCGCCACCTTTTCTTTGGTAACGTCTTTAGCGTCTAATCTTATTCTTACTTTCGCAGCCAATTTTCCCCTAACCTGGTCGAGAGGTATCAACTCCACGGCGATGATATTGGGCTTTTCCCTTCTGTAATCGAGTTTTCCCTTTACAAAAACAACGGTATCTTTGACCAGCAATTCTGTGAAACTATTGAGCACATCCGGGAACATAACAACTTCGACCTGCCCCTGCAAATCTTCGAGCGTGAAGACGGCCATTTTGGCCCCGGCATTTCTCCCTTTTTGTGTGATGTGGTATCTGATTTTACTTATCATTCCACCAATGACGATTTGCTTGTCCTGGGTAAAATTGGCCAATTGCGAAGTGTCGAGCGTGGAGTAAAGGTTTATTGTCTCGGCGTAATGGCTTAATGGGTTACTGGTTACATAGAAGCCGAGGACCTCTTTTTCGTTCGCTAACATCTGCGGCTCCGGCCAGGGGGCGACATTTGGCAGGCGTTCGTAGTCCTGTGAATAGTCGGCTTCGCCTGTCTTGCCGAAAAAGTTCATCTGGCCGTTTTGTTTGTCGGCCTGGAGCGTAGTGCCGGTTTGCATTGCCTTTTCCAGGCCGGCCAGCATCTGGGCGCGGTTCCCTCCGAGCCGGTCGAAAGCACCGGCTTTTATCAGGGATTCGAGGACCTGTTTGTTGGCGGCCCTTAAATCAACGTTTTCGCAGAAATGGAACAAACTCTGGAATCGCCCTGCTTTTTCGCGTGCGGCGATGATTTGCTCGACTGCCTTTTCGCCGACGCCTTTGACCGCAGCCAGGCCGAAACGTATTACGCCCTTTTTGTCCTCGCCGTGGCCTTTGTAAAGAGGCGTAAAATCGACACCGCTTTCGTTGATATCCGGCGCCAGGACCTCGATATTCATTTTCCCGCACTCGGCGATATAACTGACGACCTTATCGGTGCTGCCCATTTCGTAAGTCAATAGAGCTGCCATATATTCAACAGGCCAATGGGTCTTCATATAGCCAGTCTGATATGCAATGAGGGCGTAGCGGGTTGAGTGGCTTTTGTTGAAGCCGTAACCGGCGAAGCGTTCGATAAATTCGAAAATCTGCTGGGCCTGGTTCTGGGTCAGGCCTTTATTAGTGCATCCTGCTATGAATCTTTCTTTTTCCTTGGCGATGGTTTTGGCCTTCTTTTTGCTTATCGCCTTGATTAGACCGTATGCCTCCCGCAGCGGTATATCGCCGAGGCGATTACAAATCCGCATCACCTGTTCCTGATAGACCATAATTCCGTAGGTCTCATCGAGGATTTCTTTCATAATCCGATGCGGCAGGGACCATTTTGCACCGTGCTTTCGGTCGATATAATCCGGGATTAGTATCATTGGGCCCGGGCGATATAGTGCGTTTGCGGCAATGAGGTCTTCGATTCTATCAGGCTTCATTTTCATCAACAGGTCCTGCATACCGCCGGACTCAAATTGGAAAATCCCCTTTGTTTGTCCGCGGGAGAACAGCTCAAAAACCTTCGGGTCAGTGATATCGATTTTTCCCAGGTCGATGTTCCGGCCGTGGAGATTAGCGACCAATTGGCGGGCACGCTCCAGAACACTGAGGGTCTTCAGGCCCAGGAAGTCCATCTTTAACAGGCCGACTTTTTCAACTATAGGCCCTTCGAACTGGGTTATGATGTCGTCGGAATCAGGTGCCTTATAAAGGGGTATAAAATTGGTCAACGGCTCGTCGGCAATTACAACGCCGGCAGCGTGAACGGATGCGTGGCGGGCAAGGCCTTCGAGCTTTTTACAGATGTCGATTACCTTTCTGGTTCGCTCGTTTTGTTCGTAAGCTTGTTTTAGCTTCGGCTCGGTATTTAGGGCTTTATCGAGTGTCACGCCGAGAGAGTCGGGGACAAGCTTGGCTAATGTGTCGGCCTCGCTCAGCGGCACGCCGAGCACTCTGCAGATGTCACGGATAACGGCTCTGGCTTTCATTGTTCCGAAGGTTATGATTTGTGCGACCTGGCCGTATTTCCGGCGGACATAGTCGATGATTTTTGCCCGGCCGACCTGACAGATATCGATATCAATATCAGGCATTTCGTTGCGCTGCGGGTCCATAAATCGCTCGAAAAGCAGGTCGTATCGAATCGGGTCAACATCGCACAATCCGAGGCAGTACCCCACGAGTGTGCCGACACCGCTGCCTCTTGCGCCAACAGGGATGTTGTTTTCGTGGGCATAATTGCAGAAGTCCCAGACTATAAGAAAATAGCTGGCAAAGCCCTTCGATTTGATTACATCAAGTTCCCTGTCGAGCCGCTCTTTTATTTTGTCTGTGATTTGGCCGTATATCTGCTCGGCCCGTTCGTAACATAATTTAGTGAGAAACTCCTCGGCGGTTGTGCCGTCTGGAGGTTTGAAGCGGGGGGCATGGCGGGATTTCAAATCAAGCTCCACATTACAACGCCCAGCAATTGCCAGGGTATTATCGCAGGCCTCGGGGGCCAGTGTAGCGAAGAGCGACCGCATTTGTTCAGCACCTTTTAAGAAAACGTCTTTTGGATAAATCATTCTGTTGGGGTCGTCAGCGTTTTTGCCGGTGCTTATACAGCATAAACAATTGTGTGCCTCCCAGTCATCTTCTTGTAAAAAATGCACGTCGTTGGTTGCGACCAGCGGCAGAGACATTTTTTTTGCAAGATTTATCAGCGCCTCGCAGATATGCGAGTCCTCGTTTTCGTGGTTTTGGATTTCGATGAAGAATCTGTCGGGGCCGAATATTTTCATATAGCTTTCTGCGGCGGCAAAGGCCGCTCTTTCATCGCCTCTGGCCAGCAGGGTTGCAATCTCACCTTTAGGACAAGCTGACGTGGCTATCAGGCCGGCGTTTAGCTCGGAGAGGATTTCCTTGTCGATTCTGGGACGATAGTAAAATCCTTCAGTGAAACCGACGCTTGCCAGTTTCAAAAGATTTTGATAACCGGTGTTGTTTTCGGCTAAAAGTATTAAGTGAAAAGCGGCATCGGTAATGCTGCATTTTTGTCTGTCGAATCTGCTGCGAGGAGCGACGTATGCTTCAATGCCGAGAATCGGCTTGATGTGGACGGCTATGGCTTTTGTATAGAATTCGACGGCGCCGAACATATTGCCGTGGTCGGTAACGGCTACGGCATCCATTTCCAGTTGTTTGCAGCGATTGAGCAATTTGTCGAGGGATATTGCGCCATCGAGCAGCGAATATTGACTATGCAGATGAAGATGCGTAAATCCTTTATTTGGCATAGGTTAAGCAGCTCCTTAAGAGTAAGATTGCCTATTTATGATAGATGCTGGGCTTAACCGTGTCAAGGGTGCAGATTTTTTGGGCGATGAAAAGGAGAACGGTAGTGTGAGGGTATCGAGCGGTTAAAAAATCGTGTCTGTCATAATTTTTAGTTGACATTTGGTGCGTCATTAGTTATGTTCTCACGTTTTTAAGGATGTATCTATATAATTCTCCGCTGTGGAGCGTGTGGCTTGGTGGCCGGGGAATTATTAACCATATTTACAGGAGAGAATAGAAATGTCGGCGAAAAAACAAAAAATTGGCATTGCGTTTTTGGCGATGCTAACGACAGCACTTTTGGCTTCGACCTGCTTTGCGACAGAGGGCGAAACCGTCAAATTGCAAGGCATTGTCAGCGTCCTCAGAGACGCCAATGACGTGATTATATCAGTGCAGTTGGCCGCAGACAAGGACATCTACGATGTTGTGCTCGATGCGAAGGGTTTAGACCTTGGGGAGAATATGGAAGGCCAGAAAGTTGAAGTTGAAGGCGTAGTTTCCAAAAAAGACGACCAAAAGTGGCTGAAAGTTCTGACGTTCAAGGAGGTTGAGGAAGAAGAGAAATAGGCCCAGGATAATTTAGCAGGACAGGATATCAGTCCGGAGAAGTTCAAGGTATCACGCCGTCGCAGTTAAGAATATAATAATTGTCTGCGGCGGTTTTTTGGGCAATTCAGCCGTCACTTTTGGGGTGTAGAAAACGTTTTGCGGCGATGGATTGGCCTGTAACTGTTTACGGCACAATAATTAAGAGTTGCTTTTTCGCTGTCAACCTATCTGAATATCTTCACAGCTGGTGGCAGACCTGCACCTGTTTTCTGACGTTTGAGGAGCAGAAAAAATTGTGAAAAAAGTTCAGATTTTTCTTGAACGGAAAAAATTTTTTTATATATTGTGTAGCTTACGCAAAGTGGGACACAAACACAGAATTGTGCTTTCCTGTTGTCCCCAGTACCATCTCTTATGGTATTCCCTGATGTTACGAAACCGTAGCGGTTTTCTAAAGAAGATGTGTATTCTTCTTGAGGGAGCTGCAAATGTATAAAAATATATTTGGAGGTAAAGAAACATGTTGACAAAGAAGAATTTGGTAAATCTTGCGATTGTGTTAATCGCAGGGACTGCACTTCTGAGCGCAGTATGCTTTGCTGCTGAGCCGAACCTGGCGGAGCCGAAGCCAGTCAAAGTGGTGCAGGGTGTTGTAAGTGTTACCAAGGATGCAAATAATGTAATCAACAAGGTAACGTTGACAACGAAAGATAAAGTCGTTTATAATGTAAAACTGGATACAAAGGGTCTGGAACTCGGCAAAACAATGGCCAACAAGGAAGTTGAGGTCGAGGGAATCATTTCAAAGGAAGCCGGTCAGGAAAGTATAAAGGTAATGACCTTTAAGGCGGTTGAAAAAGCTGCCGAGGCAGCACCAGCACCCAAGCCGGCACCCAAGCCAGAGTGAACCATAAAGAAGTATCCTGACGACAAGAGTAAGAATTAAACCACTATGAGGATTTATTTCTTCATAGTGGTTTTTTTCTTTGAATAGTATAAAGCTTTTTCTCTGGTGGAGTTCTGGGGTTTTGCGTGTTGGTATGCAGCACTTTTAACTTGCAGCTTCTTTCCAGGGGCTTCGCTGCGTTGCTCTTAAGCCGGAGATAATAGTAATTATCAGCATAAGTGCGAACGTTATGGTAGTGAACCAGTATCCCCATCTGGCGGTCTGGACGTGGGCTATCTTTATTACCACCGTTCCGATGGCAAAAGACTGCAGAAACATCTTGATTTTTCCGGAAACTGTGGCAGCGAAGTTGACGCCGCGAGCTTCGGCAATATGACGCAGCGTGGTGACGTAAACTTCTCTTAAAATGATAATCCCGGCCGCCGACCAATGGATTATAGCCATTGTAGTCGGGTTGAAATCGAATAGTTTCGGCTCTCCGATTTTCACAAAGCAAATGAAGGCCCCGCATACGAGGACTTTGTCGACTAAGGGGTCTACCATTCGCCCGAACTTGGTGGCAATGTTTAACTTCCGCGCTACGGGGCCATCTATAACATCGGTAAGGCCGGCAATGACAAAAATGATAAATGCGTAATCGAGGAAATCCGGAAAGGGACGTTCGCCTTGGGCATAGTATCGCGGCGAGTAAAGAAGCATAATCAGGAATATGACCGTCAAAACGAATCGACCCACTGTCAGAATATTGGGAATCTGTTTAACCATACTAACAAGTTTACTTTCGTTTCCTGCACAATACAATGCTAAATTTGCTCAACGACCAAATCGTAGTCTTTTGTGTCGATGACTTTTGTGTTAATGAATTGGCCGGGGTTTGCCGAGCAGTTTTTTATAATGCAAACGCTGTCAATATCGGGCGCCTGACCATAAAAACGTCCCCTTGCGGCACTTTTCATTTTAGCGGAATCGACCAGACAGGTAAGTTTGCTACCGATTCGGTTTTTGTTCCTGGCAAAGGCGATTTTCTGCTGCGTCAGCATCAACTCTTTGAGGCGCTGTTGTTTTATTTTATCCGGGACCTGGCCGGGCATCTCTGCGGCGACTGTACCCGATTCGGGATAGTGCTTAAAAGCACCGAGCGCATCGAATTTGGCCGATTTGACGAAGTCCAGCAGTTCGTTAAATTGCCGGTCGTTCTCGCCGGGAAAGCCAACAATGAGAGTGGTTCGCAGAACAGCATCTGGGAGATTTGTCCGCAGGTTTTCAATAAGAGAGCAGATGCGTTCCTTGGTATCGGGGCGGCGCATATCTTGTAAGATTTTGTCGTTTATGTGCTGAATGGGGATGTCCAGATAGTGGACGATTTTTTCACTTTCTGCGATGGTTTCGATTAGCTGCTTTGTAATCCCTGCCGGGTATAGATACATCAATCTAATCCACGCCAGGCCGGCGATTTTTTCAAGCTCTTTTACCAGCTCGCTGAGACCGTTTTTTATTTTCAAATCACGGCCGTAGTTGGTGGTATCCTGCGCTATGATGTTTAATTCGACCGCACCTGCGGAAACCAATTCTGTGGCTTCATCGAGGACAAGCTTTTGGGGTTTGCTTCTAAACGGGCCTCTTATTGCCGGGACGGTGCAAAAAGAGCAGCGGTGGCTGCAGCCCTCGCTGATTCGCAGGTATGCCCAATGGCGGGGAGTAATGAGCAATCTGGCCCTATCGCTGTTGATTGCGTGCGGCGATTGGCCGAGGAAGGATGCTGGTTGTTTTGAGCGGATGGTTTTTTTGATTATCCTGGCTATTGCATCCCGCTGGCCGAGGCCGACTACGGCATCGATGCCATTTACCTGCTTGAATAGCTCCGAACCTAACCTTTGCGGGAGGCAGCCTGCGACAATCACTTTCTTTACGCTGCCTTCGTGTTTGCAATCTATGGCGCGTTTTATTGCGTTGAGTGCTTCGGCCTTGGCGGGTGCTATAAAACCGCAGGTATTGACGACAACGACGTCGGCCTGCCATACGTTTGATAAGCCGGGCTGGGTGGTTATCAGGAAACCTGCCTTGGCGATTTCGGCTAACATCCTTTCGCTATCAACTATGTTTTTAGGACAGCCCAGCGCCACAAAGCCGACAGTCCCTCGACTTCGCTCGGGTTTTTGGTGTTTTTTCTTTCTCATAGCCGGATAAAAGTAGCAAAAAAACGCAACCGGGTCTAATGTTTTAATTCAATTTAGGCGCTTTACACTTTAAGAGAGTGGATGTATACTGGGATTACTAAATGCAATTTAGAGTTTTTAGTTGAGGGACTGTATATGGACAATTTCGGTATAGACAAAACTCCTCCCGGTCGTGACCTCGATGAGCCAATTTCTTTTGATGATGCAGGTGGTGCAGGTATTTCACATTCACCGCTGAATTTAGGCGGAGGCGACACGGCAGGGGCGCCAAAGAGTGAGATGTCAGCCCAGCCGGCAGGGACGACTGTAAAAAAGCTGGCTGAAAAAATGGTCTCTGCCGAGAGAATCACGGGTGTTAGGACTTTCTTTACAAAACTACATGCCGGCGCTATTGAATTCCTCGATGAGGTTATCACCAAATGGCTGAAAGAAAACCCCGGCATCTCCATAAAACGAACCAATATCGTTACGGGTGAGATTCAGGGAAAAAAGACCGAGCCTAACATTATAATTACGGTCTGGTATTGAAGGTCATTCAACTGGTCGGGTTCTGTCTGAGCAGCTCGTCGATGGCGGCGGTAAGGACTTTTTTACTGGTCAAGCCGACCCATTTCTTTTTAATCTCGCCGTCCGCGAATAAAATAATGGTCGGTATGGCATTTATACCGAATTCCATAGCGCTGTCATGAGCGTCGTCTGTATTAAGCTTGCAGATTTTGGCTTTGCCTACATATTCGTCTGCAATTTCTTTAAGGATAGGAGCCATCATCTTGCAGGGTCCGCACCAGGGCGCCCAGAAGTCAACCAGCACCGGCACATCAGAGTTGTGAACGACCTCGTCAAAATCAGCGTCGGTCAGCTCAATTATATTACCAGCCATTATTTTTTCCTTCAGTTTAGTTCGCAGTTTCAAGCTCATAGTTCATCGATGAACTCTCAACAATGAACTAAGATTATTTTAGCGATGAAGCCAGGTTGTGTCAAATGTTAATCCGCCTGCGGTGGATTAATTTTCCACCTGCTGTTTTTTGACAGACTCCATTTTTTCATATTCTGCATCTGTTGCCCTCTGCTGGCTTTCGGGCGGCAATTCGGCAATTGGAATAGGCGGTTTTTCCTCTTTTTTCGCCTGAGCGGCTTGGCCGTTTCCGGCCCCGGTGAGGGTAAAAATGGCTTCTTGCACTGCCTGTTCGGCGTTCTTCTCGGTCAATGGCCGTAAGTATATAGAAGTCCCCTGTTGCTCAGCCCCAACTAACTTCTCTCGGATTAATTCGAGAATCGCCAAGAATAATCCAATCATTGCTACGCGGCTGGTCCTGGGCTCGAAGATTCGTTCGAAACTCATCGCCCCTTCCGTTTGCAAACGGTGCAAAATCTCTATCTGATACAAATCAATCGGCGTATCGTCCTTGATATGACTTACGTCGAAGCGGGTGCCGCCGGTGGCCTCCATAATTGAGTCAAATGCTTCGAGCAGGTCCCAGATGCTCAACTGTTCGATGTCAATCTCCGGCTCCGAGCCGGGCTTTAGCTGCTCGACAATGGTGGCGGGTCGCGGGAAACGCTTGATTGTCTGGTCGGCTGCGGCGCCGAGTAAATTAGCGGCATCTTTGAACTTTTTGTATTCGAGGAGCTGGCGGATAAGCTCTGCCCGCGGGTCGGCTAAATCATCGCCGCCGACTGCAGAGTCGGGTTCTGCTTTTGGCAGCAGCATTGCTGATTTTATGTGCATCAAAGTTGAGGCCATTACTAAAAAGTCGCCCGCTAAATCTATGTCGAGACTTTTCAGCAATTCGATGTAGCGGATGTATTGGTCGGTTATCTTTGCGATAGGAATATCATAAATATCCACTTCTTCCCTGCGGACCAGATACAGGAGCAAATCAAGCGGACCTGCAAATATATCGAGATTTACGCGGTAATCAGCCACGGTTATCTTCTCAATCCAACGGCCTGCCGGGCCTGTTCGAGGGTTTTGCCGGCTACGGCTTTTGCCCGCTCGGTGCCGCTGGCAAGGACTTTTTTAACATAGTCGATATTATTTTCGAGTTCGGTTCTTTTTTGTCGGAACGGCTGGAAATATTCTATTATCAGCTCTGTGAGGCGTTTTTTAGCTTCGCTATAGCCCATTCCGCCGTTGCGATACCTCTTTTCCCATTCAGCTAGCTCATCCGGCGAGGCAACTAACTTCAAAAGTGCAAAGACGTTGCATTTGTCAGGGTCTTTGGGGTCTTCAACCGGCGTGGAGTCGGTAACGATACGCATAATTTTTTTTCTGACGCTTTCTTCCGGCTCGAATATCTCGATGGTATTTCCATAACTTTTGCTCATCTTTTGGCCGTCGGTGCCGGGCACGACTGCTACCGATTCGATGATATATTCTTTCGGCACAGTGAAGACTTCACCGTAGGCATTATTGAAACGTATTGCGATGTCGCGGGTTACCTCGATGTGCTGCTTTTGGTCTGCCCCTACCGGCACTAAATCGCTTTTGTAGAGCAGGATGTCCGCCGCCTGCAGGACAGGATATGCGAACAGGCCATGATTAGGACTTATGCCCTGGGCGACCTTGTCCTTGAAGCTTGTGCATCGCTGCAAAAGCCCCATCGGCGTTACGCACGAGAGCAGCCACGCCAGTTCTAAGACCTCCGGCACGTCCGATTGCCGCCAGAAAACGGTTTTTTCGGTATCAAGGCCCAATGCGATATAATCCATTGTAACGTCAAGGGTATGCTGGGCGACGTCCGCCGGCGCCGGATTGCTGGTCAGGGCGTGGAAGTCAGCGATGAAATAAAAGCAATCGTGCTCCGTTTGGAGTTTGAGGTGCTGGCGCATTGCGCCGAAGAAGTTGCCTATATGCAACCTGCCGCTCGGCTGTATCCCCGATAAAACTCTCAATTCAAGCTCCTCATATATAGAGAATAAGAAATATCTCGAAGATTCTATGTAAAAACGACTTAAATGTCAATGTTATTACAGGGGTATTTAGTATTTAGCCCCCTGCACCGCAGGGGGTTACCCTACGATGTCTGACGTTCCTTCGCGCTGCAATGTATCTTCTGTCGGGGGTCGGGGACCCAGTATATGCTTTCCCCCAACTGCGAAAGTATCGAGAACGCTTTTCATTTAGCCCCCAAGCCACGCCTTGGGGGTTACTTCTGCGGTTTATCCGGCAGGTTATCGGCTCAATCCGAAGGCCATTTCTCAACGCCAACTATCAGGCCGAGTGATTATTGTATCGCCGATTCTAACTTCATTAGAAAATTGGCAATGCTGAAGCAGTCTTCCAGACATCTTACGCCTGAAACTGGCATTTTGACGCAGTTCAAAACTGCTGCGTCCGATTGGAAACATTACGCCTATTTCTTTTTCAGGTGCGTGATGCTGTACCGATTTGATTACAGGCAGCAAATCACTATCTGCGGAAATGATTAGGGCTTTGTCATACAAATCATCAATGGCATCACCTAACATCTTCAATGCTATATTCACGTCGGTTTGCTTTTCCTCGTGTGTTTTGAAATACTGCTGGCACTTATGACATTTAATGGATTTCTCTAAAAAACGACCGTGGATAATCTCCACCCCTGCACTTCTCAGGGCGTTTATATACCTCTTGTGTCGCTCAACGCTTTCGGGATGCCATCTTACAAATGTCGTAAAATAAAAGATACCCGCAATCGTGTCCTTCACACCCACCACAGATTCGGCAAGTTTACGATAGTTAAGCCACTTGTATTTGTGAAAGGCGGGGTTTTCTTCGAGGGCGTAATAGACGTTAAATCCATCTACGTAGAAACAATACCGGCTCATCCTTGACTCCATAAATAAAAAAACCCAGCCTTCCGAAGAAGCCTGGGGCCTGACGGATACTTCCGCCAGGGATGTACATATATTATCGCACATAAAGGCCGTTTGTGCAAACTTTTTTTATAAAATTCAAAAAAATCGCACAAAAACCTTAAAAACAATGTTTTTGCACTCGTTTCTTCATTGCCTGCCCCTCGCAGCGAAGCGAAGACCCTCGAAGCGCAGCGCAGATTCCGGAATGCCGTTATCCGGAACCCAGTTAACCGGGCCGTTATCCGGGGCCCAGAAAACCGATTAACACCTTACTTCGAGAAAGTTGCCGTTTAGGTTTTGTCATTTAGCCGCGGGTTTAATCAGATATTAATCTGCCCAAAGCTTCATGCCAAGTAAACAAGTGCCTCACAAAATCCTCCCCTGCATCTAAAGAGATTGCATCATACGTACTATTTAGTTCTAGCAATAGCTCACGAAAATTCTTTTCCTCAATATTTTCGAATTCTTTTGCCTTATTGTAAAGATAGTGACGAGTTGCTATTTGTTTAGCTTCTTTTGTTGGATACTCTAATCTTACTATCGTTCCAGAACGCCTCGTAATGGTTACCGGATTACTTCTCCCGTATTCAGCGAAGGCTGCTTCTGCTCCTCCTTTTTCTTCAAGTAATTCCTGGCACTGACGACACCTGCATATATTTTCTCTATATTGTTCTACTGAATTAAGCCACCCCTTTGGCTGTATTATACTTGCCGCATCAGCATATCTGAGTCTTGAATGAACCGACAATAAATAGAACTGAGCCATAGGTAATCCACCACCGACTGGAACTATAGCTCTATGTTCACCATAATTCATCGCATGTCCTACCCCACCCAAAAGACCTCCGACTTCTGAATGGCATAGCAAGATAGACAAATATCCTCCATGAGAATTATATATTGTATCTGAAACTTGGCCTAAACCCTGCAGGAAACTAACATATCTTTCGATTTCGGCTTTTCCTAACGCTTCTTCAACATGCTCATCAATCCACAACAAAATGCCGTTAGGTCTCACGTGAGATATAGCATTAATGATCTCTGTACCGTCATTTAATCTTTCTTTTGAAAGCACTAAGCCCAAGTATACTGGCAAGTCTTCAAAAAGCTCTTGTGTCCTTTGATAACACGCCATATTTATTTTAAGCCATTCCACCCAGCGGGAATTGGCCAGACAAAAATAAGGTGCAATCAAAAACTTCGGCCGTAACCTTGATATGTCTCCTATCAACTCTTTGGCTTCATCATCAAGCTCATCAATCATTGTTCTTAGTTGAAACTTGCCAACACTTTGGCAAACTTTGTCGACTTCTTCTGTGCGAATATTGCCTCTTTCATCCAGAAAAGATGTAGGCCCTATTGGCCTATCCTCCTGAATCACATCCGCAAAAGGCCCCTCTAATCGCTCTCTTGCCAGTTTTTCAATAGATGGTTTGAATTTGTATTCTGGTGGTTCCCCAGCTTCCTTATCGCTGATATCACTTTTCAAATGAATAGTTGCATGCTGAAAAGCATGCGTCTGTGGGTCTATATAGAAGTCTTTTCCAGCAGTTGCTAAGAAGCCAGCAACTCCTTCCGGGGTATTAGATACAATATTCCCGTTTAGAGCAATCATATCGTATAAACCATGGTGTTGCGACCCAAGAAAATAGCGTTTTTCAGCATGCGTATTGTAATGATAGATACGAGTAGCCACTAATCTCCCTCCATTATCCTGGCCAGAAACCGGTCGCGTGCCAAACTCCAAGGTCTATTTTCTTTTGGTTCTTCAATAGGTTCGCTCATTAAACCATCTGCTGTGACATAAAGCAAACCTACACCTGCGTCCCTAATTCTATTAAGAGTATTTTCTCTTATATTCTTGCGAAATGTTGCAATAAAAACTTTATCAGCAGAAAGCTTATGCGTTTTAGATTGTTCTATTGCCCGTCCAATATTTGAAACCTTGCATTCGATTGCCCAGATATTTCCTTTGTTATCAATCGCACCTACATCAACACTGCGATAGAAATTGGCGACTTCTGTCGTTACGTACCTAAAGCCCTTACATGTAAGCGCGTTAACAACAGCAGTTACAATAGTTTTTTCATTCATTGCATATACTCTACATTTTTATATCTTCTTATCACTCTTTTCAAATATCTTTCGCTTTTTATAAGTCCACATAGAAATATTACTTCACCAATAAATAGAGTTAGAGGAATAACAAGTATAAGAATACCTCTCCAGATAAAACACGTTTCATTTAGAATAAAGCTTCCAACTATTATTGAAATTACGGCAACAATCGTAGCAAGAATCCACAACAAGAATGGTTTGCCCAATAACCAGTCTATTACTTGGAGTTTAAGCAAATCCCAATAGCTCATATAGTGTAAACATTTGAGCCTTTTAACACACATATCGAGCCTTTCAGACTCAACTCCTTCTGCCGCAACAGTATGACCAAACTCACGATAAGCAAATGTTAATTCGTCCTTAATCGTTTCTCTTGCCTCAAGTAATGTGCTGTCCACCCCTCTTATCAGTGTAATGAAGAGTCCTGCAATAAAAGTCAGCCCACCAAGTACCCATCCTGCCACTTGCATCATGACAGATACCTTTCTCTAATAAGCGATTTATCAGTATAGCCTTTTTCTTGGTACTTCTTATAAACATATTCCAATATTCTGCTCAAGGACGCACGATTCAGTACTCTCTTAAATTCCATCAGACATTTCCGTTGGTTCTCCGAGAGTTCATCCCATATTTCTTTTGCCTTCGGTAAGCCTTTTTCTTCGGTAAGCTCGAAAACCTCTTCATCATATTCTCTGACACGAAATTCATCCATATCCTCGACCCAAAAATCGTATTCTCCGTATTCTGCTTCAGCCAATTCAGCAGGAATCGGTGAACTTCCACTTCGGGACTTGATGTATTCCTGATTGATAAGAAATTCGAGGTCGTTTAGAAAGCCCCCCGAAAAAGGTCCGTATTTCCACGCAAAATACTCTGGCAGAACAATCTCGTCAAAAGTCTTATCCTTTTGAAAATCAATCAAGACTTCTTCCTGAAACAAAAACCCCATCTTCATTAGTCTTGTTCTTCCGGCAATTGGGACATTTACTTTTTCCCCTGTAGTAGGTGAATATAAAAGCAGTAAGATAAACTTTTTCCCCGTAAGCTTCATCATCTCTACCATCTCCTATGACCGAATAAACATGTTCTTATTGTATATTTCGACCAAGGAATCGTCAACTGTCCACAAAATGTAGGACTGAATATACTCTACCCAAAACCAAAATCCCCGTCAAAGCAAATATCAAATAACAACCACTAACCCCGCGATGTTTTTTTCTCCGCTGTTGCTCACCCAATTTATCCGCCTATGGCGGATTTTACCCCATTTTCTACAGTTACACAATCTTTTCCCACCCCTGATTAGAAATAAAATCTCTGCGAAGCAGTTCCACAATTTTTATTTTTGCATTTTGATTTTTGATTTTCTTCCTATCCCCCAATCCGTCAAATCAAAAAACGCCCTAAGGCGTCCCGAGCGCAGCCGAGGGATCTCATTCTTCTAACGACCAGCGACTGGCAACTAAATGGCTATCCCATCGGGGTCATTCTCGAAAAGCTGTCCCTGCGGAGAATTTGTCCTCACAAGATTAAAACGGAAAAGCAAGATTTGTCCTTAGGTGGTTTATTTAGATATGATTATTTGTAAAAACGGCCGCCGCTCCCGGCTTCCTCTAATTTACTCATACACCTTCCATTTTATTGCTTCGAACCAAGGCCTATTTGAGTACTTAAATAGCCATTCGTACTTTGAGGCGCTATCATAAGTAGGTAATTGGTCATATTGTTGGGCCTTTTTCAGCCATTCCTTACACTTCTCCTCCTCGCCAAAGTAAGCGTATAAATTAGCGACTTCTATTGCTGAACGTGATGAGTTATTTAATTCGCTGGACCTTATAAAAGCGGCTAATGCTTTGGTCAGTAATTCTCTCTTCCTGTCTTCGTCTCCATATTTTTTCGCTAAACTTTTATAGGCTCTGCCCTGCATATTGTATGCCAGCCAGTGTTCTTCCTTTTCTAATATCTTTTTTGTGTACTTAATCCCCTGTTCCGGGTCATTTATGTTTACGGTATCCAGAGTATCGGCCCAGAGTTTAACAAGTTCTTTTTGCTGAATTACCTGTTCCTTGGCGGTATTCGCTTCTCTTAAGGCGTCGCTTGCATCTATTTTATAGGTGTAGGCCAGCTTCGCGCTGTATATGGATACGACCATCGACACAAATGTTACGAAGAAGGTAGGGTGCTTAAAATGTTTTGTAAGACTTTGATATTCTCCGCAATGGTGACACCTCGAAGCTCTCCTTGCGATTGGCTGTCTGCAGAACTTGCAGGGCTTTTCAGGTGCGCTTGCTCTCGAAAACAATGTTGTTCTCCTCGAATTTTTTATTTTTCTTAATTACCCGGCTGACTATACGGCTCAATATTATGTCGGAGCTTGCTCGGAGAAGCAAGAAGGAAATCGGCGTTTATCCGCCGAAGTCTCGACGAAGGCGGACGGCAATCTCAAAAATGGTTAGCCCCGGCATCTCGTATCCAGCCAAAAATCCGCCTGCCTTGCGTAGTCCCTTAGGAACGAAGCGGGCCCCCGTTTTAAAAAATCTGGATACTTTTAATTTTTGTTCGCCTGCGACTTCTTGAACTCAGTAAGCTTTTCAGCAAGGCCTTCGTCGGACAGAGCTAAAATTTGCACAGCCAATATGGCTGCATTTTTTGCGCCTGCTTTTCCAATCGCCACCGCTGCCACCGGCACCCCGGGCGGCATCTGAACCGTGCTTAAAAATGCGTCAATTCCCCCTAAGCCGGAGCTTGAAATCAGCGGCACGCCGATAACCGGCAACGTCGTTCGGCTCGCTAATGCGCCGGCTAAATGCGCAGCCATACCCGCTGCCGCAATTATCACCTTTATCCCATCCTTAGCTGCATTTTCCGCAAATTCAGCCGCTATCTCCGGCGTCCGATGCGCTGAAATCACCCGCACCACCGGCTTAATTCTAAATTCGCCCAACTGCTCGATGCAGCTCCGCATAACCTCCATATCGCTGTCGGAACCCATCACCACCGCCACCGCACTTTTCTTTTCAGATGCCATTGTTTTTCCCCGACCTCAAGGTTACAATATTTCAGTCTTCCGAATTTGTTGTGGCGTAAGCCATCTTAACGATAATGATAACAGCCAGGTGCTGAAGATGCAAACAAGAAAACCCATTGTTGCAGGCCAATTCTATCCCGCCCGGCACAATTCCTGCATAACCGAAATCAACGAATGTCTCCGGCAGGAAAAACCTGCCGAGCTGTTGCCTGAAACAATAGTGGCCGGCATCGTTCCGCACGCCGGCTGGACCTTCAGCGGCAGCTTGGCAGCCCTGGTCTTTTCAGCAATAAAGCAACGCCACGATAAGGTTGATACCTTTATTATATTTGGAGCGGCGCACGGCTATTATGGGTCTTCGCCGGCTGTTTATGATAAGGGAAGCTGGTTAACTCCTTTAGGCGAGGCGGCTGTCGATGAAAATTTGGCTGACGCTGTGCTGAAAAGTGGCGCCGCCGTTGGTGACACCGAGGCGCATCAGGATGAACATAGCATAGAGGTTCAGGTCCCGTTCATCCAGCATTTGTTCGCTGACGCAAAGATACTGCCGATTCTGACCCCGCCGAATGAGCAGGCGATTTCGCTGGGCGAGGCCGTAGGTGACATTATCAGGCGGCAGCAGAAAAAAATTGTTTGCGTCGGCTCAACCGACCTGACCCATTATGGCCCGCGATATGGTTTTACGCCGATGGGCACAGGTGCAGATGCCCTGCGATGGGCAAGTGAGGTTAATGATAAAGAATTTATTGATTTTGCCTTGAATTTAAAACCGCAGAAAATGCTGGAAAGTGCCGCTGAGAACTACAACGCCTGTGGCGCCGGTGCAGCAGCCGCAGCGGTCGCCGCTGCAAGGAAACTGGGCAAAACAAAAGGCCTGCTACTCGCTCATACCAACAGTAACGAAGTAATGATGAAAAAGATGAGATCTTCCAGTGCCGAGGCCGTCGGCTATGCAGCGATAGTATTTTGAAACAGCCAATGGTCGGATTCGAACCGACAACTTTGAGGTACGTCCCCGTTTTTATTTTTGGCGTTTCCTTAACAATGCCACCCCGCCAAGAGCAAGTGTTGCTATTGTAGCAGGTTCGGGAACTTGACCCAGACTGCCAATGTCGCCAGATGCCGATCTCCATGAGCCGTATGAATCGCCTACCGATGCGAGCACCCATGACGATGATGCGGTTGTCAGGCCATAGTCGGCTGCGGGAATGTTGCAGCTAAAATACCTGGTACGAGGTCCTTTGCCGGTCGCATCGTCATAGGTAAGACGGTCAATAAGAGCGTCAGACGAGTCGTAAATGTTGATTTCGTCGGCTCGCCCGAGATTATCCGTGGTGTTGCCGCCTATGATTTTTACCGATGCGCCAAGACCCCATTCTGTTCTAAAATCTGTTATTGCTAATTCAGTTAGAATAACCGATTCGCCCGGCGCGACGGTTCCAAACGCACTAAGACTAACATGGCCGGCTACTCTACTGTTGTCGCTGTAGCTCCAGCCTGTCAAATCAATCTCTGAACTGCCGATGTTTGTGAATTCAACAAACTCCCCTTTGTCCGCGAGAGGATGCCCCTGGTACATCCATTCAGTGATCTCCATACCCGCCCTTGCATTAACCGCAACTGCTAAAACTACTAACAAAATAACCCTTTTCATCTCTACTACTCCTTCTCCTGTCGGCAAAAGCTACCTGTATAGATGTACACAGAAGCCTGCCATGTAACCACCAGCATACCAAAATTCTTTTGTGAATGTCAAGAAAAATATGCAAAATATCAGGGTGTTTTATTCAATATGCCTGATTTTCCCCTTTTTTGATAAGTTTTCCAGCTTTCGGCAGTTCGTCTTGAACGGCCAAACCCCTATGACATTAACGAAAATGCAGTTTTAACAGCCAACGGTCGGATTCGAACCGACAACCCCCGGTTTACAAAACCGGAGCTCTGCCGTTGAGCTACGTTGGCATCCAAATCGTCAATCCGCAGGACACCTAACGGTGGACGGATTCCGCCGGAAATGATAATAAAAACTTGAACCTCAGTCACGCTTTTTTTCAGAGAATCACAGCCCAGCAGCTCCTTAATCGTTATTCTGCCGTAAGGCATCCCTGCCTGGATTTCGCAGATAAGCGAAGTCCCATTCCGAACTCAGAAGCTAAGCCCGTGCGGCCGATGGTAGTCCTTCGGGGCGAGAGTAGGTATCGCCAAGATTTATAAAGGCCGGTTCTGAAAAATGAGTCGGCCTTTTCCTTTGCGTATTCGGCCAAGCGATTTACCGTATTCGGGTGCATAAATTCGTAAGCAACGTCCGCCCCAAGACTATAATAGTTATTGACTTTACTATTCAGATGTGTTAAAATAAATAAAATTAAGTTAAATATGGGACCAAAAAACGTGAGAATATCCTTGTTTTCGCTGGTAATTGTTGTGTTTTTGGCTGGTTCTGCTGTTGCCGGGCTATGCCCCCAGGGCGACCTTGATGGCAATTGCAAGGTCGATTGGAAGGATATTGAAGTTTTCGCAGGGCAGTGGTTGGACAATGGCGACTGCGAGGACGTTGTATGCGCAGATTTTGACGGCTTAAATGGCATCAATCTTGTCGATTTCTCGATTCTGGCAAACTCCTGGCTTAACCGCGGCATTGCCCTTGTCATCAACGAGTTTATGGCTTCCAACAACCACGACAGCGGTATCCACGACCCCAATGGCGACTATGACGACTGGGTTGAGATTTACAACTTCGGTGACGTAAACATAGACCTTGCCGGGATGTATTTGTCGGACAAGCCCGACGACCCGACCAAGTGGCAATTCCCTTCGGGCTACTCATCGCAGACAACGGTGCCAGCTTACGGCTTTGTTGTAATCTGGGCAGACGAGGAGCCCAATGAAGGCCCGCTGCACACTAACTTCAAACTTTCAGCGGACGGCGAGGATATATTGCTGTCTGAGGCCAACGGCGTACTGGTTGATTCAATAACATTTGGGCCGCAGACGGCCAACATCTCCTACCAGCGATACCCAGATGCGAAGGACTTCTGGCAATTCTCATCCACCCCTACTCCCGGCGCACATAACAACCCCGCTTACCTCGGCGAGGTCAACGAAGTCGAGTTCAGCCACACACGCGGTTTCTATAACACGTCATTTAGTCTTACTTTGGCTTGCACTACATCGGGCGCGACTATCTACTACACCACCAACGGCAGCAGTCCCATCGTCGGCGACACAAATTCGCCGAAGAGTGTTCGCTATACCGCACCTATAGCCATAAGCAGCTCAAAATGCCTCCGGGCAGCGGCCATCAAAACCGGCTGGAGACCCTCCATAACAATGACGCATACCTATATCTTCGGGGCCAGCGCCGCTATCAAAGCCATGCCTATGGTGTCGCTGGTCGGCGACCCCAACAGCTCCCTCTATGAGCCAAACGGCGTTATGGCCATAGTCGGCGGCACCTACGTCGGCGGCGTATGGACCCCCGGCGGTGCAGGAACTTATAACAATCCGATGCAACGAGGTCTCGAACGACCTGTCTCATTCGAAATTATCGACCCATCAGCCGACGGAAACTACCAGATTAACTGCGGCATCCGCGTCCACGGCAGCGACTATACCCGGTGTCGCTATACGAGGGGAGACAACTGGAACTGTAACAGCAATAAATTCAGCTTCAACCTTTACTTCCGCAGCGACTACAGCGCCAATAACCGGCTCGAATACCCATTCTTCCCCTTCACACCGGAGGTCGAACGCTTCGGCACCATCGTTCTGCGGGGAGGCCACAACGACAATTGCAACCCGTTTGTCAAGGACGAATGGGCCAGACGACTCTTTAAGGAAATGGGAGGCGTTCAGGAAACCGGCGTTTTCGCCAATCTCTATATCAATGGCCAATACAAGTCCTATTTCAATCCCACAGGCCACGCTGATACGCACTTCTATAAGGAATGGTATGGCACAAACAATGATTTCGACGTCATTGACCAGACGAACGTCAGAGACGGCGACAGCGTTGCCTGGGACGACCTAATTAATTATGCGACCAGCCACGACCTTTCCAACACTGCCTATTATGAGTATGTGGCCGGCAAGTTCGATATCCCCCTGTTTGTAGATTACCTTATTCTTCAAATCTATTCCTCAAACTTCGACTGGCCGAGTAACAACTGGGTTGTCCACCGCGAGAGGTCGGATGCCGGCAAATTCAGATACTCCGTCTGGGACCTGGAAGGCATTGAAAAATGGGTTATTGACGCGGCTGGTATGGATGTAAATGCCTTCACTGATATGCCGTGGTATGGTAGCTCGGGTGGAGGGCTGAACAATCTGAATGACCCCATTTCGCAGCTCTATCGTGCCTTGAAGGCCAATCCCGAATTCAAACAACTATTCGCGGATCATGTCCACAAACATTTCCGCAACGGCGGCATATTGACAAAAGACCATCTCCTTGCGAAGTGGTGGGATGTATTCGGCGAGGTATCCGCCGTCATCATCATGCCGCCAATTCCCTGGGACGTCAACTTCATCCCCAATACATTTATACCGAACCGCGAAGCCCCTATATTGGCCGCCTTTGAAAAACAGGGCTTATTCAACCTCGCCCAGAGCGCACCGGTATTTTATGTAAACGGCGTTTACAAATTCGGCGGCGACGTCTCCTCAAGCGATACATTCACCATCACCGACCCCTGTAGTGCGGGCGCTATCTATTATACGCTCGACGGCAACGACCCGCGGGTCCCCTTCACGGGAGCAATCTTCCCCGGCGCAATCCACTATTCCGGCAGCTTCACGCTCAGTCAAAGCTCAACCCTTAAAGCTCGCACTTACAAAACCGCAGGCGCCAAATGGAGCGCACTTAACGAAGCCGTCTATACCCTCCATTGACCGCGACCTGAAAATCACCGGGATTATGTATCATCCATCCGATGGACACGAACAACCCCAGCGACCTTAATCGTTATTCTTTCGCAGATAAGCGAAGTAATAAACTCCACCCACGAAAAATGCTCCTCCGACAATATTACCTAACGTAACCGGAACAAGATTCCCAACAAGAAAACTTGACCAAGTAAGGCTGTCAACCGACCAGGCCAATCCCGCTGCATTAGCTGTAGCAACAACAGCAGTGTTTCCTTTAAGAAACAAGCCTATAGGAATAAGATACATATTCGCCACGCTGTGCTCAAAACCGCTGGCAACAAACGTCATAATGGGAAAGTATACCCCAAAAATCTTGCTTACGGCGTCTTTGCCTGCAATGGCCAACCACACCGCCAGACAAACCAGCCAGTTACAGGCGATTCCCCTGCAGAACGCTTCTGAGAAGGAAAGGTTCACTTTTCCCACTGCAGTCGTCAGGGCTGCTGCGCCGACGCCCAGGTTTCCAATCTTCCACAAATTACTGTAGTACATAATTACAACCAGCAACATCGACCCTGCGAAGTTTGCAAAAAAAACAAAGAGCCAGTTTCGCAACATCCCGTTCACTGAAACCTCGCCGGCCAGAACTCCCGTCAGCATCAGGCAATTGCCGGTAAAAAGCTCAGCGCCGGCAAGAACAACAAGCATCAGCCCTACGGTAAAGACGCTTCCACCTATGAACTTGGCAAAACCTACGCCAAGATACTTCGGCAGGTCATGTGTAACCATTGTGCATAGTTCCGCACCGAAGCCGATGTACACCCCTGCCAACATCCCGAGCAGCAGCATAGGTAATATTGGAAGTTCTGATTTATTCTTACCAATCTCTACAACCTTTTCCGTTATTTCTTTCGGAGACAAAAATCCGTTCATCTTATTTTACTCCTACTTTGAAAGTTGCCTGTTCTTTAATCTTCTATTTGCTTGCAATCAGACTTATCAATCCGTTCTTTGCCTCCCGCAGTTTGCTTACAAGTTCGTTGCTGGCCCCGAAGACGGCCTTATTGTGCAAATCTGCTTCCTGCACCGCCGGATTATAGTTGATATTAACCAGAACCGGAACGGCCAGTTGAGATTCTATCGTCTTGACCTGGGCCGTATCTGTAATCTTGTTTGCTATTGCCGCTACGTGTTTTATTCCCAGCTCGCCTCCCATCCGTGCGATTGTTTTTGCGGTCTCGATACTTCTTCCACCCGGCTCGACAACCACCACCAAAGCATCGATTCCCTCAATGCTTGCTCTACCCATAAACTCCACGCCCGCTGCCAAATCAACCAGAACGATTTCCCGCCGGCCCAATATGATATGATTGAGCATAGCTTTCAAAAACGCTCCTTCCGGACAGGCACAGCCCGCTCCCGCCTGCGTAATACCGCCCAGAACAAGTAATTTTACGCCATTTGTCTCAACCCAGTATTTCTCAGGCAAATCACTGACTTTGGGGTTTAGCTTAAAATATGCCCCTACCGCATCTTTCGTAGTGCCTGTGCGCTCGGCAATTAACTGCTTCATTTTTATAAGCGGCTCAGGGC
>Ga0187886_1000722_pt1 | contig 36160 bp, 32 predicted proteins | sample June2016WEW_20_1_FD_133001 | JGI IMG/M metagenome (GOLD analysis project Ga0187886, IMG submission 133001) | Peatland microbial communities from SPRUCE experiment site at the Marcell Experimental Forest, Minnesota, USA - June2016WEW_20_150 | ecosystem: Environmental > Terrestrial > Soil >...
CCTTTTTTTCTTAGTTGTCGTTGCCATGGCTTTCTCAGCTTGGCCAATTAAATGGCTGGCCAGCTTCGTAATCTCGCTGCCTTTTCCAGGCACGCCTTCCATTGATATAAGCTCCTCAAAGTCTACGGTACTACCATCGTCACATTATCTGGCTTCAGCCATTCAACTGAACTTCCCCCAGCCTCGTTTCACAAACCAGGGCAATTTCCTGACATCCCAGGTGACAAACTCTGAGGGGTCAAAGGTCTCTTCGTCCAGCTTCATGCTTATTATTTTATCGGGCTCTAAAATTAAAAGGGCACCATTGTTGGCTTCCTCGAAATCCCAAAAGTAATAATAATCCGATTTGTCTGTTGCACGATGGCCCAGATGATAGTCCATAGGGGCAATCAGCTTATCCTGGGGGCTGCTATTGTCTTCCTCCCCGAAATAGACCAGCCTGATCTTTCTTCTCTCTATAATTGCCCGGATAAAGATATTATGGTCACGGTGCATAGACATTTCCTTTGATAATCAATAAAAACCGAAGGCGCAGAACTTTCCTTCCCCGCACATCCTCGGCGAAGCCACAGCCATTACGGTATTATCAAGGTCGTTATATATGACAGACTTACCTATATTTATAACATGGCGTTTAAATGGCATTGTATGTTGATTGAAAATTTCAGGTTTAATGATTTTTTTGTATATAAATTTTGCATTTAAGATTCGCCTCACGAAACTGGACAGAAATAGGGAAATATTCTGTCTTAACATCGAGAACGTGGGAAATTCCTCCTCCTAAATCCCGCGTTTTCGGTATTTTTGAATATCGTAAGGAACCTTGTTAATTATGGAAAAACTTTGCAAGAATTGTGAGTGTTTCGTACGGACGTCAGGCCCTTCCTCGAGAGGCCTGAAGACGCTGCGTTGTTAACGAAAGAGAATCTTTTGGGCCTCTTGCAGGCGTAGATACCGGTGTCAAAAAAGTGTCAATCGCTACTGTATAGCTGCTTGTCAGTCACTTGTATACTAACTTATCAACTACTTGCAACCCTCGTTTTTAGCCAAAAAACGTGTTATAATCTATTGTGTCTCAAGGGCTTATGGTAGCAATATCAGACTGTCGGTCCGAAGGTTGAGGGTTCGAGCCCCTTCGGCCTCGCTTACGGCGGAAAAAGCTGCTTTTGCAGCAAGCAGCAAATCAGCATTGAATTTAAGTTTTTATCGATTTCGACTTTTTAGTCGTCGCTTGTTTTGATAGAATCTCTCGCACAAAGTTCCAGAAGATTAAATTTCTAAACGGAAAGGAAAAGATGAAAGACCATAAATCGAACTGCCCGGGCAAAGCAAAATATCTGGCAGGGAAAAGAATCCTTCCGAAGCCGATTGGCAAAGACACAGATGTAGTAAAACTTATAGATAGTATGGATGCTTATAACGGCGGAAGATTAAGGGCCGCCTGCCATTTGCTCAGAGATAAATTCTCTCAGGAAGATGTTACCATCGGCTTAAGTCTTGCGGGTGCATTAACTCCTGCAGGGCTGGGGCCTTCGACAATAATCCCGCTTATGAACCACGGCTTTGTCGATTGGCTCGTCGCAACCGGCGCGAATATGTATCACGATTTACATTTCGCCTTTAATCTGCCGATGTTCAGGGGCAGCCACACCGTTGACGACGCCGACCTGCGGGCAAAAGGTGTAACAAGAATCTATGACATCCTGTTCGATTATTAAGACGTCCTGATGGAGACCGACAGGAGGTTGAGGGAAATACTGACAAGACCTGAATTCCAGAAGGAGATGGGGACTCGCGAATTTTATTATCATCTTGGAAAAATCCTCGATGAGCACGAAAAGAAAAACAAATTAGGGCAGGTAAGTGTTTTGGCAGCGGCCTATCGAGACGGCATACCTGTTTTTACGTCATCGCCGGGGGATTCGACAATCGGGATGAACATAGCAGGCATCGAGCTTCTGGCAGAAGCCGCTGACTTGCAGGCTCAATTCAAACTGAAAATCAATCCGAGTATTGATGTCAACGATTCGACAGCCATAGTATTGAACGCCAAGAGATACGAAAAAGGCAAAACTGCCGTTATTTTAATTGGCGGCGGCAGTCCCAAAAACTTTATGCTCCAGACCGAGCCGCAAATCCAGGAAGTCCTGATGATACCGGAACTGGGACAAGATTACGATATTAATATAACCGACGCCCGGCCGGACACCGGCGGCCTCTCGGGCGCTCCGCCTTCCGAGGCGGCCAGTTGGGGCAAAATCGACCCGACTAAACTCGAAGAAACCGTTACCGCTTACCTTGATGTTACAGTAGCGTTTCCTATAATGACCGCATACACAATCCAGTCCACCAAACCCAAAAAACTAAAAAGACTATACGACCGCGGCGACGAGCTTCGCAAAAAACTGATTGAGTCTTATCTCGAAAACAATAAAGAAGTTGAAAAACTAAAAGGGCTTATCAGGAAACTATCTGCATAGAAAATTTTTAATTGCAGACTCGACCGTCGAGTATTATATGGAAACCACACAAACAGAAGCTAGGTACGATGGAAGGAGGTAATTATGTGTGATCCAACACGTATTTTGGTGATCGCTACAGTCATTATGGCGTTCTTCACAGCAGTACTTGCTTATGCAACCTTTCGGCTCGCAACAGAAACTCGCGAGGGAACTTCTCGTCAGATAGGGGTCCAAACTTGGCTTGCTTTAGAAGAGCGTTTCGACTCCAATGACATGAAACGGGCACGCAAACTCCTTGCGGCACAATGCGATCCTTACAACCCATCGTATCACGACGAGATGAGTGAAGAGGTTTTAGAACTGTTTGAATCAATCGCTACCGTCTATAATGAAGGCTTGCTTAACAAGCACCTTGCTGCATCAAGCTTCAGTTGGTATGTAACTCGGTGGTGGGAAGCTGCCAAGCCTTATATTGATGAAGAACGTAGGCGAAAAGGCGACGACACATCGTTGTTCGAAGAATTTGAGACGTTCGCTCGCGAAATGAGGGAATATGATGAAAAAATAACCAGTGACGACCTCAAAAGGTTTTTGGCTGATGAGAAAGGGCTTAAGCCCCGCTAAGGAATAATTATGGACATTGAGGTTGTTGAAAAGTTTTTGGATTGATTGTTTAAGATGAAGTGCGCGTGCCATCGTTTTTTGCTAAACGATATTAGACCTAGTATTTCACTGTGGTAGTATGTCATATCGGTCTTCAAACTGATGCGGTTGCGTCCAATTAAGCCCCCATATATGACCACCTTTAGAAGTTCTTTTAAGAGTCTTGTCCTTATATTCTTTCCAGAGGTGCATTGTTGTACTACTATCTATAATGAACACTCGGGGTTTTTCGTTTTGTGGAGCGAAAACAAAAGCATAGTACATTTCTGGATTTGGCTGTCTTTCATTGAACAGCCAAAATTTTTTTTTACTTTGTCCTTTGACCTCAATTCCGAAATGTTTGCCGGAAGGGCTAACAACTAGCATATCGTACGCAGGAAATCTGCTGTCGGTGATCTGGACGCAGTATCCACGTTTGGCTAATTCGTACATGAGATAGCCACGCGCCATTTGCTCAACATTATGATTTGATAATTTCATAAATTTTACCTAACAAACTTTCTCCTGCACTATCGCGGTTTATTTTTATCAATCTGAGTTTGTTCGTCTTTAAATATCTGAAATTAACGGCATCCATTATATATGATTAGCTAAATAGTTTATCCTCAATAATTCTCATACATCGGTTCACATAAAACATGTCTGGATCATGTGTTATAGCTCGGACTCTGATAGTAAAGTCAGGATTTTTAGGATTTAAAGAATTAAAAAGAATAAGACCGATGCCAAATATACGTGAAAGAGTGTCTAATCGTGCGATGTCATCTTCTGGAGAACTTATAGGCACTACAATATATGACTTATGACTAAAAAGCCGATAAGCACAGGCTTGACCAAAAGCGGTAATAAGATTTGTCGAATCTAGTTTTATCTCTGCGGATATAATCTCTGTGGGGAATTTAATAATATCACTCTTTCGGGATTCTCTTATACCAATAACATCTGGAGTCCCCCATTTATCTTTGAAAGCGTTACCACCAACAGAAATAGCCTTAGTACATTCTTCGAGTTCATTAATAAGCCAATCTGCAAATGGCTCGTAAAAAACATTTTCTTGAATTTTCTGTTTTGCAGGAGATGTGATTTTAGATTCTACGGTTTCTGTTGTACCGCGATACTTAGTATGCAAATACATGCCTCTAGCCGGCTTGAAAACATTTTGAGGTTCTTTAGCCTCAAGATCCCAGATTGTGCCATGAACAGTATTGATAGGAATTTGAGGCAAAGCTTTATGAACTTGTTGAACGAAGTCGGTGTAGCGTATGCCTTGGGGAAGATTTTGAAGAATTTCTAAAGCACGACGGATAATCTCTTCACGTTTTGTCATAAAATTATAATCTCCTTTTGCAGTTTATTCTTGTATGAATTATATGCAATAAAGGCGGTGAAGACAAATGGAATTCGGGTGCAAATAAAACCTTTATTGTAAGCCAATTCCCGATTATTCTTGTGCAGTTACTATAAATATTAAAGATAATTATGAAAACTGAACTTGTTAAATTAGCTCAAAAGTACCGCAGGTTAAGAACAACAAGAATTTTTGCTGTTGTGTCCTTCAGTTCGGTCATCTTTCCAATTTACTTCGCCCCTTAGGGGCTGCGTAATAATAATGTTCCTCATTCCGGCTTCCGGCAGCAACAGCAAATAGGTCGCCGCGAAGCGGCTCCGCAATTTTACACTTTAAACTTTAAGCTTTAAACTTCTTCCGCGGCTTCCGGCAGCAGCAGCAATCCAAAACCAATTTTCAATCAAAAACGTTAGTACCCTTTGAGAAATCCTGAAATTTTGTAAATTTTTTTATTCCTTTCCCCATATCGAGTTACGAGATTTATCCACCTCAGGCGGAATCGATTTTTCGCATCATTCGCGCAGATTCGTCCAATTGTAGAGAGAAAGTCTCCCTGTCCGCCATAGCCTAGGCGACGGCGGATCTTGAAAGGAATAACCAATGAGTGGTTTCCAATAGCCAGTTAATACTGTTCAAAATTTATTTCTCTTTTTTCTCTGTGGCTGAAATTTCGGCAGCGGAGATTCTCTGTTTATAGGGGAAAAATCAATCAAAGTAACAAAAATATGCAAAACGAACCCAATTTAGGACAAAGTCAAATTTTTATAACTGCAATGATAACAATAAGTTACAACGAAAAATGCAAATTGGACACTTGGTTAAAACGAACCCAAACGAACCCAAATTTACCCGCCTGTGTGGCGGGTAAATTTGCCCTGAGCGGAGCCGAAGGGCCTGTTGAATTGTCCCGAGTCTTTAGCCCTGAGCGTAGCCGAAGGGGAAAGTCGAGGGATTTGTTACGAGCGACGAGTCACGAGCGACTAGCGACGGATTGCTGCTCCGAATCTCTCGAATAAAATCTTGATTACACGGCAGCTATCTGTTATTACTCCAAATTATGAAAAATGAACTTGTTAAATTAGCCCAAAGACACGGCACACCTCTATTTATTATTGACCACGCCAAGATAAGGGCCAATTTCCGCACCTTTAAGAAAAACCTGCCCAACGTGCAGGCCTATTACGCTGTAAAGGCAAACTCTAATCAGGAAATAATCGAGACCCTTTTTAAAGAAGGAGCCAGTTTCGATGTCGCTTCCTACAATGAGTTTATGCAGGTCTATAAGTATCTAAAGCTTCTTCAAAAAAGCGACAAATATTTTTTCATCTGGGACAAAATCATCTTCTCCAACACAATCAAAGACAGGCACACCTTAAAAAATATAAGAAAATATAAGCCGCTCGTTACTTATGACAACGCCGATGAGGTGAAGAAAATAAAGGAGTATTGCCCGACGGCAGGCCTGGTTTTGCGTTTGAAAGTGCCGGATACCGGCTCGCTGGTGGAACTAAGCTCAAAATTCGGTGCCGAGCCGGGCGAAGCGGCCAGTTTGATAAAACAGGTCTTCGATTTGGGACTTACTGTTGAAGGTTTGAGCTTTCACGTGGGAAGTCAATGCACAAATTTTGACAATTACTCATCTGCACTGCAGATAACATCCCAAATTTTCAACGACTGCCGGAAAAAAGGCTACAATACGAGAATTGTGGATATCGGTGGTGGATTTCCGGTGCCTTATGATTCGCAGGTCCCCAGATTCGAGCAGCTCGCGAAAATAATACGTTCAGAATGCGGGAGATTATTTCCGGAAGATGTAGAACTTATTGCCGAGCCGGGACGGTTTATGGTTGCAACAGCCGCTGCGCTGATTTCGGAAATAATCGGAAAGGCGCGCAGAGACAGCAAGATTTTCTATCATATAAATGACGGCGTCTATCAGACATTTTCGGGGATAGTTTTCGACCACTGGACTGCGAATTTCCGCCCCTTTAAGCGCGGCAAAAAGGAGGTCTGCACCGTCGTCGGCCCTACGTGCGATAGTTTTGACAAAATCTCTCTGTCGGAACATCTGCCTGCTAATCTTCAAATCGGAGATTTCCTTTATACCGAAAACATCGGGGCATACAGCATCGCTTCCTCAACAAGATTCAATGGTTTTGATGGTGCCGCAATTATACATATTAATAAGTAGTTTACTCAACGCCCCTTGCGGGTAAGGTGCTGTCAGGAATTATGCTGGATAATAACCAGGAAGAACAAAAACCTTCTGCAAAAACTAACAGGCTGGCGAGGATTATTCTCGCAACTTTCCTGCCGACATTTATGTTGGCCAGGGTCGTCGTATTTTTGGTTATGTCCCGAACAATACCGGACCTGTATATGCATTTTAAGGGGACTCACTTTCATCATCTAAATTATGGTATCTTTCTGCTTTCCGCAGTAGGTGCATATCTTATATTCCGACGACCCGAAGGAAAAATGTTGAGTATTTCCGCCGGTATTTATGGTATAGCGATGGCCCTTACCTTTGATGAGTTTGGAATGTGGATACATCTCGGCGGAGGTTACTGGCAGAGAGCGAGCTGGGACGCGGTGGTTATTTTATCTGCTTTATTTGCGCTGATAGCTTTTGCTCCGTCTTTGAAGAGGTTTCGACCTCACCACTGGATTACAGCCATTTTTTTAATCGCTGTTCTGGTCATGTTCCTGTTCTTATTTGTTAAATCATTCAAATATGCCAGTGTCAAACTGGGGCCAAAAATACATCACATAGAGTCAACCGCTCCACATTAGATGAATATATGACATCGTAAAAAAGTTGTCACTCCTCTGATTTACAACTCTTGACAAAAGCGATGTCCCAGTCCTTCCAAACCGGCTCAAACCCGTGTGCTCTTATCATCTCGGCTACCTGGGCGGGACTGCGTGTGTCGTCAATTTCAAATTGTTCGACTGCATTTGTCGGCTGTGAATATCCGCCCGGGCTGGTTTTGCTGCCCGCGCTGATTTTGGTTATTCCGACTTCGATTAAATGGTCTCTCAGCTCGGCGCTTTCGCGGGTCGACAGCACCAGCCCAGAATCTGCAAAACATAATCGTAGTGCAATTATCATTTGCACAAGATTTTTATCGCTGAGGAAAGAAAACTGTGTTCGGTCAACGTTCTTTGCCGGCCGCAGTCTCGGGAACGAAAACGAAACGCGTGATTTCCAGTATCGCTTCATAAGATAATGGGCGTGTTCGCCAAGTGCCAGTGCCTCAAGCCGCCAGTCGGATAGGCCGAGTAAGACTGCGATGCCGATTTCTCTCATCCCCGCCTGGGCAATACTGTCGGCTGCGGACAATCGATGGTCATAGTCGGCCTTGGGGCCGGCGGGATGATATTTCCGATATATATCGCGGTCGTACGTCTCCTGATATAAGGTGATGCCTTCGATGCCCGCGGCAAAAAGCTTCGCATATTCCTTGGTCGTCATCTGATACACTTCTATTGAGATGGAGCTGAATTTGCCTCTCAGTCTCCCTGCAAGCTCCGAAAGATAATCGATGCTGATGAATTTTCTGTCCTCGCTGCTGACAAGCAATATGTCTCTGAATCCCTCAGAAGCAATAACATCGGCTTCGCTAACCGCTTGTTCGATGGTTAACCTCCTCCGCTCGGATTTGTTTTCCTTGTTGAAGCCGCAGTATCGGCAATTATTTATGCAGTAATTAGATAGATACAGCGGGGCGTATAACCTGATTGTTCTTCCGAATCTTTGTATGGTAAGCTGCCGGGCCTGCTGCGCCATCTCTTCAAGGTAATCTTCAGCAGCCGGCGAGATAAGCGCCAGCAGTTTCTCCAAACTATAACTGCCAGCGGGCGTGGCCAAAGCCCGCTCAACATCACTGCCTTTGACTTCATTTGGATGTTTTTGCGTGCTAATCATTTTTCTTCTTTGTTATCTCTTAAAAAACCCGTTAATGGGCTCGAAGCGCTTGCCCGCTTGCCGGCGGCGGCTGCGCCGGCTTTATAAGCTGTTCGTCCGGCTTCAACGGCAAGCTTGAAAGCTGTGGCCATCCGGCTCGGCTCAGCCGCTGTTGCAATTGCTGTATTAACCAAAACCGCATCAGCACCCATTTCCATTGCATCTGCTGCGTGCGATGGCAGCCCCAATCCTGCATCAACTACGACAGGGACATTCGCCTGCTCAATTATAATCTCTAACGCCGCACGGGTTCTCAGTCCCTGTTTTGAGCCGATAGGACTGGCAAGCGGCATCACCGTTGCCGTCCCCGCGTCTTCGAGCCTCTTCGCCAGGACCGGGTCTGCGTTAATATAAGGCAAAACAATAAATCCATCTTTAACCAAAATCTCGGCCGCCTTTAGAGTCTCTACGGGGTCCGGCAGCAGGTAATATGGGTCCGGCGTAACCTCCAATTTCACCCAGTTAATACCTGTCGCTGCCCTTGCCAGTTTTGACAGACGGACGGCTTCTTCGGCATCCCGAGCGCCGGAAGTATTCGGCAGCAGCAGATATTTTTTAACGTTGATTGCGCGGAGCATATCGTCATTTTTGTTTTCGATGTCCACCCTGCGAAGCGCGACGGTAACGATTTCCGTCCCCGACTTTTCCAGGGCTTCAGCCATAATCTCGCACGATGCAAACTTACCGGTCCCCACAAGCAGGCGGGAATTAAACTCTCTATCTGCAATCGCTAACTTGTCCATTCAATCATCCTCCGCCGACAAAGCGCACTAATTCGATGCTTTGGCCGCTGCGAAGTTTCGTTTCGGTGAACTTCTTGCGTTCGATAATATGACCGTCAATTTCAGCCGCCGCCGTCGCCGCCTTGATGTCCAGCTGTTCTAATAGTTCTGCCACAGTCGAAGGCAGTTGCCCCGCCGGAAACTGTTTCTCAATACCATTTATTTTTAGGATTTCCATTCTTTACTCTACCGGAGAGGTATGTTTTGATTTCATCGATTATGCACCGCTCCCATAGCTTATTCAAATTTTGTCGAATATGTTATATTATAATACAAAATGAGCTGGGAAGACAAAAAATTCGTTATTCAGCAGCATTCGTCTGGCCCGGACGTTCACTGGGATTTTATGCTCGAATCCGGTGGTATCCTGCAGACTTACCGCCTTGACAAGGCCCCAGACGAAGCCCTGCACCTTGCAGTCAACGCTGTAAAGATTTTCGACCACCCGCTGAAGTTCCTCACTTATCAGGGACCGGTGAGCAAAGGCAAGGGTAGTGTTCGCATAACCGAATCCGGCACTTACGAAATAGTGCATCAGGCACACAACCGGATTGAGCTGGACTTAAACGGCAAAATCCTCAAAGGCAAATTCACATTAACCCACATCGAAGGCGACAGTTGGCAGTTTGCCCCGGATACTGGCAATTTCGAGCAGTCGTAGAAAAATAGTCTTTATGCGGTTACAATGATAGTTTCATAGGTGGTCTAAGATGGCATTAACCGAAGAACAAAGAGAAAGATACAGCCGGCATATAATGTTGGCCCAGGTCGGCGAAGCCGGACAGCAGAAATTGCTTTCATCGAAGGTGTTAATCGTCGGTGCGGGCGGTCTTGGCTCTCCGGCTGGCCTTTATTTAGCTGCGGCAGGAGTTGGCACAATTGGTATCGTCGATGCCGACAAGGTTGAGCTGAGCAATCTTCACAGACAGATAATTCACCACACCGCCGACTTAGGACTCGAAAAGGTCAAATCCGCTGAAACCAAGATGCGGGCAATAAACCCTGATGTGACCGTCAAAACTTACCATCAACTTGCAAGGGCTGGCAACATACGGGAAATTATCAAGGAATACGATTTTGTAATCGACGCCACTGATAATTTCACCGCCAAGTTTCTCATCAACGATGTCTGCTATTTTGAGAAGAAACCATTTTCGCATGCAGGAGTTCTCAGATTTGACGGGCAGTTAATAACAGTCCTGCCGGGCGAGACAACCTGCTACCGCTGCATCTTCAATGCCCCGCCGCCCGCCGGCGCAGTGCCCCCATCTTCACAATCGGGGTTATTGGGAGTATTGCCGGGTGTTATTGGCACGCTACAGGCGACCGAGGCGATAAAATATCTACTGAAGATTGGCGATTTGTTAACCAACACATTGCTGACCTATAACGTATTGACAATGGAGTTTCGCAAGGTGCGTTTGAACCGTAACCCGAATTGCCTGCTTTGTGGCCCCAATCCCACAATCACCGAGCTTAAAGATGACAGTCAATAAGTGGAACATCAAATTGCAGAGGTCAAGCCATCTCTCTTGGCAGCCCAAGAAGAAAACCGCCAAACAAATCGCGGTGCTGATGAGCGGCGGCGTCGACAGCAGCACCGCTACGTACCTGCTCAAACAGCAGGGCTGGGATGTTCTCGGAATTACAATGAAAGTCCCTCTCTCAACCAATGCGAACAAGCGCACTTGTTGTGGAGTCGATGCCGCCTTTGTCTGCGACCAATTGGCTGTCCCCCATTATTTTGTCGATGTTATCGAGGCCTTCGAAGAGATTATAATAAAACTATTTCGTCAATCTTATGCCAGCGGCCAAACACCAAACCCCTGCGTTGACTGCAATACATTTCTGAAATTTTCTCTCCTCTGGGACTTTTTGGAAGAAAAATTCGGCATCACTTATCTTGCTACGGGCCATTATGCCCGAATTTATAAAACCGATGGCCGGTTTTTTCTCGGTAAAGCAAAAGATATCGCCAAAGACCAAAGTTATTTTCTCTATGGCATATCTTTAGACAAACTCCCGAAGCTCCTCTTGCCTTTAGGCGAGCTGACGAAAGGGCAAGTCCGCGCAATTGCAGCCGATGCCAATCTGCCCGTTGCTGAAAAATCCGAAAGTATGGAACTCTGTTTCGCCGGAGAAGGTGACTACCGCGCCGTCTTGACCGACGCCGCTTTTAATAAGCCCGGTGACATAACGGATATGCAGGGCAACAGGATAGCCACACATAAAGGGATTGCTAATTATACGCTCGGCCAGAGAAGAGGTATTGGTTTTGCCGGCGGTAAGCCACTTTACGTGGGCAAAATCGATGCTCAGAAAAACACCATCGCACTGGGCACTAAGGACGAAGTAAGTTCCCGCACCGTCAGCGCAAATCAGTTAAACGTTCTTGTCCCAGATGAGCTTGTTGTCGGCGGACAATTCTTCGGAAAGATTCGCTCCTATGTCGATTCCCATCCGTGTGAGCTCATTGAGGTAAATAAAGGTGTGATGACCGTCGAATTTGACCAACCTCAATTTGCCCCCTGTCCCGGCCAAAGACTTGTGCTGTATGATAGTAAAGGTTACGTTGTGGCGGGCGGCACAATAGTTGCGGCCTTCGGGAATAAAAGAGGAGATACGCCATATTCGCATTCTTAGCTAATCGCTGGAACAGAGAGAAAAAATAAGCTAAAGCCAAAATTCGAGCTAAGCTTTAGCGTTAACAGTGCAGGCAGAGGGCGGTAACGTTGTCAAAAAATAGAGCAATAGTCGAGCTTTGGGGATATATTTTAAAAGGGCGACCATATGGTCTATCTTTACAGCCCACAGTTGCTGAGCACTCAGGCTGAGCTTTTACAGGCGGTAAAGGCAAGTCCAGGAGACGGGCAGCGGCACATCAGAGCTAATACGACGGTCGAGTGCTGCCATGCTGGAGGCGGCGAGGGAGAAGCTTCGGCTGCTTGGTTTGCAGAAGGAGCAGATAGAGGAAATTGAAAAAACGGGTCAGCCGACGGGGGCATTGTTTTGTAATCTATAAGGCGAACAAATGGCTGGCCATTTAATCGGCGGCAGAGATTTTTTAGATAGCGCCGATTTTAAACTATACCTTTCAAAAGTGTGGCAGGATTAAGATTTTTCGCTTCAATATCTTTGAAGTAATTGACTGTGCCGACTTTGAGCTCAACAGTAGTTGCATCATCGCAGACAATAATGCCCTTTGGATGTAACTGGAGGGCGCTGACTGTCCACATATGGTTGACGCCTTCTTCGACCACCTTTTGCAGGGCCCGGGCCTTGTTATGACCGTTGACAATAATCAGCACCTCGCGGGCATCCATAACCGTTTTAACCCCTACCGTTAGAGCGGTCTTGGGTACTTTGTTGATGTCGTTGTCAAAGAACCTGGAATTGGCTACGATGGTATCTTTAGTAAGCGTTTTTACTCTGGTCAAGGACGATAACGATGAGCCCGGTTCGTTAAACGCAACGTGGCCATCAGGGCCTATGCCGCCGATAAACAACTCAACGCCTCCAAGATTTGCTATCTTCTTTTCATAATTCTTACATTCGGCTTGCAGGTCTTTCGCATTGCCGTCAAGGATATTAACGTTTTTCTTCGGAATATCTACGTGGCCGAAGAAATTGTTCCACATAAACGAATGGTAGCTCTGAGGGTGGTCCTCAGGCAAATTGACATACTCATCCATATTGAAGGTAACAACGTTTTTGAACGAAACTTTTCCTTTTTTGTTAAGTTTTATCAGCTCTTTGTACATCCCAAGCGGTGAAGACCCGGTTGGAAGGCCTAAAACAAATGGCTTGGAAGCCGTTGGGCCAAATCCTTTGATTCTTCTGGCAACGTAATTGGCGGTCCATTTGGATACCCTGTCGTAGTCCGGTTGAATAATAATCCTCATAAATTGTTCCTTATTCAAAGATGATTAAAGTTAACTTAGTTTTTCCATCCGACTGATAAGCTCATCACCGAGCTTAGTTTTTCCAGCTATGTGTTTTTCGATTTCAGAAACGAAACCGTCTTTTTCAAATACGCCTCTGACCTGTGCGAAATCGCCGTGTTTTGTTTGTTCATCGCCGTCGATGCCGTATCCGATTTGAGCGGTGTCGGCAAATTCTTTTTTGGCATCGGCATAAAGTCTGTGGTCGAGTTCAACCACCGCTTCCTTCCATTTTGTGGTCAGCTCAATAATATCGTCTGCTGTTATTTTGTCGATGGTTTTACCAAGTTTCTGCTGCAGTACGCCTGCCGTCCATGCCCACTCATACTTAGGATAATCATCGTGTATTGACCGGAAAACCTCTGTTACCTGCTCCAGCGTGCTGATGCTGCCGTCTTCAATGTCACTTAGCAATTTTTGAATGCTTTCCTCGGGGGCGAACAAACCGGCCAAATCTACCCATTTACCAGTCCCTGTGCCGGTTTCCGAAGATAAAGTTGCTCGAAGCTCGTCGACACTTTTGAACTGCTTGCCCTCCAGCCGTTTAATCAGACAGTTGCCCAAGAACTTGTCGATGCCAATCTGGTATAATTTAATACCCTGGTCCAGCGAAGAGCTTTTAATCTTGCAGCTGTGGTATATGTAGTAATCGCTTGTCTGGCCGGAAGTGAACTTAAGATTGGTGAGCAATTTGCAGCCGTTGAGCATTTTTTGAATTGTATATGGGCTTAAAAGCTTGAAATTTATGTAATCGAGTTTTTTGGGGTCTTTTCGTTTGTCCCGTTTCGGCCATTTTCGTGCATCTCGAACGGTCCCTACGCTTCGTAAATTCACTCCGGGAACGAGGATGCTTTCATCTTCATGCTCAATCAGGTATGAGAAAGGCAGGTCTGAAGTATCAGAATTTCTGTAGTGTCTGCCCATTACAACGGTAAAAGCTCCGACTTTTGCCGGCCAGAGCATATATGAGTCACTGGCGGTCTTGGAGCCCCGTTCTACAATGCCCTGGTGGGCAGGGCCGAGTTTGTACATATGATTGCTTTGATTAGTTCCACTGCCGGCGTTCAGAAAGGAAAACAATCCTGCAATAAGCAGTGTTGATTTATGATGTGTAACGGTATACGGCCCGGCAAATATGGAGCATGCCTCACCGTGGAAGCCGCCGCAATTGGCGAAGAACACCGAATTTTCTGCTGAGTATTGTTTAGCTAATTCCGTGCTCTGGCCTACAAAGCACTTGGATATTATAGCGCCGTCGGAAATTTTCGAGCCGGAGCAGACAATGAAATCCTCCGCGAAAACGCCCGGGCCAATATAGACAGGGGCTTCCGGACAGCTATTGATTGAGCCGTTCTCCAGCCTGCTTGCCCCTTCGATTACAGTCGCAGGGCCTACTTTGACATTCTTGATAATTCGGCAGTTGATAATCTTGGCGCCTTTTGCCAGCAAACCCATAGATGAAGTTACGGACTTGGTGTAGTCGGCAATCATTTTTTTCAGGTTTTCAATTACTTTCGGCCGGTGTCGATAAAGAGCTATCACATAAGCGGTATGAGCGGACAAGTGGTCATAAATCGGTATTTCCCTGCCGCCGGCCTCATTGATAACGACAGCTTCGGTCCCATTTCCGAATGAACTCTCCTGCTCAACCGCCAATAAATCAACATTGTCAATAACTACGTTGTCCTCGATTATGTAATTGGCTATGTAAGTGTTAATATTGTTAATGTAGACGTTGTTTCCGATTCTGCAGTTGTGGATTGTTGCTTGGCTAATACCCGCTGGCTTTTTCAGCCCGCCGTGAAAGGAGATTGTTTCCTTAAGCTCGCCTATTTCCACATTGCCGGAGAAATGTGTGAATCTCACCCTTGCAGGGTCGAAGTTCTTGGCGACTTTAACCCCTACCCAGTCCGAGCAGCTGCATCCCTGCTCCTGCAGCTGCGTAATTTCAGCGTTAGATAATGTGCGAAATTGCGGCGCCATATTGTACTCCTTCTAACTCAAGCAACTATTGTTAGGCAGGCAGTTTACCTGTTTTGACGAGCAAGTCAATAAATATTACTTATTACCCTGGGGGTTGGATGTAATTTTCGAGAGCTCGTTGCGGACTGTATCTGCATACTCGTCAATCCTGTCAGCAAGTGTCTTACTCAGCTCGCAGCCGGGCTTTACGGATTGAGGCTCGATGCCAAAGATGATTATCTCGGCAGGACATTGGCCGAGCTTATATGCCATATTAATTATTTTAATAAAGTCGGCTTCGTGGAGTGACTGGTGTGCGAGCACCTTGATGCTTTTAATCTCCTGGGGGGTAAATTTTTTTATGTCCCCCGGCTCTTTCCCCATTTTTGTACAGTCGATAAAAATAGCTTTGTCTTTGCCCCTGATAAGATGCAGGATAGACATTCCTCCCGTTCCGGCATCTACGAAATCAACCAGAGGGAACTCGCCGGCAAAATCCGAAAGCCGTTGTACGACCCGCACGCCTGCGCCCTCATCCGACATAAGCGTATTACCAAGGCCGATTACAATTACAGCTTTTTTCATTGGCGGCTTACTTGACGAACTTTACCTCCAGCAGGTGAGTTGAGCAGGAAATACACGGGTCATAAGACCGAACGAGCATTTCCAGCTTCCCCCTGACGGCGTCCTCACCCTCGTGGATAATCTGCGGCACAAACTTTTCGAAGTCCTTCTGAATATTTGCGTGATTTTGATTGGTCGGGATACAAATATCGGCCGCGGTGCATTTACCCTTTTTGTCGAACTCATACTCGTGGAACAGTATGCCTCGCGGTGCCTCGACACAGCCGGCTCCTCTGCCCGCTTTCGCTGTGCTTGTTACCTTCTCCTCTTTCAGGCCTTTGGTCAGTATTTCGTCGATGAGAGCGATACTCGTCTCAACAATATGGAAGCACTCCACAAGCTGTGCGACCGTATTCATAAATGGGTTGCAGCAGCCCTTTTTCAGGCCGAACATCTTTGCGGCCTCTTTGCCCATCGGCGAAAGAAGCTCGCCATTATTGTTGAAGCGGGCCAGCGCACCCACGGCGTAAGAATCCCGGTGCCATTTTGCCCATTTGGCCGTAGATTGTTCGCAAACGTATTCGTTGGCCACATCGTGCCATTTTTCTACCGGCAGGACTTTGCTGCCGTTATCGGTGGACGTGATGCCGCCGTGATAGAACGTATATGTCGGCGGTTTGGTCTGCTTAAGCGATACGTATTCGGTCTGGCGCTCGAATTTCGGTATATTCCCGGCAACGCTTAAAACCACATCTGCAATTACTTTCAGGTCGGGTATTGTGTCTTTCAGCGTCTTTTGTAACTGCCGCAGTTGTTTCTCGGTTGGTATTCGTGTGAGTCCTCCGGGTATGAGCGTAACCGGGTGGGTCGTTCTGCCTGCAAGCAAGTCGGACCATTCGTTGGCGATTCTATGGACCCTGACTATAGTCTTAACTGCATCTAACGCCTTTGCGGCTAAAGGCACTACCGAAGGAGCGCCGAAGAAATCCGGCGCTGCAAGATATCCGACGTGGAGCGTATGGCTCTGCAACTGCTCGGAATAATGCATCAATATACGGATTTTGTCGGCCTGTTCGGAAACCTTCAGCCCCAGCGCAGATTCCACCGCCTTGGTGGCAGCAAGCGAATGTGTGATAGAGCATATCCCGCATATCCGCGAGACAATTATCTGAATGTCCTGATAACTGTGGCCCCTGACCATTGCTTCAAAGAACCGAGGCGCCTCAGGTACCTGCCACTGGAGTTTTTCAATCTTGCCGTTGGTGACGTTGACAACGATGTTGCCGTGCCCCTCGACGCGTGTTATATGATGAACGTTAATATTCATATTTTTATGCATTTGTTGGCTCATAACCGGTTCCAAAAAGAATCATTTTGCTCTTCAAAACATCTACTGTTAAGCCGTATTTTTCAATTACGTCCTTTGCTGCATCGACATTAGGATTATCCACGTAACCTCTGCAGCCGAAACACCTAAAACCGGAGGAAGGACATCTCGCTCCACAGCCGGCCCTTATGACCGGTCCCAGACAGACCTGCCCGTAGTCCCACAGGCAGGGGTTGCCTTTGGCCTTGCATTCAACACATACCGGATACTCAGGAATCTCAGGGGTTTTGCCCATCAGCAAACAACGAACAATATAGGTGAACTCCTTTCGGTCTATGGGACAGCCATGGACTTTATAATCCACTTTTACGACCTCATCGACCGCTTTCGTCGGCGCGGTATCAAGATGCGGCATATTCGCCGACTTGCCGTAAACACAGCGTTTGACATCCGCAAGGTCGAAATTGTTCTTGAGCTTATTTATACCGCCGATTGTAGCACAAGCGCCGAGAGCGATTAGTATTTTCGCCCTTGTCCGAATAACCTCAAGACGTTTTTCGTCTTCAGGCCTTGTGATTGAACCTTCGATGATGGCTATATCGTATTCGTTGCTGTGCTCGCTCATTGCTTCTCGCCACTCGACTACGTCAACTACGCCTATAAGGTCGAGCAGCTCCTCTTCAAGATTGACAATCTGCAATTGACAACCCTCACAGCAGGCGAAATCGAAAACAGCAATTCTCGGTTTACCCATAATTATATTGCCTCCGGCATGGTAGCCAAATCTGAATACCGAAATACAGGGCCATCCATACAGACATAACAGCGGTTAATTTGACAGTGACCGCACTTGCCCACGCCGCATTTCATTCTGCGTTCAAGGTTCAGATATATGTTCTCGCGCGACAAATCATACTCTTTAAGCGCCATCAGCACGAACTTGTACATAATTGGCGGCCCGCAAATTAGGATTACGGCTGATTTAAGCTTGGTTTCTATCTTGGGAATCAGCGTCGTGACAACGCCGACATTACCATTCCAGCAGTCGTCGCCCTGGTCCACCGTCTCCAGAAATTGAATGTCGTTTCTTTTGCTCCACGATTGCAGTTCATCAATAAAAAATCGCTGTGACTGACATTTGGTCCCCAAAAGTATTGTTACATCTTCATAATCATCGCGGTTGTCCAGAACATAGTTTATAAATGAGCGCTGAGGCACAAGACCTATCCCGCCGCAAATAAAGACAATATCCCTGCCCTTTGATTCTTCTACCGGATAAACACCCTTGCCGAAAGGGCCACGAATGCCAAGTTTATCGCCGGTCTGGAGCTTATGGATAGCGTTGGTGACGTTACCAACCTTGCGAACGACCAGCTCGAATCCGTCTTTGAAGGTCGGCGATGATGTGATAGTAACCGGTGCCTCGCCGATGCCGGCCAACGACACCTCAACAAACTGACCCGGAACATAGTCTATCGGCTCACCATTCATCGCAAGCTGCAGGTAAAGCTCGGTTTCGTTCAATAGATTGGCTTTCTTAACCGTCGCCAATAGAGGCAAGAAAATGTCTTTCTCAATTGTGCTTTGTTTACCCATCAGTAAAACTCCATAATCTTCAAAACCAGCCAAAATAATTGGTTTGCTTTATTTCAACCCTAGGTCGTCAATGAGTCTATTATAGACATTGACGGGATTTGCAATATCCGGCAGGCACGCGTGCACACAGCGTCCGCATCCGACGCACGCCGGTGTTTTACTGCCTATCTTCTCCGGCACGTATTTGCCCTTTCGGTAAAGCCGGTGTCTGAAGCGGTCTTCACGTTTTTTTCTGAACTCGTGTCCGCCCGCCACTTTGGTAAATCCATCGAGCAGACACCCATCCCAAGCGCGTTGTCTCTTACCCTTTACGAAGTCCCAGCTTACGTCGTCCTGAATGTTAAAACAGTAACAGGTGGGACATACCTGATTGCACGAGCCGCAGCTAAAACAGGTTTTTGCCTTTTCTTCCCATACCGGATGGCTGTATGCCTTTTCGAGCAGCTTGGGCAGATAAGAGCAATCGCATTTCAGCTTGTGCTTGTTAAGCCGGTTCTGATTTTCCTTCCAGACCTTTTGCCTTTTTTCGAGGTCCTTTGTGGTTGCGTCAACCGCGATTTTGGCTTTTCCGAGAAGTTTATCCCCTTTAGGTGAACCGCTTTCCATAAGATATGAGTCGCCGATGTCCGTAAGCAGCACGTCGAACCCGCTTTTGGCTGTGGCTGTTCCCATCGATGCAGCAAAGACATCTTTTGAAGGCGTGACAACGTCGCAGGCGACTACCGTGGCGTTGTGTCGCCTTTTCATATAATGGCTGTCGTAATTGTCCTGGCTGAAAATCTGGTCCATCTGGTTTAACGCCACTAAATCATAAGGATGGATGCCTAAAAGAATGAATTCGGCGTTGTCGTGGACCGACTGATAGCCGCCACCGACCTCGTAGGTAAGAAGCGTCTCAACCGGCGGGAGGAAGTATTTTCTGTTAGGCGGCCGAAGGGTCACGTCATAATCCAGCCGAAGCTGGTCTGCTGACTCAAGCTGCTCAAATTCAAAACGGTCGCCTGGAGCACTGCAGGGGCCGACGACTTTCTGCTGCCTTATCAACTCATTTACAAACTTCTTAAAAGCGTCTTTGCTGATTTTTTTGATTGTCATTTTTGCCTCTGTCAAAATCCCCTTATAGACAACCGTTATTTGATACTTGAGTTCACATTCACGGATTAAAATACGATAATTTATGGGATGTTTGTTGTGTTTGTCAAGAAGATTCGCCTGCCGGAATGGATTTGACAATGTTGCTGTAGATGCTTTATAATATTGACGTGCGAAAGTATTTTTGCGGGCGTAATTCAGTGGCAGAATGTCAGCTTCCCAAGCTGAACGTCGGCGGTTCGAATCCGCTCGCCCGCTTTTCCTTTTGCCACAAGGAGTTACAGCAAATATCAGCTTGGTTTTTCCCCTGTCTTTCGCTACTGATACAATATATAGTGGTGTTGGTCAGTCTGGTAACTCATCATTCCTGATTACCGCTTCTATTGCTTGGCGAGCATCTTCCAGAAACTCTGGACGAACCTTGACATAATATTGTCGTGTGGTGCGAATGTCACTGTGGCCGGATAGTTCCTGAACGATATACATGGGAAGCACTCCCGCCAGATTCGTACAGTAGCTCTTACGCAGGTCGTGCAAGCTACATTTCGGCAGGCCAGCTTTGGCACGAATGACTTCAAAATCGCGCCATACATTCTGCGGCTTCATGTGAGAACCTCGGTTTGAGCCCTTTGCGTTCACAAATACGTACACCTGGCCTTCTTTGGCTTCACTATGTAGGTTCGTCAGCACATTCACAATTTCCGCCGACATGGGAAGAACCCGCATATCCTTGTCTTTAGGCGTCCACTCAGCAGCGGCACGATTTGCACACGTTCAAGTTAAGACAGAAGGCATTGGAGGCAAAAGTGGCACAGGATAGAGTTATCCTGACCGAAAGCCAAATGGTTGCGCTGGAGTGGGCCAAAGATGAGAAAGAGGCACACGGCGAGATAGAAACGGAGCATCCGGGCTATCTTGGTGCGCAGGATACGTTCTACGTTGGAACACTCAAAGGCGTCGGACGCATCTATCAGCAGACTTTTTTGGATTCGATACCGTTGGCAAAGGAGAAAATGCTGAACGATACCTTACAAATACAGGAACAAACAGAAGGAACTGTCTGTCAGGTGAAGTAGTGACTATTACACCTTATGTGAAAAAACAAATAACTTTTTGGGATACAACATCGGACATAATTTGTAACTGCTCTGAATCGATATCGTAGACTCGAATTACATCTTCATATTTGCCGTCCTCGGGAAAGACATCCGTCAGCAAATTACGCATTCTCAGCAGTCTTCCTTTGTTCAATACCACGCTTTCCTTCTGGGGAAAGAGAGCTACATAAAAGATGTTACTTTCCACCAAGTCGTGGAAAAAATGAGTGCCAAACGACAGCTCGGGCATCAAGTTGCCTCCTTCATAGGCTATCTCTGCCAGCACAGTTATTCGACTGATTTCAGCAAAATTGACCGGCACACCCAAGCTTGGCGTTGTTGTGCCCCATCTGCCGGGCCCAAGCAAAATGGTCGGGGTCGTTTCCTTATTGGCTATCCGTGCGTTCAGCTTTCCTATCAGCCGTGCTACACTGTATTTTTGTGAAATAGTCAGCTCAATATATTTTGCAGGGTCGATATAGATAATCCTTTTGAGCGGCTGTGAAATGCTGCCCCCCATAGTATAACCCTGCGATTCAAAAAGGATTTTCTCAGGTTCGATATTTTTCGGAAGCTGTATTCCTGCCTTTATACCTTTGGTTTGAAGTGGTCTGCACTGGAGCAAATTAATTCTAAATATACCATCCTCGGTGAAATTTACCGTGAACTCGATATCAACAGGATATTGATACCGGCTTTCCAAAGTTTTCAGCAGTTTTTGCATAATTGAGATGAAATCAGTATTGGCTAACAATTTTTCGAAGGTCAAAACCCAGGCATGCTGGCCCTTCATGCCAAGCTCTGCCATTTTTTGCAGAGTGTGGCGGTCCTGACTTGCCAGCAAATCCAGTTTTATATCGAGGTTTTCATTAATCATCTCAGTTAGGTCTACAGTTCTTAAACAGTTTTCTTGTGTGTCGAGTATATCAACCTTATGTTGTGAGAACTTTTTTGCATCCTGCCGGTCGGCATAAGGTCTCAACAGCGGCTGGTCGAGAGCTATTGTTTGTGGATAGTCGTCTTCTGCACGCTCTACCGCTCGCGTGCCGAGGCCTAAAACCAGTCGAAGCATACCAGCTTTCGGGTCCATCTCCGGCTTCCAGACAAAGGTATTGTAAGAGACTCCAACGCCGGCAAGGTCTGGGAAGAAGTATTGCTTTTTATAAGAGCCGGACACCCGTTGCACAAGCAACGCCATTTGCTCATCCTGCTGGTCAAGTCCCCTCTGCAGACGGTAGGCGAGAGCACTTTCATCCATTGTGCTTGCATAGACTCTGCGCATTGCTTCTTCAAATTCAGAATAACGCTGTTCCGGGCTACCCTGGTTTACGAGAAACAGGCTTTCGTATTTGCCGGCAAAGGCATTACCAAAAGAATCTTCGAGAAGACTGCTTGAGCGCAGTATAATCGGGGATTGACCGAAATATTCGATTATTTCTTGGAAGCGTTCGCGGACCTGGTCGGGAAATTTGCCTCGCAACAGATTTTCCTTTAATTCGGGGGCAGCTTTGAAGTAGCCTTCCTTTGTTTTTTGCTCCATAAGCAGCTTCCACCAGCCATTTTCAACTATATAGCTGTAGAAAACATCTGAGCCGACGTAGAAGGAATCATGCGGCTCCAGGTACTGACTCCAGTTAAAAGACTTATCTAATGCCAGAATCTTTTGAGCAATCAGCATCCCTGCGGTTTTTCCGCCGATAAACCCGCTTCCTGTCAGTCTGCTTTTTATGGTCACTAGGTCTTCTATGGAGAAACTATCCCTGGCGAGATTAGACATTCTTTTCTCCCGCCCAACCATTATCCTGCAAAGCTCGCCAATCAGCTCTTTAACATCTCTGGAATCAGAAGGGGCTTTTATCAAACTCTCAGCTTTCATAAAAAGACGGTCCCAGTGGTCTAAAGCTCTTGCTGAGCCATTCCGATATTTTTGGGAAATTTGAGAAAGCACTGTACTGGCGTCAACACTGCTTGCTATCGGCAGGAAATTTTCTCCCTGCTGAAGATGCGGAAGAAACATTGTAGGTGAGTAGCGATTCCACACTTTCAAAGGGTGTACGTAGAAGCTTCCGTCAAAATTGTATGCATCCAGTAACAGCTGTGTTGTTTCACGAATGCGGGCGACCGTTTGAAACGAGTGATAATTCCGCAATATGGCAAAGTAAGCAATGGTGTCCAACTCAAAAAGATAAGGGCACGTAACCAGAAAGAAATTGCCAATCATCAGGTCGGTTGCCCATGCGCTTAGCAAATCCGAAAGACAGTCAAAGACGTAGTAAGTTTCTTTGCCTTCTTTAGAAATTATAGTATGGATTTGCTTGGAAAAACTCTCGAATCCACTACCTGCATCAAGCTGATAAATGGTGATATTCGATTGATTTTCCACCAGCGGCGGGTGTTGGGCAAATCTCATGTAGACAATATTGCGTTTGTCCTGTAAAGCCCTCGCCACATAGGGAGTCAGAAAATGACGATAATCGTCAACACTGTCTACCTGCCATACGACGTTATCGCCTTTTTTCAAATCACAAAGCAGCTTATCGAGCCCGCTAAGGCCAGTGCTCGCCCACGCTGTCATAAATTATCCTTTCTTAACGCGGTATCGCTTATAGTCAATACCAAGCTCTTTGACCTTGTATCTTATGATTCTCGCCGTTGTTTTCAGGTCGCGCGCTGCGGACGCCAGGTTTCCATTGCATCGCTTCAGCGTATCGATTATCAGGTCGCGCTCGAATAAATTTGTCCTTTCCTCTAAGGAACCTGTACCCACAGTACCTGATGTCTCGGATGTTTGCAGCGTTGGAGGCAAATGATGTCCGTGGATTACGCCGTCGCTGCTCAAAAGTACCGCTCGTTCGATACAGTTTTCCAATTCGCGAACATTGCCCGGCCAGTGGTAAGACACCATCATATTGATAGCGGACGTGCTTATCCGCCGTATCTCCTTGCCCATCTTCTTTGAGTAAACCTCGGCGAAATGGTCGGCCAATAGCAAAATGTCGTCCTTACGAACCCGCAATGGCGGCAGAAAAATCGGAAATACATTTATCCGGTAATAGAGGTCCTGGCGAAAACTCCCCTGCTCGACTGCCTTCTCAAGGTCATGATTTGTTGCAGCGATAATTCTCGCGTTGGTTTTCAATGTGCGGTTGCTTCCGACTCGCTCGAATTCGCGCTCTTGAAGAACGCGAAGCAGTTTGACCTGAATGGTGGGCGAAAAATCGCCAATCTCGTCAAGAAATATAGTTCCCTCGCCCGCATCTTCCAGTCTTCCCTTTCGAGTTTGTATCGCCCCCGTAAAAGCCCCTTTCTCGTGACCGAATAACTCGCTTTCGAGCAGGTTCTCATTCAAAGCGGCACAGTTGACCTTCATAAAGGGACTTCTCGCTCTTGTGCCGGTGTAATGGATTGCATGAGCTACGAGTTCTTTGCCGGTGCCGGACTCGCCGCGTATCAGGACGGTGGTATTACTGTTTGCCACCTGCTGAATCTGACGATACACATCATGCATAGCATTTGAATTGCCTATTATGTTTTCTGGCCGGAATTTTCCTTCCAGCTCGTAACGTAACCGCAGGTTTTCGTCTTCGAGCAGTTGCCTTTGTATGGCGGCCTCCCGTCGCGTCCTCACATTATTGGCAATCATACTTGCTACGATGCTTAGGATACGCATCTCATCATCGAACGGCGCTGTTTCTTCAAATGGTCTGTCAACCGAAATTGTCCCAATAACATCGTCGTCGATGGAAATTGGTACGCAAATGAAGCTTAACTCCTGTTTTGTTACATTCCATCTTTCGAAGCGATTCAGAAACAAGGGCTCCTGGGAAACTCTTGGGACAACCATCGGCTTGCCGGTTTGCATAACTTTTCCAGTTACACCCTCTCCGATTCGATATGTAATCCTGCGGCTTTGTTCCTCTGAAAGGTTATGTGCTGCCTCGATTCTAATCTCCTCTCCATCCGGCGCAAGAAGCGTAATTGTGCCCCTATTGAGACCGAGTTCTTTATCCAGCATATCCAGAACATCAGCCAACGTTTGTTGTTGGCGTGCTCCGGTAGCAAGAATCTGACTGACCTTATAAAGGGCTTCAAGTTGCTCTAATTGGCTACTTGCGTATGGGGCGTCCCTTTGCCGAGGTGTTGTCTTTTTAGCCATTTTTGGAAAAATCCTTATAATTCTAATGTGACATAATTGTAATATACCCCGTTAAAATTGTAAAATATTTTTTCAAGAAAAATTCGTATTGTATCCACAAAGTTACCTAACTGCTGTGTATATAGAGAGATATAAAACCGTTCTTTAGACGGTGATTCATTTGGACAACAAATTGCTGACCTAGGGCATCTTTGTAAACAGAAACAAAAATATACTTTTTTTGCAGTAAATTACAAAAATGTCGTTTTTTGCCGCCTGTTGTTTGCCCAGATTTAAAGTGTATCCCTATGTGAAATAGGGACTTACGGCTTATTAAGTAGTGTTGGCACGGCCGTTGCTTATAAAAAGGGTAATTGTACTAGTGCTGACAGCTATAGATAGAAATCTGAAAGGAAAATGACAGTGGGGTTGAGAAGGTTTGGCAGTTTTGGTTTAGGGCTAATAATGCTGACATTAGTATTGGAGCCGGTTGTGGCAGAAGAGAAAATCAAGTTCGGACTTTCAACTGACTATTACGGCAAGTATATCTGGCGCGGGCAGAATATTAATGACAAGAGCGTGTTGCAGCCAGCCGTATCTGCGAGTGCATACGGTTTTACCGGCTCGATCTGGGGTAATCTCGACCTGACAAATAAGAACAACAACCCAGGTGAGTTTAGCGAGTTTGATTATACACTTGATTATTCTGCTACGGTACCAGATGCTAACTGGCTGAACTTCTCAGCAGGGACGATTTATTATCGATTTCCCAATACTGTCTTCAAGCCAACAACCGAAATATATGGCGGTCTGAGTTTGAACGTCCCGTTGTCGCCATCATTCAAGTGGTACCGCGACGTTGATGAAGTCAAGGGCAGCTATTTTCAGTTCGGTCTTGGGCATACATTTGAAAAGATTATAGAGGTAAATGAGAAATGTTACTGCGGCCTGCAGTTGGGCGCAAGCGTCGGCTGGGCCAACTCGGCCTATAACAACGGTTACTTCGGTGTTGACGATGGTCACTTCAATGACCTTACGCTATCTGCTGGCCTTTGCACGCAGCTTTATTCTTGGATGGTCAGGCCCAGCGTTAACTACTCGACGATGTTAAGCAACGCAATACGCGAGGCCACCGACAAAAGCGACAACCTTTGGATGGGCGTTGGAATATCAACTAGCTTTTAATGCCAGATTTGGCTAAGAAATTTTAGCGGACAGTAATGGAGAAAAAAAGATGCGAATACAAACAAAACGGTTAGTGGAGTTTAAAGGATTGTTCCCGGCCGCGATTTTAGGGTTGGTTCTAATGTGTGGGGTGGTATCGGCAGATGAGCCGGTAGCAGCTACGACAGCCAAAGCAGCCATAGACACAGGGGACAGCAGTTGGCTGCTGATATCGACCGCGTTAGTAATGCTTATGACACCGGGACTGGCGTTTTTCTATGGAGGGCTGGTTCGGCGGAAGAATATGCTGTCAGTGTTGATGCAATGCCTGATGATTTTGTGCCTTATTAGTTTGCAATGGGTGCTGTTCGGCTACAGCTTGTCTTTTGGGCCCGACCACCGCTCACTTATTGGCGGGCTTGACTGGTCTTTCCTGAAGAACGTTGGGCTGGAGCCAAACGCTGACTACGCGGGAACGGTTCCGCACCAGATGTTTATGATGTTCCAAATGATGTTCGCTGTAATAACGCCGGCGTTGATTATTGGAGCGTTTGCAGAACGGATGAAGTTCTCGGCATTGTGCATCTTTATACTGCTGTGGGCGACCCTCGTTTACGACCCAGTGGCACACTGGGTATGGGGGGTAGGTGGATTTATAAAAAAGTGGGGTGCTCTGGATTTTGCCGGCGGAACGGTGGTCCATATCAACGCTGGTATGACTGCTTTGGCCTCTGCGTTGATGCTTAGGCGCAGGCAAGGGTATCCCAATGGAATTTCTCCACCTCACAACCTTCCCTTTGCGGTTTTGGGGGCGGCGTTACTCTGGTTCGGCTGGTTCGGATTCAACGCAGGAAGCGCCCTGGGCGCCGGAAGTTTAGCTTGCAGTGCATTCACTGTCACGCACATCGCCGCAGCCGCCGCCGGTTTATCCTGGGCAATTCTCGACTGGCTTAAACACAAAAAGCCCACGACACTGGGCCTGATTACCGGCGCAGTGGCCGGCCTCGTAGCCATAACCCCTGCCTCAGGATATGTTAACCCGATGGGCGCTATCTGGATAGGCATCGGCGCCGGTGTTATTCCCTGGTTTGCCGTAACTTATTTCAAAAACTTGCTTGGCTATGACGACACGCTCGATGCCTTCGGCGTCCACGGCGTAGGCGGTATGTGGGGTGCGATTGCCACAGGTATCTTCACTACAAAGGCAGTCAACCCAGCCGGGGCCGACGGCCTTCTTTATGGCAATCCCGCCCAGTTCCTGATACAAGTCAAAGCCGTGATTGTTACAGTTGTCTTCTCTTTCGTCGCAGGTATAGTGCTGCTCAAAGCCGTGGATATAGTAATGAAATTGCGCGTAAGTGAGCACGAAGAGCGCGTCGGTCTGGATTTGACACAGCATCGAGAGGCCGCATATACACTGATTGATTAAACGAAAAAGGATAAGATAAATGAAATATATAATAGCAATAATTCAGCCGGACCGTCTGGACGAAGTGCTCAGAAATCTGACTGAAAAAGAGATTCACCTTGTAACCGTGTCGGATATTGTCGGTCGAGGCCGGCAGAAAGGCATTGCAGAGGTTTACCGAGGCCACAAGGAAAAGGGAAGTCTGCTGAGAAAGACAAAATTGGAGATAGCAGTGAATGAGGCGTTTGTCGAGCCGACTGTTAAGGCAATTACTGATGGCGCAAGAACGGGCCAAATCGGCGACGGCAAGATATTCATACTTGACCTGCCTGAATGTATCCGCATCAGAACGGGTGAGAGAGGCGGCGGGGCCATCGGGTAGAAGTGCCTTATTCAATAGAATGACGGGCACCACATAGGTTGCCTTAGTCAGTAGGGGCTCTGTGCCATGGCTGCCAGAGCCCTATTTTAACACGGAAAATAACAAAAATGTAACTTTATTTAAGGGTAAATACGAAAATGTAGCATTATTCTCTGATGGCTCCTGGCTTTTAGTGAACGTAATTTGAGCTGATACAAGATGTTATGCAAAAAATGCTTTTGGCAAACTGCTTGGCACGAGGTTTGCGAAATGTCTGAATGCAGCCATTTTACGTCGACCCACAAAAAATTTGGGTTCATAGAAGCTCTGAAAGCGTGTGAAACTGCGTAGATTAAGGTGAGATTCGCTGGCTGTCGGTTTTGTCGGCTCGCCTAGAAAAGAAGCTGATTTCTGATACAGACCGATATGAAGGAGCGCAGAGAAATGAAAAAAGTGCTGGCTATAACGACTGTTCTTTTATTGATTGCAGGAACAGCGTTTTGCGAAACGAAACCGTCAGTTGAAGTAAGCTCTTTGGCAAGTCAAAAATCGACAATCGATACGGGCGACACGGCTTGGGTATTAATATCCGCGGCTCTTGTTATGCTTATGACGCCGGGGCTGGCGTTTTTCTACGGAGGTTTGGTTCGGCGGAAGAATATGCTTTCGGTACTTATGCAGTGCTTTATGGCCCTTTGCCTGATTAGTATTCAATGGATTGTATGCGGATACAGTTTTTCATTCGGGCCGGACAGGGGTTCTATAATCGGCGGCCCGGAATGGTTGTTCCTGAAAAACGTTGGTATGACACCCAACGCCGACTATATCGGCACGGTACCGCACGAAGTGTTTATGATGTTCCAGATGATGTTCGCGATAATAACGCCGGCGTTAATCATAGGGGCATTTGCGGAACGAATGAAATTCTCTGCGTTTTGCATTTTTATGCTGTTGTGGGCGACTATTGTTTACGACCCCATAGCACACTGGATATGGGGCGTCGGTGGTTTTTTGAGGAACCTGGGTGCATTGGATTTTGCCGGTGGAGCTGTCGTTCATATAAATGCCGGGATGACGGCTTTGGCGGCAGCGCTGATATTAAAGAAGCGGCAGGGTTATCCGTGCAGCATTTCTCCTCCACATAATCTGCCGTTTGCCGTACTGGGCGCTGGTTTATTGTGGTTCGGCTGGTTCGGCTTCAATGCAGGCAGTGCTTTGAAGGCATCGGGTCTGGCAGGCAACGCGTTCGCAGTAACACACATAGCAGGTGCCGTTGCCGGTGTGACATGGGCTTTGCTTGACTGGCTTAAGTACAAAAAGCCCACTACGTTAGGTATGATTACCGGCGCAGTGGCCGGCCTGGCAGCCATCACCCCTGCATCCGGATTCGTAACACCTGCGGCTGCGATATGCATCGGTATAGGAGCCGGTTTGATTCCATGGCTGGCCGTTACATGTCTTAAAACAGTGCTCGGTTATGATGATTCATTAGACGCCTTCGGTGTGCATGGAATCGGGGGCAGCTGGGGCATACTTGCAACAGGTATATGGGCAACAAAGACGATTAACCCGGACGGTGCAAACGGTTTATTATACGGCAACCCTGCACAGTTTTGGATTCAGGTCAAGGTGGTTATCATAACGTCGTTGTATTCATTCGTAGTCGGAGTCGTACTGCTGAAGCTGGTAGATGCGGTAATGAAACTGCGGGTAAGTGAGCACGAGGAGCGAGTAGGTTTGGATTTGACACAGCACCGGGAAGCCGCATATACATTGATTGATTAAGCGAGAAAGGACAAGGCAAATGAAATATATAATAGCCGTTATTCAGCCGGACCGCCTGGACGAGGTGCTCAAAAGATTGACAGAAAAAGAGATTCACCTCGTGACGGTATCCAATGTTGTTGGCAGAGGCAGACAGAAGGGCATAGCCGAGGTTTATCGAGGCCACAAGGAACAGGGCAGCTTGTTAAAAAAGATAAAATTAGAAATAGCGGTCAATGAGGCGTTTGTCGAGCCGACAATCAAAGCAATCATTGATGGCGCAAAGACAGAACAAATCGGCGACGGCAAGATATTCGTACTCGACCTGCCCGAATGCATCCGCATTCGGACGGGGGAAAGGGGCGGTGAGGCGATAGGTTGAACGGAGATTTTCGTTAAGAAGGTAAGACTTTTTGTTGTGTGCCTTCTTTTCGTTGTAACTTGCTGCAATTCTGGATAAGATGTTGCAACAGTAAAGCAGGTATAAAAAAATGAGAAAATGCTTATAAGAAGGAGAAATCCAATGACACCGAAAGAGTTTTTTGAATTCGCAAAGAAGCACAACGCTAAGATGGCAGACCTGAAATTCGTCGACCTTCTTGGCACATGGCAGCACTGTACCTTCCCGGTGGAAATCCTGGACGAAATGGCCTTTAAGGAAGGTCTTGGTTTCGACGGTTCCTCAATCCGTGGCTGGAAGCCGATTCACCAGTCCGACATGATGGCGGTACCGGACCTGGATACCGTGGTTATGGACCCGTTTTTCGTTAAACCGACGGTGAGCATACTTGCGGACATCTTCGACCCCATCACACGTGAAGAGTATAATCGCGACCCGCGTCATATCGCCAAAGAGGCGGCGGAATTTGCAAAAAAGAGCGGGTTAGCGGATACCGTGTACTACGGCCCGGAACCGGAATTCTTTATCTTCGACGAAGTTCGCTATGAGCAGAACCAGCACACCGGTATGTATGCCATCGATTCGGTGGAAGGGTCTTGGAATACCGCCCGTTTCGAGGAACCCAACCTCGGATACAAGCCGAGCTTCAAAGGCGGGTATTTCCCGGTAAGCCCAACTGACACACAACAGGATATCCGCTCCGAAATGGTCGAGGAAATGCAGAAGGTCGGTATTGTGGTCGAGAAACACCATCACGAAGTTGCCACCGGCGGTCAGGCCGAAATCGACATGCTCTATGCACCGTTAGTCAAAATGGCCGACCAGCTTATGTGGCTTAAGTACATCGTCAAGAACGTGGCCAAACGCCACGGCAAAACGGCAACGTTTATGCCCAAGCCGGTATTCCAGGACAACGGCTCCGGAATGCATACGCACTTTTCGCTTTGGAAAAACGGCAAAAACCTGTTCGCCGGGAAGGGCTATGCGGGTCTGTCTGACCTCGCTTTGCATGCTATAGCCGGGCTTATCACCCATGCGCCGGCCATCATAGCTTTCGCCGCGCCGACTACGAACTCATACCGCCGGCTCGTGCCTGGTTTCGAGGCACCGGTGAACCTGTGTATGTCCGCACGCAACCGTTCGGCCGCCTGCCGCATCCCGATGTACTCACCGAGTCCGAATTCCAAACGCGTCGAATTCCGCTGCCCGGACCCGAGTTGCAATGGCTACCTTACTTTCGCAGCGATGCTTATGGCCGCCAACGACGGAATCGAACGCAAGCTCGACCCCGGTAAACCGATGGACGTGGACGTTTACGAGCTTTCCAAGGAAGAGTTGGCCCAGACCAAGCAGGCGCCCGGCTCTCTCGAAGAAGCGATGAATGCTCTCGAGAAGGACCATAAGTTCCTCATTGAGGGCGACGTCTTTAGCGAAGACCTTATCGAGACGTGGATTCAGTGGAAACGTGAAAAGGAAATAGACGAGGTGGCACTGCGGCCTCACCCGCATGAGTTCCATCTGTATTATGATAGTTGATATGGGGTAGTCCGGTTCGTAAACTGTTGTATTGTGTGTTCCGCCTCCCTGTCGGTGCGGGTGCTGCCGAACCGGCAGGGTGGCTTTACGTATAGTTTTAACGGAATTAAATGGCGACAAATACAAAACATTTTGGTCTTTATGATTCACGATATGAGCATGGTTCCTGCGGTATCGGCGCAGTTGTCAACATATCAGGGCGGCAGGACCATTCTATCATCGAATATGGCAAGGAAATTCTTTTAAACCTGCGACACCGTGGCGCAGCCGGTGCCGACGAAGTTACAGGTGATGGGGCCGGTATCTTATTTCAGATTCCGCATACGTTTTTACAGACCGAGTGTAATCGGCTCGGTTTTTTTTTGCCTGAACCGCCTCAGTATGGCATTGGGATGGTATTTGGCTCACAGAACAAAGAACTCCGCGCTAAATGTGACCGGATACTGGAAGACTCGCTCAACCATTATGGTCTGAAAGTATTGGGCTGGCGAGACGTCCCTACATCAAATGAATGTTTGGGCAAAATAGCTCTCCAGGCAGAACCCTCAATAAAACAGATTTTTGTAGATGGAGCAGGATTTGAGAATGAATTATTGGAAAGAACGCTGTATTTAGCGCGTAAGCGAGCTGAAAAACTTGTCAGAAAAAAATTTGGTCGAGAAGGTGACGACTTCTATATAGCCTCCCTTTCCTGCAGAACCATTTGTTACAAGGGAATGTTTATGGCATGGCAGTTGTTTGCCTATTATCCCGACCTCGCCGATGAGCACGTCAGCTCTGCCCTTGCTATAGTGCATCAACGATACAGCACCAATACGTTTCCAAACTGGCGGCTTGCCCAGCCGCTAAGATGCATAGCTCATAACGGCGAGATAAACACGCTTAGCGGAAATCGCAACTGGATGCAGGCTCGTCAGATAAAAATGTCCAGTGAATTATTTGGCGACAATATCAGTGACCTGTTTCCGATTCTGACCCCGGAAGGAAGTGACTCCGCGTGCTTCGATAATGTTCTTGAGCTGCTTGTTCGTGCCGGGCGGAGCTTGCCCCATTCAATAATGATGATGATACCGGAAGCGTTCGGGTCAAAATACCATATCAGTACGGATAAGCGTGCATTTTACGAGTATCACGCATCTATAATGGAGCCATGGGATGGTCCTGCTGCGATGGTATTTACCGACGGCCGTATCGTCGGCGGAACACTTGACCGCAATGGTCTCAGACCCTGTCGCTATCTTGTAACAACTGACGGTTTGGTCATTATGGCCAGCGAAGCCGGCGTGGTTCAATTTCCAGCGGAGAAAATCTGCAAAAAAGGACGTTTACAGCCGGGTCATATGTTTCTTGTTGATACAGCCGAAGGACGGATAATTTCTGATAGTGAGATAAAAAGCAAGATTGCCCGTCAGAAGCCTTATCGCAGATGGCTGGATGGAAACAGAATTGAGCTTCGGGGTTTGTTTGATGCACCTAAACTGGTGCAGACTGCCCCTGAAACATTGGCTCAACGACTGCGATTATTTGGTTATACTCGTGAAGAGTTGAAAATGATTTTGCTTCCAATGGCGTTAAATGCGCAGGAACCAGTAGGTTCTATGGGAAACGACACGCCGTTGGCGGTGCTTTCCGGTAAACCAAAGCTCTTGTTTGACTATTTCAAACAGCTTTTTGCCCAGGTAACAAACCCCGCGATAGACCCTCTACGGGAAGGATTAGTTATGAGCCTGATGAACTTTGTGGGCAGAAAGTTAAACATTCTGGAAGAAACGCCTGAGCATTGCCGTCAACTTAAACTGCCTCACCCGATTTTAGCCAATGAAGATATTCAGCGACTGCGTACAGTAAAGAGACAAGACCTTAAAACTGTCGACATCTCAGCCGTTTTTGATATCAACGCCGCTAATATCGCCCATAGTTTGAAACTGGCATTAAGGGGACTGGTCGATTCAGCAGAAAAAGCTGTCAAGCAGGGTGCCTCGCTGATAATAATCAGCGACCGAGAAGTTTCGGAGACAGCGGCCCCGATTCCATCGCTTTTGGCGACAGCTGCTGTTCATCACGGCTTGCTTAATCGCGGCCTGCGAGGCGAAGTCGGCCTGATTGTTGAAAGCGGCGAGCCGCGGGAGGTTATGCATTTCTGCCTTTTATGCGGTTTCGGTGCTAATGCGGTAAATCCCTATCTGGCATTTGAAACGATTGATTATCTGCATCACGAAGCCGAGCTACCTGCTGATATGGAGCCTTCCCAAATAGCGGATAATTATATTGCTGCAGTTAAAAAGGGCATTTTAAAAACAATTAGCAAGATGGGTATTTCTACCCTTCGAAGCTACACGGGAGCTCAACTGTTTGAAGCAATTGGTTTGAACCGCTCTCTTGTGGATGAGTACTTTACCGGCACCAGTTCGAGGATTGGCGGGATTGGCCTGGCAGAGGTTGCACAGGAAGCATCTGCCCGTCACAGGGAAGCTTTTCAGCAGCGCCCCTTAGGGGCGATTGAACTGGATTTTGGTGGTGAATACCATTTCAGACACAACGGCGAAGGGCATCTTTGGAACCCTGTGACCATAACACGGCTTCAACACGCCGTCAAATATAACGACCAAACATCCTACGACGATTACGCAAATGCTGTAAACCAGCAGGCCAAAAAGCTATATACCCTTCGAGGACTTTTTGAATTTGCCGGCGGCAAAGCAATACCAGTTGAACAGGTAGAGCCTGCCGGTGAAATCGTCAAAAGATTCTGCACCGGCGCAATGAGTCACGGCTCAATCAGCAAAGAGACCCACGAGTGCATAGCTGTCGCAATGAATCGTATAGGTGCTATGAGCAACACCGGTGAAGGCGGTGAAGACCCTTCTCGTTACAACCCGCAGCCCAACGGTGATTCGAAAAACTGTGCTATTAAGCAGGTTGCCAGCGGACGGTTTGGTGTCACGCTGAATTACCTCGCTAATGCGAAAGAGCTTCAAATTAAAATAGCCCAGGGCGCAAAACCGGGTGAAGGCGGTCAATTACCCGGCCACAAGGTTACGGAAGAAATCGCCAGGCTTAGACACTCGATGCCAGGAGTGACGTTGATATCGCCTCCTCCGCATCACGACATATATTCAATCGAGGACCTCGCACAGCTTATATATGACCTCAAGTGCAGCAACCCCGGAGTTAAAGTTTCGGTTAAGCTCGTTGCTGAAGTTGGGGTTGGCACAATCGCGGCAGGAGTTGCCAAAGGCAATGCAGATGAGGTTCTTATCAGCGGCCATGACGGCGGCACCGGTGCCAGCCCGCTTTCATCGATAAAACATACCGGTTGTCCCTGGGAGCTGGGTTTAGCTGAGACTCAACAGGTCCTGGTAATGAACAATTTGCGAAATCGAATCCAGGTTCAGGTTGATGGCCAAATAAAAACGGGCAGAGATGTTGTTATTGCGGCCCTGCTCGGTGCCGAGAGATTCGGTTTTGGCACAGCCGCCTTGGTAACGCTTGGCTGCACTCTGCTTCGCAAATGCCACGAGGGTGCCTGTCCTTTCGGAATTGGCACCCAAGACCCGGAATTGCGAAAACGCTTCGCAGGAAAACCTGAATATGTTGAGAGATTTATGTACTTTGTGGCCAAGGAAGTTCGCCAGATTATGGCACAGCTCGGGTTTGAAAAATTTGAGGATATGATTGGCAGGGCGGATAAACTGCAAACTCGCGCAGCGATTGACCACTGGAAAGCGAAGGGCCTGGACTTTTCCACGATATTTCACCGGCCGGATGCCTCGGATGGCAGGGCGATAAGGTTGACAAATTCACAGGCAGGCAAGCTCGACGACCATCTCGATTGGCAGATATTGGAAAAAGCCGAACCGGCGATTGAGCGAGCCGAGCATACTGTTATAGAGATGCCGATTCGCAATGTGGACCGAACGGTTGGAGCAATTTTGAGCAATCGAATAATCAAAAAGTATGGCGAAAAAGGATTGCCTGACAACGCGCTCCAAGTTGTTTTGCAGGGTTCTGCGGGGCAAAGCTTCGGAGCATTTCTGGCTCCTGGGGTAACTCTGAAGCTGGTTGGTGATAGTAACGACTATTTGGGCAAAGGTCTTTCCGGCGGGCGAATCATTGTCAAAACGCCGGAAGGTTCGCCGTTTATGAGTCATGAAAATATCATTGTTGGTAATACAGTGCTTTATGGCGCCACATCAGGTGAGGTCTTTATCAATGGAATGGCTGGTGAAAGATTCTGCGTGCGAAATAGCGGCGCTACTGCTGTTGTCGAAGGCCTCGGCGACCACGGCTGTGAGTATATGACAGGCGGATTGGTTGTGGTCCTCGGAAAGACAGGGTGCAATTTCGCCGCAGGTATGAGCGGCGGCCTTGCTTATGTTCTTGACGAAGTGCAACTATTTGACACGATGTGTAACCTTGATATGGTCGAACTGAAAAATGTCTGGAAAGAGAAAGACAAAAAGCTGCTGTATGATTTAATTCAGCAGCACCTGAAGTGGACCGGCAGCGCACGTGCAAAATATCTTTCGGATGCATGGTCGGATATGGTTGGCAGGTTTGTAAAGGTCGTCCCGATAGATTACCGCAAAGC
>Ga0187886_1000723_pt1 | contig 36156 bp, 30 predicted proteins | sample June2016WEW_20_1_FD_133001 | JGI IMG/M metagenome (GOLD analysis project Ga0187886, IMG submission 133001) | Peatland microbial communities from SPRUCE experiment site at the Marcell Experimental Forest, Minnesota, USA - June2016WEW_20_150 | ecosystem: Environmental > Terrestrial > Soil >...
AGAAATCCCTGAAGGAGACGAGCTCTGGGTCAAGAGCAAAGACGACGTTGACTTCGATACAGATATCGAGTTGCCTGCCGAAGAGCTTGCCGAGCAGGATATTACCGACGACCCCGTACGTATCTATCTTCACGAAATAGGCAGGGTGCACCTCCTGACTGCCGAAGATGAAAAGAGCCTTGCCAAGCACATGGAATCCGGTAAATATATCAAAATCATCCAACAGGAGTATATCCGGAAGAATGGTCGCCAGCCCTCCGCCACCGAAATTATCCTAGCTGTTTTACAAGACCTCGGGCAGGCTGCCGATTTGGTACGTCTCCTCCGGGAAAAGCTCGGCCTGCAGAAGACGAAAAACTTTTCTAAAAGTGTCTACGATGTTAAGATACAGGAAAGTATCGATAATTCCATCGACCCGCTGGTGATTCAAGATTTCGCCGCCAAACTCGGCAAAACGGTTCCGGAAACAGAAGAAATACTCGTCCGACTCTCCATGGGCAGTCGCCTGCTGCCGGAAGAAGTCCGTACCTCTATCGATGGCAGCGTTAATCTGAACGAGATGGCGAAACTGGTCACCGACCCCAAATTTATCAACTCTATCCAAGCCCACGAAAAGCACTACTCGTCATATATTAATGAAGCTCTCCGCGAAGGCAAAAAAGCGGAGAGACATCTTATCGAAGCCAACCTACGCCTCGTCGTCAGCGTCGCCAAGAAACACATCGGCCGCGGCATGTCCTTGCTCGACCTTATCCAGGAGGGTAATATCGGCCTGATGCGCGCGGTGGAAAAGTTCGACTACCGTAAAGGCTATAAATTCAGCACCTACGCCACCTGGTGGATACGCCAGGCGCTCACCCGAGCCATTGCCGACCAGGCACGTACCATCCGCATACCCGTGCATATGGTTGAGACCATCAACCGCCTCTTAAGAATCAGTCGTCGGCTGGCGCAGGAGTACGGTCGTGAACCTACCTCCCGTGAAATCGCCAAGGAAATGGAAGTCTCCTCCGATAAAGTACGGGAAATCGTCAAGGTTTCCCAGCTCCCTATTTCTCTGGAGTCCCCCATTGGTGAAGAAGAGGATAGTCCCCTCGGTAACTCCATCGAAGATAGGAACGCCTTGCCGCCGGTGGATATTGCCTCCAAGCAGCTCCTTAAAGAGCAAATCGAGGATGTCCTCACCACCTTAACACCCCGCGAAAAACGCGTGCTCGAGCTCCGCTTCGGACTTGAGGATGGACGCAGCCGCACGCTGGAAGAGGTGGGTGTGGAGTTTAACGTAACGCGGGAACGCATCCGTCAGATTGAGGCTAAAGCCTTAAGAAAACTCCGCCACCCCTCGCGCAGCCGCAAGCTTAAAGACTATTTAGAATAACTACTTAAACATCCCCATCATGTTCTTGGGGAGCTTGCCGCCCATGCCCATTTTCATAATCTTCTGCATCTGGGCAAACTGGTTCAGCAGCTGGTTGATATCATGAGTATGGGTGCCGCTCCCCCGGGCGATACGCTTGCGTCGGCCCCCGCCGATAATCGAGGGGTTAGCCCTTTCTTGCGGCGTCATGGACTGGATGATAGCCTCGACTTTTTTCATCTGGGCTTCCTGCGCGCCTTCGGGAAGCTGACTGGATATTTTGTTCATGCCCGGCAGCATTTCCGCCAGCTGCCCGATAGGTCCCATTTTCTTGATGGCTTTAAGCTGCTCCAGCAGGTCTTCCAGCGTAAAGGCGGACTTTTTTATCTTCTTTTGGAGCTCCAGTGCCTTTTTCTCGTCGAGGGTTTTTTCCGCTTTCTCGATGAAGGTTAAAACGTCGCCCATGCCCAGGATGCGCGATGCCAGTCTATCCGGATAAAAAGGCTCCAAAGCCTCTACCTTTTCCCCCACCCCGATGAACTTAATCGGTACTCCGCTCACCCAGCGGATGGATAAAGCCGCGCCGCCCCGGGCGTCGCCGTCCATCTTGGTCATGACGAGCCCCGTCACGTCCACTTTAGCGTGGAACTCCTCCGCCACGCGCACGGCGTCCTGCCCGGTCATGGCGTCCACCACCAGCAGCACCTCGTGGGGCTTGAGGACTTTTTTCACCTGTTCCAGTTCCGCCATCAGCTCTTCGTCGATGTGCAGTCGACCCGCCGTATCAACGATGACGTGGGTGGCGGCGATTTTTTTAGCGTGGGACATCGCGTGTACGCAGATATCTTTAGAGGATGTCTTGGGGTCTTCGGCGAATACCGGCACATCGAGCTGTTTGCCGAGCGTCACCAGCTGCTCGATGGCGGCGGGACGACGGTTATCCGCGGCGACCAGCATCGGTTTATGTCCGCTGTGCTTAAGTAAAAGCGCCAACTTGGCGGCAGTGGTGGTCTTGCCGCTGCCCTGTAAGCCGACCATCATAATGACGGCGGGGGGTTGCGAAACGGCAGCCAGCTTGCTAGAGGCGCCGTCGCCGAGGGTTTTAATCAACTCCTCGTTAACGATTTTGACGATTTGTTGTCCGGGCGTCAGACTCTCCATCACCTCTTTGCCGATGGAGCGCTCCTTGACGCGCCCGGTAAAGTCCTTAACGACCTTGAAGTTTACGTCCGCCTCTAAAAGCGCCAGACGCACCTGCCGCATGGCTTCATCGATGTCTTTTTCCGTCAGCTTGCCGCGGCTGCCCAAAAGGCGAAAGACGGCATTCAGCTTTTCCGCCAGTATTTCAAACATAACGCTTTAATTATACGGGGAAAAGGCGAGAGGGGCAAGATTGAAAATTCCTACTCCAATGTTGTCATTCCTTCACAGGCTGGAATCCACTCTAAATCTCGCAGGGGGATTAACCCACTACAGTCAATAATGGACTAAGTTATTATGTTACTTAATGGAAGGCTTATATCTTGACATATGATGATATAATATGACCAATGAAACGAAACAAAAGGAAGAAAAGAGGGAAATACAACTTCCCAAAATGAACAAAAGAAATAAAAAAGAACGCCCTCGTTGGCAACGGATTTTATTTGCCAATCTGTACGCAAGTTCCTTTATCATATTTGTACTAATATATGAATATTACGTTGTCAAGAATTTTGCATGGTCACATGCTGTTGCTTTGATAATGGTTTTAGTACTCACAGACATATATTACATATTTCCATATAAAAGTCTTATTCATAAACTTGCTGATATAACTGGATTGGAAGGTAAATTTAATAAGAGGACGTCTTATGGTTTCGTAATTGGAGTATTTTTATCAATTGCCTTTTTGATTGCAGGAACGACAACTTCTATTCCGCCACTAATGCAATTTCAATTGGTGACTGTAAGTGCTACATTAGGCGGCCTAGTAATCGCCAGTTCAAATTTTAAAGAAATATCTAAAGAAACACGTTTGGAATTGTTAAAGGTTGGGCAACAATTAATTACTGCCGCCGTTTCATTTATATTTTTTGTTGGTCTGTTTATTTTTGTAGATTTATCACGTATAGATCCTGGTACATTTGAATGGGGTTGGGAAGCGATAGTTAGAGGACTCATTTTTTGGCTTGCAGTATTTTTCTTTTATGGAGGAGCGAGTGTTTTTACAGTGGGAATTATTGATTTGGTCGTAGTTTTAAAGAATCTTAAACATGAAATTATTGATAGTAAGAATAATACAGGAGTCTTAACCATGCCCGAATCCAAATACAGTAAATATATCGTCACGGAGCTAAAGACGCCAGATTTTCCCGCGGAAGCTATCGCCCGGTACAACACATTCGCCAGGCGCATTCTCTGGGTGGATAAAAACGTGGTGCCGGAGGCTTTCCAGATGAACTGCTCATGGTATCTCAAGCGTCTAGAAAAAGGACCCGCCGAGCATACTCATGACGTCGATGAAATCATCGGCTTTTTCAGCAATGATTCCAATAACCCAAACGACCTCGGTGGCGAGGTGGAAATCTGGCTCGAAGGCGGAAAACACATTATCACCAAAAGCGCCCTGGTCTTTGTTCCTGCCGGGATGAATCACTGTCCTCTAAATCTAAACCGTGTGGACCGCCCTATCTTCCACTTTTCCGTCGTCACCGCCGGCGAATATATCATCAAAGAACCAAAGGAAAACAAAATACCCAAGCCAGACTACAGCCAATACGTCGTCACGGAGCTTAAAGAGCCGGAGGAAAGAAAGAAGATTGCGCCGGTTTACAGCAAATATGCCCAACGCATCCTCTGGATGGATACCGACGTCGTCCCCGGCGCTTTTAATTTGAATGCTTCCTGGTATCTCAAGGCCTCCATGACCATCGACGATAAGCCACATACCCACGATTACGATGAAATTATCGGCTTCTTCGGCAACGATGCTAAAAATCCCTCTGACCTTGGCGGCGAGGTGGAAATCTGGCTCGAAGGTGAAAAACAAATTATCAACAAAAGTGCCATGATTTTCGTTCCCGCCGGCATGCGCCACTGTCCTTTAATCTTAAGACGCGTCGATAGGCCTATCTTCCACTTCACCGTGGTCATCGCACCCCGATATGTCAAACACGAAAAAGGGACTGCTTAAAACAAATCTCCCTTTATCCCTCTTTACGAAAGAGGGACAATCGTTTTAACAAAGAGGATGACATCGTCTCCCTTTCGTAAAGGGAGAGTGAGAGGGATTTCGGTAAGTCAGTTTTTAGGGTGAGGCTATCACTCAACTATGCTACAATAATGTCGAGATGATACCCGTCCGCTTAAAGATGCGCAACTTCATGTGCTACCGTGATAACGTCCCGGCACTGGACTTCACGGGATTACATTTAGCCTGCCTCTCTGGCGATAACGGCAACGGCAAGTCCGCCATCATCGATGCTATTACGTGGGCGTTGTGGGGCAAAGCCCGCGCCGCCAGTGATGACGACCTCATCCATACCACGCAGTCGGAAATGGAGGTGGAGTTTGAGTTCAACATCGGCGACCAGCTTTACCGCATCATCCGCAAGCGCGCTCGGCCTAAAAAACAGAGGAGGGCGGGGCAGTCGTCGTTAGAGTTTCAGATAAACAATAACGATGGATTCCGCCCCATCACCGGCAATACCATCGCCGAGACGCAGCAAAAGATAATCGAGGTCCTGCATATGGACTATGATACCTTCATCAACAGCGCCTACCTGCGCCAGGGCCATGCCGACGAGTTCACCACGCGCAAGCCGGCCGAGCGTAAGGAAGTGCTGGGGAACATTCTCGGGCTCGATATCTACGACCAGCTGGAAGTACAGGCCAAAGAAATGGTGAAGCAGTTTGAAGCTGATAACGTCCAGCTGGAAAACACTTTGCAAGAAATTAACATCGAACTAGCGCAAAAGGCGGACTTTGAAAGCGAGCTGGAAAAAGCGCAAAGCGTCCTTAAGAATATCGATGCGGCGGCGAAAGAAAAAGAGGCGGCGTTTAATAAGCTGCGGCAGCAAAAAGAGGCTTTAGAGGTCAAGAGGGCGCAGCTTGACGAGCTTGAGGCCCGTATCAGCACCAGCCAGCGCAACCTCCAGCGCTGGGAAGAGCAGGCGGCGCAGCACCAGGTCAGATTTAAGCAATACGAAGAGCTAATCGGCCGGCGGGCGGAAATCGTAACGGGCTATGCACAATACGCTGAAGTAAAAAAAGCCGTGGATGAACTCGACCAGAAATCACTGCTTTCACGAAAACTAGAAGAGCAGAGGAATCTGCTCGACCGCATTATCGAGCAGGCAAAGAACGAGCTGTTGAAAAACCATGCTGTTATCGAAAGCAATATCCGCGAGCACGATAAGAAAATCCAAGCCCTACCCGAGCTTAAATCCCAGTTAACCCAGGCTCAAGCGCAGACACAAAAACTGGACGAAGCGGAAACAAAAATCCGCCAGCAAGAGCAATCTGCCCGGGAAGCGCAGTCGCAAATCAGCCTATTAAACGCTGAAAATTCACGGCTGGAAAAGGAAATAGTAGAAGCGGCGGAAAAACTGGATATGATTGCCAGCCACATTGCCTCTCATACCGAGGCAAAGTGTCCCCTCTGTGAACAGGAGCTAACTAAAGAAGGACTGGAACTGATTAACGCAAAATACACCAAAGAAAAACAGGAGAAAACGGACCTGTTAAACCAGAACCGGGAGAGCCTATCACAGAGAAAAACCGCATATGAAGTTCTGTTACTAGAAAAAGCAAAGTTTGAGGCAGCATTAAATCAGGAGAAAAATAAAATCCAGAGCCAGATAGGCGCTATCACTAGAGAAATTAGCAGCATTGAGGAAGAAAGTGAGAAATTAGCACAACTCAAAAGCGACCTATCCGGTATTGAAGAACAACTGGCGAAGAGAAACTTTGCCATTAGCGAGCAGCAAAACTTAACGGCTATCGAAGCTGATTTAGGCAAGCTGGGGTACGACGCCGTAAAGCACGAGCAAGGTCAACAGCAGTTAAAACAGCTTGAAACATTCCAGCGGGATGAAATGATGCTGGACGAAGCCGAGAAACTCATCGACCAGGAAAAGGAGTCGGTTAAAAAAGCTGGTGAAGAAGCGCAGGCGTTGCGTGAAAGTCTGAAAATCGATAGCCAGAAAAAAGAAACTCTGGCAGCAGAGCTTACACGACTACCCCAGCTACGCGAGGAGCTTGCTGTGGTAGAGACGGAATATAAAGACATCAACACACAGCGCAATCGGGCACAGGAGGGGGTGGGGATAGTCCGGGCCAAGCTGCAACGCCTCGCCGACCTTGAGGTGAAGAAGAAAGAAAAGGAATCACAAATATCGCAGTCATCGAAGGAAGTGAGCATTTACCGAGAGCTTACGAAAGCCTTCGGGAAAACGGGTATACAGGCGTTGATTATCGAAACAGCGCTGCCGGAAATCGCGGAAGAAGCTAATCGACTGTTGAGTCAGCTTACCGATGGTAAAATGACCGTTGATTTCAAAACACAGAGGGAAACGAAGAAAGGTACCGTCCAGGAGACTCTGGATATCGTCATCGGTGATGAGCTGGGGACGCGCAATTACGAGATGTTCAGCGGCGGCGAGGCTTTCCGCATCAATTTCGCCGTGCGCATCGCTCTCTCCAGGCTGCTGGCGAGGCGCGCCGGGTCGCCGCTGCCGACGTTGATCATCGATGAGGGGTTCGGGACACAGGATAGCACCGGCATGGAGAAGCTGAAAGAGGCGATTAACTCGATACAGGGCGACTTTGAGAAGATACTGGTAATCACCCACATGGAGGAGCTGAAGGACGCCTTCCCTACCCGTATCGATATAACCAAGACAGCCGCAGGGTCGACGATTACGATAAACTAAGCGACCCGCCTACGCACTATGACAGCTCTTTTTCATCCACACTGCGGGTGGTGGAGATTTTGTATTTTTGTATATATGAGTGTAACACTCTGTTGAATCTGATACTTTTTAGCGGGAACATAAATACACGTTGCGGCGCTGCCGGCTGCGGGCCGTCACCAATTAAGATATAAACTGGCATTTTGTTATCCATCTCGAGATATCTCTTGAACTCGAAAGGCTGGCACCATTCAACCGACGCATTGGAGTCCCCGATAAGATATTTAGCGTCTACGAAGAACTCCCGTCCGCTGTCGCGGGATTTGAACTTAAAACCAGATTCTCTCGCCGTTTTGGAGCTATCGTTTGTTTTAGCTAAAGCTTCGGGTGCATTAACCAGCAAATCATATTTATTGACAGGGAATAGACGCCTTCGTATAAACTGGCCAAAGGCGGTACTTTTCACGCAGGCATCAGGTTGACTGATTTCATTCATACTAATGTACCATTCTAGCTAATACTTATGTTGGTAGTTCTAAAAGTATACCATGCTTTAACTATAGTATAGGCTGTTTTTTTAGCTATAACAATGAAGAGACAGTACTAGGACGAAAAGATTTTGAGAGGGAAAAGGGGAACTGGATTCCCGATTACTCGGGAATGACGGGGGAGAGCCAATATATTAGAATGTCATTCTGGCGAAGGCCAGAATCTATTTCAGGGATAATCATCTCGCTGAATTTCTAAAATGGATTCCAGCCGGAGTTTACCAAGTTCACGGTGAACCCGTACACCGATACGGGGCTAGAATGACAGGGGGGAAAGGGGGTAGGACTGCTGATTTCTTGCACTTACAATTGACCAAGTAGTGAAGAAACAATTAATTTTATACTTACCCACCCAAAACTCTGCCATTAACTATTCTGAAGCAAAATAGAATTGTGGCTCTACCACTGCATTTTTGTAGAAACAACAACTCAACATATAGTCAGGACACCCGCCATGAATGTTAGCTATAGCGCTAGGGTTATGTATTATCTTTGGCGGCTTAGGATATTTTGGGACTCGAGGATATATCATTAACTCCATTCTTAAACATTGCACGTCAGATGGAACATTGACAATCTGATATCGCGACTTCTTTTTCTTATCTCTATCCAGCTTTGCAATATTACCCGAATATGCATAGAGCAGTGTGTCAACTTTTCTTACTGGGAACCAGTTGAGCTCCAGCTGATCAATTTCACCATTTTCTGCGACCATGTGTACAATGCCGCTATTTTGCTCAATATGCGGTGTGTGAAAAGTAACATGAGGACTTTTTGCATCATTAATGTTCAGATTTCCACTAGTGAGAGTCTTTACATGACCAGAGAAATATCCATCACGGAGTCTAGCCGTGCCGTACTCCGTAAACTTGAAAACTTTAGATAGAAAACCAAGAGAAAATGAACCATCTTTTAGTAACTCTATCCAACAAAAAGAATAGTAGTTACCTTTCCAAAATAAGCAAATGCGAATTTTTCGAGTTTTGTTTGGAAACATAATACTTTAAAATTCCCATTAAATTACAGATGGTTTTTCCTTCCTCCTTTTAATAGGATAAGACGCTAATTATTATGCCTTATTCGCACTTTCGCCCTTTAGCACCCTTTTCAAATACTCGCCGGTAGCCGACTTTTTCATGCGGGTGACCTCTTCCGGCGTGCCGGTGGCAACCACGTAGCCACCTTTATCGCCAGCGCCGGGTCCCAGGTCGATAATATAGTCGGCGTTTTTAATGACGTCCAGGTGGTGCTCGATGACGACTACCGTATTGCCGGCGTCCACCAATCTTTGAAGCACCCTCAATAGAGCCGCTATATCTTCAAAAGAGAGGCCGGTGGTGGGCTCATCTAAGATATAAAGGGTGGCACCGGTGGAGCGGCGCGAAAGTTCCGTAGCGAGCTTGACTCTTTGCGCCTCGCCGCCGGAAAGTGTAGGCGCGGGCTGACCCAGGTGAATATAGCCCAGTCCAACGTCGTCCAGCGTGGTAAGCTTGTTTTTCAGGCTCGGTATGTTCTCGAAAAAATTCAACGCCTGGGCTACCGTCATATCCAGCACCTCGGCGATGTTCTTGCCTTTGAATTTAATTTCCAGCGCCTCGGTGTTATAGCGCTTGCCTTTGCAGACCTCACAGGGGACGGTGACATCCGGTAGGAACTGCATCTCAATCTGGATATATCCCTCGCCGCCGCAAGCCTCGCAGCGACCGCCTTTAACGTTAAAGGAAAAGCGACCGGGTCCGTAGCCGCGCAGGCGAGCTTCCGGCAGAGTGGCGAAAAGCTCGCGCATGGGGCCGAAGGCGCCGGTATAGGTGGCGGGGTTGGAGCGGGGGGTACGCCCGATAGGCGACTGGTCGATGTTAATGACTTTATCAATGTGTTCCAGTCCGAGGATAGCGTCGCAAGCGCCGGCGCGCTCTTTAGCGCGATAGAATATCTGCGCCAGCTTGTGGTAGAGAATCTCATCGACTAAAGTGCTTTTGCCGCTGCCGGATACGCCGGTAATGCAGACGAACCTGCCGAGCGGGATGGAGACATCGATATTTTTCAAATTATTCTGGCGGGCGCCTTTGATAACCAGCTCTTTGCCGTTGCCGGCACGGCGGGTGGCGGGGAGAGGAATCTGCTTGGCGCCGCTTAAATATTGACCGGTCAGGGATTTTTCGTTCTTTAAAATATCGTCCAGAGTGCCGGTAGCGACGATATAGCCGCCGCGTTCGCCGGCGCCGGGGCCCATATCGATAATATGGTCGGCGGCGCGCATCATTGCCTCATCATGCTCGACGACTAGGATAGTATTGCCTAAGTCGCGCAGTCGCTGCATCGTCTGAATCAGTCTATAGTCGTCGGCGGGGTGAAGGCCGACGGTGGGCTCGTCACAGACATAGAGCACGCCCATCAAGCCGCTGCCAATCTGGGTGGCGAGGCGGATACGCTGGGATTCCCCGCCGCTTAAGGTCATCGAGGCACGGGCGGTAGAAAGATAGTCCAGTCCCACGTCTTTAAGAAAGCCGAGGCGCGTGCGGATTTCTTTGAGAATCTGCTGGGCAATCATCATCTCGCGCTCGGTGAGGACTTTCTTCGCGATAAAGTCAGTCCACTCCAACGACTGCGTGATGGGCATTTCACAGACGTCCATGATATTTTTATCGCCGATTAATACGGCTAAAGATTCCGGCTTAAGACGCTTGCCGTTGCACTCCTCACAGGGCTTATAAACCATATAACGCTCGTAATTTTCACGTGAACCCTCGGATTGTGTATCGTGGTGGACACGCTCCAGAGCGTTGATGATACCTTCAAAACCCTCAGTGCGGCGGACAATCCGGCCGAAACGGTGGTAAGTACGCACCGGCCCGCCCTCGCCGTAAAGAAGGACATGTAAAGCTTCTTTATTGATGTTTTTAAGGGGGGTTTCCAGCGAAAAATCATAAGTCCTGGCCAACTGCCGGACGCGCCAGAGATACCAGTTATGCGTCGCCCAGGGGATGATAGCCCCCTGTAGAATGGAGAGTTCCTTGTTGATAACGAGGTCAGGGTCGACAATCTGTTTAAAGCCCAGCCCGGTGCAGGAGGGGCAGGCGCCGTGGGGATTATTAAAGCTAAAGGTGCGGGGGGCGATTTCGCCGAGGCTGATGCCGCAGTGGACGCAGGCAAGGTGTTCGGAGAAGAGCATTTCCTCGCCGCCGACGATGGACACCAGCACGGTACCGCCGCCTAATTTCAGCGCCGTCTCAACAGAGTCCGAGATACGGGTGCGGTTACCGCTATCACCGACGACGAGCCTATCCACCACGACGGCGATAGAGTGTTTTTTATATTTATCGAGGGGGATGTTATCCGAAAGGTCGTGCACCTCGCCGTCAACGCGGACGCGGGCGTAGCCCTGCTTACGCAGGTCATCAAAGATACTTTGATACTCGCCCTTACGGTCGGTAACGATAGGCGCCAGCACCATAATGCGGCTCCCCTGGGGCAGCTTCTGGACGGCGTCGACGATTTGCTGCACCGACTGAATAGTGATTTCCCGTCCGCACTGGGGACAATGCGGATGCCCCACCCTGGCGAAGAGCAGACGGAGATAGTCGTAGATTTCCGTGACCGTGCCGACGGTGGACCGGGGATTTTTGCTGGGTCCCTTCTGGTCGATAGATATGGCTGGACTCAACCCGCCGATGAAGTCGACATCCGGCTTTTCCATCCTGCCTAAGAACTGGCGGGCGTAAGCGGAGAGGGACTCCACATAGCGGCGCTGACCCTCGGCATAGATAGTATCGAAGGCGAGAGTACTTTTACCGGAGCCAGAGACGCCGGTAATGACGACGAGCTTATCCCGCGGGATAACGACATCGATATTTTTTAAGTTGTGCTCGCGGGCGCCTTTAATGATGATGAAATCGGCCGACATATTGAAAAACCTCTAACCAACATTTTACCACTTTTTTAAAAAGAACACAAGTTCTAATTTATGGAGTTTTTAGTTGATAGTTATTAGTTGTTGGTTAATAGTATACAGTTAACAATGTCATTCTGGCGAAGGCTTCAGCCCGAACTCAGCCCGAGGGCCAGAATCCATTGTCTGTGATAAACATCCTGCTGAAATTATGTATGGATTCCAGCCTACGCTGGAATGACGTTTTTATATGTGTTTCATAGTGTGCTCTCTTGACCGTAGTCACGAATATTGCTACACTCAATGCATCGGAGAGCTATAAACGAACATGAAAATCGTTACTGCCGAACAAATGAGGAAGATAGACCGGGAGTGCACGCAACTAGGCAAACCGGTGAACGTGCTGATGGAGAACGCGGGCAAAGCTGTGGCGGAAGCAACGCGGGACTACCTGGGGACGCTAAAGAAACAGCATGTCCTTTGCCTGATTGGCGGGGGGAATAATGGCGGGGATTGTTTGGTGGCATCACTCTATCTTAACGGATTGGGTATTAAAGTCGGCGTTTATCTTTGCGCCGATAGGTCTGTCGATGACGAATATTTAAAGTTGGTATGGGAAAGCGGCATAACATGCATAGAAGCTAAAGAGGATAAAAACCTGAAAAAGCTCGATAACTTATTAAGTACCGCTACCTGTGTAATAGACGCCTTGCTGGGTACCGGCAAGATGCGGCCGCTGGAGGGCTTATTCAAGCAGGTGTTGGAGAAAGTAAACTCTGTAAAGCAAACGCGCAAGTTCAGCGTTATCGCCGTAGATTTACCGTCGGGCATGGACTCGGACACAGGCGCTATCGACCCCGCTTGCCCTTATGCAGACCTGACGGTGACGCTGGCTTTCCCCAAGATGGGACTCTATAAATTTCCTGCGGCGGAGAGGGCGGGCAAAATAAAGATAGTCGATATCGGCATCCCCGAAACGCTGGCGGATGACATTAACATCGAGTTGCTCACCGCAGAGTGGGCGGCTAAAACTCTCCCTTTACGCCCGCTAAATTCAAATAAAGGCACTTTCGGGCGGGTACTGATAAACGCGGGGTCGATTAACTATATCGGCGCCGCCTTCCTTGCCTGCAGCGGGGCGATGCGGGTGGGGGCGGGGCTGGTCAAGCTGGCCACCGCTGCCAGCCTGCAATCGATTATCGCTTCCAGGTTCGCCGAGGTAACTTATCTGCCCTTGCCGGAGTCCAAACCAGGTATTATCTCGGTAGAAGGCGCGGAAATAATCCACAAACAGTGTCAACAATACAATGCCTTGCTAATCGGCTGTGGACTGGGTCAAAATCCGGCGACGGTGGAGTTCTTAAGCCGTCTGCTATTAAAGAAAGACCTGCCGCCGCTGGTCATCGACGCCGATGGACTGAACATACTTACCAGACTGCCGGAATGGTGGCGGCAGATACCAGATGGTACGATAATAACCCCCCACCCCGGCGAAATGGCGAGGCTTACGGGACTAACCATCGATGAGGTGCAGTCGGACCGCGTAGGCATCGCTCTTACATTCGCCGCGAAGTGGCAAAAAACCGTCGTGCTGAAGGGGGCTTTTACCGTGATTGCCTTGGCTAACGGCAAATGCCGGGTCAGTCCTTTCGCCAATCCTGGGCTGGCTTCGGCGGGTACGGGCGATGTGCTGGCGGGAACCATCGCCGGACTAAAAGCGCAGGGGCTGGAATCTTTCGACGCGGCATCGCTGGGGGTCTACCTGCACGGGGCTGCCGGTGATAAAATTAGGGATGAGATAGGCGACACCGGCATGATTGCCTCCGACCTGCTGCCGGCGCTGCCGCTCGTAATAAAACAACTGAAGAACGGGAGTTGACGAGGAGGGAAATATGCTGCTGGCTTTCGATATCGCTAATACGAATATTAAAATAGGCATGTTCGACGGGGATAAACTGCGGGCGACCTGGCGCATCTCAACAGGCGTGCAGCGAATGGCGGACGAATATGCCGTCATGCTGCTCAACCTGCTCAAGCACCAGGGCATAGATTTTAAGGATATTAAAGAAGGCGCTATGAGCTGCGTCGTCCCGCCGCTGGTGACAACGTTCAATGAACTGTTCGAGAGATATTTCAACATCAAGCCGCTGGTGGTAGGTCCCGGAGTAAAAACGGGGGTACGCATACGTTATCCTAATCCCCGGGAGGTAGGAGCCGACCTGATTGCTAACGCGGCGGCAGCGCTTCATCTTTATAAACCGCCGATAATCGTGGTGGCGTTGGGAACGGCAACCGCCTTCGCTATTGTTTCTAAAGGTGGGGATTACTTAGGTGGAGTAATCGCACCAGGGCTGGGAATTTCCGCCGAGGCGCTATATACACGTACGGCAGCCCTCCCAAGAGTGGAACTGGCGAAACCGAAAAAAGCTATCGGCGATAATACACAAACCTCTATGCAGTCGGGGCTGATTTTCGGGTGGGCGGGGCTAATCGAGGGTATCGTGAGCCGGATACAGAAGGAGTTGGGGGAAAAGGCGATGGTAGTAGCGACCGGCGGCTATGCTGATATTATCGCTAAAGAAACGAAAGCCATCGATAAAGTGAATCCTGATCTTACACTCATCGGGATTAAAGTGATACATGATATGAACAGGGAGTAGGGGAGAGGATGTTGAAATGTTAAAAGGTAAAACGATAGTACTGGGGATTACGGGGGGCATCGCCGCTTATAAAGCCGCCGACCTTGCCAGCAAGCTGACGCAGGCGGGGGCAAAAGTGGAGGTGGTCATGACGGAGGCGGCGACCAAGTTTATCACGCCTTTGACGTTGCGCAACATTACCCACAGGCCGGTGGTGACTGACATGTTCGAGCTGGCTTCTGAATGGAGCGTGGAGCACGTGGCGCTGGCGGAAGACGCCGCTGCGGTGGTCGTCGCTCCAGCGACGGCGAATACTATTGCCAGACTGGCGGCGGGCATCGCCGATGACATGCTGGGCACCGTGGTGCTGGCGACCAAAGCGCCGGTGGTTATCGCGCCTGCCATGAACGATTTGATGTACGCTAACGCGGTAACGCAGGAAAACATCGCCAAGCTCAAGGCGCGCGGTTTTAACTTTATTGAACCGGAGTACGGTCGGCTGGCATCGGGGAAAATGGGTAAGGGGCGTTTGCCGGAAACAGCTAAAATAATCGACGCCATCGAGCGGGCGCTGGGGCAGAAGCGAGATTTAGAGGGCAAACGGATTGTGGTGACAGCCGGAGGCACGCGCGAACCAATCGACCCCGTGAGGCACATTGGCAACCGCTCGTCGGGTAAAATGGGTTACGCTTTAGCCGAGGCGGCGCGGGACCGCGGCGCTAAAGTGGTTTTAGTTTCGGCCAACGTCTCTCTGGAAACCCCAACCAACGTTGAGTTGGTTAAAGTCCAAACGGCAGCGGAAATGAAAAAAGCGGTAAGCGAGGCAGTTAAAAAAGCGGAGGCATTAATTATGGCGGCGGCGCCGGCTGACTTCCAGCCGGAGACAATAGCGAAAAACAAAATAAAAAAAGACGCCCGGCAGAACATAACTTTACGGCTGGTCAAGACACCGGATATCTTAAGCGAGGTTAAGGGAAACTTTATCCGGGTGGGCTTTGCCGCCGAGAGCGAAAACCTCATCGTTAACGCCAAAAAGAAGCTGACGGAGAAAAAACTGGACCTGATTATAGCTAACGACATTACCAAAGCGGACAGCGGCTTCGACGCAGACACCAACCGCGTCGTCATTATAGATAAAAAGGGCAAGACGGAAGAGTTGCCTTTAATGAGCAAACGTGAGGTAGCGGAGCGGATAATGGATAGGGTGAAGGGGCTGCTTAAGTAAAGAGGAGTACCCGAGATGGATTCACCCTGAATAGGACACAGGGGCTTGCACTGAGCGAAGCGAATGTGGTGAGGTTTCCTATCATACTAGAAAGAGATAATCATGCCAGATAAACCAGAAAAACAAGACGAAATGCCCAATGCTTACGAGCCGGGGAAGACGGAAGAGAAGTGGTACAAGTTCTGGATGGAGAAGGGCTACTTCACGCCGAAAATAGATAAAAAGAAAAAGCCCTTCGTCATCATCATGCCGCCGCCCAATATTACCGGCGAGCTACACCTCGGCCACGCTCTGGAAGCTGCCCAACAAGATATCATGATACGCTGGCATCGCATGAAAGGCGAACCGACGCTATGGCTGCCGGGCGTTGACCATGCCGCCATCGCTGCCCAGGTAGTGGTGGAGAGGGAGCTGGCTAAAGAGGGACTAACTCGCCATCAACTGGGACGGGGAAAATTCCTGGAGCGGATGCATCAATGGGTAGCGGATTACCGCCAGACCATTATGCAGCAACTTATGAAAATTGGTGTTTCCTGCGATTGGACGCGCCTGCGCTTTACCATGGACGAGGGGTCGACTCGGGCGGTGCGTACCACTTTCAAACACCTGTATGACAAGGGATTGATATACCGCGGCTTGCGCATCATCAACTGGTGCCCGCGCTGTGGCACGGCGCTATCCGACCTCGAGGTAGAACACCAGGATATCAAAGGTCATTTATGGTACGTACGCTACCCCATCGTGGGCGAAAAGGACAAATACATTACCGTCGCCACTACCCGCCCCGAGACGATACTGGGTGATACCGCCGTGGCGGTCAACCCAAAAGACAAACGTTTCAAGGGGATGATGGGCAAGAAAGCGCTGCTGCCGGCGGTCAACCGCGAGATACCTATCGTCGCTGATGAAGCGGTAAGCATGGAATTCGGCACTGGTGCCGTTAAAGTAACCCCGGCGCACGACCCTGTGGACTTTGAAGTAGCGCAAAGGCAAAATCTGCCTCTGATTAATATTTTAAACAACGACGTGACCATGAACGAAAATGCAGGACCTTATAAAGGCATGGACAGGTACGAGTGCCGTAAAGCTATCCTCGCCGACCTGGAAAAATCCGGACAGCTTGTGAAAACCGAGGATTATACTCATGCCGTGGGACACTGCGACCGTTGCGGAACAGTCGTCGAGCCTATTGCCAGCCGGCAATGGTTCGTAAAAATCGCGCCTTTAGCCAAGCCCGCCATCAAAGTCGTTAAGAACGGAAACATTATCATCCTGCCGGACCGCTTTACTAAAGTCTACCTCAACTGGATGGAAAATATCCGTGACTGGTGCATCAGCCGGCAGCTATGGTGGGGACACCGCATACCGATATGGTATTGTAAGGACTGTAATGGGCTGACGGTAGCGGTGGATACGCCGGAAGCCTGCGCCAAGTGCGGCTCCAAGAAAATCGAGCAGGACCCGGACACGCTGGATACCTGGTTCAGCTCCGGTCTTTGGCCTCATTCTACGCTGGGCTGGCCGGACGATACGGAAGACCTGCGGTATTTTTATCCGACATCAGTCATGAATCCCGGCTACGAAATCCTCTTTTTCTGGGTAGCGCGCATGATAATGCTGGGCATTGAAAATACTGGCAAAATCCCCTTCCATACCGTCTATCTGCATGGCCTGATACGGGATGACAAAGGCGTTAAAATGAGCAAAACCAAGGGCAACGTGGTCGACCCGCTGGGTGTGATGAAACAATATGGCACGGACGCTTTAAGGTTCGCCTTAACGACCGGCACCTCACCCGGCAACGACTCGCGACTATCTCTGGAAAAAGTTGAAGCCAGCCGCAACTTCGGCAACAAGCTCTGGAATGCTGCGAGGTTCGTTATCAGGAGTCTGGATACTGATTCGGCTATCGATACCGTGATAAGCCGGGATAAACTAACGACGGAGGATCGCTGGATTATCTCCCGCCTCCACCGCACCATCAGCGAGGTCAATAAATTCTTGAACGACTTCCAGTTCGGCGAGGCGCAGCGGCAGATACACGACTTTCTCTGGGGTGAATACTGCGACTGGTATATCGAGCTAGCCAAGATAAGGCTGCAGGCTTACGATAAGTCGTCCCTACCGGTGCTGATGTATGTGCTGGAAACATCCTTAAAACTGCTCCATCCTTTTATGCCATTCATCACCGAGGAGCTATGGCAGCACCTGAAGAAATATTTAAAGGATACCGGGGTGGAGTCCATCATGATTTCTCCTTATCCGCAGGCTGATGAAAAGATGCTCGATGAAGCGGCGGAAAAGGAAATAGAAGCCATTGCCGAGGTAATACGCGCTATACGTAACGTGCGCGCCCAGTATAAAGTGGAGAGCACCCGCTGGATTGAGGCGAAGATATTTGCCACGCCCGTACAACACGCGATAATTTCTCATTACCCCGATGCGGTAAGGATATTAGCACGAGCCAACCCTGTCACTTTCATTGAAGGCGAAACAAAAGATGCCGCCAGCGATAACACGCTCGTAATACCTTTGACAGTAGCGACCGTCGTTATCCCGATGGCAAGTATGGTCGACCTTGAAGCGGAAAAGAAAAGGATTGAAAAGGACTGGGAACAAACACAGGCCGAAACAAGCCGTCTGGAGGCCATGCTGAAAGACAAGTCGTTCCTGACCAAAGCACCGGCTGCGGTTATTGAAAAGGAAAAACAGAGACTCTATACTCTAAACGAGAAACTGGAAAAGCTGAAGCAACAAAAGTCTATTCTTTAGGAGGTGACGCTATGTTCTCTAAGGTGCTGGTGCCGCTGGATGGCTCGAAAGTAGGCGAGGGTGCCATACCGGTTATTGAGCAACTCGTCGATAAACTGGCAAAAGGGATGAAGGTAGAGGTTATCCTCATCGGGGTAATCACGCTGCTGCGACACTGGGTAGTAGTGGGAGAGGCAAGCGCCCCCGTCTCCTATACAGAAGAAGAGCTTGGGCTCATTAAACAGAATGTCGAAAATTACCTGGTTAAGACCGGTGAGTCATTAAAGAAGAGGGGCGTGACGGTGCGGACGATGGTGAGTACGGGCAACGCCGCCGATGAAATAATCAAAGCAATTGATGACACTAAGGCGGATTTACTCGCGATGTCCTCCCATGGCAGGTCGGGACTGCGCCGCCTGGCGTTCGGAAGCGTTACGGATAAAGTGCTACATCGCTCAAAAGTCCCAGTGCTGACGGTGCGCGCGCCTGAAGGCACGAAGAACGAATAATGACCCTTCGACAAGCTCAGGGCAGGCTAGCATTAAGGTCGGCGGCGAGGGCTTGAGAGACGCCCTTCTGCCGCCACTGGCGTTTCAAGTAGTCCAGGCCCTTTTTAGTATCGCTGGCGATACGGGCTTTTTCACAACGCTTGAGTCGATATTTAAATAGCCAGTAGGTGAATTCCTTCATCTCGTCGAGGGTAGTGGACTGGCGCTGAACATGGCGTTTTTCCTGGCGGAACTTCTTTAAAAGCTCGTCTTTTTCCGTATCGTAAATATAGTGATAGGCTTCATCGGAGGCATGGCTGCGGCGCAGTCCCTGCACCCATCTTTCCTTATCGATGGCTTCCTGTACAGCGAGCAATAAGGCTTCCTCGACGGTTACGCCGTAGAAATAGTTTAAGTACTGACCGTATTTTTGCTCGCCGATAAGCTCCTTGACTGCCGCGGCATCCAGCTTGAGCGGGGGTACACCGTGAAAGAGGAGGGCGTCCATCTCACCCTCCGGTAAAAGCTCGGCTACTGTCTCGCAGAGTCGCTCCGCCAGCAAAAGCCAGTCGAAAGCCTCCCCATCGATAAGGTAGACATAGGAGCGGTCGTTATAATCCTCTGCCGCGCTGGACCATAAACCGATGGCGCCCAGGAGCGATAGATACCAGTTTTTACCGGAGGCGACAGCTTCCTTGAGATAGCGGAGAGCCTCGGCATCACCGGCCGCGCTGGACTCCGTAGCGACTAAACGACTTTCCTCACTAACCATATCAAGCCTTAAACAGGAGCGGATTTCGCCCCCTCCGCTTGCTCCGCCTTGAGCTTTTCATAGAACGTAAGTTTGCCGGTAGTAACAATCTCGGTAAGCTTTTTGGTAATTGCCTCGCCGGCGCCGGGTATCTCTTTAAGCCGGTCTTCCGCCACCAGCTTGGCTACCGGCTCCTTAAGCTCTGCGATGGAGCGCACCACTTTCTCGTAAGCCCGGATTTTAAAGATATTCTCTTTCTTGAGCTTGAGCATGGCGGCGATATCAGCGAAGATAAAGGAGATTTCAGCGTTGGTCATTTTTTCTTTGTTTTCTTAACTTTGTTTACACTATATTTTGTGCGCTTCTCCATCAATACAGGTTGTTTAACTCGTTTGGGTTTTTCTTTCTGCCCATTATTTCCACTTTTAGAATAGCTTCTATAGACAATCTTAGATTTTCTTCCCACCTTCCCCACAGATAGTGGTAACTCTTGCAACATTTTTGATATTTCTAGTCTTCGCTCTGTGATTTCACAATATTTTTTTGAGATATCTATGTGAATAAAATGACGTCCTGTTTGTTGAGCTACAACGGCAACAGTTCCAGTTCCACCAAACATGTCAAGTACAATGTTATTTTTATATGTATAATATTTTATTAGACGATAAATTAGTTCTTCAGGGAATGGAGCAGGATGACCTTTTCTTTGCGTTTCAGGTGGTATATACCAGAAACCATCAGAGAATCTTTTAAATTCCTCTGCTGTAATATCTGCTTCTTTACTATCGCTCTCAAGAATCCAAGAATCTTTATTAAAAACCAAAACATATTCCCATGAAGGCATAATATGGGGATTTGAAGGAGCTTTCCAGCTACCCCAGGCAGTTCTTCGCCTTATTGTCTGTTTATACCAAAGTATTTCTGTTCGCATTATCATTCCAATTTCCCGTAATTGATTAGAAAAATCATGATGAATTGGCCTGAAATTTTTAATACTAGTTGGGGCGATATTTAAAGCGAACCTCCCACCGGGAACCAGAATGCGTTTTGTTTCAAGCCATATCTCTTTCATCCACTTCAAATAATTTTCATATGATAAATTATCATTATGATTGTCATAATTAAGACCTAAATTATAAGGAGGGGAGGTTATAGCTAAATGAACAGTGTTATCTGGAATTTTTTTCATTACTTCCAGACAGTCACCACAAATTATTTTATCTAGATATTCCATTCTATTTGTATTATTCCTTTATGTACTGATATGCGTTTTGTCCACTAATATGGATAATTCGTTTCCCCGTTCTTTGTCTGATTCTTCTTAATGCTCTTTGCCAATCTAGTGCACTTTTTGAAACAACTCTTATTAATTCCGATTTAATTTCTTGGTTAGGGAATTTATCAAACAATGCCTCAATCCTTTGTTCAACCGTTGGTTTATCAATTATATCCTTCATGTTTTGGGGTGGGATAGACTTAAACCAAGCCTGTTTGCCTTGGTTACATTCATGACACAAAGTCTGAAGATTGGATATATCATTAGTACCTCCCCAATCAACTGGAAGCATATGATCAACGACTAGCTTTACACCATCATCAATCCCTCGTCCACAGCCTTGGCATTTAAAGTCATCCCTGCTAAATACCTCATACCTTGTACGTTCACTAATAGCTTTTCTTATTCCGCGAGCTTCTAGTTTTTCTAATGAAGTTAATATTACATTACCATCACCAAGTACATTGATTTGCCATCCTTCTTGTCTTAAAAGTCGAAGGGTTCTAGGTACATCGTTCAACCCAGAAAGATTCCTTAGTTCTTGATTATGTATTCTTTCATTCAAATGTTTTTTTAAAAAATCTATCACCAGTTCTTTTCTACTGGGTTTCTTCATAAAACAATCCCCATTTCTCCTCCCCCTCCTCTTATCTTCCGTGGCAGTGCTTATACTTTTTCCCGCTACCGCAGGGGCAGGGGTCGTTGCGGCCCACCTTTTTATTGCCGGAGGCGGCGGGTTTGCTATTGCCCGTGGAGCCCAGGCCTGCTTTTGCCATGGGGGAGACGGGGGCTTTTTCCGTGCGTTCGGCAAGGCCCACGTGGAAGATAACATTAGCCGCCTCATGCTGGATGTTCTCTTTCAGTTCTCCAAACTTCTGGTGACCTGATATTTTATACGCATCAGCCGATTTCATTTGACGCAGAGTCTGCCAACCTGCCTGGAGTCGCTCGTGCTCCATCGCCGTCAGGTGCTCCACCCAGAGTTTATCGATAATCTGGAGCATGACTAAGCGTTCGAGCAGTCGCGATTTTTCCGGTCCTAACGATTGTTCACGCTGCTCGTAAAGGCTTATCGCCAGCTCGTCCAGCTTCTGCTCGATGTCTTTTTCACTCGTGCCGGCGAAGGCGTTAGCGTTGATATCGCGGGGGAGAGGCATAATCCGGCTAACGTCCTTTAAGAGGGCGCCTACATTGCCATCCTCGCCGAACTCACCACGGGGCTGGGAGGCGATAACGTAGCCGATTTCCTTATGCACCATGTCCAGGATATTGGACTTGAGGTCGAAACCGGAGAGGATTTTATTCCTTTCCTTATAGATAAGATCGCGGTGGGTATTGACCACATCGTCGTACTCGACGAGGTTTTTACGAATATCGAAGTGATAGCCCTCGACGCGCTTCTGGACATCGGTAATCATGCCGGTAACCATCTTATTTTCGATGGGAGTATCCTCATCCATGCCTACCCAACCCAGGACGGTTTTCATGCGGTCGCCGCCAAAACGGCGCATGATATCATCCTCTAACGATATATAGAAACGCGATTGTCCGGGGTCGCCCTGACGTCCGGCACGACCGCGCAGCTGGTTATCGATACGGCGGGCTTCATGCCGCTCCGTGCCGACAATGTGGAGTCCCCCCAGCTCGATTATCTTGTCGTGCTGTTTTTGCCAATCCTCCAGGTCTTTTTCGTATTTCTTTAGAGCTTCCGCGTCTCCGTCCTCCGGTTTCTCCGGCTTACGTCCCCCTAATACGATATCCACGCCGCGGCCAGCCATATTGGTCGCCACGGTAACCATCCCTGGCTTGCCGGCATATGCCACGATTTCACCTTCTCGGGTATGCTCCTTGGCATTAAGCACCTGGCAGTTTATGCCCTGTCTTTTGAGCAAACCGCTTAAAAGCTCTGACTTTTGGATGGACACCGTACCGATGAGGACAGGGATGCCTTTTGTATTGAGTGCTTTAATATCGCGTGACACGGCGCGGAACTTGCCCGCCTCCGTCTTATATATAAGGTCGGGTAGGTCTTCACGTATCATGGGTTCATTGGTAGGAATCTCCGTAACTTCCAGCTTGTAAATTTTAAAGAACTCTTCTGCCTCGGTGGCGGCGGTGCCGGTCATACCAGCCAGCTTTTCATACATGCGAAAGTAGTTCTGGATGGTGATGGTGGCATAGGTGAGGGACTCGCGCTGCACTTTAACGTGCTCTTTAGCCTCAATAGCCTGGTGCAGACCTTCCGAATAGCGCCGGCCATACATTTTACGTCCGGTAAACTCATCGACGATAACGATTTCGTTGTTTTCCACGACGTATTCGCGGTCGCGATGGAACAGCGCATGGGCGTTTAAAGACTGGCGGAAGACGGACTGGATATCATTAAGTTTTCTGGCTTCTTCAAGGCTCAAGCTGCGGCTCTCCTCGGCAGTCTCACCGCCGAAAAGCTCCTCCGCTTTCATGTGGAAAGCCCGCGCCAGTTTTTCCTGGCCACGCGCCGTAGGCTCGACGTAATGCTCTTTCTCATAAGCCACGTAGTCGACCTGCTTCTTAAGGGCCTCCATTTCTTCCTGTTCCTGGTAGGCATGCGACTTGGGTTCATAGGGCAGGACTTTTTTATCCATGCGGGCGACGACGTTATCCACGGCATTATAAAGCTGCCCCGTGTCTTCCGCCGGTCCGCTGATGATAAGAGGGGTGCGGGCTTCATCGATTAAGAGGTTATCTACCTCATCGACGATGGCGTAATACAAAGGACGCTGGACACAGCGTGAAAGCTCGACAACCATATTGTCCCTCAAGTAGTCGAAGCCAAACTCGGAGGAGGTGCCATAGGTGATATCGGCTTTATAGGCTTCCTGGCGGGAGATAGGACGGAAGTGGCGCCAGATATCCTTTTCCTTGCCGGAATCATAGGAGGGGTCGTAGAGGCAGGATGGCGTATGCTCATCCGGGGTTTGCATGGGGTAAATACTGGCAACACTAACTCCCAGGGCATGATAGATAGGTCCCATCCAGTAGGGGTCGCGCCGCGCCAGATAGTCGTTGACGGTGACGAGCTGCACGCCGCGGCCGGTTAGAGAGTTGAGGTAGAGGGGGAGGGTGGCGACGAGCGTTTTGCCTTCACCGGTCTTCATTTCGGCGATTTTGCCCTGATGCAGGGTAACCCCGCCGATAAGCTGGACATCGTAATGGCGCTGGCCGATAGTACGGCGGGCGGCTTCACGAACTGCGGCGAACGCCTCGGGGAGGATTTCTTCTAAAGCCTCTTGCTCTAGCTCCCGGCGCTCTTTTTCCAACTGCTTTATTTTTTCCTCGGCGCGCTTGTACTGCTTATCCGCTTCGTCCTTTTCAACGTCCCAGAGTGCCTGGGTGACATGCTGTTTCGCCTCGTCGAGCTCCTGCTGTGCGGCCTCAAGTTTGGGCGTTATACTGCGGGTAGCTTCGGCGATTTGAGCCTTGAACTCGGCGGTTTTGGCTTTAAGCTCCTCATCGGTGAGCTCCTGAAAACGCGACTCCAGCGCATTGATGTAGTCGACATAAGGCCAGAGGCGCTTCAGCTCTTTTTCGTTAGAATCGAAGATACCGCTTAAAAATTTAGCCATTATCTTTACTCACAATCAGTTCTCTGGCTTTTTCTGCCAGAGACTCTAAAACCATGATTTTCACCTCGCCCATACCGTCCATCGTAAAGGTATGGACGGAGGGGGCGGCGTTGGACTTGAGAAAACAGGGAATATTAAAACTTTCCAGCAGGCTTTTAATGACCTGCGCCTCCATAGCGTTGTAAGCATGATAGACTTCTACCATTTTTTCGTTACTTTTCAAACATGGCTCCTACGGATTGGCCGGTGTGGATGCGCTTGATAGCTTCGCCGAGCAGAGGAGCGATGGGGATAATTTCAATTTTATCGCTTATTTTTCCCGGAGGGATAGGAACAGAATTAGTAACGACAACTTTTTTTACCTTGCAATTGGCTATTTTCTCTATCGCATCTCCGGAGAAAACAGCGTGGGTGGAGCAGGCATAAATTTCATTAGCGCCGCGTGCAACCAGGGCGTCAACGACGCTGACAAGTGAACCAGCAGTATCGATTTCTTCATCGACGATGAGGGCATTCTTGCCATCAACGTCACCAATAACATTTAGTAGCTCGGTCTTATCTTTGTTACCGATGCGTCTTTTTTCCATGATAGCCAGCGGTTTCTTCATCCAGGCGGCGATATCCCTTGCCTGCTTGGTGATACCGAAATCGGCGGCCACGACTACCATGTTTTTTATCGCTTCCTTTTTATTCTTTTTAAAGTAGTCAGTCAACAGGTGAAAAGCGGTCAGCTCATCGACGGGTATATTGAAGAATCCCTGAATCTGGGCTTTATGCAGGTCGACGGTCAAGACGCGGTTAGCGCCAGCTACGGTGAGCAGGTCGGCTATCAGGCGGGCGGTGATGGGGACACGGGGCTGGTCTTTTTTATCCGAACGACCATAAGCGTAATAGGGCATGACGGCGGTAATACGTCTGGCGGAGGCGCGCTTCATAGCGTCAATCATGATAAGAAGCTCCATGATATGGCTATTGACCGGCGATGAAATAGGCTGGACGATAAAAACATCTCGCTCTCTCACATTTTCTAGAACGCGCACGAAGGTGTTTTCGTTGCTGAATTGGGTTACCTCGCACTTGCCAAGTGGTATATGCAGCGATTTTGTTATCGCCTTTGCCAGTTCCGGGTGAGCGTTACCAGTGAATACCTTGAGTTCGTCGTTCATGAAAAATCTCCTCTTTATACCAAGGTTTTCCGCATTCTTATTATAGCACTAAAATAGGGCAAGCTCACGCCTCTAGGAGAGGGAAATTCCAAGATACAAGACTCGTACCGAGCGAAGCCGAGGTATACAATAACCAAATAGGTAGGGTGTGGGAAATTTGGTTTAAATCAAGATATCCCGCAGTGTCTTAAGGTTGACCACATCTTCCTTATTATATTCGCAAAGCATATTCAGGGCGTCGAGGTCAAAGGAATCGACGTATTGCCACCAGAGCTTTATAGCCTCTCGACCATTCATATCCGGCAAATTGCGCGCTATACCCACCTGTTTTTCCACACCCTTGAGTCCGCCATGCAGGTTCTTACTCCAGCAGTCGTACATGAGGTCGCGATGGCGGTAAAGAGAGGCTAAATCGATGCCGAACTGCGACCGTATAAAAGGCAAATCGAAACGGCTGCCGTTATAGGTATAGATAATTTCCACGCCTTCGAGAGTTTCTAAAATGGCGTCGGCGGTGATATCCCTGCCGACGAGCTGCACGAAGTCGGTCTCATTGTCGCGGCAGAGGTAGATACCGACCACCGTGATTTCACTGGCACCATACATGAGACCGGTGGTCTCGATATCGATATAGGCTTCGACTGGATTTTGCATGGTAGATTATCGACTTAATAGTTCATGCGCATTTTTATACCGCGACTATGCAGGTAGTCCTTAAGCTGGCGGCAGGTGTATTCTCCATAGTGGACGATAGAGGCTACCAGAGCGGCATCGGCATGACCTTCGGTGAGCACTTCATAAAGGTGCTCCGGCTTGCCCGCCCCGCCCGAAGCGATGACCGGTATACTGACGGCGTCGGCAATGAGCCGGGTGAGCTTAAGCTCGTAGCCGTTCTTGGTGCCGTCGGCATCGATGGAGTTGATGACGAGCTCACCCGCTCCAAGCTTTTCCCCTTCCTTTGCCCACCATAAAGCATCGACGCCGGTGGGTGTTACGCCGCCGTTAATGACTATCTCATAGCCGGAAGGGATTTCCTGGCTGGCTTTAGTGCGGCGGACATCCATGGAGAGGATGGTGCTCTGCGAACCTATCGCGTCCGCTATTTCTGTTATCAATTCCTTGCGTTTGACGGCGGCGGTGTTCACATTAACTTTTTCCGCGCCGGCATTACGCAGCTTGGTAGCGTCTCCCACGGAGCGGATGCCGCCGCCGACCGAGAAGGGGATAAATATTTGCGAGGCGGCTTTTTCCACCAGGTCGATTATAATATCGCGATTTTCCCGCGAAGCGGTGATATCGTAGAAAACAAGCTCATCCACTCCGTCGTTATAGTACTGGCGGGCTTTAGCCACGGGGTCGCCGATATCTTTCGTATCGACGAACTTGACACTCTTGGCGAGTTTGCCGCCGCGGACATCGAGACAGACGATTAATCTTTTGCTTAACATTGTTTTCCTTTAGTTAACAGTTAACAGTTTTCAGTTTACAGTACCCACCCCACCAACTGTTTACTGTCTACTGTCAACTGTTTACTTCCCTTCCCACCTCGTAAACCTCTCCAATAACTCCAGTCCGAGCCGGCCGCTCTTTTCCGGGTGGAATTGAGTGGCAAAAAGGTTTTTATACCCTAACGCACAACAAAAATCCCCGCCATAATCGGCGATGGCGTAAATGTTTTCTTTTAACGACGGATTGGGATAATAAGAGTGGACAAAGTAGAACTCATCGCCTGCTTTAATACCTTCCAGCAGGGGGTGGGGCTTGACAACCTTAACCTCGTTCCAGCCCATGTGTGGTATCTTGAGGGTTTTGTCTTTGAGTTTAAAGCGGACGGTTTTGCCCGGCACTAAGCCGAGGCATTTTTGTGGTCCTTCCTCGGAGCTATCGAGGACTATCTGCGCCCCCAGACAAATCCCCAATATTGGTATGCCCGCTTTAAAGGCGTTTCTGAGTGCCGCGTCCAGTCCCGTTTCTTGTAAGTATTTCATGGCGCTGGGCGCCGCACCGACACCAGGGAAGATGATTTTCTTGGCTTTAGCCACGAGAGTGGGGTCGCTGGTGGTAAAAGCTTCCGCCCCCACCTCCGCGCAGGCACGCAGGACGCTTCTGATGTTGCCGGCATTATAATCGATGATGGTAATCATTTTACTTTATACAAATCCTTTCCTCTCCCCTCTGTGGGAGAGGATTAAGAGCTTGCCCCGTTCACGGTGAACCGTTCAGGGTGAACCCGTACTTGATACGGGGTGAGGGGGTTACACTTAATTTTCACCCTCACCCTGCCCTCTCCCTTCAGAGTGAACCTTCAGGGTGAACCCATCAAGGGAGAGGGAGACTTGTTAGGAAGAGGGGTTCACCCCTCTTAAACGCCCTTTACCTGTTCAGCTCTCCCGCCAGCCTTAGCGCATACTGGTCGGTCATACCAGCGATATAGTCCACTATCCCCCGCTCGGTAGTATCGGCATGGAGGCGGTACTCCGCCAGTAGTTTATCCGCGTGCTGGTTAAAATACTGCCAGAGGAACACCACCACATTTTTAGCGTTGGCGGCTTCGGCGCTTTCTATGCTCGGAGTGTAAACACGTGCCGAAAGAAACTCACGCATTTCATCAGCGGCGGCAAGCACCGTGGGACTCATTTTAATCGTGGGTTTCTTATTAATTATATCACTTACGCGCACGTCCCACGAGCTTTGTACGATATCGATAACCATGGTGTTGATACGCTGCGAGTGAGAGCTGCCCAGCACCTTGATGGCGGCAGGGGGTAAATCGTTTTCAGTAAGAATACCAGCCCGTACGGCATCGCCGATATCGTGGTTGATATAAGCTATCATATCGGAAATCTTAACGACCTCCCCTTCTAAAGTGCCCACCTCCCCCCAGTCTTTGCCAAGGACGGTTACCTCTGATTTGGAGTGATTGACGATGCCGTCCCGCACCTCCCAGGTTAGATTAAGTCCCCGCCCGTCCTTTTCCAACAGGTCGACGATACGCAGACTCTGCTCGTTATGACGGAAGCCCTTATCGTAAAGCTCATTAAGCGTGTCTTCCCCCCAGTGCCCGAAGGGCGTATGTCCCAGGTCATGCCCCAGGGCAATGGCTTCGGTCAAATCTTCGTTGAGGTTCAAAGCCCGGGCGATGGTGCGGGCGATTTGCGATACTTCCAGCGTATGGGTGAGCCGGGTAACGTAATGATCGCCGAGGGGGGCGATAAACACTTGCGTCTTGTGTTTTAAGCGGCGGAAGGACTTGCAGTGGATGATGCGGTCACGGTCGCGCTGGAAGGCGGTGCGGATGGGGTCGGGTTCTTCCGGGCGTAGCCTGCCTTTCGAGAGGAGGCTTTGCGCGGCATGGGGCGAAAGGCTTGCTTCTCTCTCCTCGGTAAGCTGGCGGACGTTTAGTTTTTCAATCACTGACTTATTTTTAGCAGTTAGAAACGGAAAGTGCAAGCCTCTTGATATCTTTGCCGTCCTAATAAAACACTTGTTATTATAGCCAAACTAACCAATAACATCTCGAGAGATAGAAAAAGTTACTCATGACGTGTTATCTCGCCTATGGATTCAACGATGTAAACTCAAATTTCAAATCATCTACCCAGAGTTCCCCCGACATAGCTAAAAAGATAACGAAATCAACTCTGGAGCCGTTGTCTCTAACGGATTTGAGTTCGGCGGAGCTTAAACGGAGTTCGCCTTGACTCCAATCGAATGTTCCGCTATAAGAATTTCTTTTAAATGTCTTGTTTCCACTACTATCCGTGAACATGAAGCCGAGATAACAATCCTGGAACTGGTCATCTTCTTGACTAATGTTGTCCCCTTTTACAACGTACGAGATATAGATACCGTCATAGTTTGTAAGCATTTGTTTGTAAATAAAGTACCAGCTATTTGTAGACCTATTGCCTGATAAACTAAATGATTTGTTACCTGAATATGACATTACGTTATCTATCTCATAATTACTCCAAACCTTTGGAGTAGAAGCATTAGTGGTTACTGCGCCTAAGCCTGCTTGAAAGCCGCTGGGCAAGGCCGTTTGTTGTTTTTCAAAATCGTATATTTCGGTTGTAACATTCGCTGTTGGTGTCGGTGTTGGTGTTTGTGTTGGTGTCTGGGTAGGTGTTTGTGTAGGTGTTGGTGTCTGGGTAGGTGTTTGTGTAGGTGTTGGTGTCTGGGTAGGTGTTTGTGTCTGGGTAGGTGTCGATGTCTGGGAAGGTGTCGGTGATTGCGTTAAAGTCGCTGACGTTGATGTTGAAGGTACAGTTATGGTGATAGTTGTTCCGCATGATGTGGAGATGAAAGCGATAATGCTAAGTAAACTAAATATCAACCACAAATTCTTTTTGTTCATCTTCCCTCTCCTTTTTCTGTATGCTTACATAATTACATTATATCATTAAAGCCTTAGAAGAAAATCAAATCATCCTCCTTAAAACAAAGAGGGGCGGTTTTATGTCCGCCCCTACAATAGCATTATAAGCTAAAAAAGTCTATTTAATACCCAATTTTTTCTCCGCTTCGGCGATAATATCACGGGTGACGTCAATCATGTCCGGGCTGACACTGATGCTCGTGCAGCCCCACTCCACCAGCTTTTGCGTAATCTCTGGATAGACGCTAGGAGCCTGACCGCAAATGGAGCAGGTAACGCCCTTCTCTTTACAGGTGCGAACGACCTTCTCGATGGAAATCATCACGGCTTCGTTGCGCTCGTCAAAACTGGCGGCTAGCTTGGCGCTATCTCTATCGATCCCGAGCGTCAGCTGGGTAAGGTCGTTAGAGCCGATGGAGATGCCGTCGATGCCGGTGGCAATGAATTTCTCCAGCAGGATAACGTTAGAAGGCACCTCGCACATCATCCAGAGCTTAAAGTTGGCGGAGCGCTTGAGTCCCTCTTCCTCCATGATTTTTATGGTGCTGGCCATCTCAGAAACCGTGCGCACGAAGGGAATCATCACCCACAGGTTATCGTATTTTTCGCGGACTTTTTTGATAGCATCAAGCTCGAGCTTGAAGGTTGCGATATCTGTGATATAACGCGAGGCGCCGCGGTAGCCGATCATCGGATTTTCTTCGTCCTGCTCGTATTTCTCGCCGCCCTTGAGCGCTTTATATTCGTTGGACTTAAAGTCGTTGGTGCGGTAGACCACCTGGCGAGGATGGAAAGCCTTGGCGAATTTGGTTAGACCGACAGCTAATTTATCGACGAACTCCTGACCGCGTCCCTGTTCAATCATATAGCTGGGGTGCTCGCCGATTTCGGCGACCATGAACTCGGCGCGCAAGAGACCGATACCGTCGACATCTCTCATCGCTATGCGGTCGACGATTTCCGGCTGCGCGAGGTTAGCCAGGAGCTTGGTCTTGGTCTTGACCTCGCCGCGGGCGCGAATTTTAATATCGGTCTTAACTTCGATTTTGCCGGGGTAGACTTTACCATTGCTGCCGTCCACAGTAATGATTTGTCCATCTATAAGAGTTGCAGTAGCTTTTTCCGTACCCACCACGCAAGGTATACCCAATTCGCGGCTGACGATGGCGGCATGCGCTGTTCTGCCGCCGCGGTCAGTAACAATAGCCGCCGCACGCTTCATCGCGGGGACGAAATCTGGCGTGGTCATTTCCGCCACCAGGATATCGCCTTGAAGGACTTTATCAATCTGGGAGGGGTCGGGGACGATTTTCACGGGACCCGAGGCGACGCCGGGGCTGGCCGGCGCTCCGGATAGAAGCGCGATAGCATCGATATCGTGTGAGGATACTCTGCCTTTCTTAATAGTCGTTACCGGGCGGGTCTGGACGATGTAGATTTTGCTGTTCTCCTTGGCCCATTCCACGTCCTGCGGGAAATCATAGTGCTCTTCCAGCGTTTTACCGATTTTTGCCAGGAAGAGGATATCATCGTCGGTTATTTTCTGTTTTGCCTGCTCTTCTTTAGTAAGATTAATTTTTATATTTTCATCTTTGCCGTGGGCGCCGGCTTCCTTGACCAGCTTCCACTCTTGTTTTTTAATTTGCTTGGATAGTATTTTTACATCCTTTTTATTCACGGTATAATGGTCCGGAGTTACATCCCCGGAGACAATCATTTCACCCAGTCCCAGCACGGCCTCGATAGTGATTTCCTCTTTGTTGCTCGTCGTGGGCTCGATGGTGAACATGACGCCGGATGATTCGGACTGCACCATGCGCTGTACGGGCACGGCAATGCCGACCTTAAAATGTTCGAAGCCCTGTTCCTGGCGATAGAAGATGGCGCGTGCTCCGAAGAGTGACGCCCAGCAGTCCTGCACGGCTTTAACGACGTCTTTTTCACCTTCGATATTAAGGAAGGTTGCCTGCTGCCCGGCGAAAGATGCCTCCGGCAGGTCTTCGGCTGTGGCGGAAGAGCGTACCGCCACCAGCCCCTTACCCATTTTCACGTAAGCTTGCTCGATTGCTTTAGCGGTTTCTTTGGGTATCGGGGCATCGGTGATGAGCTTTTGGACTTTGAGGGCGACTTCCTGGAGCTGTTTGCTATCTTGAATATCGAGCGGGTCGAGGAGGGACTTAATTTTATCATGAAGGTTGGCTTTTTCGATGAAATCGAAGTAGGCAGAGGCGGTGACGATAAAACCGGGGGGTACGGGGATGCCGGCATTAGTCATTTCGCCAAGGTTAGCGCCTTTCCCCCCGACGATGGGTATGTCTTTCTTGGTAACTTCATTGAACCAGACTACCGCCTTGGAACTCTGTCGCATACGTTGTCCTCCGTTAATATTTTGGGATTGAAACGAGGCAGGATGATGGTTCATTATAGCAATTTTATTCATGTTTTTCAACCAAACCTTTTAAAAAATTTGCCAGCGCTCATATTATGGGGGCGTGAAACAAGGGAGAACAACAAAGTAGCCCCGAAATGCTTAACAAAAAACTCCCATTTTTTAAGAGGTATATGCTTGAACTCTTAAGCGGGGCGGTATCAGAGGAGTGGAAAAGGCGTTTTATGTCATTGTTATTGGCTTTGAGGCAAAATATTTACGAAATATTTATTTGACAGGGCAGATAATTCGGGTTTAGAATTAAAAATACCAGGATAAGAAAAAGGGGGAAGGGAGGTTTGCCTATGATTGAAATGACTATTGATAGCATCCGGGTTAGCCTGATGAACTACCAGCGCGTGGTGATTCTGAAGGAAAAAGTGTCAGACCGTTACTTACCCATCTGGATAGGTCCGGCGGAAGCGGATGCCATTGCCGTCAAGCTTCAGGGAGTTGCCGTGCCCCGCCCGCTGACGCACGACCTGCTCAACTCGGTTATCGATACCCTCGGGGGAGTAGTCAACTCTATTATCGTCAACGACCTTAAAAACGATACCTTTTTCGCTAAAGTAATCATCGATACGTCCGGGAAGCAGATGGAAGTCGATTCCCGCCCCAGCGATGCGCTTGCCCTCGCCGTGAGAACGGGCGTGCCTATTTATGCCGACGAATCGGTGCTGGATAAAGCGGGCATCCTGCTGGATGGCGAAACGGGCAAACCTATCTTCGATGATAAGGAACTGGTTGAAGGCAAGCACACCAAGGTTAATGATGAAGAGATGAAGAAGAAAATGTCCGCTTTTTACGACTTCATCAATACCCTCGATTTGGACGATTTCGATAAACGAAAGTCCTAGCCGATTAATAAATTGCAGATATTCAAGAGCCCCGATTATATCGGGGCTCTTTTTATTTGACAATGATGTGCTGCGATGCTAATATGCGTTGAAAACGTCTTTACTACTAACGATATGGAGGGACACTATGGCTATTGACGGTACTTATAAAATCGAAATTGATACTCCGATGGGAAAACAGGAAGCTACATTGACTCTTAAAACGGCCGGTGACAAATTAAGCGGCACGGCAGAAAGCGCTTTTGGTAAAAATGACTTCACGGGTACGGTTAAAGGAGATGTAGTAACATGGGACACTGATATATCCAGCCCCATGGGGCAGATGAAGCTGGAATATACCGGCAAAGTTACAGGCAACGATATCTCCGGCGAGGTTAAAGCCGGCAATTTTGGCTCCTCGCCGTTCAAGGGTAAGAAAATATAGTTAGTTCTTGTCAACCATCAAGGAAATAGCGGCGTCACGACGGAGAAAAATCATTACTCAAAATTATACGTGTAATGATGTCACGTGCGCGTTTTTATAAGCACAGCCAAACTTCTTCTTATATTGCACTAAATTTTGACCCTTTGCGTTAGATTCTGCTATTATACTTTTGTGTCGGGAGCAGCGAGTCGGTATGGATAAATGGATACCGGCATTAAGGTTGACCGGTGTTGGTTTTTATATAGCGACCTGCATCGTCGGCGGGGCACTATTAGGCTGGTGGTTGGGTGGTAAAGAACCGTTATTCATGATTATAGGCCTGGTGGCTGGTATTGTAGTAGCCGTTTATGGAGTCTACCACATGATTCGGGGTATCATTAACGAACAAAAAAATAAGGAGAACGGCTCATGACCGGGCCTAAGAAACGCGGCTGCCTGGGATGCTCGTTTCCCATATTAATTATTGTTGGCATTATTGCCATCGCTATCGTCTTCATCGGTTTGCTGGCTGGTCCCATCGGGCAGGGATTGATGGAGCGCTTCGGAATCCATATTGAGTTCCCTTCCTGGCTGGTGGTGGAAAAACCGCAAATCCATCTCGCGGCACCGCAACTCTTTACCGTGTTCGGCATTCCTATTACCAATACTATCCTTGCCGGCTGGATAACCGTTATTTTCCTGGTCCTCGTTAGCTGGCTGATAACCCGCCGCATGAAGTTGGTGCCCGGCAGGGTGCAAACGGTCTTCGAGTTCATCCTCGGTTGGGTTTATGACCTCTGTGAAAGCGTTGCCGGTAAGGAAAACGTGCGTAAATTTTTCCCGGTAGTTTGCACCATCTTTCTCTTTGTGGCGTTTAACGCCTGGTTAAGCCTTATCCCCGGCTTCGGTTCTATTTTATTAAATACTGGCGGTGGCGAACATGAGCTTTTACGTGGCGCCAACACGGATTTGAATACCCCGCTGGCTTTAGCTATCGTCTCTTTCTTCTTCGTATCTTATTATGGGCTTAAGGCGCTGGGGACCGGCTGGCTGAAGCAGTATTTTAACTTCGGGCCTTTTATCCGGAGCGTCGGGCGGGTTTTTAAGGGTAAAATAAACGTCATGGATATTTTCTCCGGTGTGGTCAATATCTTCGTCGGCGGGCTGGAGTTCTTGAGTATGCTTATCCGTCTTATCAGTTTTACTTTTCGTCTTTTCGGCAATATGACTGCCGGGGAGATACTGGTGCTTATCGGAGCTTTCTTACTGCCGCTGGCGTTAAACTGGGCAATCTATGGCTTCGAGCTTCTCGTCGGTCTGGTACAGGCACTGGTCTTCAGTATCTTAACGCTTGTCTTTGCCACGATGGCGGTTACCTCACATGAAGCGGAGTCGCATTAAGACTTTAGAGATATTAATTCAATAATTTTAAGGAGGAATATAAAATGGATGCAGGAACCATGAAAATGCTCGCCATCGGTCTCGTCATGGGGTTGGGGTCATTAGGACCCGGACTGGGTATCGGTATTCTTGGCTATGGCGCCATGCAGGGCTTGGCGCGCAATCCGGAAGCAAGAGGTCCCATATTTACCAATATGCTGTTAGCCATTGCTATGGCGGAAGCCATTGCCATTTATGCCCTGGTTGTGGCGATATTGCTCGGCTTTGTATTCTAGTCGGGCTGACAAATTGGGAAAATGTAAATATTATGGGGGTAAATATGGAAAACGAAGGATTACCTAATTTCATATCGATTATCATCGGGGCGGTAATCGTCGGCGTCATCGTCTTTGCCGGTATACTGATTCATGCTATCCTGACGATGCCAGCAGGCGCATAGAAAATCCCGTTAAGGTAAACAACCAAGGGGGTTCATATGGGTGGTATATCTGAATTGGGTATCAACTGGGGAGTGCTCTTAACGCAGGTGGTAACCTTTATCATCCTGCTGGTGCTCTTACGCTTTGTCGCCTATAAGCCGCTGATGCGTATGCTCGATGAGCGCTCCAAGCGGGTGAAAGACAGCCTGGAGCAGGCGGAAGCCGTTAAGACACAATCGGCTAAAACAGAAAAGGAGCTTAAAAAGCAGCTGGAACAAGCCGGTCGCGAGGGACAAGAGAGAATCGCCCGCGCGATTAAGGCGGGTGAGGAGATAAAGCAAAAGGCGGAGGAAGACGCGAAAAGGGAGACGGAAAAGCTCATCGTACGGGCGCGCTCGGAAATCCACCAGGAGCGCGATGCCGCGGTTAATGATGTACGCCGCGAATTCGCCGATTTAACAGTGCTGGCAGCAGGCAAGGTTATCGAGAAATCCTTGGATAAAGAGGAGCACCGCGAGCTTATCGAAAAGGTACTGGAAGAAAGCGCTTCCCTGAAAAAAGAATAGTATCGATGTCACTCTTGAGGGAGTGAAACGACCGAAGAGTCCGTTAGTGATTACGGATCCTTCACTTCGTTCAGGATGACATCAAAGGTTGATAACGAATTATGGCGAAAAAGGC
>Ga0187886_1000724_pt1 | contig 36150 bp, 28 predicted proteins | sample June2016WEW_20_1_FD_133001 | JGI IMG/M metagenome (GOLD analysis project Ga0187886, IMG submission 133001) | Peatland microbial communities from SPRUCE experiment site at the Marcell Experimental Forest, Minnesota, USA - June2016WEW_20_150 | ecosystem: Environmental > Terrestrial > Soil >...
CAACGTGATCAGTTCCTCTCGCACGGGGCCGGCCCTCCTCCTGTCCGGAGGAGTACCTTAGCCCAAAAAAGCGGAAATATTCACGTTGCCCAAAGCGGAAATTATCACGTTGCCGCAACAGCCGGGGATGGTCCCGGGGAAGAGGGCTTGAGCTTTGGCCCGGCTTTGTCTAAAATACATCCTCGGGTCGGAAGGGATTGAGAAGATGAGACAAAACGAGCTTCGGGAGTTTTTCAAGAACGGCCGGATCCTGGTCGCGAAGGAATCCTACGTCATCGTCAAGTCCCGCCGGGCCTGCGCCGGCGCCTTCGCCGTCGTCCGGGACCGGAACGAGACGACCTCCATCGTCGAGCATTCCAAGCTCCGGAACCAGAAGTTCCTCGGCATCGAGGGCGATTGGCGGCTGATCACCTTCGACATGATCCTGCCCTTCGGGCTCATCGGCTTTTTCGCCCACGTGTCGGGGGCGCTGGCCAGGGAGGGCATCCCGCTCATCACCATCTCCGCCTATTCGACGGACCACATCTTCGTGAAGGACAAGGACCTCGACCGGACCGTTAAGGTCCTCGCCAAGCTGGGTTTCGCTGTCCGGCGGCTGTAAACCCAGGCGGCCTAAGGGCGCCCTGCGCGGGACCTTACTTGATCTCCTTTTCGACCTTGGCGGTCATCTCCTTGACGTCCGCCTGCTCGGGGTTGAGGCGGAGGGAGGCGGCCAGGACGTCGAGGGCCTCTTTCTTCTTGCCCGTCTTGTAATAGCAGAACCCGAGGGCGTTGAGGAGCCGGGTGTCGCTGTTGTAGATCTTGTTGCCCTCGAGAAGGCTCTGGACGGCGGGCGCGAACTCCCCCTTCTCCATCAGGGCCTGGCCCCGGAGCAGGAAATAATTGAAGCGGAATTTTTCCTGGCTCTTGAGCGGTTCGACGAGCAGCAGGGCCTCGTCGAATTTCCCCGACCGGACGAGGAAATCGGCGAAGTCGGCGAGGCCTTCCGCGTAGTCCGGCTTCATGCCCAGGGCTTTCCGGTAGGCCGCTTCGGCCTTGACCCGGTCGCCGGCCTTGTCGTACTGGATCGCCAGCCCGTAGAAATAGAGGAAACTGTTGGCGGCCGGCAGGGCCCTGGTCAGGGTCACCGGGTGCGGCACCGCCTCGGCCGGGGAAACGATGAACGGCGCCTTGGCCGTGCCCAGGACGTTGCCCAGACCGTCTTTCAGGCGGCATTTCATCTCGTAATAGTCCGGGGGGAAGTCCCGGGCCGGGAACGCCTCGACGATGCTCATCGTCCGGCTGTATGGCTGCTCGGCGAGCTTCAGGCCGAAAGTCCTTGCCGGCTTGCCTTTGGCCGCCGAGCCTTCGATGACGACCTCCACTTCTCCCCGGGCCCAAAGGTCATCGGAGACGTTGAAGATGCTGAGGCCGTACGCCACTTCGTCACCGGAACCCAGGGTCGCCTTCGGGTCGGTCAAGAGCAGTTTTCTCGCCATCTTGAAGGGAGCATTGGCCCCGGCCGGCGCGTCCTGGAGCCTGTACCCGATCACGGGCTCGGCCAGCCGCGCGGGCCCGCCCTCGGCCGGAACGGTCACCGCCTTTTCGAAAAGGCAGAACTCTTTTCCCACGGCGTTCTGGAGGAGGATGGTCAGGTCATAGGTCCCGGCGGCGATCGGGAACAGGTCGAGGACGGAGATCCCGCTCCCCTGGACGCTTCCGACCTTGTCCGGCGGCAGATAGAACGGGTAGTCCTTGGAATACTGAAAGACGACCTTCTCTCCCTGGCGCAGGCTGACGCTCAGCTTGAAGTTGCAGTAATACTGGTCCCGGGGCTTGAAGTAATCGAGGGACATCGTCCGCGGCGAAATGGAGAAGTGGAGGAAGTCGATGCCCAGGGCCGGGTCTTCGATGACGGCCGCGGTGGCGCTGCTCTCGATGTAGTTCGTGAGGTACTCCGTGCTGACGATCCCCTTGTAGTTCAGGAAATGCGTGGCGTAGGCGGAGCTGATGTCCTTTTTCGGCGAATCGAAGATGGCTGAAAGAATAATGCTGGACTGAGGAGACGGCGTGTAGCCGTAGGGGATCTGCCCGGGGATGAGCGAGATCGAGACTCCCGCCAGGGTCGGGACCAGTTCCCGGAGCTTTTTGTAGACGGCTTCGTAGTTCGTCTGATCGAGTCCCTGCGTGTCGATGATGAGGCTGGCCGGCCCGTCTGCGGCCGGATTGTAGAGCTTGAATTCCCCTCCCCGCCACTGAACGAAGACCAGCACGAACATTGTCGGCAGCCCAGCGGCTTTATCACCATAGTAATACCAAACCTGCGCGGGATAGACGTTTTGCAGGCCCTCGAATCGCTCGATGCTTTGCGGGCGGCCGAGGATCATGTAAATCCGTCCCATGTCCGTCATCCAGCCTTCCCGGGTGGTGCCGCGCCGGTAGTATTCGTTGGCGTAGTTGAACCGCTTGATGATCTCTTCCTTGTACTCATTTTGCGGCGTCCCCGGCGTGGGATCTCTCTGCCTCCAGAAGGCCTCGATGAACGCCTCCCGGTCCCGGTCGCTCGTGAGCGAAAAAAAGACGTCCTTTTCGGCCGGCAGGATGATATAGGTGGTGAGCTTCAGCCATTCCTGGAATTGCGGAGCGAGGTCCTTTTCCTTAGCCTTCGTCTGGCTGGAAAAAGACGCGGCGGCGACGGCCATGAGCAGTGCCACGGCGGCGGCAATCACGTTTCTTTTCATGGCCTCCCTCCTCGCGTTACCTGCACGAACGGATGAGTTCGTCCAGCCGGGCCTTTTCCTGCGGCGAGAGATCCGGATAGAACAGATCCTTATAGCGGGTGAGGTAGACGAAGGCCTGGGACTTGTCCCCTCCGGCGAGGAGAGTCCGGCCGAGGTTGTAGAGGGCGAAGCCGAAATCCGGCTTCAATGCGACGACCTTTTTCCAGGCCTCGACGGCGCCGTTGAGGTCCCCGGACTGGCGCAAGGCCGCACCGAGCCCGTTGTACGCGGAGGCGTATTTCGGGTCGAGCTCGATGGCTTTGCGGAAATACTCTTTGGCCTTGGCGAGGTCATCTGACTGCTCGAGCTTGTCGAACCGGGACAGGTAAAGAGAGCCGAAGTTGTTGAACACCATGGCGTCGTCAGGGGCCAACCTCAGGGCCTGGGTGTAAGCATCCTGGGCGTCCTCGAAGCGCCCCATGTTCCAGTAAGCGACACCGAGATAGTTCCAGGTTTCCGGGTCGAAATCGATCAGAGCCAGAGACTTTTTGAGGACGTCGACGGCCGGGCCGAAGCGGCCCTCCTCGATCAAGGTGATGCCGTAAGCCATCATGATCCGGAAGCTCTCCGGGTTGTTTTGGAGCGCTTCGAGGAGCACGGCCTCCGCGTCCCGCGGCCGCTTCCGTTCCTTGTAAAAGTTGGCTAGGTAGGTGTAGGCCAGATCGAAGTCCTTGCGCTCGGTAATGATCTCCTTGAGGAGCGCGATCCCGTCGGCCGTCCGTCCGGCGGCGTAGGCGGCCGTGGCCGCGGCCCATTTGGCATGGAAGGGGAGGAGCGTCTTGAGGTCGTCTTTGGCCGTGAAGGTCTTCCGGGCCGGGGACTGCGGTGAGGCCAGGTAGCCCAGGCTGCGGAGCTTCTCTGTTGTCTGACGATCCATCCTTTGCCCCGCGCTCGCCGCCAGGGGGGATGACTCGGCCTGGACGACGGCGGCGAAGGTCTTCCGGCACCGCTCGAGGTCGGACCGGCTGGCGATGTTCTCAAGCTCGCCGAAATCCTTATCCAGGTCGTAAACTTCGGGGATTGGCGATTCCATGTATTTTTCCCGGCCCTGAATATACCCCCGGAGCGGGGCCCAGCCCCTGTTGTAATAGGCCGTGAGGGCTTCGAAATAGATGGGCCGCGCCGGAAGACTTTTCCCCCGAAGCAGAGGAAGGAGGGACATTCCCTGGAGCCCGCTGGGCGGAGTCTGGCCGAGAAGGTCGCAAACCGTCGGGAAAATGTCGATATGGCAGGCTTCGACCTCCACCCGGCCGGGTTTCATCCCCGGAAGGACGAGGATGAGGGGGACGCGGAGCGTCGCGTTATAGGCGAAATAACCGTGGGTCATTTCCCCGTGCTCGCCGAGCGACTCGCCATGGTCGGCGGTGAAGATGACGGCCGTCCCCCCTTCCGCTCGCCGATCCTTGAGGAAACCGATGAGCCGTGCCAAGGCCGAATCCACGAAAGCGATTTCACCGTCATAGGGCCTTTCGCGGTACCGGGACTTGAAGGGCTCGGGCGGGTCGTAAGGCTGATGGGGGTCAAAGCAGTGGACCCAGAGAAACCAGGGTCCTCGGCTCTCCGCCAGCCAAGCCAGGGCTTTGTCCACGACCGTGTCGGCCCGGCGCTCGACAAAGGTCAGGTCACTTGGCCCTTGACTGCCGTAGCGATCATCGTAAATATCGAATCCCTTGGTCAGCCCAAATCGCGAGTCCAGCGGGAAGGCGCCGACGAAGGCGCCCGTGGCGTATCCCTGTCCCTTGAGCCATTCGGCCAGCGTCAGAAAGTTCTCGCGGACGATGAAGTTCGAGTTGTCGTGAACCCCATGGGCGTTAGGGGTGAGTCCGAGAAGGATGTTCGTGTGCGACGGCAGAGTGGCGGGCGTATGGGCGAAGGCCCGCGTAAAAAGGATCCCCCGTCCGGCTAGGGCATCGATCGCCGGAGTCCGAACCCCGGCGTAGCCGTAGCACCCGAGATGGTCGGCCCGGAGCGTGTCGATCGTGATGAGGAGGATGTTGGGCTTTCCGAGCGCGGCCGCGGACAGAGGAACGGCGGTTGATTGTGAGAGAAGGAGAAAGGTCGACAGGAAGACGGACGCGGCCGGGAGGCGACGATGGTCTAGTCGAAGTGTCCGCATGCGGGCCCGTGGGTGAGCGGCTATTTTTTCTTCAGGAATTCGAGGAAGTTCTTGACTTGGGCGGACCGGGGCGAATCGGGGTCGGACTTGAGATATTCCTCGAAGGGCGGGATCGCGTCGCTGTTCCGTCCCAGCGCGAGATAGGTGAGGCCCAGCTGATAGAGCCCGTCCAGGAAATCCTTCTGGATCTCCACCGACCGCTTGTAATACTTCAGGGCCTCCTCGAACTTCGATTGTTTCGTGTAGCTCGCCCCGATGTTGAAGAGGACCATTGGGTCGGTGATCTTCTCGAACTCGATCTTGTTGTACCACTCCATGGCCTTGTCGTTCTCGCCGCGGTTGGCGTAGCAATTGCCGATGAGGAGCAGGATGTCGGGGTTGGCCGGCTCCTTCTCCAGGACCTTCTGATAAGCGGCTTCGGCCTGGTCGTACTGCTGGAGCTCGAAATAGCAGTTGCCGACGTTCTTGTAAAGGACGTAGGCGTCCGGGTTCTTGGCCAGGATATCCTCGTAGGCCTTGACGGCGTCGGGGTACTTCTTTTCCTCGAAGAGCTGGTTCCCGGCTTTCAACGCGGCCTTGAGCTCGTCCGTGATGAGCAGGCCCGCCATGGCCTTCAGCTTGGTCTCGATCGGTGGATTGTTCGTCGCCTCGGGGATGTTGGTGGCGATGTGCCGCGGCTCGTAGCCGATCTTTTCGAAGTCGATGTTCCATCCGCCACCCCGGATGTAGTTGGCGGTCCATTCGCCCGCGGCGTTGGTCGTCAGTTCGAAACCGGACACCCCCTTGAGCGAGTAGAGCTTGATTTTCACGCCTTCGATGGGCTTCCCGCTTTCGTCGGTGACCTTTCCCTTGAGTCGGCCCTGGCCACGGTAACTCTGGCCCAAGGCAAGACTTCCGGCAAGGACAAGAACGATAGCCGCGAGCATTATTTTTTTCATGATCCGCCTCGTCAGGTATTCTATCACCGGAAGCCGGCAAACGCCAAAAAGAAAGCCCCTCCCGGCCCGAGGCCGGGAGGGGCTTGGACGATCTGCTCGAACAGGGTCTAGAATTCGATGCGGACGCCGGCGCGGAAGATCCTCGGGTTCAGGATGCGCAGGGTTTGGCCGTATGTGGAGTTGCCATTCGTGTCCGTGGCGTCGAGTTCAGCTTGGACGGAGAGGGCTGTGGCCGAGTTGAAGACGTTGAAGCAGTCGATGGCGGCCGTGACATGGAGGGAGTTACTGATGGTGAACATCTTTTCGAGGTGAAGGTTGAGCTCGTAGAAGTTGGGCAGGCGGGTGTCGCCGAACTTGCCGACCTCTCCGGCCTTAGTGGCGTTCATCTCTACCCAGCCGATATTTGACTCATATTCCCAGACATAGGGCGGATAGACGTAGCCTTCGCGGGCGTTGAAGGCGAAGCTCGCGGCGATCCCGTAGGGGAATTGATAGAGCCCGGCCAGCTTGAACATCCAGCGGGAGTTCACGTACACGTCGGTGATGCCTGAACCGCCGCTCTGGGGAGCGATGACGCCTCCCTCGTAATAGTCGTAGTTGGTGAGGTCGTAGGGCCAGATCGACTTGTCGTTGCCGTGGTAATATTTCCAGTCGGAGAAGGTGAACGAGCCGTCCAGCATCCAGTTGTGGGAGAGGCGCTTCTTTATGACCAATTCAACGGCCTTGTACACTTCGTGGGCCTTGAGCAGGGTCGTGCCGTTGGTCGTGCCGTCGGGCTGGAGCGTTCCGTCGACATAGTTCGACCGGTACCAGCCGACCTTGGGAGATACGCGGCCGTAGTAGTTCGAGCCGGTGGTCGGATCCGTCCCCTCCAGAACGAAGTTCTCCTGGGTTTCGAGGCTGCCGTCTTCGAGAATTGCCCGGTCCCAGGATTCCCGGTGCGTATTCTTGTAGAAGAGCTCGAGGCGGGCGGCGAAGTCCGGGATGATCTCGCGCTCATAGGAGAAGGAGATCTCGTCGAGTAGTGGGGTCTTGTACCTGGGGTCGTACTTGTTCGCGGAGCCCGCGGTGGGGTTGGCCGGGTTGAAGCCGGTAAACCAGGACCAACCGTTGGGGTCGTTACGGTCGACCGTCGGCAGGCCGGTTTCCCAGTCTGTTCCGTGGAGTTCGTTCTGCTGGATGATGCCGTCGCCGTTGGCGTCCACCCAGCGCAGGTCGATCTCGGCCCAGGGCGCGGGGTTGAGGAAATCGCCGAGTCCATAGCCCGTCTGCGAGCCGTAGCGGGCCAGGTTCAGCTTGAGGACGTTCTTGCCGTCGCCGGTGATATCATAGATGACGCTCAGCCGCGGCGAGAGGACCTTGGAGCGGATGCCGGGATCGAGCGAGGTGATGTCCATGCCGACCAGATAATTGGACATCAGGGGCGCGGTCGGAATATTCTCGTTGGCCACGAGAGACTTCTCCATGTCGTAACGGAGGCCGATGTTGATGGCCAGCTTGCGGCCGAATGAGAGCGTGTCCTGGGCGAAGATCGAAGTCCGGGTGAAGGACTCGTTGATCCTCCAGTCCCGGTTGATCCAGGCCTCGGTCCAGGGCGTGCCGTCTTCGAGAGGTTCATAGTGGGCGATCACGGCGTTCCCGTTGAGAATGGAATAGCTGGAGACCGTCGAGTGCGTGTAGTCGACGCCGAACTTGATCTCGTGGTCTGCGCCGAGGACCTTCTCGGCGAAGTAGTTGCCGATGAAGTTGATGTTCGTCTGAGGGCGGATGGTCCCGTAATCGCCAGGAGCGTTTCCGGAGGCATAAAAAGAGGGCCAGCGGACCTGGTCTTCATAAGGGCCGACTTTCTCTCCGGGGGTGAAGTGGCCATTGAGGGGGACGAGATAGAAGACGTTGTGCGTGTAAATGGCCTTGAGGTTCAAGACGAGGTTCCCGAACATCTGCTCGACCTCGCCCTTGTAGATGGGCGTGGGACCGGTCTGGTTCCAGACCGTCTCGGGGCCCTGGAGCGTGGGGCCCCAGTTCGTCCGTCCCCATTTCAGTTTGTTGTCGTACTCGTAAAGGGCGTTGAGCCGCGTGCTCTTGGTCACCTGGCCGTCCAGCCGGAAGTATCCGGATTCGAGCCAGGAGTTGTCGGTCGTGCCGGCGAGGGTGTTGGTTCCGAGGTCCTGGATGCCGTAGGACCCGTAAAACCAGAGCTTCTCCTTGAAGATCGGGCCGCCGAAGTTGGCGCCGTAGAGATAGACTTTGTTGATGCCGGCGCCCTTGTAGCCGAGGTCGAGCAGGTCCTGCGGAATGTTTTTCGACTGCCAGGCGTTCTTCTCGGCGTCGAGGTAGAACGTGCCGGAGAAGGCGTTCCCGCCGCGCTTCGTGATGAAGTTGAGCTGGACGCCGCCGGTCTGTGACTTGATGTCGTTGTTGCCGTAGTTGATCTGGATTTCCTCGTATCCGGCCACGCTAAAATAGCCCGGCGACGCGCCCAGCGCGGCGTTGTCGGTGATGTTGCCGCCGTCGACGCTCCACGTGCTGTCGCCGGAATTGGAGCCGTGGCCGAAATATGAGGACTGCTGGCCGCTGTCGCTGCCGCCCACGTTCTCACGGTCGATGAGCATCCCGGGGGCGAGTTGCATCAAGACCCAGGGGTCGCGGGCGGTCGGCAGCCGCATGATCATGTCCTCGGTGATGTTGATGCCGACCTGGGTTTTCTTGGTGTCGATGACGGGCGTGTGCCCGACGACGGTCACCATTTCCTCGAGCGCGGCCTGCTCCATGGTGATGTCGAGCATGATGTCTTTGCCGTAGGAGATGGCGAGTTGCGTTCGGTTGTAGGGCTTGAACCCCTGGAGCACGCACTTCAGAACGTAGTCGCTGGCCCCGGCCAGGTGAAGGAACCGGAAATTGCCTTCCGCCGAGGTGACGGTGGTCAGCGGCGCCGTCTTGGATCCGGTCAACGTGACGTTGACGCCGGGAAGGAGATTGCCCTCCTTGTCAACGACCTTGCCCCGGATGCTACCGGCTTCCTGCCCGTAGACGAAAACTCCCAGCAGGAGAACGAGGGAGAACAATGCTAACGCTTTTCTCAATGAATCCCTCCTTTTTGAGGTTTCATGAACTCGATCCATACCCTGGGTGGATTCCCCTCCGCCCGGCCTACACCTGCGTGCCCCAAAGTGTACTCCTGTTTCTCACCTCCTAAATTTTTAAAATATTGGATGATTCGCTCCAATTTCAAAACCACCGCCCTTGAATTATCTAGATTGAAAGCAAATTCGGTGCCAACTCTTTGGGAGGCATGATCTTTAAGGATGTGACTTAAAATAAATGAGATAGGAGGTTGAAGCGGGACAGTGAGATGGGCTCAGGCAGAGCGGGGATTCAAAATTATGGATATCTCTCCAAAATTATGAAGTTAATCGCGTTCCGAGAAATAGTCGATCATCCGGGAAATGGCCTGCTGGCAGACGCGGCAGAACTCGCCCTTCGGGCTCGAGATCATGACGCAGGACATCATGGGGCGGTAGAGCCCCTTGGAGGCGTACCCGGCGCCTTCGAAGACCCCGACCTTGTCCTCGAGCGAGGCGTATTGCTTGCGGACCTCATCGAGCTTCCCGGCGATGCCCTTGTCGGCGTCCTGATATTTGGCCTCGATCTTCTTGAGCCCGGCCTCGTTCGTGCCCTTTTTCTTCGCCTCCTCGACCGCCCGCGCCTGCTCCTCCCCGTTCTTCCGGCGCTCGGCCATGAGGGCCTCGATCTTCTCCTTCCCGTACTCCGTGGGGACGGCGATGCCGGGCGAGAGGAGGTCCTTCCACTTGACGTTGGCCGGGTCGAGCAGGGCCGTGATGTTCGGCTCGAGGGGTTCGACGCCCTTGGGATAGAAATCGTTGTAGGAAACCTCGGAGGTGTAATACTCGTCGGCCAGCCCGCCGAAGGAATGTCCGAGCTCGTGGACGAAGACCTGGGGGCTCACCGGATTGTCGACCGTGCTCACGCAGTAGTCGAAGGCGATGCTGCCGCCGCCGTAGCGCTTGCTGTTGACGAGGACGACGATGACGTCGCAGGGCACCTGGGCCGCGATCTCGTGCATCCGGTGGTCTTCCTCGATGAGCATGTAGCGGTCGAGGTCGAAGGCGTTGAACGAGGCGTTGAGCGTCGTTTTCCTGTAGGCGCGCTGGCGCGGCTCGTCCATCGCCCGCTCCGGAGAGGGACGGAAGATGCCGGTGATGTTGAAAAGGCCTCGGGAGCTCTTGTAAGGCTCGACCGTGAAAAGATAGGCGGAGAAGCGGTCGACGTCGGCCTTGAACTTGTCCTTGTCCTCGGCCGTGTAGCCTTCGGCGATGAAGGCCAGGTCGACTTTCTCGTGGGGGTCGCCGCTCTTCTGCGCCTCATAGATGAAATCCCCGGCGGCCGTCCTCTCGCGGATGATGTGATAGTCCGACGGATCGACGGCCTGGCTGAAGAGGGGGTGGAGGAGGTGGACCTTATCCCGGGCCTCGATCACGAAGAGGGCCGGGCGCTTGGGATATGGGACGCGGATGGACCGCTGGAAGACACGCTTGACGCCGTTCAGGGCGGGGGTCGTCGTCTTGTATTCGGCGAGGGTCGAGTCGAAGCCCCGGCTGTAGATCATCCGGTTCGAGGCGATGTCGTAGAGCTTGACGACATAGTGCCCGTAGGTGAAGGGGTCGATGAGATGGGTCCGGGTCTCCGGCCAGATCCCTTCCTGGTAGATCTGGTCGATGGTCACGATCTCGTCCTTGGCGTCGCCGACTTGGTAGAGGTCGATCCGGAGGGCTTTGTCCAGGAAATAATCGTCGAAAACGACCTGGGTCTGGGCCTGCGCGGCGAGGGCCGCGGCGGCCAGGACGAAAACGGTTATCAGCAGGCGTTTGGCCATGGTCACCTCCGTCGTTCAGGCGGGATTATATAACAACTTATTTCGGTGACATACAACTAATTACCGAAATAGGCTACTCCCCCCGCAGCCTGATGTCACAAGATTTGCATCCCTGGATTCATTCGGTTAATTTCGGTAATTAGTTGTATGTCACCGTAATTGTAATTGCGGTGGTTCAGTCGCGGAGGGCGAGGTCGACGGCGGCCCGGGCGTGGAGATCCGTCGTATCGAATAGCGGCAGCCTGTTGTCCTTCTGCTTGACGAGAAGCGGGATCTCGGTGCAGCCGAGGACGATGCCCTGCGCGCCGCGGCCTTCCAGGCGGGCGATGATCTTCTTGAACGCCTCCCGCGAGGTGTCCTTCACCTGGCCCAGGCAGAGCTCGTTATAGACGATGGCATGGATGGCCTGTCGCTCCTCCTCGTCCGGGATGAGGACGTCGATGCCGTAATCCGAAGTGAGTTTTCCCTTATAGAAATCCTGCTCCATGGTGAACCGCGTCCCGAGCAGGCCGACCCGCCGCAGGCCACGGGCGGTGATGGCCCGCCCCGTGACATCGGCGATATGGATGAGCGGGATGTGAATGCCCTTTTGGATCTCGTCGAAGACCTTATGCATGGTGTTGGTGCAGAAGAGGCCGAAGTCCGCTCCGGCTGCTTCGACCCGGAGGGCCGCCTCCGTCAGCAGGACCGCCGCTTGATCCCATTCTCCCCGGTGCTGGAGCGTCTCGACCTCCGCGAAATCGACCGAATAGAGGACCATCTTGGCCGAATGGAAGCCGCCGAGCTTCTCTTTGACCGTCTCGTTGATGATCCGGTAATATTCCAGCGTCGATTCCCAGCTCATCCCGCCGACGAGTCCGATAGTTTTCATATTCACTTCAGCCAAATTATCTTCCGGCCGTCAGCGGTACTTGTCGACGACGGCCTGCATCTCGTCCATCCGGCGCTCCATCTCGGCGACCATCTTGAACTGGGTCCGGCAGCGGTCCAGGTTGTGGCCGTCGCGGTGGATCTTGAAATAGACGTCGCCGTTGAGGTGGTCGGTCAGGAAGCGGACGCCGCACTCGAGGGTCAGGAGCTTCGCGGAGAAGGCGAGGAGCCGGACCTCCTCGTCCGTCAGGAATTCGCGCGCCGCGTCCAGGTAGCCTTCGGCCAGCCGGTCGAAGAGCCCGAGGTCGAACCCGACCTGCGAAAGGTCGCGCTCGTCCTCGGCGGCCGTCGCGGCCCCGAGCCGGACCGAGTCGCCGAAGTCGTAGAGGACGGACCCGGGCATCACGGTGTCGAGGTCGATGACGCAGATCCCCTCGCCCGTCCGGTCGTCGATCATGACGTTATTGAGCTTGGTGTCGTTATGGGTGACGCGCTCGGGGATCCGGCCGGCGGCCAGCCCGTCCACGATGACGCCGGCGTCCTTCTCCCGCTCGAGAACGAAGGCGATCTCGGGCTTGACGTCGGCGGCCCGCCGGGCGGCGTCTTTCCCGACCGCCGCGAGGAACGCCTCGTAGCGCTTCCGGGTATGGTGGAAGTTGGGGATGGTCTCGTGGAGCCGCCCGCCCGGAAGCCGGCTCAGCATCTTCTGGAAGGCCCCGAAGGCGCGCGAGGCCGAATAGACGTGCCGGAGGTCCTCGACCTTGTCATAGGTCCGGGCGCCGTCGATATAGCGGAACATCCTCCAATAGGCGTCCTCCGGGGTCACGTGGAAGGACTTGCCGTCTCGGGCCGGGACGATGTTGAGGGTTTCCCTCAGCGGGTCCCCGTTCGCCGCGACGATCTGCTCGCGGGCGAACCGGGTCACCCGCTCGATGTTCTCCATGAGCTTCTCCGGCTCCCGGAAGACCAGATGGTTGATCCGCTGGTTGACGTACTTGATCAGCCGCCCGTCGGCCTCGAACTTGGAGCAGTAGGTGTCGTTGATATGCCCGGACGGGATGGGGCAGGACGAGACCCAGCGGCCCTCGACAGTGAAGGCTTCGCAAATAGCCTTGAGATCCGGCATCGGTTTCTTTTCCATGAGCAACCTCGGCGTTTCTCCCCGCTTTTCGCCGGGAGGGGGCCGTTCCTTAGGCGCCCATTCTAGACGAAGCGGCGATGGACTGTCAATTCTCCGACGCCCCCCCTCATCTAATTCGGTGACATCTAAATCATTGGGGGTCGGGCCTCAGTAACATACAGATAATAAAGATAATAGATCAATCCTAAGCCCATTTTTTAGCCTTAGGTCGCCGTTTTCAGGCCCGAAAAGACGGACTTAAGGCAGATTCCTCACCACTGACCAGCAGCCAAGAAGGCATTCCCTTAAGTCCCCGTTTTCGAGCGTGAAAAACGAGAGTTAAGGCCAAAAGAGGGGTATAAAAAAGGACTATATATAATATAATTAATTAGTTACTGTGGTCCGACCCCAATAAAGTTCGTGTAGCTGACGAAGGCGATCTTTTTTCCGTCGGGCGACCACGACGGCACGTTGATCGTTCCCTGCCCGCCGTAGACGTAGGCGAGCACCCGGACTTCGCCGCCCTCGACCGGCATCATCCGGATGTAGACCTGCTTGTAGAACGGGTGGTCCGAAGGGTCGACGTCCTTCTCGAACGACAGGAACACGACCCACCGCCCGTCGGGCGAGACGTGGGGGAACCAGTCCTGGAAGCTGTCGAACGTGACCCGTCGCTGCCCTTTTCCGTCCGCCCTCATCTGCCAGATCTGCATCCCGCCCGTCCGGTTGGAGTTGAAGAAGATGTACCGCCCGTTCGGCGTGAACTCCGGGCCGTCGTCGAGCGCCTTGGACTTGGTCAGCCGGGTCTCCTTGACGCCCCGCACGGGGATCTTATAGACGTCGAAATTACCGTTGCGCTCGCCGGTGTAAAGAAGGGTCCGGCCGTCCGGCGACCAGCCGTGGAGATAGGAGGGACCTCGCGGCGTCAGCCTCACCGGCTGCCCGCCTTCGGCCGGCAGCGTGTAGATGATGGATGTTTCCGCGGCGCCCGGGAGGTGGTTGCTGATGCCGAGCCTCTTTCCGTTGAACGACAGGACGTGGTCGTTGTTGATGGCCTTCGCGAACCCCGTGTCCAGCACGGCGGGCAGCTCCGTGTCCAGGTCGAACCGGTAGAGAAGGCCGTCGCAGTTATAGATGAGCGCCCGGCCGTCCTTGGTCCAGTTGGGGGCCTGGATCGCTTTGGGCGACTCGTAGACGACCGTCCGGTTCTTGGTCGCGACCTCCAGGATTTCCAGCCGGCTCCCGATGTAATCCCGATAAGGGACGAACCCGGCTTTCGCAGGGATGGTGATGCGGACGTTTGAGAAGCGCGCCTGCTCGATGACCTCCGCGCTGTGCGAGCAGATGAAGAGGCCACAGTAGACTTCGTCGCCCAGGGCGACACCTTCGACCGGCTCGCTGATTGTGGCTTCGCCGAAATGGGCCACGGACATGATGAAGGCGCTGCCCCGGCGCTCGAGCTGGATCTGGTTGGGACCCGTGACCCCGATCTGGTCTTCGGAGGTCTCGGTGCCGCGGGCCTTCCGGTACTGGATCGAGGTCAGGCCGTCGCCGTGGACGACCGCGCTCACGTGGGCCGAGTCGGCGTCGAGGGAGGAACGCGCCATCCAGCCGATCTTGCGGTGGGCGGCCGAGCCCTGGCCGAGGAACTCGACCCTCGCGCTGAGGATGAAATCGCCCTTCAGGCGCTTCCACAGGAAATGGCCCTCGTCGCTCGCGAACCACATGTTCAGCCCCGCGCCCGCGATGACGTACTCCTGCTTTTGCGGGTCGTAGGTCACGGAGCCGGGGCGTTCGACCGGCCCGATGTCGCCGTGGCCGTCGAAGACGCCGAGCGGTTTTTCGTGCCCGGCCTGGACGTGCTGAGACGGCAGGACAGGGGTGAAGAGAAGGAACAGGGCGATGGCGGCGGCGGTGATAACGAAACCGGAGGCGGTTTTATGCATCAGAGCTGACGACCCGGTTTTCATCTTGATATGTCCTTGCCTGGGGGATAGGGTTAGGTCGAATGATAGTCCAACACCGCCTTCGGGTCAAACCCGCGCTTCCCGGGCGTCCCCGCCGCACGGAATTTTGACTTCGGATTTCGGTCCGTGTTATAAATCAAGAAACTCCATGAACGGGTACATCGCCTGGGTCATCGCCCATCCGCTCTGGTCCGCCGCGGTGCAGTTCGGCCTCCTGGGCACCCTCGGCGAGGTCCTGTCGCTCGTCGTCCGCCGGAAGCCGCTCGCCGCGCTCGGTGGCTGGTGGCGGGGGCTCCTGAAGGTCGCGGCCTGGGGCGTGCTGGGGATCGTCATCAAGTACGGCTTCACCGGCATGAAAGGCTTCGTCGACGCGCTGATCTCCAAGAGCCTCCTCCCGCAGGTCGCCCACGGGTCCGTCCTCTGGGCCTTCATGGTTTCCGCCTTCACCAACCTTTTTTTCGGGCCGCAGATGATGTTCTTCCACCGGCTGGAGGACTGCCTGATCGCCGGGAAGTGGGACCTGACCGGTTTGAAGAAAGCCTGGCTGACGCTCCTCTGGTTCTGGATCCCGGCCCACACCGTCACCTTCTCGCTCCCGGCCGAATACCAGATCGGCCTGGCGGCGCTCTGGTCGGTCGCGCTCGGGCTCATCCTCGGGTTGACATCGGCCAAGGCCTGACGGAAATCGACGTTGTCGACTGGCTGGCCTGAAAGCTATTCCGCCGTCGCCCTGACGCGGTCCTCCTGCGACATGGCGGCCAGCCGCTTGACCTCCTCGACGCTCAGGCCGAGCCCCTTCGCGACGCGCTCGCCGTACTCCGGGTCGGCCTTGTAGAAAAGGGCGGTCTGGCGCAGCTGGATGCGCTTCTCCGTCCCTCCGAGGTGGCCGACGATGTTGCCGACGAGGTGCTCGCGGTCCATGTCCATCATGACCTTGCGATAAAGCGCTCCCGCTTGGACGAAGTCGACGTCGCCAAGAACGTACGCGTGCCGCGCCGCCTGTCCCGTCACGTCGACCGCCGGTAACGCAAAGCTTCCGTCCGGGTCCGGGCCGCCGAAGCTGTTCGGCCAGTAGTTCGGGCCGCCCCCGCCGTTATTGTCCAGGCGCATCAAGCCGTCCCGCTGATAGTTGTGCGCCGGAGCCGCCTTCGGGGCGTTGACCGGCAGCAGATTGTAGTTGGGGCCGAGCCGATGGACGTGCGTGTCGTGATAGCTGAACAGGCGCCCCTGGAGCATCTTGTCCGGCGACGGGCCGATGCCCGGGACGAAATTCCCGGGCGAGAAGGCCGCCTGCTCGACCTCGGCGAAATAGTTCTCAGGGTTGCGGTCGAGGACCATGCGGCCGATCTCGACCGGCGGGAAGTCCGCGTGCGGCCAGACTTTGGTGATGTCGAAGGGGTCGAACCGGTAGCTTTTCGCCTGCTCCGGCGTCATGATCTGCACTTCGACCCGCCAGGCCGGATATTCGCCGCGGGCGATCGCCGCATGAAGGTCCCGGGTGGCGACGTCGGGGTCGGCGCCGCGCATCCGCTCCGCTTCCTCGCGCGTGAAATTCTGGATCCCCTGTGCGGTTTTGAAATGATACTTGACCCAGCAGTATTCGCCCTTCGCGTTGTACCACATGTAGGTGTGGCTGCTGTAGCCGTTCATTTTACGGAAGCTCGCCGGCGTGCCGCGGTCCGAGAAGAGGATCGTGACCTGGTGGATGGATTCGGGGGTCAGGGAGAGGAAGTCCCAGAACATGTCCGGGTCCTTGAGGTTGGTGCCCGGGTTGCGCTTCTGGGTGTGGATGAAATCCGGGAACTTCAAGGGGTCGCGGATGAAGAAGACCGGGGTGTTGTTGCCCACCATGTCGTAGTTGCCTTCTTCGGTGTAGAACTTCACGGCGAACCCGCGCGGGTCGCGCTCGGAGTCCGCCGATCCCCTCTCGCCGCCGACGGTCGAGAACCGAACGAAGACCTCGGTCTTGTTTCCGACTTTGGAAAGGAACTTCGCGCGTGTGTGCTTGGAAACGTCGCGGGTCAACTCGAAATAGCCGTGCGCGCCGGCCCCTTTGGCGTGGACCACGCGCTCCGGGATCCGCTCACGGTCGAAGTGGGCGAGCTTGTCGAGGAGGTGCACGTCCTGGACGAGGACCGGCCCTTTCGTCCCGGCCGTCATCGAGTTGAGGTCATTATCGACCGGCATCCCGAAACCGGTGGTCAGAGTTTTTTTCTTGTCGGCCATGTCAATTTCTCCTTCTTTCATTGGCTTTGATGCGCTGGGATCGCGTCCCATTCGTGACTTTGTCGTTTTGGTGTTTCGAGCAGTCCGGGCAGACTCCGCGGAGCTCGACGTAGGCGGATTCGACCCTCCCCAGCCCCTGCGCGGACTCCGGGATTTTCACGGCGTCGAGGTCCCGGTCATAGAAATCGCGGATCAGGCCGCATTGGATGCAGATGAAGTGGTGGTGGGTCTCGGTGTTCGCGTCGAACCGGACCCGGTCGGGGAGGGGCCTCAGGGTCGAGACGAGCCCGAGGTCCCGGAAGAGATCGAGCGTCCGGTAGACGGTGTCCAGGGAAATGGTCGGCATCTTCCGGCGGACGTTCCGGTAGATCGTTTCGACCGTCGGGTGGTCCGCTGTCCGGGCCGCCTCGCCGTAGATCACGATGCGCTGGTGGGTCAGCTTCAGGTTGGCGCGCTTGATGACATCCCTGAAGCGGCTCATCAATGTCTTGAGCTCGGCGGGGACGCGTTCGATCTCGTTCTTTTTCATAATAATAATGATTACTAAATAATATTATACCTACAATTAGGCCGATGTCAAGACAGTTTCCCGCGAGCTTTTCGGCCATCGCGGCGATCTCGGAGTTGACTCGAACTAGGGATTCAGATTATCTTTAGGAAAAGAGGGAAGGGGAATAAGCTTTGGAATGCCCGAAGTGCCGCGCCGCAAACCCGGACACGTCCCGGTTCTGCAGCACCTGTGCGGCCCCGCTCCTGGCTGAACCGCCCGGGCCCCGCCCGTCTGCGCCCGGCGAGCCCCCGCCCCAGTCATCCGCCTCCGCATCACCTCCGCCGATACCATCCGCCCCCGACGCTCCCTCTCTCACCAGGACCATCGAACCTCACCTGCGCGGCCTCGCCCCCGGGACAGTGGTCGCCGGCAAGTACCGTATCGTCGGGGAGGTCGGCCGGGGCGGCATGGGCGTCGTCTACGAAGCGGACGATCTCAAGCTCGGGCGCCCCGTCGCCCTAAAGTTCCTTCCCGGCGAGCTGACCTACGACGCCGAGGCCCGGGAGAGGTTCGTCCACGAGGCCCACGCGGCTTCGGTCCTCGACAACCAGCACATCTGCACCATCTACGAGATCGCCGAGAGCGGCTCCGGGCAGATGTTCATCGCCATGGCCCTCTGCCACGGCGAAAGCCTGAGGGCCAAGGTCAAGCGCGGCCCGCTCCCGCCCGCCGAGGCCCTGTCCATCACCGCCCAGGTCGCCGACGGCCTGGCCGCCGCCCACGAGATAGGCATCGTCCACCGGGACATCAAACCCGGCAACATCCTCATCTCGAAAGATGGAACGGCCAGGATCGCCGATTTCGGCCTGGCCAAGATCGCCGGCGAGGCGCGCCTGACCCGGCCCGGAACCTCGATCGGGACCGTCGCCTACATGTCGCCCGAGCAGATCCGCGGCGAGGACGTCGACGCCCGGACCGACGTCTGGTCGCTGGGGGTCGTCCTCTACGAAATGCTCACCGGCAGCCTGCCCTTCCACGGCGAGAACGAGCACTCCTTCGCCTTCGCCATCGTCCACAGCGACCCGAAACCCCTCGGCAACCTTCCGCCCGGCACTCCGGCGGGCTGCGGGCCGATCATCTCCAAAGCCATGGCCAAAGACCCTTCCGACAGGTTTGCTTCGGCCAGGGAGATGGCCGAGGCGCTGGCCTCCGTGATGGCGGGCGCCGGGTTTCGCCCACAACCCCTTCCCCGCCCCGCCTTCCTGAGGATGGCCCTCCCGGTCGTCCTTTGCGCGGCGGCCGTCTATGCCATCCTCGCCCTCGGCGTCCCCGGGAAAATCGCCACGCTCCTCGGCCTTGGCGGGCGTCCTGCCGGGCGCCACATCACCATCTTTGCTCCGAACGTCCTCGGCGACAACGCGGCAGACAAGGCCTTCGCCGGCGGGCTTGCCGAGTACCTGCGCCGCAAGCTTGACGAGATCGCCCGCCGGTCACGCTCCTGGGTCACTCCGGTCGAGCATCTCGAGATGTATGAGGTCCGCGAAGCCGCGGACGCCCAGCGGATCCTCGGGTCCAACGTCGTCGTCTCCGGGACGCTCAAGTGCGCCGGCGATAACCTGACCTTGACCCTCGACGTCGTCGACCCGGCCCGCTACCGCCGGCTCGCGTCTCTGCCGAAGTCCGACAACATCGCCAACATCGCCACGTGGCAGGAAGACCTGGTCGTCGAAGCCGCCTCCGCCATCGGCCTGGCTCCCGCGCCGGGCGACAGGGCAGCCCTCGCCGCCGGCGGAACGACCGTGCCCGGAGCATTCGAATCCTATATCCGGGGCCTCGGGCTCATGACCGGTCCCGAGACGACCGAAAACGCTGATGCGGCGATAGCGGCTTTTGAGGAGGCCGCCCTGCGCGACCCCTCTTTCTCCGCCGCCGGGCTCGGCCTGGCCGAAGCCTATTGGAGGAAACATACGCTCGGCAAGGATCAAGAGCAGGTCCTCAAGGCCGAATACCAGGTCCGCGCCGTCCTCAAAGCGAACGACAAGCTGGCTTACGGCCATCTGGTCCTTGGCAATGTGCTGCGGGGTCTCGGCCGGATGGACGAGGCGGTCCACGAATTCGAGCGGGCGCTTGCCCTCGACCCGCTTTCCTACGACACCCAGATCAAGCTCGGCTTCATCTACGAAGACACGCAACAGCCGGCCAAGGCCGAGGCGGCCTACCGCGCCGCCCAGCGAATACGGCCGGGCTACTGGGCCGCGGCGGGCAATCTCGGCTACTTCTACTTTTTCCGGGGCGCCTTCGACAAGGCCCGGGACGAGTTCGAGACGGTCACCCGGATCTGCCCCGGCAACATCAACGGCCTGAACAACCTCGGCGCTGCCGATTTCAAGCTCGGCGACAACGCCAAGGCCGGGGCCGCGTTCGAGCGCTCGAACGCGATCAAGAGGAACCCCGACGCCTGCTCGAACCTGGCCCATCTCTACTTCTACAGGGGCCGGTACGCGGACGCCGTGACCATGAACGAGGCCGCGATCGGTTTCGGGCGGGGCGATTATCTGCTCTACGGCAACCTGGCCGACGCTTATCACTTCACTCCGGGGAATGAGGCCAAGGCGATCGAGGCCTATCGCAAGGCGATCGAGCTCGTCGAAAAAGAGCTCACCGCCAACCCGTCCGATTCCCACCTGCGATCGAGCCTGGCCGCATTCCTGGCTAAATTGGGCCAGGCCGAACGGGCCCGGACCGAGATCGCCGAGGCCCTCCGTGTTAAGCCCGGCGACACCTCAGTCGTCCTGAAGTCCGTCATGGTTTTCGAGCTCAGCGGCGCGCGCCCGCAGGCCCTCGAGGCCCTTCGCGAGTACACGCGGCTCAAGGGGCCGATGGACGAGATCGCCAAGGACCCGTTCCTGGCCGGGCTGAGGCAGGATCCGGGATACGCGGATGCCATCGAAGGCAAATCGGCCGGCGGAACCGGCACGAAGCCTGATAAAATCAAGAATTGAAGGAGGTCATCATGGTGGAACATGCGATCACGGAACACAAGGTCAACATCAGCATCAAGGAGAAAAAGTTCAAGTACAACAAGGAGTGCCTCTGCGTCGAGAGAGGGGACACGATCACGTGGAAGCTCAATCCCAAATTCCCCTACGGCATCGTCATCAAGGCGCTGGTCTCTCCGCTCGACTGGTCCTACAAAATGACGGGAAAGGGCGAGGTGATCACTGCCAAGGTGAGCAAGCACGCCGCTCCGGGACTCTATCCCTACGGCGTCGGTGCCTTCGACGGGGAGGAGCTGCTGTTCGACGACCCGGAGATCATCGTCCGCCGTCCCGGCTGATGAGGTCGAATCGGTTCCCGTTTCGCGCCGCTGACCGGAAGTTTGTGGATTATCCTAGTAGGCGGAGCACAGGTGATTTGTGCTAATAATATACATCTTCCGCTTCTTCCAATGCGGAAAAACACGAGGAGGCCAAGATGAAGAAACGACGCGCCCGCGGCCATCTCATGGTATTGATCGCTCTTGCGGCCATGACAAGCCTAGCCGTCTCCCAGGCGGCCTCCCCAGGTCCGCGCCCCCTCCAGATAGCCGCCTCGGGCTCGGCCTCGGCCTCAGATTCAGATAAAGCCGCCATCGCCGACACCCGGACCTACCTCCAACGCCTGGAAAAGCTCGGCTTCGCCGGAGTCGTCCTCGTTGCCAAGGCAGGCGCACCCCTTTTCGCCGAGGGCTACGGACTAGCCGACCGCGAGCTCGGCCTGCGCTGGACGCCGGCCACGGTCTCCTGCACCGGCTCGATCACGAAGCAGTTCACGGGCGCGGCCATCCTCAAGCTCGAAGAGGAAAAAAAGCTGAGCGTCACCGACCCGATCACCCTTTACTTCAAAGACGTCCCGGCCGACAAGGCGCAAATCACCCTCCACCACCTGCTGACCCATTCCTCTGGTCTGTCCGACCCGGAGGACATCGGCGACTATGACCCGGTCCCGCTCGCCGATTACGTGCGCAAGGTCCTCGCCCAGCGCCTCCTCTTCGCTCCCGGGGCGGGATACACCTACGCCAACGCGAACTTCAGCCTCCTCGGGGCGATTATCGAGAAGCTCTCGGGCATGAGCTACGAGGCCTTCCTGCGGGAGCGGCTGTTTCTGCCGAGCGGAATGTACGAGACGGGCTATCTCCTGCCGCAATGGGGCGACGGCCGCATGGCCCAGGGCTACCGCGCCGGGGAGCGCTGGGGCACGGTCCTGGGGCACCCCATGGCCGCTGACGGCCCGCACTGGGCGCTTCGGGCCAACGGCGGCATCCATTCGACCGTATACGACATGCTCCGCTGGGCCCAAGCCCTGCTCGAGGGGCGGGTCCTCTCGCCCGAGTCCATGAAGAAATACTGGGCGCCCCACGTCAGCGAGGGCGGCGATACCTTCTACGGCTACGGCTGGTCCATCGCCAAGGCCCCGGACGGGACGAAGATCGTCACCCACAACGGCGGCAACGGCATCTTCTTCGCCGACCTGGCCATCGTCCCGGACACGGGGCTCGTCGTCTTTCTCATGACCAACGTCATTGCCGAGAGCCGCGTCGCGAATTCCCTGCTCGGACAGCTCGGCATGCGCTTCTTCGCCGGCCAGCCGTATCCCCCGATCCCGGAGATCGTGGACTTGGACGAGGCGGCTCTGAAAGCGCTTGCGGGAACTTACCGCCTGACCGGCGACGGGGGAGGGTACCGCCTGACTATGGACGGCAAAGCCCTCTTCATCGAGGCGGAAGGCCAGAACGCGTTCGCCCTTCTCAACTCCGTCCGGGAGGCCGAGCCGGGTCGCCTCGAAAAGCTCGATCGTCTCACGGATCAGATCATCACCGGCAACAGGGCCGGCGATTTCGCCCCGCTCTTCAAGGCCTATGGCGGTCAAATACCCATCGAACGCCTGAAGGCCCGCTGGGCTGAGGTGGCCCAGGCGGTCGAGGAGGGACGCGGCCGCATCCTGCGCTTCGAAGTCCTCGGCACGGCCAGGACCCAGGACAGGGACGAGACTGTGGTCCGTTTCCACGGCGAGAAGGGATACGTCGATATGACCTATGTTTGGGACCTCAAGGAAGAAGGCCGGCTCCTGGGCAGGTCCGATCGCGGGCTGACTGTGCGCCTTCGCCTCTTTCCTTCGGGCGAGCGGGATTTCTTCACGTGGGACGGCGGGATCAGGCCTCCCAAAGTTGTGCATTTCGAGGCCGGCGCTGACGGCAAGATGGGTCTCAGGCTAGAGAGCGCAAAAGATGTGGCCGTGAGGTGATCTCGTCCTGAATATTAAGGATGAGATGAGAAAACGCGGGTCCTGCGGCATTCGCGTTGGGACGATCTTTCTTGCAACCCTGACCTTGGCTTTCGCCGTGTGCTCATCGCGCTCATCCCAGGAAACGGACCTTAACGCAGGCAAGAACTCGCTTCAGCCGGCCCAATCAGAACCAATCATCAAGGTCGTCACGGACGAGGCCGTAGCCGGGCTCTCCTTTCTGAGTTGGGATACCGAGGGAGGGGAGAAGGCCGCGACGAACCTGCTGCGGGCGGAAAATTCGGTCCGCGTCCAGTTTCTGACCGATGGCTTGTGGAACGATGCCAAGATGGTCGACCGCCGGGTCGTGAACGGGGGAGAAACGGTCGTGTACGGGCTCGAGGCGGGAACAGTGCGGCTCGAGTGGAAAATCGAGACTGGAGCGGTGGCGGGCGTGGGGTCCGGCTCGCTCAAGCTCATCCTCTTAGCCCACTCATCAGTCGTCGACAATCCCAAGCGTTCATCTGCTGACGCCACCACGCTGTCCAGCGCCCCTTCCGTCGCCACACCCCTCCGCCTCATCCTTCCCTTCGACCCCAAAATCACTTCGACGACCGTGCTCCCGGGCGACTGGCTCGATAACGGGACATTCCGCCTCCCCGCGGTCGTCAACGCGCCCGACTTCGGCCCGATGCTGGTCGCGGAGTCATCAGGCCGCTCCCTTATCGGCCGCCTTACGGGCAGCCGCGCCGCCAAGATCGTCGACCTCGCCCTCGATCTCCCGGAAATCGCCCCCGGCAAGCCGGTCGCACTCACCCTCTCGCCGCTCCTCCTCCCTCCGCCCCCGGGGCTCCGCGCGACCGACCTCTGGCTTGCCGCCCGCCGCGGCTGGCTCAACGCCCTTCAGCCGTGCTCCCGCTGGGGCGAGCAAACTAAACCCTTCAGCTCGCCGCCCGGGATCCTCGGCAACAACGTCATCAGCGACCCTGCCAGCATCTCGGTCTGGTTCTACGCCGACCAGGCCTTCTTCACGCCCGAGATCGCCCCGGGCATCTCGCTCATGCCCCTCGTCCGCCGGACGATCGACTACTGGCTCGACCAGCGCATGCGCCGCGACTCCGCCGGCCGCCTGACGGGCGAGATCACGGGCTACTGGGACTACGGGAATTTCCTCGATGCCGAAGCCTCGCCGCTCATCGCCGCCTGGGATTACGTCGAATCGACGGGCGACCTCGCCTGGCTCGGGCGCCGAATCGAGCGCCTCGAGCTCGTAGCCGGTTTCCTGGCCCGACGCGACGTCGACGGGGACGGCTTCGTCGAGGCCACCCAGAGTGGTGACCGCGGGACGCTCGTCCAGCCCAACCGGTCCTGCGCCTGGTGGGACGCGCTCAACTGCGGCCACAAGGACGGCTACACCAACGCCCTGATCTACCGCGCTTGGCGCTCGTTCGCGGACCTCGAGCAGAAGCTCGGCCGAGCGGAGAAGGCCGCCGGGTACACGCGGCTCGCGGACCGGCTCAAGGCCGTCTATGCCAAGACTCTTTACAATCCGCAAACCGGGTGGCTCGCCTGGTGGAAGAGCCGGGACGGGGAGTTTCACGACTACGCTTCGCCGACCCTCAACGGCCTCGCCATCGAATACGGCCTGGTCGAGCCGGCGTTGGGGCGCCAGATCCTCAACCGGCTTTGGAAAAAGATGGCCGAGGCCGGGTTCACGCGCTTCGACCTCGGCGTGCCGCCCATGCTCGTCCCGGTCCGGCGGAGCGATTATCTCCAGCCCGACGCGATCGGCATCCCCAAGCGCGAGGACGGTACGGACACCTTCGGCTGGTACATGAACGGCGGGATCACGGCCGGCCAGGTCCTTCATTTCCTGGCCGCGCACTACGTCCTCGGCGAGAACGAGCGGGCCGATAAGGTGTTGCGGACCATGCTCGAGCGACAGCAACGCGGCGAATTCCAGAACGGCGTTCGCGACGCCGGCGGCCAGGGCATCGATTGGACGAGCTGGGACGGGAAGCCGACCGGCTACGAGGGCTACCTCGCCGACAGCTTCCGCTTCCTGCAGGCGGTGCTGCTGCGGGAGGAATCGTTTAGGGCGAAGCTCTACCGCCCGCTGCGCGGCGATGGGCCGCCTCAGACAAAAAATAGTCCGGGCCTTATCCCTGGTCGTGATAATAGGTCTCCGCAAGCCGCTGTCTTAGATCGCGCACCCGGCGCCCGGCTGCGAGCGGACATCGCTTTCCTCGAGGACGCCACGAAAAAGATGCTCGAAGGCTGCGTCATGAAGGCCTCCGACGCGACGCTTCTTTATACGCCCGACGGCAAAGCTAATTACGCGGCTCTCTGGACGCGAGATTTTGCGTACATGGTGGAGAACGCCGGCGACCTCATGCCGCCGGAAAACATCGAAAAGTGCATCGAGTACCTGATCAGAGGCATCAGGGCGGACGGAGCGGTTCCCGATCACGTCCAGGTCGACGGCCGGCCGGTCTATGCGGCCGGGGCTCCGGAAAATCCCTTGGGAGAGACGGGCATCGACAATGCCCAATTCCTCGTTTTCGCGGTGACGAGCTATCTCGAGATGATTCCCCCGGAACGGCGGGCGGCCCTCTACGCGAAATGGTCTGCTCATCTCGTAAAAGGCATGAATTATATCCCTCTCGCCGCGAACGGACTCGTCTGGAATGACCCCGTCAAGCCCCATTCGCCCTACGGCTTTACCGACACGGTCGGCAAGACCGGGGAGCTTTTCATGGAATCGCTCCTCTATTGGCGGGCGTGCAAAATGCTGGCTCGGTGGGAGGGCCTGTATGGAAGCGGGAAGACCCGGGGCAGGTTGATGGCGCGCGCCCGGGCCATAGAAAAGAACATCGGCTTGCTTTGGGACAAAAAAACGGGGATGTTCTTCGCCGCCTCTAAGGACTGCCGGCAGACCGACATCTGGGGCAACGCCTTCGCCGTGTCCATCGATTTCCCGCTGGCGGGGAAAAGGGACCGCGTCGTCGATTGGCTGGTCTCCAACTATGACCGCTATGTCTGGAATGGACAGGTCCGGCATCTCCCGAAGGGCGAATACTGGGAACGCCAGCTCATGTCTGTCGAGAAAGAAAGTTATCAGAACGGGGCGTTCTGGGCGACGCCCGCGGGCTGGGTCATGTCGGTTTTGAACGGACGGGATCCGGCGCTGGCGAGGCGGATGTTCCGCGACCTGATCGAAGATTTTAGAACAGGCGGCATTTGCGAATGCGTCAATGCCGGCTACCGGAAACTCGAGAGCTACGTCGACAGCGCCACGAACCCCCTGGGCGCGGCGCGGAAGATATTCTGAACTATTGCCCTGCCGCAGGCCTTAGATTAACGAGGAGTCCTAAGGGAGTCCCCAACTTCCTTTTCGAGCGCCCTGCGGACGAGTCGGTTCAGCGAAATTCCCTCGCTGATCGACTTGCGGACCGCCCGCTTATGAAGGTCAGAAGAGATCCGGATGTTGAAGCTGCCCCCATAGGATTTTTGAGCGCTTTTTCCGGCCTTCCGGCAAAGCTCGATATAGTCCTCGACCGCGTCCCTAAAGCAACCCTTAAGTTCATCAACGGAGCGACCCTCAAAGGTCACGAGATCGTCGATGCCCTCGATCCTGCCGTGAAAGCACTCGTCTTCAGGGCTATAATAAACGGAGCCTAAGAATCCCTTGTAGCGAAGGGCGTTTTTCATGGCAGGAAGCCCTTCCTCTTGAGTTCACGTTCGATATCATCTATTTGATATCGTTTTAGGACCGTGCTTGGATGGGGTTTGTGAAGACGGATGATATGTTTGCTGTTTTCATCGATAAAAGCGGCTTGAGACCCTGATGTCTTTCCAGCTTTCATTTTGAGATATCCGTAGCGTTTCAAAAGCGTTGCGAGCTCGTCATATGTGAAATCCTTGGGCTTTGCCAAGAATCTTGTCAGAAGCTTTTGACGACGGCTCATGAATACGATATCAAAATAAATTTGATAATGCAACTATAATTTAGTCGCATACGGCAACTCTCATGATTGTGCATTATAAAGGGACGAACGGTGGGAGGCCTTTTTCGCACAGACAGAATCTGTAATTACCGTTCAGATGAGTTGGCCAGATCCCAATTCAATAAAACGCGATATCTCAGGCTGTCGGATCGACCGGCTCGAGGAAAGGAAACCGGTGGAAATCGGTGTCGCGCGTATAGATCTTCGCTATCCCGTGCTCCCGCATCAGGATCGCCGTAAATCTTCGATTTTGGCCCCGAAAACGCGGACTTAAGGCCGAAAAAGTGGCTGGAAAACTAATTAATTATATTGATATCAGCGAGTTACTATGGTCCGACCCCCTTTTTAGACGCTATCACCCGTGTATTTTGTCAGGAGCTTTTTGCGCAGGTCCCTGAAGAGCTTGACGACCGTCTCCATCCGCGAGACCGTCAGGTCGGTCAGGTATTTCGCCCCGGCGGCCGCGTCCTTCTTCAACATCTCCTGCGCCTTGGCGTCGACCGCCGCCTGGTCGGCGAAAAACCCGTTCTCGACCGGGTCCCGTGCCTCCCTCAAGTCCTTGATCGCCGCCTGCCACCTGAGGAGCATGAGTTTCTCGACGAAGTCCACCGCCCACCGGGCCGAGTCCTCGCTGAACTGGGCGTAATCATACGTCTTGTAGAGCGGCGAAACGTCCTTGACTCCCGCGTAAACCGGGACGTAGGCGCTGACGAACGGATTGTCCACGTAAAACCAGTAGATCCCGCCCACGCCATCCGGCAGCCACGACCTGAGCTGGGCCACCATCCCGTAGCCCTGCCCCGCGATCGTCCGGTGATGCCGGATGCGCAGTACGCGTTCCATCTCCGGCGAAATGAAAGCCGAGGCCATCGAGCTTTTCTCGAGCTTGCCGCCTCCTCCCGGGACCATCCAGGCCGGGTCCCAGGTCATGTCGTAGATCGTGTTTTCGAACGTGGACCTCTGGAAGGCGATGATGTCCCGCACCGAGAGCTTCTTTTCCGGCTTGACCGAGTAAGGATAGAACGCCGCGCCCTCGATGGGTTGGGCGTAGAGCGTCCGCGGACCGGCCGCGTTGCTCAGCTCTCGCTTCGGCCAAGCCTTGAACGACGGCGCGATCGTGCTGTAGATGAACCACATCCGGCTGAGGTTGCCCTCCTGGATCGGCGGCGCGTAGGCCTCCTGCCAGATGAACGGCTGGCCGCTCTTCGGGTCATACCAGCCCCGGTCCACCGCTTCCGTCATGTAGTTCGGGGACGCCATCATGTCCGGGTCCTTGAGGTCGATCTCGCGCATCCGGAAATAGTTGGCGATGACGACCACCTGGTCGTCGGGCACGCGCCGCGCCACCCAGATCGCGCCAGGCTTGCCGCTCTCCGGGGTCCATTCCGTGCCGACGCTGCAGATCTCCATAGTCCAAAGCTCGCGCGGGTCGGCGATGCACAGCGCCTCGGACCCCCCGCATGACGGCAGGAAGCCGTACTTCTCGACGAGTCCCGCGATGAGCCGCACGGCCTCCCGCGCCGTCGAGCATCTCTCGAGAGCGAACACCTCGGCCTGCTCGATGGTCATGATCTGCCGGGTGATACCCTCAACGTAGGGGACGTCGAGCTCGGCCCGCTCCGAGCACGTGCTCTCGGCGATCGCGAGCTGCCGCTCGTTCATCTGGCTGTAGCCCGTGTGGAAATAGGTGAAGGTCTTCTCCGCCTGCGGGATCTGGCCGATCACCTTGCCGAAGTCGCCGAGCGGCAGGGCCTTCCGGTCGTCGTCGCGGCCGAAATAGACCATGCCCCAATGCACCGGCGCCATGGACCCCTTTGGAAACGTCCGCCCCGGGATGACCTGGATCCGGCACTCGCTGCAGCAGTCGGTATGCGAGGTCATGACCGAGCCGTCGGCCGAGGCCAGCCGCCCGACGCCGATGACCGTGCAGCCTTCCGGGCGGTTCTCGGAGGCCGTGAGGGGAGAGGCCGCGAAAATCCCGATAAAAAATAAGGCCAGGGCCAGACTGTAATAACGCCTCATGTTTTCTCTCCTATAAGTAGCCAGTCCTCGACCTTGAGGCCGGGGATACCGGCGAAATGACGGACGTTACCGGTCACGATTGTCAGACGATGCCGGAGGGCGATAGCGGCGATCTGGAGATCGGGTTCGAATCGAGGCCGGCCCGATCGCTCGACCGCCGCCTTCAGACGCCCGTAGATCAGGGCACTTTCTCCGTCAAAGGGAAGGATCGTCAATCGCGGGAAAACCTGCTCCTCGAAAAACCGGGGGAGGCTTTCCCGGCCCTTCGTCCTGAAGATCCCATAATAGAGCTCGGCAGCGTTCACGGCGCTCGTGAACTGGGAGGCGAGCGGCGTGTTGGCGAGCCTCGACATCAGGGCTTCCGGCCGCCGTTTTTTCGCGATCTGGCTGAGAATATCCGTATCGAAAAGGTACATCAGAGCGCCGGTTTTCGGGGTTTGGATTTCTGCCGGGCCTCGTAGATCTCTTCGACCATGGCGTCGATTTCCAAATCGAGATCTTCCGGGGAGGGTGCGACAGACGCCAGCCCGCCGGCGGCATCAGACGCGCGCCTTTCCCAATCCTCATAGGGGACCAGGGCTGCCACGGGCTTTCCATGCTTGGTGATCACGACATGTTCCTTCCGATCGATAAGACGATTCACGAGCCCAGAGAATCTTGCTTTGGCCTTGGTCAAAGGGATCGATTCCATGAATTCGCCATCCAGCAACAATATGGTCAAATTGACCATATTTGTCAAGAGCCGCACGCCGGCATCTGGCGGCCGTCAGGCCGCGACCTGGGTTAGACCCTTCTTTCCGGCGCTTGACATCCGCGCCTCATTCATTCATACTGTGGTATGACTAATTCATACTAGGGGTATCAGATGAGCAAAGCGGCCAAGTTCGCGGTCAGTATGCCCGAGGCGGAGTTCAAGATCATCGAGGCAGAACGGCGCCGGGCAAAGAAGACGAGGAGCGAGTTTATCCGCGAGGCCGTCCGGGCCTGGCGGAGGCGCGAAAGCGGGCAGGGAGTCACAGGCGCCTACGCCCTATGGTCTTCCGTCAAAGAGGAGCCCGGCCGATACGGGCCGGGGACGCCTGCCCGGGAGACGCCTGAGCCGGAATATCCGAAGGACGTCGCCGAGCTTCGGCGGCGGGCGATCGCCGCGGCCGGGAGCTTCCGGTCCGAGGCGTCAGATCTCTCGGCGAACCACGATAAGTATCTCGAGCAGGATTACGTGGTTACTGGACAGGCGGCCGCCGTCGACGACGAGAAAAAATCCGGGGCGAAGCCTTGAGCATCCTGGTCGATACGAGCGCTTTCCTGGCCGTCCTCGATCAAGGCGACCATAACCACCCGGCCGCCAAAGCCCAATGGATCGAGATGCTCGATCGCGGGGACGAACTCGTCAGCCATAATTATGTTCTGGTCGAGACATCGGCCGTCATCCTCCGGAGGCTGGGTTTTGAAGCCGTCCGGGTTTTCGAACGCGATGTCGTGCCGGTCCTGCGCCTGATCTGGGTGACGCGCGAGATCCACGAAGCCGCCGCCGGCGCCCACCTGGTCGCCGGGCGCCGCACCCTGAGCCTCGTGGATTGCGTGAGCTTTGAAGTGATGCGCCGGACGGGCGTCCTGACCGCCTTCGCCTTCGACCGCCATTTTCGAGAGTACGGATACCAGACTATCCCGTCTGAGCCTTAGATCCAGTGGTCCGACCCCGTTATCTTATCGCCATTATCTTATCGGCAGTCGGGGAGGGGCGTAGAACGAATCCGGGTTCGACGTGTAGATCGCGCCGGCGAAAACCTCCTCGTTTCCCCCGGCGAATTTCTTTGGATTCGGCGCTCCCTTGGGAACGAGGACGAGTTGGGCAGTCCTCCGCCACTCGAACGCCCGCTGGTCGTTGCCGAACTTGAAATAGAAGGCGTTCCTCAGGATGAACGGCTTCCACTCAGCCAAGACCCCCTCTCCCGCGCTACAGACGACATTCCGGTCGGCCGCGAGCGCAGCCTGGAGCTCGATCGCGCTCAAGGGAACGCCGTCGAGCTCGGCGACGGCCCCGTACTGGCCGTCGGCCAGGACCCACTTGCCGAGCGCGGCGAGCCAGACCTCGGCGACGGAATGGGCTTCGCTCCGCGTCTCGACATCACGGGGCAGCAGGTTGACGACGCGCGCCGGCATGCCGTAAGCCGTGGCGACTCCGGCCATGACGACGGCGTATTCGCGGCAGATGAAACGGCCGCCCTTCTGCGCCTCGCGGAGGATCGTGAGCGGATCGGACTTCGAGGCCATCTGGTCCGGGCTGTGTTCCCAGCGTGTGCTCACCCAGTGGGCCAGCCGACGCAGCCGCTCGGGATCGTCCTTGGCGCCGGCGACGACGGCGTCGATCGCGAATTCGCGCCGCATCTCGAGAAACTGCGGGATCTTGGGATCGTCATACTGTACGGGAAACGGGGGCGCCGGCTGGCTGCGGTCCCAGACGAGTGGCGCCGGGCCGTACTCGGCCTCGATCTCCGCAAGCAGGGGGGCGCAGATGAATAAAGGAACCAAAATGGTGAGCATTATGGAATTCGTGCGGCTCATGTTCTCCCTCTCTAATCCTGCTTGATCATATGATTATTTCATCGGCGTCAGGATAACCGCGGCGCCGCCGCCCGGGGCGAGATGGAGGGCGAGCTTGTCTCCAGCTCCCACCCGCTTCGCGCTTACCGTCAGGCTCGTCCCGTCCGTTTCCGCGATCGGGCCGTCGGCGAAGACCTTCGCCTCGTAGTCTCCCGCGCCCAGGAAGCTCAGCGGGACCTCGAAGTCACGCGCGTCCCAATTGGTCATGGCCCCGACGTACCAGCTGTCGCCGCTCCTCCGCGCCACGGCCACGAACGTCGCGGGCTCGCCCCCTATCACCTTCGTCTCGTCCCAGACGACCGGCACCTTCTCGATGAACTCGAGCCCCGGCTGGCCCGCGTACGCCTCCGGATAATCGGAGACCATGACGAGCGGGCTCTCGTAGACGACGTACATGGCGAGCTGGTGGGCCCGCGTCCCCTGCGACATGGGCGCGATGTCCAGCGCCTTGAACTTGCCGCGGGCCGCGTTGCGCATGGCCCCGGGCGTGAAGTCCATCGGCCCGGCCAGCATCCGCGTGAACGGGATGGTCACGTCGTGCTCGGGCGTCACGCGCTCGCTCCACTTGTTGTACTCCATACCCATGACGCCCTCGCGCGTGAGCAGGTTCGGGTAGGTCCGGCGGAGCCCCGTGCCCTTGTACGCGCCATGGAAATCCACGGTCAGGTGATGCTCCGCAGCCTTGCGCACGACCTTCTCGTAGTAGTTCACCATCTCCTGGTCGTCGCGGTTCATGTAGTCGACCTTGATCCCGGCCGCGCCCCATTTCTCGTAGAGGGCCATGGCCTCGTCCATGTGGGCGTCAAGCGCGCGCCATTCGACCCAGAGCAGGACCTTGACGCCCTTGGCCTTCCCGTAGGCGATGATGTCCAGGACGTTCGCCTCGGGGATGAAGTGCAGGATGTCCTCGAGCCGCTCGCCGGGCGGCGCGGGGGCCCAGCCCGCGTCGACCAGCATGTATTCCAGCCGGTGCGCCGCGGCGAAATCGATGTAGTGCTTCATCGTGGCCGTGTTCATGCCCGGCTTGAACTTGACGCCGGTCGCGTAGCTCCCGGACCACCAGTCCCAGGCGGCCTTGCCCGGCTTGATCCAGGACGTGTCCGCGATCGCGCACGGCGCGCTCAGGTCGAGGACGAGGTAGTTCGTCTCGATGAGCCGGCCGGGCGTCGGCGCGACCATCACGATGCGCCAGGGGGTCGCCTTCGGTGTCGTCCCGACGACCGCCTGCTCGGCCTTGCGATCCGGCGGCATCGAGAGCTTGGCGGCCAGGGCGTTCGGGACCCCGGGAACGCCGCCCACATACATCCCCGCGTAATCGGTCAGGTCCGCCTCGAGCAGGGCCACCCACGGGCCGCCGCCCGGCATCTCGACGAGGAGCGGCAGGTTGATGATCGAGGTGGGCTTAATGTCGCGGAGCGACGTCGGTAGGTATTCGCCCTCGTTCTGCGTGTTGAACCGGCCCATGTTCAGGCCGAAGGCATAGGAGCCGGCGGAGGGGGAAACCACCCCGGAGCCAGCACCGCACTCGGTTGCGGGCGCGGTGGCACCGGCAGGAAAATAGAAGCCCGTGTTCTCCGCCGCCAGCGTGAATTCGCCGAGCGCTTCCTGCTTCGGCAGGACGTAGCGGAAGGCCACGCCTTCGTCGTAGGCGCGGAAGACGAGATCCACTCTGCGCCCGGGCGCCTTCTTCTCCCGGAGCGATACGGTCATCTCGTTGTAGTGGTCGGGGACCGTTCGCCTGGATCCGAACGGATTCTCCCAGGTCGAATTGTTCGATTTCCGGTCCGTCGCCATCACCTCGAAGTCCTGGTCGAGGGGAGAGGCCCCGAGAAAGTCGAGCCCCAGCGGAGAGTCGTTTAAAACCGCGGTGCCCTTATATGTCACGCGATAGAATGCCCGTTCTCCGGGCAGATAGGGTTGCGGCTTGGCTTCGAGCTCCAGCGTGATCGTCAGATTGCCGCCGGGCGAAGAGACCTCGAACGACCCGCCCACAACACCCTTCACCGTCCCGCACGAGACGCCGAGAGAAGCGGCTACGATGACAACTCCGAGCCAGATCAGTCTCCGGCCCATTACTCGGTTCAGCATTATTTTTTCCTCCGTTTGTGCGGATATTACTTCACTTCTGCTTTTCTACACAAGCTTCCGGCACTTATTGGCCGTTCGGCTAAATGATGGCCGGGATCACGGAAACATTCTGCGGCAAGTATGAACCAAAGCCGGCTCTATTCTTGATTTCTCCTGGGCTCCAGGCTATATTCACCTTTCAGAGCTTCCCGGGGGGCTTTGAAGTATGGCGCTAGCTGAAGCGATCCGTAACCAGATATCCGAGATCCTCTCCGCCTACTGCGCCCTGAGATGCCCGGCCAAGTTCAAAGACAAGGTCAGGCTGGGCTTCAAATTCCGAGGAAACTCGGTGACGCTTTTTGAAGAGAGGCCGACATTCCCGCGGCCGGACATTTGGGTCGACATCGTCGTCGCCCAGTTCCGGTTCGATCCGAAATCCCGGCTCTGGACGCTCTATTGGGCTGACCGCAACTCCCGCTGGCTCCGGTACTGGGACCTCGATCCCAGCAAGGATTTCCATGACCTCTTGTCCGAGGTCGAAGCCGATCCTTCAGGAGCGTTTTGGGGCTGAAAACGAAAAACTGTTTATTTTCTGTTGACTTGGTAAACAATTTCGATATAAATTGTTTATCAAGGTAAACATCTATGGAACTCAGCGCCCTGCAGAGAATCGTCTCCGAGTGGGTCCGGGGAGCGGACCTCCCGGCCATGACGCGCCGCGACACGCCTCTCCCGGACCTCACGCCGCCGCGCCCGATCCTCTCCGTGGTGGGCCCGCGCCGCGCCGGGAAAACCTATTTCGTCTACCAGTTGATCGGCAGCCTTCTCGGCTCCGGAAAGGCCGCCAGGGAAGACATTCTTTTCGTCGATTTCGAAGACTATCGCCTCCGTGATTTCCGTCCGGAGGACATGGATAACCTTCTGGCCGCTTTTTATCAGTTGACGGGCCGCCCCCCGCGCTATCTCTTTTTCGACGAGGTCCACCGGCTTCCCTCCTGGAGCCGGGTCGTGCGCACCCTTCACAACACCAGGAAATATACGATCGTCGTGACCGGCAGCAACGCCTCTCTCCTCGGTTCCGAGATCGCCACGGAGCTCCGGGGACGATACGAGGACGTCCTGATCCTGCCGTTTTCGTTCCGGGAATTCCTGGATCACCGCGGGATCTCCTGGACGCCGGCCTCCTTGGCCTCGCCCGAAAGCGGCCTGGTTCTGAGAGCCTTCGACGATTATCTCCGTTTCGGCGGTTTTCCGGAAGTCGCGAACGCAGCCGACGAGCGGGCCAAAAGGAAGATCCTGCAAACCTATTTCGACACGACCTTTTATCGCGACGTCCTGGACCGGCACGGCATCCGGGCCCGCGACCTCCTCGAGCTTCTGATGAGGAACATGCTCGAGGGCTATGCTTCCGCCTTCTCCATTTCCGCCTTCGAGAAACAGCTCAAGTCGCACGGCCTCGCCGGAAGCAAGCGGAGCATCGCGCTCTACTTGCGTTACCTCGAAGAGGCCTTTTTCGTGACCACCTTCGAGAAATTCGACTATTCGCCCCGCAAGCGGACCATGAATCCCAAGAAAGCGTACTTGATGGACACCGGCTTCTCTCTCCTCGGAGCCGCATTCACCGAAAACAAGGGCCGCTTGCTGGAAAACGCGGTGGCCGTGGAACTTTTCCGCCGCCGGGCGAAAACGATGTACTACAAAGGGAAGGGCGAGTGCGACTTCGTGGTCCGGCTGAGGCCGCGGCCGGAAGAGGCCTGGCAGGTCTGTTGGGAGCTCAACCGCGACAACGAGAAGCGCGAATTGCAGGGTATCGACGAAGCGCGTCGCGGGCTCGGCATCGAAAAGGGAGGCATTTTAACCTACAGCCAAGAGGGAACGCGAACGATCGACGGCGCCATCATCCCCATTCAGCCGGTTTGGAAATGGCTCTTGGCTCTGCCGCCCTCCGTGCGTGCTAGCCGCGGGAAAAGAGGTCATACTCTCGGATGAAGCTCTACGCCGGCGTCACGGATCACGATTGGTTCGATTACCTCCGCGGCCTTCCGTCCGTGGACGAGGTCAACTTCTGGCAGCCATCGCCCAACGCCGAATTCCGGGCGCTTAACAAGGGCGATGTTTTCCTCTTCGAGCTTCACAAAACCCAGAAAACCCGCGACCAGGACTCGATCGCGGAGGGTACGATCAAAGGACGTAAAAAAGAAGATTGTTTCTTTGCGGTCTGAGGCAGGAAATGGAGAAACCCCCAGAATGCAGGAATAGAGGTTGTTCAAACCGGCTAATTGCGGCAAATTCCGCGCGAAGTTTTTTGAATCCTTCTTTAGCGGTAAAAATAGCGGTTGAGAATGGTATCATTAGCCCGGGCCAAAGTGTTCTGGAGATTGGATCCGGCAATATGCGCAATTCGGCCTTCATCTTACGTAACGTAAAGCGAGTTGATTTAAGTGCGTATGAGATTGAAAGCACCATTCAAAAATATCCAGATGCCTATAGAGCCTTTAAGAAAGCAGGGGGCGCACTTACTCGCGTCTTTCCGAGCACGAATAATTACGACGCTATTATATGCACCTTTGTGCTGGAAACGATCTGCCCAGGACGAAGACGCACGTTTCTGCTTAAGAACATGCGGCAGAGCTTGAAATCCTCAGGGATATTAATAGCTTCTTTTCGCGGGTATAGTGGTGTTTATGACCTGCCCCCCTCAAAGGGATCCAGCCCGTGTGCTAAGATTCTGCTGGATCGAGGGAGGTGGACATGGCCAGGAAACGGTTTAATCCGGAGCAGATCATCACCCTGCTCCGGGAGGCGGAG
>Ga0187886_1000727_pt1 | contig 36107 bp, 38 predicted proteins | sample June2016WEW_20_1_FD_133001 | JGI IMG/M metagenome (GOLD analysis project Ga0187886, IMG submission 133001) | Peatland microbial communities from SPRUCE experiment site at the Marcell Experimental Forest, Minnesota, USA - June2016WEW_20_150 | ecosystem: Environmental > Terrestrial > Soil >...
CAACGGCCAATACGCACTCTGCGTGGATGCCGGCGTCTGCAAAGCCCCCTACCGGAAAGATTCCATGACCCGCCCAAAGTATTTTGGCAACCCGGAATTTTCGAACTATCCGGTCATCTGGGTGAATTGGTCCATGACGCTGGCATACTGCGAGTGGGCCGGCAGAAAGCTGCCGTCGGAGGCGGAATGGGAGAAGGCCGCGCGCGGCACCGATGCGCGCAGATTCCCCTGGGGCAACGAGCCGTTGGACGGGACGCGGGCCAACTTTTGCGACATCAACTGCCCGTTGTCCGTTGCGAACGCCGGCTATAACGACGGCTATGCGGATACGGCTCCGGTGGGAAGCTATCCGGCCGGCGCCAGCCCATACGGCGCGCTCGACATGGCCGGCAACGTTTGGGAATGGACCAGTACCCTCGTCCGGCCTTACCCCTACAATCCCAACGACGGACGGGAAATCCTGCAGACAAACCCGAACGTGGATGGCGAGCGGGTTTGGCGCGGCGGAGCGTGGAGCAACGGGTATTGGTGGATGCACTCAGCTCTTCGTTACCGCTCCAAGGATTGGTATTGGTATATGGTCCTGGGTTTTCGCTGCTCGTCTTTAAAGTAGTTCAATCGCCCACAGCCCTGAGGTCACCAGTTCGGCAAGTGACCAAAACAGCATTAACTGGAAGGTTCCGATCCGGCCCGATCGCTCGACCTTGGGCATCCCCTTACGTCCGGTGAAACGAGGTGCCTGCTGCTTACTCTTTGACGGCCAGAAAAACACCAACAAAAAAGTTTTTATAGACGCAATCCACATTCCCAAATCCGACATCTTTCAACCAATGCAACTGGTCCCCGAGCAGCGCGTCGCGATCATAAGGTATTCGCCGGCCGATACTCTCTTGGATACGCTCTTCGGAAAAACCGGCTCTTCGAACCTGGGTCAACCAATGATTCCAATATAATTCCCGCAGATAGTCCGTCCCGCCTCGAATTTGATCGACGTTGAGAAAGATGCCGCCCTTGCGCAATAACGTATAGATCCTGCCAAATAGTTTCCGTTTTTCTTCGTCTTCCAAGTGATGGATGGACAAACTGGAGATTATCAGATCATATTCCTGTGCCCCCTGGATTTTACGAAAATCCCTCACGGTATACTGGAATTGTTGTGCATTCTTTTCAAACCGCCTCCGCGCCACCCCCAACATTTTTTCTGCCAGATCGTAGAGCATAAAATTGGCTTTCGGGTATTTTCCCAGGACGTGCTTTGAGAATAATCCTGTTCCAGCTCCCAAATCCAGAACATCTATGGGTGCGCCAGGTTCGAAAGGGATCAATTCAATTGCCGTGCCAAAGAGATCGGCATAGTTCGGTAATGCCTTCTCCATCCAATCATCATAGTACTCGATGGAATCATTGAATGCTTCTTCGATCGTCACGCGGCTTCTCTCCTGGCTTCCAACATCCAGAAACAATTACAATTTGTTCTTCTTCTTGGGGGGGACGCCCTCGCGCTCGCCCTCACGCCCGCCCTCGCGAAGCGGGGGAAGCGGGGGTGGCGGGGGAAGCGGGGGTACGGGGAAAGACAAAATCCGATTAGATAGTCGACAGGATCACCGTGAAATAGCGGTAGCGAATGTACCCGGTTCCACCGCTGACACAAATTTCCATATACAATTCGTGGTCACCCGGGGGCAGGCCGAAAGCGCACATATGACTGCGGGTTTCATACTTCGGGCTGGTTGTGAGGACGACCTTACTCTCCAAACAAGGATAACTTCCCTCGTTGGTCCTCATCATGCGCGCCTTCAGTTCATGCCCCGGCGTTACCCGGCATTCCACCACGAACTGTATGACCGCCACCATGTCTTCCGTGATGGTAACGACCTCGATGGGGGTGATCTTTATCCCGGAGAAAGTGGTTGCCGTTGTGCTGATTTCATCCCTGCCGCCGCCGTTGTAGATCAACCGCGGTGTTCCCGAAGGTGGCGGAATATTTTTAAGCATGCTTTTCGAGTTGGGGACATTTTTGTTCATTTTTATTCTCCTTTTTTCCGTCCATTTTACACAATTATGCGAAGGGTCGAACCGGCCCATGCCCGGGATAAATCGTTTTTACTTTATGCGCCCGGAGCTTTTCCCAGCTTTGCTCCACGATGCTTTTGGAATCTTCGACCGCATGCCCTGGAGGGGTCAAGTCGCCTGTAAAGGCGCTGCCGTCATCCAGAATCAAGGTGACACTGTCCTCCGAATGCCCGGGCGTGCCGATGATTTCACCGCTGATTCCGATACTCATGAGAAATTTCCGGCTTTCTGCAGCGGCAAGATCCATATTGCCGTACAGGCTGATCTCCTGATAGTGATCGCGGGGTTTCATGTATTGGGCCATTGCAGGAATAGAAGAAATCTGGCTATCCACCACAATGAGGCGGACACTCTGGTCCTTGAGTTCCTGGGCCAGGCCGGCATGGTCGGGATGGTAGTGGGTGATCAGCAGATAGTTGACTTTTTGAAAAGGCACTCCCTTTTTCTTGAGGACGTTGCGGAGCACGGGTAACGTGCCCGGCCAGCCCAAATCGATGAGGAGGCCGATGCGATCAGGCTCCAGAAGATAACAATTCGTCGACCGATAGCCGACATTCAGGATATTCATTTCACGGCTAGGATCCAATTAAAATAAACGGTTCAAAGGATAGCGTTTCGCCGGGTGCTGCGACTCAATCGACGGCCGAATTGAAATCGTGCTCCAGTGGAAGAAAAGCGAATAGAACAACGTGCAATCCATATTCATCCTGTCCAGAATGAAAAACCCATGGGGCGGGCCAAATCAACCCAAGGCCGCATTCTGCTCTACAGGCCGGCATCTTTGAAAAACACTCCTTCATCCTTAATCCTTCCGATCCCGATCCGCCTTCCATCGATATCCTGCACGACAAATTCATAACTCCCGTACGGTTCCATTGCCGGAGAGCTTTCGATGACAGCCCCTTTTTCTTTTAATTCCGCATAGAGAGCATCCACACCCGCAACATCTTCCGGATCCAGGTAGGCGTCATACCCTGCGCCGTACCGCGCTTTATTAGAAACCACACTCCCGAACTTGGCCTGGACGACGACAATTTCCACCGTATCGCGGTATAAGGTGGCAAACGGCTCCGCTTTATCATAGTGCTCCACTATCCGAAAACCCAGGATGTCGATAATAGGACGCGGTTTTCCTTGCGTCCGGCGTAACAAAGACAACCGCTGCATTGCTTAATCTCGACGGGCTCATAAGGATTTTACACGCCGACCTTTCCCGGATCTTGTCCTCGCTTGCGCGTGTGTGATATGCCAACGTGCCGCGTGCCATCGCCGCCGATTCTGAAATCTATGGCGGGATCGGAAATCTACCATCCGTGTGGGCCTTCAATCTTCCAACAGCCTATCCGCAGCGATTACCATGAACATGAACATGCAGGCGCCGTCGGTGATGTATTCGCGTTCCTGCCACAAAAAGGGCCAGACTTTATCTTCCGCGAGATCGGGGTGGACCAAATTCACGGCGTTCCAGAAAGTTCCGCCGGGAATGTAACTCCGATCGGCGCGGTTGAATCCGTACGCGATCACCGGGGAGTTGGCCCCCACCCCGGACACCAGACTGCTCGTGGTTTTCCCGGGGCGGCACCCTAAAAGATAATTCATGACGGCAAACATGGGATCGGCGGAGAAAATCCCGGGCCAACCCTTATAGAGGAAGTATTGCATCAGCCCGACAACTTCCGTATGCGCCATCGGGCAACCGAAGGGTGTTTCACGCATCTGACCCGCCAACTGGAGTTGATAGGCTTTAACGGCGGCGTTGACTTGTTCGGAGAACTCCGGACAATCGAGCAGCGGCATCACGCGGCCCAGCGTCCAACCTGAATTGCCAAACTGCCTCCCAACCGCCGTCCCCATCCCGCAGAGTTCTTTTTTATATTCTTCCTTCTTCGTCGTGAGAATTAATTCGGCCAGGGCGTGAATCTTCAGGCTTTCGACGCTGCCATGGCGCCCAACCGCATACACTGTACCCAAATCCATATCCGGAGAATTTTTGTTCGCCGCCCAAAGCGTTTCCGCCGCGCCCAGGCATTCATGCGCCAATCGATCGTCATAGCCCGTAAGCACCCGGGCGGCCAGGGCAAGCCCGGCAGCTACGAATATTTGCCGGGCGGGATTGGTCTGCGGAAAAGCCAGCCGGTCATCCAATTCGGGGATGACTTCCTCGATTTCCTGTAAATTCTCCTCGGGGTCGAATATCGCGGAATACCGATTGGCCACTTTTTTATACCAGAGCCCTTCGATGCGGGCGGCGCGCGATTGCGTTACAGCCGGATCGACAACGAGATTATCGGTCTGGGTGGATGGATCTCCCAGATGGACGTATTGCCGCAAGGTGGGCACGATGACTCCCATTCCAACGTTGCCAAAGGCGCGATAAAAGTTGAGTATCCATAGCACGCCGTGTTCGATCTGCTGGAGAATATCGGGCTTGCCGTCGGGCTGGTGAATTTCCACATGATGATGTTCCTGATCGATGGTTGTTTCATCATAGGTGACGCCAAATTCTTCATAGATGTGCGCCAGCGCCATGATGGTGTTGATCTGCGTGTCGGTGCGGATATCGTCGTCGCCGGCGTCGTGCCATCCTCCGGCGTTGAAACCGGGGATATGTTCGAGCGGTTTGAAGGCGGACGGGACGGAAGGCTCATGGATATTGTCGTACCCGTCGAAATGATTGATGTGCGGAGGCGCCATCAAGGCGTCGTCCATGTGGCACACGCCGTGCCAGACCCGGTATTTTTGATTGACCCGCATGTGGCACATTTGCATCGGCAGGAAATACTCGAGGGTCGGCTGCCAGACATGCCGCTTGTAGACATTCCGATCAATCGGAAACGGGTTGGTGGCCGAGTCTCCGTATTTCATTACGTAAATGCCCGGTTCGGTGATATCGGAAAAATCGAGCGTGGCATATTTGTAGCGCAGATACACCCCCCATAATCCGGGCTGCTTATCCATCACCGTCCGGTATTCGCCGGACGGACTCACTTTTTGCACCGTTACCCGGTGGAGCGTGGTTTCCCGCTTGTCCAATTCGATGAACGCCGTCTTTTTCTGCGCAGGGTGATAGCCCACCTGCGAGATATGGATCACGGGTTGATATTTCCAATTGGGGATCACATACGGGGTGATCTTCCATTGGATGGCGTTTTTCATGGCACCCGCCCGGACGGGTGAACGGACGACGAACCAACCGTTGTTGTGCTTCAGGCTGCCATCCAGGAGTTGCAGGGGGCTATCCCGGCTTTCGATCGTCATCCGGAATTGATCGGACTCCGGAGCAACCACCAGGGTCTTACCTTCCGCCAGGGGCACGGCCTCGTCTTCGCCGTCGGGGTTCCTGTAGGTGGGTCCATTCGCCTGACGGGGAAACACGCCCGTTTGCGCGTCCATGTAATAGGTTCTGCCGTACAAATCGCCGGGGAAGAGTTCCAGACAGTAGCCCACGCGGCCGATCCATGCTTCGGGGAGCGGCTCATCCAAATCCACCGCAACGATAAACGATGCGCCCTCCGCCCGGACCCGTACCGTGTAGTTGATCTGTAGATCGGGATAGATGATTGGATTGAACCCCTTCCGATCCCGGTCTTTATCGGGATAACGGCACGGCACGCTGATTTCGTTGGCCGACCGGTCCACCTTCCGGTTCTGCAAGGCGACGGTCTGGGGACTAACGCCTTCGTGCCGGAAGCCTCCCCCGATTTCGGGAACAGGCTGCCACTGTCCGGGCGCGGGACTCAGGCGCAACTCGCCGTTCGTCGCCACCCGTTCCCCGTGCTGAATGATCTCCACGCCGCTCTGATGCCCCTCAGGGAACGTGTTGTGGTAAACCAGCACGTTCAACCCGGGCATTTCGAAATAATCCTGATCGTTGATGATCAATCCCGCTTTGTCCATATCCACTGACCCTTTTTTTATATATGATGCGATCGTTCGGAAGCTCAAGACAGAGTATAAACCAGGACCTCGGAACGTGAGCATGCAAATATCCGGATATCGTTCTTTTACATTTCCAGTCATAAAGTGCAGATCGCCGAATCGATCGTAGCGAGTTGTTGGAGGTATTACGGTTCACGTAACGAGGCCGGCATCCTTAAACCCCACTGCAAAACCCTTATCGGTTTCCATTGCGCACGCGGCCGAAATCGGTCGTTCCAAATCGGCAAAGACACTTTCCCCCAGAATATACCCGCAGGCTTCTTCAACCGTAGCCACATCAAACCGGTCGGCGCGGTAACGCTCACTTGGGGAATTGTGTTCATAGGTTGCAACGTAATACGCTTCGCCTTCTTTCACGGCCCTTTCCTGGACCATCAGCGCATCCCGGCGAATGACCCCCAAGGCACACATCCGATTTTGTCTGTTGACGACGGCCGTTATCCGAGGCGTATTCAGCTGATCATGCTCGTAGTCCATTCCATGCAATACCGAAATGATCGCGTCTCGCATACGCATACCGCTATCCAGTTTTTCGATCAGCGGGTCGACATGGGTGCCATTCCCGACTACCGCGTACTCACCGCTTACTCACAAGCAATTGTAGGCAATATACGGATTTTTATATATGTCCGATTCAAAACCCTCTTTCGGTACAATCGCTACCGCTTGGCCAATCATTCTGGTTTGACGGTTGGGAAATGACCGCGAAGATACACGGTACAAAGCCACCAATTTGCTGGATTTGGTCATTCCAACCGCAACAATTCTGCCAATGTACATGGTGGTTTCCTCCCGGTACTTTGGATAGGATTAATAATAATCTTAAAAACCTCTAAAAATCGTCGTCCGTCCGGAGCTAAAGCTCCGAACTTTCAACAGCGCCCGGCTCAAAGCCGGGCTCTAGAGCGGATTTATCCGGTGCCGTTAATAAGTCGGGGGATTTATCCTCCGACGAGCGGACTTTTTCAGAGATTTCTTTTAATGATGTATTAGGTAATAATCCGACGCTTCGTTTCCCCGCTCGCGGAGCGCCAGTACGACAAGCCGTAAACAACCGCGGCTCAGCGGTTCCTACACTCGTTTGAGGGAGAACCGGTGGTGGACTTGCCAATATCCTCCGCCATTATCCATCAATGCGATCTCCTTTACCCTGGTCGGGATCGGGAGGCGGTTTTTGGCTGCGCGGGCAAAAGCCGCCGCGATCTCCTCCAATTGTTGCGGCTCATTGACCTGCGCCACAGTCAGGTGCGGAATAATTTCCGTGAACTCCCCGCCGTATGGCAGTGTTTCCGGAAAGCGTGCCGCAACGGTTTTGATCAGAAGCCGAAACGGATCGGCCGGCTCAGGCGATAGATACAGCACATTGGGGAATCGTTGCAACTCGGTAAAGACAGCCTGAAAGCCAGGGAAGTCGGCAAACAGCTGCTCCAAGCTATGGATGACTTCCGGCGTCAGGTCCCAGGGCGCCTTGAAAGGATAAAGCACAGTCACGTGCGCCGGAATACCTACAGCCGCAGATGGGTCATACTGATTGCGGAAGCTCTCCACCAGTGCTTCTGCTTCGGGGACCAGGATCACAAGCGCCGATTCGATGGGCATGTTCATGGTTATGTCTCCCCGGCGAAAATCGATAAGCCGAACGCGGGACAATGCCGCCAGCGAGCTTCGCCTCGATTATGCCACACGAAGCCAAAATCCGCTCCGGCAACGGTCCGTCACGTTTTTTCCCTCTTGATCAAGATCCCGGCCATATAGGGGAGGAAAACGTTCTGTAAGAAAATTCAGCGCGACATCAAAACAATCCTCGTCAAAGACCCGCGTCTCATCATACAACTTGGCCATCGGATCGAACGATAGGGATTCCATGATTTACTCTTCAACCATGATACGCGCCGACCATTGTTCCCCTTCCGCGGCGCGTGCGGCAACCGGTTATCTGCCCGTTTCCGTGGAGAACTGCTCGATGAACCGGGCCGCTTCGTCAACCTGGTCCGTCACCAATACATATTTCGCGAACTGACCGGCGAACAGTTCCTGAAGAACGCCAACGACCGGGTAAGTTGTCGTCCAGTGGTCGACGCCAAAGAGGATCATCGGGCTGAACCGGTCAAACGTTCGATAGTAGTTTTGCGCGCCGTCCTGGAAAATCTCCTGGATCGTGCCGGCTTTGCCTTCCATGCAGATAATACCTTGCTTGGCAATCGCGAGCAGACCATCTTCCCGAATGCTGTTTTGGAAATACTTTGCGATGTGCGTAGCGAATGGCGTAGAGGGTTCATGGCCATAGTGCCATGTCGGAATCGCCAAACTCTCGCCCGCCGAATGAATCGATTGCGCGAGTTCGAACGCCGGTTTGAACCAAGCGTCGGCTTGGGCCACCAACGAAAAATCAATCCCACCTTTGGAGTCAACGATTTTTCCGAGGGTAGGCACCACCGGCTGAGTTTTCAACCGGGCAAGCGCATGATCAAGATCCGCATCGCCGCCGCCCGCGAGGGCGGCACCCAGGTGACTCGCCTCCATAGCGCCGGGACCGCCGCCGGTGCATATCAAAAAACCGCTGCGGGTAAGCCGCCGAGCAAGGATCGCGGTATTCCGGTAGGAGACGGAGTCGCGGGCCAGCTGGTGGTCGCCGATGATGGCGACAACGCGTCGGCCTTCGATGAACGTAGCGGTTGCCTGGGATATGGCGTTGTCGTGCAAAGCCTGCATCATCCCCATATACGGGTTGGCTGGCGTGGTTCGGCCTTCCATGACGAAATGCCGGTAGATGATGAAGTCCGCCGTCTTGACCCAAGAAGCCGGCTGGCTTGGATCAAAGCCTTGAAATAGATCCGCGTTGGTATACAGCTTCTGGGGAATCGGCTCGTAAGGAAGGTTATAGCCCTGCATCACAACCTCTTTTCACTTCATGAGATGGTATTCCGGCTTAACCCGTCGAAAAAGCTTCCCGCCGGCGGAATGCGTTCACACTTTGTTCCGGAATACCGCCGGCCGGCCCAAGGCGGTTGGATGTTCGATACCATAGGACTTTCCGAGCGGACAAACAATCGCTCCAAGCGGACAAGCCATCCCGGAAAACCGTAGGAATCCCTTTCTCAGGTAAGGGCTTCCTTCATCGTGCGCATCTGCACTTCGATGATCCGCGCGTTTGGCGACTGGGTGCATGCCAGCAGCACGGCGCCGGCGACATCCTCGGGTTCCAGCATGCCGGATTCGGCCACGCTTTGCACCGTACGCCCCTTCCCCAGGGCAAATTCCGTCTTCACCCCACCCGGGCAGATGACCCCGACCTTAATCCCGTGCGGGCGCAGTTCTTTGTCGAGCGCCTGGGCGAAGCCCACCTGGGCAAACTTCGTGGCGCAGTAGACGGCTTCGCCGGGAAAGCCGTAGATCCCCGCCATCGAAGAAATCATCAGGATCGTCCCCGAGCCCTGCCGGATCATCACCGGGACTGCGTGCCGGGTGAACAGAAAAGTCGTGCGGACGTTCGCATCCATCATTTCGTCGTATTCGGCGGCACTGGTATCCACAAGGTTCTTATAGTTGCCGACGCCGACGTTGTTGATGAGGATATCCAGCGTGCCGAACGTTTTTATCGCCGCGGCAACGCACGCTTTGGCGGTTTCTTCCTGAACGGCGTCGCCGACGACGCTCACAGCTTTTCCATCCGTTTTCTGCACAGCCGCTTCCAATTCATTCAAGCGCTTCTGCCGGCGCGCCGTGAGAACCAAATTTGCGCCTTCCTGTGCCAAGGCCAGCGCGCTGGCCCGACCGATGCCTGAGCTGGCACCTGTGATCAAAGCCGTTTTCCCCGTCAATTTTCCTGTCATAATGTTGTAACCTCCTGGTAATAAACGATCATGATTGGTGGTAATGTTTTTTACCGACGTTTTCCAACGCCGGAAATTTGGATCTGCCGAACCGCCGCTCGCTATTTTTTACGGCCCTGCCTATGGGGAAAATCTGTCGACGAATTTTTAAGGTCTTCAGGAAATTCCTCGATCTCTTGCACCTGGCGGATTTCGATAATTTCGTTGTCGGAAGCCGGACAACGCGACGCCCATTTGCAGGTTGTCCCAATGATAAATGCAATAATTATCCCTGCAACGTAGGGCTGTAATAACCAAATTGGGTAAATCGAATATGGTATTTCTTTATTGGATTATAGGAATTGAATTTATTTGCCCTTTTTGTTTCTTTAGTTTCCGTTTTTCCTTAAGTGTATGTTGGGCTTTTTTCCGTTGTTCTCTTTTGCCCGTGTCTTTGCTTCCTTTGTCTGCCATGTTTATTACTCCTTTTAATGCGCTATCCTCTCAACCTTCGATCGGTAGTCCCGGCGCCTGCCCCGCCCTGCGCAATTCATCACCCGCCAAAAATCGGCTGGTGATTGCTCCGGGTGGCAGGGACGCCCCGGCGGGGTGGACCGGGGGCCGAAGGTGCGGCACCCCACTCATTCTACACGAAAGACCCTCGAAGCAAAAACCGCCAATTGTCACCACCATAAAGCCCCCGGTCCGCACAGCGCCTGTCCCCCGGCTTTGCACGGTGGAGCCGGGGCAGCCTGCCCTCGCGTCTGCTCTCGCGAAGCAGGAGTAGCGTACATGTTCCTGTGGTTTTTAGTAACCTGTACGGTTGCGACTGCCCCGCGATCTATTTGGGGAAGCGACGGGGCTGCAGCCGCGTGTTGGGCGTTTATTCTTTTAAAAATTTGCCTTACGGGAGGGCAGGCATTCGACTTGCCAATTCTCCGAACGAAGTTGATTCCAATCGTATTGAATGAGTGGGGCAGGAAATACGATTTCATTCGTCAGGTGAGGCTTGGTGAACCAAGCAGTTTCAATAATACCTTCCTTTTTAGCCTCCTCAGTATTGGAAACGTTTCCCCCGATCAAATCACAAATCATCCAAACTTTGACCATTTTATAGCGGTAACAGATCAAATCTTCGATTATGACGACTCGTTTCGGTTGCACTTTGACATTGGTCTCCTCCATTGTCTCTCTGACAATGGCCTGAACTACATTTTCATCATCCTCCAGCGCGCCTCCGGGGCAAACCAGATATGTTCCTCCATTGCCGTCACGGTATCGGACAAGCAAAATCGCGTTCTCATGGAATGTAATTCCACCTGCTGCTATTCGATGTGGTTTACTCATATCTTCCCGCCCAACGACTCTGTGGATAAGCTGCAGCGCGCAAACGTGATTCCGCCACCCCCGCCGACCAGGCAACGCCTTTCCGAGCGAACCGACGGCCCGCATGCGCCGACGGCTTTATGTGCTCCTTAGGCAGCACTCTTCCGGGTCCGCCGTTTGAAATATTCCACTTCGCGTTCGTGTTTCTCGGCGGCCGCCCGTGTCGAAAACGTCCCGAGGTTGCGTCGCTTCCCTGTCTTCGGATTCTTGCGCAGGGAGTAGAGCCGGTACTTGCCCGAGGGAAGTTTGCGGATCATCGAATAGTCTCCTTGCCGCCCCGGTTGGTGCTGCCCAACCGCTTGTAGCCGGGTGGGTGGCTTCTAATAGATTCAGAGAATTAACTCTAAAATGGAATGAAACCCATCCGTGCGAAAATTCTCTTTCTGCAATTGATTATACCCATGATAGAGTTTTTGCGTTGCTTCGTCCACGAAATGATTCACCTCCAATTCCGTTAAATAAATTCGCTCCCTGGAAAATAGTTCTTGTGTCTCTGCATCTGTTCGACGATAAAAGGTTTTAATGTACTCTATACGTTGTTTAACACCTTCCGGCAGAAGAATATCCAAGTAGTTGGTAGTATATTCACATTGTTGAAATGTCATCCAGAATAATGAATTTGGATGTTCACGTACATAAACAAAGTCCAAGCCATACCAATCCTTCTTTACTTCCCAAATAAAGTCGTGGTTGGCATCAAACTGAGCTTTAAACCGGTCGTACGTGGGTTTACCGATCCGAAGGTCCCATAGATTGTCCGTTACCAGGTGGCAAAAATAGCCCCAAAGAAATGAGCGCTCCTGTATATCGATTCCCGGCCAAGGTCGGGAAAGTAGATATCTCCGGTAGAATTCAAGATCATCCGATTTAAACGTACAATTATCCGGAGCTTTAAAATGGGTGATTTCGCTTGAAGGGGTGAAATTTTCCCATTTTTCATCGGGAATACCAGAATCTGGAGCAATATTACCGACGGCAAATTGAGGAGATTTTAAATCTGGAATCATTCCTAATAAATTTTCCGCTATGCGTAGATGAACAATCCATGTTGCCATATAATCCTTTCTAAATGTTGAGAACGAAGATATATATCTCAAATTGATTAATCGTGCAACGGTCTGCGACCCAGGCGCTTGCTCGTCCCAGCGGCGTGGACCGGAGGTCGGAGGTGCTCAGCGCCGCTCATTTTATACAAAAGGTCATCGAAACAAAAACCGTCGATATTCGCCACGTTATGCCGACCTTCCAAGATCTCAAGTGCTGAAAAAAGTATTCCATCCTTTTTAAAATATCTTACTCAACAAAAGGGCCCCCGGCTCGCACGCCGGAGCGCCCTGCCCACACGGCGGGGGTCCCCGGCCAGACCCAGCCAGCCTCGCCCCGCGCCTCTCCCGAACTCCGAAGGAGTGAAGGAAAGCCGGGGAAGCGGGGACAGGGGGGATGGCGGGAGAAGCGAAGGTCAACGTTCCAGGCTGTACGAATACCGGTAGTTAAGAGAATAAACTGCCGCATCCCCGGTTCGATCCCTCGCCTGTCGCTCGGGACAGGCTCCCCGGCCTCGCCCGGCGCCTGTCCCGAACTCCGAAGAAGTGAGAGAAAGCCGGGTCGGGACAACCGGGGCGGGCTGCAAGCGGAATTTGTGATACACTAAACGTGCAGATGAGTAAACGGATCTCCCGTTGTACTTGGACCGCCGATCCCTTTATGCGCGGGCGGTCAATCAATTCCCGGCCATGCCGGAGAAAGCAGTAAGCAATGGACATCAGAATTTACGTAGGCAATCTGTCGAAGTCGACCACCCAGGAGGAAATCAAAGCCCTTTTCGCTCAGGAAGGCGAAGTCACCTCGGTTGATCTGGTCAAGGACCGGGACAGTGGTCTGTCCAAGGGCTTTGCCTTTGTCACCATGACTTCACAAGAAAGCGCAGACAAGGCTATCAAAAAGTACAATGCCTACTCCTTGGCGGGGAATGAACTCAAAGTGAACATCGCCAAGCCCCGAGTGGATCGCAAGTAGACAAACGAATAACGGAATAAAAAAACCTCGCCGTACGGCGAGGTTTTTTTATGTTCACTTCATTCTATGCGGGCAAGACCGCTCATACCCACAACGTCATTCGGGCGGCCGGCACCACCTAATGGTGGGGTTCAGGCGCGACGCCGCTATACTCCCTATATAAGATCTTCTCCCAGCGCGGATGCCACTACCGGCACGAATTTTTGCCGACCGATGCGGCGTCGCCTGTGGCGGATTTATTCAGTGGCTCCCCGGTCCAAGAAGCAGAACCGGGGCAAAGCACCTGGAACGTCCCCTGCTATACGTAACTGCGGTACACGGGCTCATACATGTGCGATCGGATATGCGAAAGGCTATCCTCAGGATGCGGCTGTGTGGTCAACCCCTGATGAGTTGCGACTTCTGCCACAGCAGCGGCGACCGCTACCGATACGTCCCGAATCCGTTCCAGCGGCGGATACATGCTTCCGTGCGCCACGTCATCTGCCGAGACCTGTCCCGCCAGCGTTTTGGCGGCTGCCAGGAACATTTCGTCGGTAACACGGGTGATGCCGTACGCGACGATCGCGAGTCCGACGCCTGGAAAAATGTAGGCGTTGTTGGCTTGGCCGGGAACCACCGTCGCGCCACCCACGATCTGCGGCGCGGACGGGCTCCCGGACGCAAAGATGGCCCGCCCACCGGTCCAAGCGTAGGCTTCTTCTGCGGTACACTCCTGCTTCAACGTGGGATTAGACATGGCAAAAATAATGGGGCGCGCGTTAAAGCGGGCCATCGCCTGCAACACCGGCTGGGTAAACATCCCGGTCTTGCCGGCGACACCGATGATCGCGGTCGGGTGCAACGCTTCGACTGCCGAGAGCAGATCGGGGAGAAATGGATACTCATGGGCATAGGGCCGCTTATGGTCGTTAAGATCGGTGCGACTATGGACAACCAATCCTTTTGAATCCACAAACCAGCAGCGGTGTCGTGCAGCCTCCAGGGAGAGGCCGCCTTCCGCCATCGCGGCCGCCGTCATGTCACCGATCCCCAGAGCGGCTTCGCCCGCACCAAGAAATACGATCGTTTGATCGGTCAGCATTTGACCCGTGACACGCAGCGCAGCATAAACCCCTGCCAGTGCGACCGCTCCCGTGCCCTGAATGTCGTCATCGAACAAGCACAGCCGGTCGCGGTAGGCGCCCAGCAGACGAAATGCATTCGCATTCCCGAAATCCTCCAACTGCACAAGCGTCTTGGGGAAGCGTGCTCCTACCGCGGCGATAAATTCCTCGAAGAGTTCGTCATACGCCGTTCCGCGCAGGCGGCGTTGCGGCAGGCCGATATACAGGGGATCGTGGAGCAGGGTCTCGTTGTCGGTGCCCACATCGAGGGTTACCGGGAGGCACAGCGACGGAGGTATGCCCGCGCAAGCGGTGTACAGCGCCAACTTGCCGACGGGGATGCCCATCCCATCCGCTCCCAAATCGCCCAGTCCCAGAATGCGCTCGCCGTCCGTGACCACGATAACCCGCACATCATCGGACGGCCAGTTTTGGAGAATCTGCAGGATGCGTCCCCGGTCATTGGCCGAGATGAAGAGGCCGCGCGAGCGGCGAAAAATGTGTCCGTACTCCAGGCAGGCTTGTCCCACGGTCGGCGTGTAGATGATTGGTATTAACTCCGCGAGATGATCCAGGAGGACGCGATAGAACAACGTCTCGTTGCGATCGAGCAGCCCCATCATGAAAATATACTTTTCGAGATCGTCAGGTTTGCGGCGTAGATTTTCAAGGACCCGCAGCGTTTGCTGATCCAAGGTAAACACTCGGGGCGGGAGCAAGCCGCGCAAGCGAAGCGCATCGCGTTCTGCTTCGGTAAAGGCGGTCCCCTTGTTCCGTGTTGGATCGCGATTCCAAGCTATTCCTTCGGGATATGCAGTTGACTGAGTCATAATCGTTGCACCTTCCCAGGTTCGAGAGACAGCCATCGGGTTTGGCTGGTGTATGAAGTATGGGATCTACGATGTTGACGCAAACCAACATCTCGACTGTCCGGCCCTGCCATGAGCAGATGATGTTCGTCAAGCGTGCGGAAACAATGAGAGCGTATGGGCAAGGACTCCGCCGAATGGCCTGCGGCCCAGCCCGCCCCGGCTTCGCCGTGCGGGCCGGGGGCGCTTGCCTGCCCCCGCGTTTGCCCCCCGAGCGATGAGCACCGTTGTGCTACCGGTGCGATGACTTCGCGAGTGGGGGGAGCAAAACTGCTCGCCTTTGTACTTCGAGCAGTTTTGGTTGCGCCCGCCTTCGCGCTCGCCCTCGCGAAGCGGGGGAAGCGGAGGAATCGGGGGCCTGCCCCGGCGGGCCGGGGAGCCTGTCCCGAGCCACAGGCGAGGGATCGGGCCGAGGTCCGTGTACGCATTTCTCTTATCATTTTATCAAGAAAGTAATAAACGTAAATTAACCAATTATTCGCCATGCGGTGGCCAAGTCGCCCCGACCCGCACGGTGGAGCCTGCCCTCGCGCCTGCCCTCGCGAAGCGGGGGTAGCGTACATGTTCCTGTGGTTTTTAGGAACATGTACGGTTGCGCCTGCCCCGCGATCTATGTGGGGAAGCGACGGGGCTGCAGCCGCGAGTTGGGGTCGATTTTTTTAAAAAAATATGCTTGGTATAGTATCAAACGCCTGACGAACAAGTTCAGCCGCAACGCCAAAGCGCACCGGAGTTGCGGTCGACTGCAACGATGGTTTGGCGCCGCAATAACTCAACCTCAAGCGCCCCGAAGCCCGCGCCAACATCGTTGTTCGTTGGCAGCGATTGGTCGGCTTCAGTCTTTCGCGCTATCGACGCCGAACAAGGAACAAAGCGACAAACAAAATTATCAACCCGAGCAGGAATCCCAGATTATACAGGCTTCCGTCGTTGTGGACTTCGTACATCGTTACATCCGGTTTGAAAAACGACACAATCAGGGTTATCGGGGAGATGATCCCGTGCCATAACCCCAGCACAACACTTGCGACATATCCCTGCGCGTCCGGTGTGTTGCGCAGCGGGTTGGGGTTCGGCGCATAAACTTGTATGCTGACACCGGGCACTTTGATCTGGTTGTTCGGGTTGGGCGTACTGCCTTTTGCGGTAGGAGCGGGCGTGTCCGTTTGGATGGCGGAACCGGAAGCGCAACCCGCCAGCATGCCGAGCAGTCCGGCCAGTAAAACGAAAGCGAATAGTTGTTTCTTCATCTCCATGCCTCCAAAAATAGAATGGTTTCTGCGGCTAATCCTTCCAATTCTCCCACCAGCGTCTCTGGATACAGTTCCTTTCTCAATGCCAAACTGCATCATCTTTCGATAAGTCCCCAGCTTCATTGGATTGCATTCCCGTTTTCATAAATCTTTTTCAAGGCAATATTCTTATACGCCTCATTACCCTTCCTACGGCTTTCTCAAGATTACGAGTTTCGGATGGGATGAATAGGCCACCCGCTTTTGGCGAGAAGTCCCTGGGAATATTGTCGAGCCTGGGCCGCGGTTAAGCGCGCCTACGGCCAAGGGGTGAGCGCTTTACCGCCGCCAGTATTCTTCTGGCAAGCTGGGCCGCCCGGTCGGGCGGCTGCGTGGTCATAACCTCCGGGGAGAGATGTTGCGTCTCATCGACACCCAGGATTTGAACTTGCGCTTTATCCACTATAAGCCGCGTAAGCGAACAATTTCTTACGGTGGTGAGCCACCATTCGCCTCGTTCTTCAGGCAAGTACCAGGCGAGGATGGATGAAATCACGCCGCTGTGGGCGACCACTACGGCGCGCTGATTTGGATGCGTGGTGATGATTTCCATCAAGGATTCGGAAACGCGGCCTTTAATGGGCCAGCGAATGGTTTTGCCTGCCCGATCGTCGAGATAGTCTTCCACAGGGTCGAAAATGGAGGCAAATTCGTACAGCGCGAGGGCTGGAACTTCCAGTCCTTCCACCTCGCGGATGCCTTTTTTAACGAGAGGGGAGATATTAATTTTGGAGGCAATGATGGCGGCGGTTTCCTGCGCGCGCCGCAGCGGGCTGGTATATAAACCATCGAGCGGCTGTTTATCCGAGAACAAGTACTGCCCCGTTTGCGCGGCTTGTTGTCGACCCACGGGCGTCAGCGGAGCATGGATATAATCGCCTTTGACGCGTACGGTGTACCCATGGCGAATCAGAATAAGTTCAGTGGACATTGCCAATCCTGAGATAGATTGAATTTACTATAGCGCCCGTAATTGCCTCCGCCGATGCTCACAACCGCGGCAATTCTGGCTTTCTGAAATGATTATCGTCCGCGAGACACTTTGATATCCGGTAAATTGCATCATCCGCGAATGCACTCTACTGAATCACCGCTCAACGTCAGAATAAGTTAAGTTGCCTGGATTTGTGTCCGGTAATGCAGCGCGGAAGCCCAGGCCAGCTTCATGCCCTTGTCGGACGGTTGCAAGCGGCGTACTACTTCGACTCCTCGATTGCTTCTTCGACTTCCTTGGCGCCTTTTGCATAGAACTTCTTTTCCTCGGGAGCCAGCTCGTGGAGCAGACGGAGGAACTCCCCGGCGTGAACAAGTTCTTCACCGGCAATGTCCTTCAGCACCGCGATGGCGAGCTTGTGGTTCGTCGACTCGGCAAGCTGTGTGTACAGCTGTGTCGCCTCGTACTCCGCAGCGATCATGAACCGGATCGCCCGGATGAGTTCCTTATCCGTGAGCTTCCTGTCGCTGGCCAACCCCGAGAGAGACGATCCAAAATCCGGCATGAGTTTTCTCCTTTTTTATTTCTATGATTTTTGACCAATGGACGAATTTATCATCGTCGCTGGCTGGATTACCTCAAAGCAAAGGCGCTTTATTGATGCATAACAACCACAGGATATTCCCCATGTCCGTCGCAGATAGCGGGATAGAGGCTTACGATGGTCGTTATTTTAATTTTTCCTTGGCAACTCCCGGTTTTATTTCGAGGAGTTCCTCGAATAGAGATCGGTAATAAATCAATGCCTGCCTTAATTCTTCCGTATCTGCTTTGTGTTGCTCATTTTTGAGTGCGATCGCCCGCGCGGCACGGTAATTACTCACCAAAGCAGGATAACTGACGGATACATCGGCCGCCCGCTGGTCAAAATCAGCGACCGGGTAGGCGCGCAATTGCATGACTTCCATGATCAAGCGGTCGGCATCGACGATCGCCTTTCCCGGTTCGTCCACAAATTTGGATTGGACGGCGGACCAATCGGCGAGATACCGCTCGCGCTCGCTGGGAGAAAGCGGACGAAGTTCCAAAGTTTTAACGTGCTTCTGCCGCTCCTTCAGTTCCGTTTGTGCTTTCTTCTCGCTACCCATGGCCTGCACCGTGTGATCGTACTCAGTTCCGAAACGATCACGGAGTTGCTTCGTGTTTCCACGGCGGGAAAAAACCAGACCCAGTATGATACCGAGTATCACCACTACCAGAACAACGGCGATGATCATCGTTACAGTGCTCACAACACACCTCCTTCATATCCCATTGAACGGCGGTTTGAAAAATCTTGTAAAACCAATCTCGCTTACGGCGCTTGCGTCCCCAGCGGATTCTTGACCGGCTGGCCCGCATTGCCGCCCGCATAATAGGCGAAGGTCACCGGCAGATCAAAACCAAAATACGCGGAGACGCGCGCCACAATCTCGCCCGTGATCTGCGCCCGGCGGGTGTTGTAGGCCTTGACGGCATCATTCCAATCGGTGCCGGCCAATTGAATGGTATTCATCGCCTCATCAATGGTATCGCCAAGCGCCAGGGTAACTACGGCATCGGGCACTGGCGGGGGAGCCTGGGTGATGGCGTTGACGTACAGCGTAAAACCCTGTCCCAGGCCGCTGGGGAGCGCGCCTTTACCTTGCAGTTCGTTCAAGTTCAGCTTGCTCGGGTCCAATGGCTGACCATTTGCGTCGCGGTAATTATTCAGCAGATTGGTCAGCGCATCAGCTTGCGAACGGAAGTTGCCAGTCCACACCTCACCGCTGCTGCTCACCGCATTGTAATAATCTTTGGTGATCTGCGTTTTGGCTTGGATTTTGGCATATTGTGTATCCGTCACCAGCTGGAAATTGGCCGCCGCGGACTGCACGCCCTGCACCAGCGCAACCAGCTCGTTGTATTCCGACGTGCCCGTATTGATGACGCCGCAACCGGTCAGCCCGACGAACGCGGCAGCCACCGCCAAAATGGAAAAGATCTGTTTACTGAAATGTTTCATGGTTTTCTCCTTTTTTTTAATTGCCGCGCCCGGAGCGCCCGCTGCCGCTTCCGCCACGCGTCGATGGACCGCTCCCGCCTCCGCCCCCGCCCCAGCCTTCACCCCCGCCTCCGCCCAAGGGAAACCCCGTTCCACCGGAACCCATATCGGAAGAGTTGGAGCTGATCCCCCTGCGGGCCCCCTGGGTCACCACCCATATCAGAAACAATAGAAAAATAATGCCCAAACAGAGTTGACCGCAGATGCTTAAAATTCCCAGCGGTCCGGAAGGCGGTTGCGCCGAGAGATTCGTCTCCGGGGTCGGCGTCGGGGAAATCAGCGGCGGGTATTTGCTGCGCGCAACCGTGTCGAAGCCCTGTACCAAGGTCAGCAGCGCCTGATCCAAACTATAGGTGGATTGATAAGCATCCTCAGCGGAGCGGTTGAGTGCGGTCAGTTCGGGAGCGGTGAGTGCCGGCAGGCCCAGACCAACTCCGTAGTGCACGTCAATGACGGTGGTTTCCACAACGATCAAAAAAACAAAGCCGTTGTCCTTGCGCTCGCCGGTTGGCAGGCCAAGCTTCATATACCGCAGGAAATGCACAGCGCAGTTGACCCGGTTGCCGACCTGGTCCTGCGGCAGGATGAGAATCATCGTCTGCGCGATGGAATCGGCGTTTAATTTATCGAGAATTGAATCTACATCTGTCACCGCCTGTTCCGAGGCATGGCCCTCCCAACCCACCGTCCAATGGTTTTGCTGCAGATCATAGGTAAAGCCGTAATCCGGAGGGGAACCATTACCGCAAAGAGTAGGCGCGAAAATTGGTCTGGCGCCGACCGGGCTGAAATCAACCGAAAGACTGAATACCAATGCCATAACCGCTGAGACGGCTACAACCATCGGTGGGATGCCGCGCCGAACTTCTTTATTCTTTATGGCTGCCTTCATCTCGAAAATCACATCTCAAGAAGTTTTTCGTCGTTTTCACATTACACTTCTTCCCAAGGATTCTCTTGCGCGGCTGTGAAGTTTACGTTGTTACCTTCATCGCAAGACACCAATCCAAAACCGGGCGATTGTGACTATAACGATGCCGGATAATATTGGAAATGTTTTAATTTCTTATCGGCAGGCTGAAAACACTCTGGATGCCTAATTTACTATATCGTCTTGGACAGGCGTTGGCTATCAGCGCGAGACCGATTGGCATGTCAGCCAATATCGAGATTGAATGTCAGTGTTTGGACTACACCACCCACGAAAAGCCTATTGGATCGCGCCGGCAGGACCAACGAATAAGATTCAACGCCAACCTTTTCATCTACCTTTGATGAAGACTACGCAGTTTTTTTTCAAGGCCAATATACTCTCGTTTATATTAAGTTCAAGATGCATGCGCCCGGCCGCCCGATCCCGTTCCTTCGAAACCCAGTCTGAATGGGAGGAACCGTCCGATGGAAGATTATTGCGTTTGCTTCCCCTGAGTATCCAGCCGGGGTTTATTTCGTTTCATATATCTCGGCATCGCGAATATCAGGGGATGGCATTGAGTCTTTCCATATTAAATATTTTATTGGCCTGGAAGAGTTAACTCCCAGGACAAAGTATTCCCCCGTGGAATTAATCGAGTGGATTGTCACTTCACCAATGAAACCTGTTCGTAGGTCGGCAAGGTCTTTTGCGGCTTCCAATACTGCGTCTTTCAATCCATATCCCATCTTTAAGTACAATACTACAATCCTCGCTGTTCCCGCCCGGATTGTCATTTCTCCCACACCGGTGCAAGCGCATGCGCCATAGCGACTATCCGCATAGGATCCCGCGCCAATAATCGGGCTATCACCCAGCCTTCCCGGGTATTTCCATGGCCAACCGGACGTGCTGGTTGCGGATGATAATCTCCCCGTATGATCTATACTTAGGTAAACCGTAGTGTCAAATGATTTTTCAGGATTCCTGGCTATTGTCTTTATGTCCAGAAGATTGATATTGGGGAAGAGTCTACGCTGTTCTTCCGTGAGACTGCTTTCGAGATGTTTTTTCCATGATTGTATTGAATGATCCGTTTCATTCTTGTTTCTCGTGGCTCCAATTTCTTTCGCAAATCTCTCAGCGCCTTCGCCCACCAGTAATTCATGATCCAATCGGAGCATTACTTCATAGGCTACTTCAACGGGGTGTTGATATCCTCTTAATGCCCCGACTGCCCCTGTCCTTCTGGTATTGCCGTCCATTACAGCCGCATCCAGCTGAAGTTCACCCAGAATATTTGGCCACGATGATTGTCCCACGGAATGAATATTTATGTCATCTTCAACGATTTTAATTCCCTCAATAACAGCCCATAATCCATTGGTATTTGCTTTCAATAATTCTACGGCTGTGGGCACACCGGATCTTCCTTCATAATTCGCAATTAATAGCATAAACTTTTCCTTCAATGCATGGAGTTTCGTTCCTAGCCCGTATTTCAGATTCTGCAATAAAAATAATGCCCAACGGCCTGCGGTCCAGCCGCAAATCGATCCGCTTCCCCACAACATTTTACACGAAAAGATAAAGGAAGATTGTAAAATAATTTTCGCCCAGCATCAGCCTGCCCGCTGCAGGCTATGCTGGGCGTTGCCGATGGAATTATACGTAGACTTGGAAGAGCTCAAAGAGCTCGCATACGGTTGTTCTTGGCGTTGTGCTCGACCTCGGCGAATCCCAACCCTTCCATCAAGGGGGGAATGTACATCGCAAATCTTCCCCGAAGGCCCTTCTTCAATCCGTACCATCCGCCGACCGGGTTCTTGGCGGATCGAGCCCAAGCCTCAACGGTCCCTTCCGCGGCAGGTTTCTGTTCGTCGGCGCTGCCAAGCGGCATCCAGTCGCCGTGCTTCTTAAGCATCGTGCGCAAGTCTTCCAAACTTCGCAGATGATAACTTAGCTTGGTTGTGCCCACGATGCAAACCAAAGCCGGCGGGTCGGATGACTCGTCGCGATACATTTTGTACTCCGATGTGCCGGGCGGCGTTTTTAGAACCCACGGATCATCCGCTGTGCCTTTACCTTTAACCGTAGTTTTTGCCATTTCACACCTCCTCGGATCCACAAATTGAGCTTGTAGTATTCGTCAGGAAGATTAATTTCCAAAAAAAGCCGCTCAACCTCTCCCGACTCAATCGCCCGAACGGAAATGTCTGACACCGATTAGTTTACTTGAAAGCACGTTAGCGTTCAGTTAATAATATTTTACGGTTGAAAGGATATTTTCAAAGAGCAAAAATACGGAACAGAATTTAACTCCCTTTTCCTGAATATATTGCTCAACTATAAAGCTTGTTCCGGTTCCGCTTTTTAAACCAGGGGCGCCTGTCCCCCGGCCCCGCGCGGCACTTTTCCCCGGCCCCGAAGGGCGAAGGAGAGCCTGCCCTCGCGTTTGCCCTCACGCCCGCCCTCGTGGAGCACATCGCCCTCGTTCTGTGAGGGCGATGAGAATTGCGAAGCGGGGGTAGCGGGAAAAGTGGGGGTCTGCCCTGCATAACAATCACCCCCTGCTCTTCGGGAGTGATGATTTTGTGGGGTGTGGAACCAGGGGGCTGCCTGCTTTTTGAATGGTCCGAGTCGATTGTCTGCTTCTTGTAAACGGAGCGCAAAACTGTGATTTGTGTTATAAAATCAAGTACCAAGAAAATTGTTTCCGTCAAAGAATGTTTATTGCGCATTGCATCCAAGGAGATGAAAAATGAAACTTACACCACCCAAAGTTGTCACGTTTGTTATCGCGGTTATCTTGGCCTTCCTGGGCTTACTGGGCTATACGAACTCCTTAGCGATGGTTGAACCGTACTCGTTCTGGCTCCTTTTCGCCGGATTTGTTCTCCTCGCAATTGCCTGCCTTATCAAGGGCCTCTAGCTTTTTTTCATCCTCTTTGACGGAATCAAGGATCAGAACTCCTCATCATTATGTGAGGAGTTCTGTCTATTTTTCGCTTGTCAATTTATAGCGCATGCTTTCGGGGACTCTTCCAAATTAGCCAGTGCCCTTTACTTATACTATCTGTGAATACGAAATATCTTTTGCGCTGGATTGTCCGATGGATTGTGGTTCATGCGCTTGACAGCCTGTGCAACACCCCTCTCAATTTACGCAAAAGGAAATCGAAGCAAAAAGCGCCAATATTTTGCCGTGGTATGGCCGAGTCGCCTGCAGCCACGGGTTGGGCAATATAAATTAATTCTATGATTTCAATATGGTCTGCGCAAACTCAGCTTGCCCATAATGTAATGAAAAATGCGTGGCCAATCTCATTATATGATACGCAAGAGATTCGTATTTTTCTTCAAAAGGAGCCACATAGGGTAGATTGATTTCTTTTGGATCAATATGTACTATCGATTCCTTGGCCACATTAATAGCGGATTGTAAATCCGATGTTACAATTTCCTTATTAATCCTTTCCCCGCTAAATTCCTTTTCTCTATCTCGTAGATATCCATTCTTTGATATTCCGGCTCCGAAATAATTATTTAGATTACCGGTAAGATGGCGCGCCAGTGTTCCGATGGAGTTTGGAATGCCATTTTTCGTCAACCATAATTGGTCTTCCGGGACCGATTGAATCAATTCGATTAATTTAATTCCATATCGTTCTATTTCTTTTACGGACAACTTGATTGTGTCAATATCTGCCCTATTGCTTACTCCACATTTTTGCCGCCGAACGGCTGGCGGCTCGAGCGCTTGTCCTGGTGTGCACGACTCCACTCATTTTACGCGAAAGGTCATCGAAGCAAAAAGCACCAATTTTCACCGTCGAAGGCCCCCGGCCTCGCCCGGCGAAGCCGGGGCGGGGCAACCGGGGCGGGCCGCCCCGGTTCTGCTGTTTGAACCGGAGGGCTTACCCCCCTACAGCCCCATGTTGGGCGGCGTGAATAGCTTCATTCCTTTTATTACCGTCAAACTTATTTCTAATAACGCACCGCAGATTGATTTTATATTCGCCGAATGGATAGACATGCGATCGCAATTTACCCCACGCGGAAGCTAAAACCATATTCTTGTACAGACAAATACCAAAGTAGTCACCAACGCTCCTACCATTGCCCCAGCCACTAGTTGGGCAATGGTGTGTTTGCGACGATGCAGACGCGCCCAAGCCACTAGCGGCAGGCTCAATAAAGCCCACGACGAAGGTAATCCGAAGACGAACAATAGTGCGATGGAAAAGCCGCCCACGCCGGCCATGTGCAAGCTGATCTTCCAAAAATTGGAGATGGTCAACATCGTGATTGCCAAGCAAAAGTAGGCCAAGACAATCACGATGAGCAGGTGGGGTGCATGGATGGCGCCAAGTAGCAGGATGGCAAGAACATCACTACTCAAACTGACCAAAATAAAACGCGGACGTTCGGAACGTTGGGTCATCTCCATATCGGTGACCCAGCCGCGCTTGCGGCCTATTAGTAGATAAGCCAGCGGGATGCCCGTCACAATGACGAGTATTAGGATTGCCCACCCCAGACCGGAGGCACCGGCCTCGATCCAGCCGAAAGCAAGAAAGATAGGTATAGAGAGTACAGAACTATCAAATAGGATAGATATCCAGCGAGCCAGACGATCCATCATGAGATGTCTCTATTTTGAACTAGGTCATTTACGAAATAACCAATTGTTTTTCTGGTGGTTATGGTTTGCCACCCAGCGGCTTGCGGGTCAGGCTCCTGCCCGCCCCGGCTGCCCCTCGATTCTGCTTTTTGCCCCCGGCCCGCGCGGCGCCTGTCCTGAGCACTGGAGTGCGAAGGAGAGCCTGCCCTCACGAAGTGGGGGCCGGGGTGGCCTGCCCTCGCGGAGCGTACATATTCCTATGGTTTTTAGGAACATGTACGGTTGCGCCTGCCCCGCGATCTATGCGGGGAAGCGACGGGGCTACAGCCGCGGGTTGGGCGCTTATTCCATTCGTCAGTGATGGATTAACTTTTACGGCCTGGATCAACCCGGCCCGAGATTGTTGCTTTAACTTTTTCGTTTGTTATGGATTCAAATTTCTCCAACTTGCCCTTGCATTCATCCAGCTTGACTTTAAGTTCTGCCAACTCTCTATTATTTCTGCCCCTTGCTAATGTAGATCGAATCCTGCCAGGAAGTATCACAAGCATTCCTGCGAGTAAACCGACAAAGAAGAAGATGATAAGCAGAAGAGCGAGGGAGCCATTAACATGCCAAACCAGGAACGAAATGCGTACGGACTGAGTGTTTTGCAAGGCAAAAACAAGCGATACAAGACTGAGAATTAATCCGAGGATGAGAGAGATTATCATAAAAACCTCCTAGACAAGAGACCGTATCGAACGATGCATCCCAAAGGCGATTTCATTTGATGAGATTTATGAGTGCGCATGCAATTTCCGATTGGCCACTGCGACGCAGACATTCGTACATAGATCTTAACCTTTCTTCGCTGTGCGTGTCCGCCGAGCTTGTTGGGCTTTTTTAATATTTTTTAGCCTGGCTTTCTGTTGTGCCCCTGTTGGCTTTTCACTCTCGGGAACATTGGGCCTGTCTTTCGCCTTAAATACATCACCCTTAACATGGGTGGGCTTTGATCCCAGGGCTTTGATCACCCTTTTGGCATCATTGGTATCGGCAACCAATGTATCACCTTTAATATGGGCATCGTTTTTACCGATAAGCCATGCTTGCGTATCCCAGGACCCGCTGCTTCTTTTCCCGGCAAGCCGTAGAATATGGCCCTTTTCACCAACATCCTGGTAGCGAAACGTTGTGAATTCATCCTTTGTTCGTACAACAATTCTAAAATAGCCGCCTTCCCCTTTTGTTCCAGGTTTTGCCTGCCTTCTTCCCCCGGGCTGAGCTAAAGCGCGCTTCCGAGGCGTCGTTTCCCGCCATCTCCGTTGCGCTTTTTTGATATTTTTCTTCCCTGCTTCTTTCTGCTTGTCTATAGTCATCTCACTACCTCCTTTGGAACTTGTGCAATTTGCATCTCCTACCTGTGCTGCAAGAGCGGCCCAACGGCCTATAAACCGAGCGCATGGCTGGGCAGTGCAACACCCCGTTCATTTTATATAATAGATCATCGAAGAAATATTACCTAATTTTCTCCGCATCAAGCTGAGTCGACAGAAACTCGAAGAATTCTTCCAACTGCCTTTCGGGTTTATGCCGAAGTCGACAAGGGCGGTTCCTTCAACCCTTATTATCCTCCTTATTCGCTTGTTGGGCAGCGTGATGCGCCACCGCAAAGGCTTTACTCTCGTCGCCACCATATTCCTTGTACGCATTATTGAACGCCTCGAGGAATGCTTTCTTCTGATGCTCAGTATACTTGGCTACCTGCTCCTTTGGTAAATCTCTAATCGTTTTGTAGGGCATAGAATATCTCCTCTTCATCATCATATTTAGTACAAACGAGTCTGCGATCAACCGATTCGTCGCTTGGTTCCGTGCATGCGTGTCCCACGGCTTGCGGCTCAGCTTGCTCCCCGAGCGATGAGCATCGGTGATCTTCCGATGCGAAGAATTCGCGAGTGGGGGCCCGCCCCGGCCCCTGCTTCGCTCTTTAAGGGCTCAGGACAGGCGCCGCGCGGGGCCGGGCGCAGGAGCCGTGCGGGCCGGGGGCGCTTGGTCGCATCCGCAATTCAATTACCATTTTAGCAGGAAAAAAGAAACTCAAATTAATTATTTTCTCGTTGAGCCTTGGCCAAGCGCTCCCGGCCTGATCCCTCGCCAGTGACTTGGGATAGGCTCCCCGGCCCGCACAGTGGAAGCCTGTTCTCGCCCTCGCTCTCGCGCTTACCCCCCGAGCGATGAGCGCCGGTGCCCTTCCGGTGCGATGACTTCGCGAGCGGTGGAAACGGGGTAAGCGGTGGTAGCGTTAAATGTTCCTGTGATTTTTAGGAACATGTACGGTTGCGCCTGCCCCGCGATCAATGCGGGGAAGCGACGGGGCTGCAACTGCGTGTTGGGCGCCTAGGATTTATGATGGAGCCAACATCCATCTTCCATAGACGACAAATGCATCAATAGCCAATAATATAATATCGGCGACAATGAGGGGTTTCTCACGGCTAAGAATATGAATTATGATTGAAAGAATTATTAATATCGACAGAATTAATGCTGTGTATATCGTTATCCAATTATTCATTCCCAATATTCCAGGAAGAATTATTATTATGGAGACAATGAAGATAATTGCTGAAATTATTTTATGTAAAATCAAACCATTTTTACCTATTTTAATAATTGATTGTTGCATATTGGAATTATTTGGTTGTAGACCGTGTGAATATGCCACGGAAAGGAATTTTATGCATAATATAATTTGAAGCACCCATAATATCGTGTTCATATTTTCCTCCACTGTACATTCCGATTTCTGTGTTCATGGAAAGCGAGGAAGATAGCTTTCGGCACCCAACGGCTGGCGTCCACACTCTTAGCCGCCCGTCCTCAGTACCCCGAATTTTAGACGAAAAGCCATCGAAGCAAATTTCTCACCTTGGTGCATTCAGCGCAAGCGCATGGTGTGCGGCCCGGTTGGAATAAAGGCGTTATTCGCCTTTGTATTTTTTTTAATGAATGACGAAAAGCATGACAGCCAACCGGATGGATAATTCCAGTGCGACGCACGGTGCTCGGGCATCCCGCTGCAATCCGCTCCAAACATCGGTGCCTTTGACGCGGAGGTTTATCCGACTCTGTGGGTAATAACACTTTCCGCCTAATTCCCCGGTGAATCATACCGCCTGAGTCCGCGGTAGAACACGATGCGAGCGATAAGGATGCACCAGACCGCGACGACGGGCACGAGCCAGGCCAGCGCCCCCCACGCTTGCTTGTTGAAAAGGTAGACGGCGGGGATGTAGCCGATGAACGCGTAGGGAAGTATGACGGTGATGAAGAACTGGATCGGTTCTGTAAACAGAGTGGCCGGATATTTCGCGAAATCCGCCATCTGGTGCACCATCAGCGGAAAGGCGTTGTAGAACGAGGTCAGCCAGAATCCCGAGCAGTTCGCCGCGAAGGAGATCGCGGTGCGGATCGCGGCGGCGCTGACGATGAGCACGGGCAGGAAGAGGATCCTGTCCGCCGTCCAAACGATATGAGTTCGGCCCAAAGCGATCACAAAAAGGATGACGCCGGTAACCATGTTGCCGATGCCATGGACGCCGAGGTCGTAGGTGAGGATCTGGAGGATGGGCGAGACCGGACGAAGGAGGAACCGGTCCAGATCGCCCAGGTTGATGAGCCGCATGGTTCTCCACATTCCTTCAAACGCGAAGGAGACCACGCCTTCGGTGAAGAAGATCGAGGCGAGGATGAGGACGATTTCCCACATCGTCCAGCCCTGGATCGGCGGGATCCTTGAATAGAGCACGCTGAGAAACATTAGTCCGAGGAGCTGGAGGGCGGAGCCGGAAAACAACATGATGACGAAATCCGCCTTGTATTCCAGGTTGATCTTGATGTTCTGCGCGAGGAAACGCGTGAAGAGAAAAAAAGTTCGGCCGAGTCTCATCGTCAGCCTCCATGAATTGTGACTTTGCGCATGGCGAAATGCCAGACCAGTTTCGCGAAGTACCAGAGACCCACGATCCAGGCGGCCTCGATCGCGAAGGACGCGAGGATCTGGGACTTGGGCATGCTCTCGATGAAGATCGTCGCGGGGACGCTGACGATCCCACGGAAGGGCAGCACGTTGGATACCGCCTGGAGCCAGCCGGGGAAGAAACTCAAGGGAATGATCGCACCCGAGAAAAAATCCGTGATTCCTTTCCGAAACCAGCTGAGTCCCATCCCTCCCGTGGTCCAGAACGTAAAGAGTCCGAAGATGTACACGATGAGGAACTTGGTGGTGAACGAGAAGGCCACCGCCAACAGAAAGTAGAGCCAGGTAACGAAACTTTCCGGAGGAGCGGTGAATCCGATGAGCATGGCGAAGACCAGGCCGATCGCCGCCACGAGGACGCCTTCGGCGATTCCGTTCCCCACCGTGATCGCGAAATTTGCCTTCTGATAATCCACCGGTCGCACGAGTTCCACCGCGATGTTGCCCGTCCAAATGGAGCGCGACACGCGGAACTCGGAGGAGCCCGAAATGAGGGCGGAGGTAAAGAGCGAGATGAGCAGGTAGCCCTGCATGTCGCTCCAATCCATGCCGCCGATCACGGAGCCCGCCGTGTAGACCGCCCGCCAGAGGAAGAAGATGGCGATGTAGGACACGAATTGCGAGACAATGTTGATGAAGTACGAGGCGCGGTAGGCCGTCGTTTCCTGGATCGCGCAGAGGATGTGCCGGACGTATTTTTTCAGCTGGGGCATGCGTGGTCTCCTCAGGCTTCGCGCACCAGTTCGAGCCGGCCTTCGTACACATTCTTCACGACACGCTCGATGTCCGGTTCCTCCAGCTGAAAATCCACGACGTCAACGGTTTTCATGATGATTTCCAGCACGTTCTTCGCCGTGTAGCGGAACCGGTCGAACACGACGGTCATCTCCCGTTCGCTGGAATTGGCGATCTCGACCCCCGCGGGCATCGCCCTGGCCGCACCCGCCCGATCGATTTTCGCGCTCGCGATGATCCGGATGCTCCGTTCCTTCACGTACTTGTCGAGGAGGCCCTGGATGCTTCCGTCGTAAATGATCCTGCCCGTGTCGATGATAATCAGCCTCCGGCACACGTCCTCGATGTCGTCCAGATCATGCGACGTGAGCATGAGGGTGACGCCCCGCTCCCGGTTCACCGTCTTGAGGAATTCGCGGATGCGTTCCTTCACCGCAACATCCAGGCCGATGGTAGGTTCGTCGAGGAAGATGATGGCCGGATTGTGCATCAGGGCCACGGCCAGATCGCAGCGCATCCTCTGGCCGAGGGAGAGCCTGCGCGCCGATTGGTTGAGGAACTCGTCCAGACCGAGCATCTCGGTAAAGTACGCGAGGTTGTCCTGGTACGTTTTCGCGGGCACCTCGTAGATATCCCGCAGGAGCGTAAAGGACTCGATGACCGGAATGTCCCACCAGAGCTGGGTCCGTTGACCGAAGACGACGCCGATGTTTTTCGAGTTCCGCATCCTATCCTTATACGGGTGGAGGCCGTTTACGCGGATCTCGCCGCCGGAGGGTAAAAGGATTCCGGTGAGCATCTTGATCGTCGTGGATTTTCCCGCCCCGTTCGGGCCTACATAGGCGACGGATTCGCCGGCCTCAATGGAAAGGTCGACGTCCGTCACAGCAACAATCTCCCTATACTCCGGCTTGAAGAGATGTTGGATGGCGCCGAGCACGCCCTGCTTTTTCAAGGGGCTTCGAAAGGATTTGCGGAGTCCTTTCGTTTCGATTACCCTCACGGGAATACCTCCAGGTAAAAAGGACAATAGATAGGAAAAAGGACTTCGCAAAAAGGAAAGGATAACCTGAAATCGACATCCTGTCGATTCCAAGTCACAGAGAACGACATTTAATTAATGTCTTTACCTAAGCGCACTATCCTGCGATTGTTATCGCATATCCTGCGCGTTGGTTTTATGAAACGGATCTTATTGCTGTTAATATTATGCGATTACCATTCGTGGATAATCATATAAATATGGAGCAACCAAGCGACCTGCGGCTCACCCCCCTGCGCAATTCATCACCACCCAAAAAAAAAAACGGGTGGTGGTTGCTCCGGGGGGCAATGGGGCGCCTGGCCACCTTTATTTTTTACTTTATTTTTTTAGCAGGAAAATGTAAACGCAAATTAACCATTTTATCGCAGAGCCTTGGCCTATCCGCTGGAAGCGCTGGTTGGGCGCAACCACCGTGGCCGCTTAACTCACTTGCCGCCAAACCGTTTTCTCTTTCTGCCCTGGTTCTTCGGCACAAGAGATCAATACTTTTCCCAGTGAAGCACCTCCCCTAAGGGTTTCTTCTCCGGCGTCGGCATTTCCGCCGCCACCCCAACCGGTATTAACGCCATCACGCGCTTTTCGTTTGGCACACCCAAGAGGGTTTTGAATTGCGCTTCGCGTGGCAATGCGTCCCCCTCCACCCAACAAGCTCCATAGCCCAAGGCCGTACCCGCCAGCAGCATATTCTCAATTGCCGCTGCGCCATCTTCCACCCACCAACGGGATACCGGATCCATTACCACCACGATCACAGCGCCGGCTTTCCCTATCCAGGCGCCGGCTGCTTTAAACTGATCGATCATCGTCCGGTCGGTTACCACCACGAAATCCCACGGTTGCTGATTACTTCCCGTCGACGCCAATCGACCCGCATCGACGATGGTCTCCAAATCCGCTTTGGGAATGGCATCGTCCGTATACCGGCGGATACTTCTTCGCTTGTGAATTGCTTCTAAAGCGTCCATTTCATCAATCCTCGTATCAAACTCAACTTCCTTCAAAGACAAGGCGACCAAACGTGGCGTCCAACGGCCTGCGGCCCAACCGGCATGGAAGCCGAAAGCACGTTGCCGGGTTATAGGCTCGCCGCTTTCCTCCGCTCGAGTTCCGCGCGTATCTCGGCGTGTTTTTCGCGCGTGATGGGATAGGCGCGTACCGCCAGGAAGCTGAGCAGCAGAACCGCCGCGCCAACCGGGCCGATGAGCACACGCAACGCCAAAAGAGCCGAATCAGGCTGGATGGGGTTGGGATTCGCCGCCGTGGCATTAATGTATCCGGAGAGCTCAAGCGCCCAACCGGAAACGAACAGCCCCACGGCCAGACCCATCTTTTGCAGAAAAACGAAGAAGCCGTAGAAAATGCCCTCACGCCGCTGGCCCGTCTCCAATTCATCCAGTTCGATCACATCCGGCACCATGCTCCACGGCACCAGGTATCCCACCGAAATGCCGATCCCCGCCATGGCTCCCAGGAGGAAAATCGGCACCGTGCCCCCCGGCCGGAGGAAGAACATCCCCATCAGGGCCAACACGAAGAAGCCCGCGCCCAGGTAGTACACTTTCTGTTTTCCGATCCGATCGCTGACCTTGGCCCAGATCAATACCCAGATGAACGTGGAGAACTGGATCGCCAGCAGCAAAAAGCTGAACAACGTCATATCCATTCGGATCCAGTCCTTGGTGAAGATCTGCAAGTTGTTTTGGGCGAACTGGATCGCCAGCCACGAAAGCATGTAGATCAGCGTGACCATGATGAACGCTTTATTCCGGAAGGCGATCCGCAGCCCTTCGAAAAATCCCGGTCCTTCAGGGGCCGGTTTTGCATTAATCGCAAAATCCGGTTCCCGGGTTCCGAAGAAGGTGATGAAACACGGAATGGCGATGGCAAACGCCCAGATTGCGGCGCTGGTGGAATAGCCCAACGCGGGGTTATTAGGAAATTGGCTGACGATGATTCCGGTGAAAAAGGCCGCGAGCACCCCGCCGATGATCGAGAAGCTCATGCGCACGGAGGAAAGCCGTGTGCGTTCATCGTAATCCTGCGTAAGTTCCGCGGTGAGGGCCGCGTACGGCACATTGACCGCCGTAAACGCTAAATCCAGGAAGACGGCTACCACCAAGTAATACACGAACTTTCCCGCATCGTTAAAGGGCGGCACCACCCATTGCAGGAAGAAAGTAACCGCAAACGGAATGGCCGCGATGAGCAGCCAGGGACGGCGGCGTCCAAGCCGGCTCACCGTGTGATCGGTCAACCAGCCGATGATGGGATCGTTCACCGCGTCCCATATTTTCACGATGAGCAAGATGGTGCCGGCGATCCCTGGGCGCAGCCCGGCAACGTTGATCAGGAAGTTGAGCAGGAAAAATCCGTTGATGGTGGTTACGATGGCCGCCCCCAGGTCGCCGGCGCCGTAGGCCAGCTTCGTCTTGCGGGAGAGTTTGTCTGTCGTCATGGCTCCTCTACAGGTCGATGGCTTTCGAATTTTCGATCGTCCAATGGGAACGAAAGTCGGGCGGCAGCACAACGCCCGCGGCCTCTGCTTGCGCGCGAAGCCGGAAGTGCTCATACAACAGGTTGGTGATCGCGCGCATCCGCCTTCGCTCCTCGGGAAACGTGAGATTGTGCGTGTCGAAAACGATGCGTACCAGGTTCATGCGGGGCGGAAGGCGATAGGAATGCCCTTCGGGTTCATCCAAGTGGATGTTCAACAAATTGGTCAGCTCCGGGTCGAGGCAGGCCACGAGCAGGCCGGGGTCGTAGAAAGTCCCGCCGCCATCCGTGTATTGCTGACCGTTCAGCTCGGTGGGCAGGATGTAGGTGTTCATGCTCCAGCCGGCGATAATGGCGCGCACGACCGGGGCGGGGATGACTTGCCAGGCGCGCCCGCCCCACTCGAAGGCGCGGGCGTCTTGAGTCATCCCCAAAAACTCGGTGTATCCATCGGTGCGAGCAGCCGTCACCGTCAGCGGGAGGGCGATATCGTCGAAGGTGATCCGATCGGGATGTTTCGACCCGGTGTAGGCCGCCAGCCGCTCCAATAAAAACCCTTCCAACGGTCCCAGGTTTGCCCAACCGGTCCAGAATTTAATAGGATTGCGGTTGACCGCGGCGATTTTGCCCGGCTCGCAGCGGGCCATGAAGGTTTCGAGATCGTCCAGGGCGCGGCGCGCGGCCGGGGTATATACGTCGGGGTGCCGCGCGGCGGCGATTTGAACGGCATGGAAGAACCCGTTCAATACTCCCGCCGAGACGCCGTAAATCTGGCGGACCTCCCCGCCCCCGCGCGCAAAGCCCTCATCCACTACCCGCGTGGCGATCATGCCAGCCAAGATACCGGAAAAGCCGCCCGCCCCGTAGATGACGTTGGCCGACTGGTCGAAGGGAAACGCGGCCAGCTGCTCGTCGAGAATCTCCTGGAACCGCGCCGTCAAGGCGGCGCGGTTTTCCACCGATTGGCGCATATTGGTGGCGGCTTCCGTGCTGCCGATATAGGGTAAATCCACATGGTCAACCATCGCCATCGGATGGAGCGGAGGGGGCGCGGGCCGAGAAGTGAGGCGCGACGCTTGTGCGATGGCCTCCGCCACCCCGCGCTGCCGCCCCAGCAAATCCAGGTAGCTCTCCGCCAGAAGCGCCTGGTTGCGCTCGTGGGCCGAGTGCATTACGAAGGAGGATGAGAACCAGTTGAGTGGCCAGCGACGGATGGCGGCATACGGTCTCGCGCGTAGAATCGGACGCGGGTCGGCGGCTTCCAGGTCGGCCACGATAGCCCCGGCGTCCACGATGGACGGGCGGCAGTCATATCGCCAAGCTCCATTCACTGCGTGGGCATCGGTCGAAAGGCGGGTGCTCAGCCCCGCGATCAGCGCATCCAGGAGGGGGGCGTCCTGCGGCGGGGGAATGTGCACGAAGGAATAATCGCATTGCAGGCTGTCGTCCGGCGGTCCGTACATGCAGAAGACGGCGTCGCGATCCACCGCGCACAGATACAACGGCACACCCAGTTCGGAGAGGCGCCAATCATCGCGGCCGGTATAGGCGCGCAAGCGTGAGACCACCCAACGCCGCAGGGGCTGCAGGGTGTAGAAACCATGGGCCGGGTTAAGTTTCAACCCGCGCAGGTCGCGGCTGCGCGCCCGGCCGAGGAAACCGTGAAAATCCGCCGGAGCGTTGCGAGCTTTGCCCCAGACGTGCGGCGACATTTGGGCCGCCCAAGCCAACCCGAAGGCCAGCGCCGCCAGGTTGCCCCCGCTCACCCCAAAAATTCGCCCCGCCGCAACGCCTCCGCTGAGTAGGCGTTCGGCCCACTCCAGTTCTTTGAGAATCCAAGGCAGGTCGCCCAGCTTGGCGGATTGGAAGATGATCGTGGGGGGAGACGCCAAGGCCTGGGCGGGGGTTTTCACTTGCGGAATCGTACCGTAAGCGGGAAGTAATCGCAACCGATTCTCCGTACGCTTGCCCTCGGGGAGTGCACAGGTTCCGTGGTTTTAGGAACCTGTGCAATTACGGACCGGGGGCCTGTCCCCCGCCTGCCCTCGCGCTCGCCCCCCGCCTGTCCTCGCGCCTGCCCTCGCAAAGCGGGGGGAAGTGTGCAGCTTCCCAGTTCCTATGGGAACCTGCATGAATACGAAGCGATGGGAGCGATGAGCATCGGCGACCCCGCCCTCGAGCGAACGGCTCCGGTTCAATTCCGGAGCCGTGGTTTCGCTCGGGGGTTTCCGAAGCGAAGAATTCGCGAGTGGAGGTCCGCCACGGCGTCGACGAGCCAGCCAACTAAAACCGTCCGGCTGCGCCGAAGACCTCGTACAGACGGCCGCACCACTGGGAGTATGCGGCGCGAATACCTGCGTAGATATCGAACATGCTCGCTTCCGGTTTGGCGGCCGCCAGGCGCATGTTGTCGGCGGCGGTGTTCATGATGCTGGTGGCAAAATTGATCTTGCTGATGCCGGCCGCAATCGCGGCGTGGAATTGTTCGTCGGAAAGACCCGTCCCGCCGTGCATGACCAGCGGCACGTCCACCCGCTGGCGGATTTCGCCGACCAGCTCCAGGTCCAGGCGGGGTTCACCTTTGTATAGTCCGTGGGCATTGCCAAAAGCAATCGCCAGGAAATCGACGCCTGTCTCCTCGACAAAATGCTCCACGTTTTCAGGATCGGTGAAACCGATCCGCCGGCCGCCGAGGGAATCATACTGGTCGCCCATGCCGACCTGCCCCAATTCGGCCTCGACGCCCGCACCGGCAGCATGCGC
>Ga0187886_1000728_pt1 | contig 36096 bp, 34 predicted proteins | sample June2016WEW_20_1_FD_133001 | JGI IMG/M metagenome (GOLD analysis project Ga0187886, IMG submission 133001) | Peatland microbial communities from SPRUCE experiment site at the Marcell Experimental Forest, Minnesota, USA - June2016WEW_20_150 | ecosystem: Environmental > Terrestrial > Soil >...
ATGCCTCAAACCTGCCAAGCGGTGTCTATCTCTATCGTATCACTACCGGCACATATGTAGAGACCAAGAAACTCGTGCTCATTAAATAAACTTACGAAATCCATCAAAGAAAGCCCTATCGCAAAAATGCATTAGGGCTTTCGTGTTTCATCATGAGTTGCCATTCTTCCATGGCTTCGTTATATTGAACCCAGTCAATTGTAAAGAATCGAAATGAAATCCGTAACATTGCGCGGCTCCGGCGAGTCGATTCCTGTTAACAAAATTATCTGCCTCGGGCAAAACTATGCCGAACACGCAAAAGAAATGAAGTTTGATGTCCCAACGTCACCCGTTTTTTTCCTGAAACCTCCAAGTGCTATCATTCACCCGGGAGAGCAAATCATCCTCCCATCTATCTCAAATAATGTTCAGCATGAAGTAGAAATGACAGTCCTTATTGGTGAACGAGGAAAAGATATCCGTCGGTTTTCTGCATTGAATCACGTTGCAGGGTACGGTGTCGGCCTCGATATGACCATGCGCGATATCCAGGCGGAGGCAAAAAACAAAGGGCTTCCCTGGTCGCTTGCAAAAGGATTTGATACTTCTGCACCACTTTCAGAATTTATTCCTGCTGCAGCAATTGGCGACTCCAACGCGCTTCATATACAATTACTCGTGAATGGCAAAATCCGGCAATCTTCTGACACCAGCAAATTTGTTTTCTCAGTCGACAAAGTCATAGCGTACATCTCTCAGTTCATCACACTCGAGCGGGGGGATATAATTTTTACCGGCACCCCGGAAGGAGTCTCACGCGTTGACCATGGTGATAAATTAGATGCAACCCTTCAGCAAGCAGACGGACATGTTTTAGCATCGTTATCGGTAAGTGTTCAGTAACGATGAATTGGAAAATTTGTTTAGAATTTGTAGAACGCTGATGACAGATTACAAAAAAAGAACTGACAACTGATTCCTGATAACTGATTACTGAAAACTGACAGCTGATAACTATTTTGGCTAAAATCATCACCATAGCACTCCCGAAAGGCGGCGTTGGAAAAACAACGACGGCAGTAAATCTCGCTGCAAGTTTCGCTGTCTTAGAAAAACGCGTGCTGCTCATCGATACAGATCCGTTTGGCGCATGCAGTATGTCGCTTGGATTCACACCGGAAAAGACAAAAGGCGGATTGTACGAAGTCTTCAACTTTATCCATTCCATGGCACAGGTCATTCACCGGACAGAACTTGCATTCCTGGATTTCATTCCGACCAACGTCACATCACAGCAAGCAGAAGAGCGCATCATGCGTTTATCGGAAAATCGAACGTTACTGAAGAACATCCTTCGCACAATCGCGCCGCATTACGATTATGTCATCATCGACACACCGCCCTTCCTGCGCGGCCTTACGACAAATGCCCTTACATGTTCCGATTCTGTACTCATACCGATTAAGTCGGGACATTTTTCACTCGAAGGTATTGAAAAGCTCTTTAAGTACTTCGATTGGATTCAAGATGTGGCAAATAAAAGCCTGCAAATTGAAGGCATCCTTCAGACGATGTACGAGCCGCACACAAAAGTCACAGAAATAACCAACCGTGAACTGCAACTGCGCTTCCGTAAATATCTTCTCAAAACCATCATTCCAAAAAATACGCATCTCACGGAAGCATCATTTTATGGAAAACCGGCAGTGCTCTTCAACGCTGCTTCGAAGGGAACACTGGCGTATTTGGACCTCGCGCGTGAATTGGTCGAACGGCATCAAACAGCACAACCACCCATCGTCCTCCCTGCGCATATTCAACTCGCATAAGTCTGTTGCTAATGTTCATTCCTCATCGTTGATTTCATCCCCCTTTTTTCGTTAATTGAAATGAGCGTTGTATGTGCGGGCGGCGACAAGCAGCCCTTTTCTCTATTATAGACAGAATCCGTATGAGCACACAGGAACTTTCAAAAGCATATAATCCAAAAGAAGTCGAAGATAAGTGGTACTCTTTCTGGGAATCGAACCGGCTGTTCCACGCAACCGTTAATAAAGATAAAACACCGTATACGGTCGTCATTCCCCCACCGAACATAACCGGCATCCTCACCATGGGTCACGTGCTGAACAACACCTTGCAGGATGTATTTGTCCGGTGGAAGCGAATGCAGGGATTTGAAGCATGTTGGATCCCCGGCACCGACCATGCCGGCATCGCCACTCAGAATGCCGTTGAAAAATCTCTTGCAAAAGAAGGCAAGCATCGCCGCGATCTTGGACGCGAAAAATTTATCGAACTCGTGTGGCAGTGGCGGGATAAATACGGCAGCACTATAATAAAGCAGCTGAGAAAATTAGGCGTCTCCTGCGATTGGGATCGTGAACGTTTCACCATGGACGAAGGGTTGTCGAATGCAGTAAAAGAAGTCTTCATCCGACTATTTGAAAAAGGACTCGTGTACCGCGGCAAATACATCGTCAACTGGTGCCCACAGCACCAGACCGCACTGAGCGATGACGAGGTCGATCATTCAGAGACGAACGGGAATCTCTATCATATCAAGTACCCGATTGTCGGTTCAAGCGAATTCGCCACTGTCGCTACCACGCGGCCGGAGACCATGCTCGGCGACACAGCACTCTGTGTGCATCCAAAAGATGAGCGCTACAAGCACTTGATCGGGAAGACTGCGATTCTTCCCATCGTCGGGCGCAAGCTTCCCATCATCGCCGATGATTATATCGACCTGAGCTTCGGAACCGGCGTCATGAAAGTGACTCCGGCACACGATACAAACGATTTCCTTCTCGGTCAGCGGCATGAACTTGAACAATTAAACATCCTTGATGAAACCGGGCATTTGAATGCGGCTGCACCAAAGCAATACGAAGGTATGGACCGGTTCGAATGCCGCAAACAGCTTCTGAAAGATTTAGAAACACAAGGTTTCTTGGTGAAAGTTGAACCGTATGTGTACAATATCGGCAAATGCTATCGCTGTCACACTATCATCGAGCCGTGGCTGTCCGACCAGTGGTTTGTGAAAATGAAACCGCTTGCCGCTCCGGCACTGCGCGTCGTGCACGAAGGCAAAGTCCGTTTTCATCCGGATCGCTGGACGAAAGTATATGAACACTGGATGACAAACATCCGGGATTGGTGCATTTCACGACAAATCTGGTGGGGGCACCGGATTCCCGTCTATTATACACCCGATGGCAACTACACCGCGGCGCGCAGTGTAGAAGAAGCGCGCAAGAAACTCGGCGTCGGTCCGGAAATCGCTATTCGCCAGGATGAAGATGTACTCGATACGTGGTTCTCCTCATGGCTCTGGCCATTTTCCACATTGGGCTGGCCGGAAGATAATGCAGATTTGCATTACTTCAATCCGACCAGCACGTTGGTCACGGCACCCGATATTATTTTCTTCTGGGTTGCACGCATGATCATGGCGAACATGGAATTCATGAAAGGCACGCCGGGCCGCTATGGTAAGCCTCGTAAAAAGGATGACGATCTGATTCCATTCAGCGATGTGTACTTCACGAGCATCATCCGTGATATGGAGGGACGCAAGATGAGTAAGTCGCTCGGCAACTCCCCCGATCCGCTTGATGTCATCGAACAGTATGGCGCCGATGCATTGCGTTTCACCACTGCGTACCTTGCGCCGCTTGGTCAGGATGTACTGTTCTCCACAGAGAAATGTGAGATAGGCAGAAATTTTGCCAACAAGATTTGGAATGCAGGTCGTTTCTTACTGATGAATAAGAACGAAATTCTTGGTGATATGGAAATCTCACTCGAGACACTGCCGACAGACCATCTCGATCTTGCCGACCGTTGGATACTCTCGCGGCTCAATCAAGCGATTAAGGCGTTCAATACATCACTCAACGAATTTCATGTCAACGAAGCCACCAAGCTCATCTACGACTTCATCTGGCATGATTTCTGCGATTGGTATGTGGAATTGGTCAAGACCCGCTTCTATGGTGAAGAACCGAAGGAAGCAAAAACTGCTGTTGTCACACGCGCGCTCTGGATTTATGATCAAGCATTGCGCTTGCTGCATCCGGTGATGCCGTTTATTTCAGAAGAACTCTGGCAACACCTCACCGATCGAAAAGGACAATCACTTGTGCGCGCTGAATTCCCCGTGGTGTACAAGCGTTACATCAACCAGACGATCGAAGACGAATTAAATTTTGTCATCAAAGTCGTCGAAGCAGTCCGGAACATTCGCGGCGAGTTGAATGTTGCCCCTTCGAAGCAGATAGAAGTGTATATGCACATTCATGGAGAAATGGAAGAAAAATTTCCGGAAAGCACCGGTAACATACAAGGACTTCTCAGTTATATAGATCGCCTGTGCCGTGCGAAGACAGTGACAACATGGGATGGTGAATCAAAGAAGTTCGAACGCCCCAAAGCTTCAGCAAGCGCAGTAGTGGATGGAACGGAAATCTTTGTTCCGCTGGAAGGCATCATCGATCTCGATGCCGAACAGAAGCGATTAGAAAAAGAAATCGCGCGCTTGCAGGGATTGGTTGACGGTATTGAAAGAAAATTAGCGAATCCGAGCTTCGTCGATAAAGCACCAAAGGATGTTGTGGAAAAGGAACGTGAGAAACAAAAGAATATTACGATGAATATGGAGAAGCTGAAAGTAAGTCTAGAGTCGTTGAGTTGAAAGTAGTTGAGACGAAGAGATAAGAAGTCGATGAGCCGTTGAGTAGATGAGAAGTTGAGATTGTGGAAATATGAGGAGATGTCATTCCCGCCCGCCTACCGGCGAGGCAGGCGAAAGCGGGAATCCAGAATTTGAATGCTACACTTGCTGAAAAAATATTATCATCGTTCTTTGCCGTGGAGTTTGGTGCTCTCTTCATTATTTATTTTCATTGCGGGAACTCATGCCAATGCCGCAACTCCTCCAGACAATCGTCCAATTGCAGCAACCACCGCAGGGAAAATCCGTGGCTACGTGGAGAACGGAATAAATGCTTTCAAGGGCATCCCATATGGAGACGATATGAAGAGACATCGTTTTCTACCTCCCGTTTCTCCAACACCATGGAATGGGATTCGGGACGCAATCCAATTCGGTCCGATCGCCCCTCAACAGCCGTTGCGGGACTTTAAAATCTCAAGCATGAGCGAAGATTGCCTGAACCTGAATGTATGGACACCGGCATTGCGCGACAGCGCCAAGCGTCCGGTGATGGTTTGGTTTCACGGCGGCGCGTACAGCACCGGAACAAGCAATCTCAACGTGAACGACGGTGTTCGACTCTGCAAGCGAGGCAACGTGGTCGTTGTGACGGTAAACCATCGATTGAATGTATTGGGTTATTTGTATCTTGCCAAAGTCGGTGGATCTAAATTTGCAGAATCCGGTAATGTCGGGATGCTCGATCTCGTGCTTGCGCTCAAGTGGGTGCGGGATAACATTAGTGAATTCGGCGGTGATCCGAACAATGTTACTATCTTTGGTCAATCGGGGGGCGGCGCTAAGTGTGCTACATTGATGGCGATGCCGTCAGCACGCGGATTGTTTCATCGGGTCATAGCGGAAAGCGGGCAACAAGTGACCGGTAGAAAACAGGAGGCTGCGACATCGACTGCGATGGCCGTGCTCAAAAACCTTCAGTTGACTCCCGACAGGATCAGCGAGTTGCAGACCATTCCTCTTGAACAATTGATGAAAGCCTGCCGCGGTTTTTATTTTGGACCGGTGACGGATGGAAACATCCTGCCACGGGATCCATTCGACCCAGACGCTTCACCCCTCTCGGCAGATATTTCGGTGATGATGGGAAATACTCATGATGAGACCGCCACTCTTATCGGAGGCGGCGATTCAACGACGTTTAGCTTGACCTGGGAGCAGCTTCCGCAAAAACTTGAACAGCACATTAAACAATTTTTAGGAGACCTTGACCCGAACAATATTATCGCCAAATATCGGCAATGGTATCCGAAATATTCCGCTAGCGATGCCTTCTTTTCTATTACCACTGCCGCAAGGTCGTGGCGGAGCTTGATTATTGAAGCGGAAAGGCGCGCAGAACAAGGTGGCGCTCCAACGTACGTCTATCAGTTCGATTGGAAATCACCTGTTGACAATGGAAAGTGGAGAGCCGGACACGCCACGGAAATTCCGTTTGTGTTCGACAACGTAGGATATGGCGCGTCAACGGTCGGCACAAGTGCTGAATCACAGAAGATGGCAGATATGATGAGCGAGGTGTGGATTGCATTTGCCCGAAGCGGTAATCCTCATACGTCTTTTATTCCGCAATGGCCTCCGTTTAATCTCAAAAATCGCCCGACGATGATATTCGATCTCGTTCCGAGAATAGAGAACGATCCTCGCGGAGAAGAACGGATATTGTTCAATCAGGTCAACTATGTGCAACCCGGCACATTATGATAGTCAGTTGCGAAGTCCCGGCAAAATAGTTATTTTCATATAATTTTTAAATTTATAGAATAAAATATTTTTTAATAAACGCATGTATACAGTAACTATCGAAACAGAATTCTCCGCTGCACACATCATCCGCGGATACAATGGTCCATGCTCCCGTCTTCATGGACATAATTGGAAAGTAACTGTCGAAGCCAAAACCGATGTGCTTGATACTATCGGCATGAGCCTCGATTTCTATGTACTGCAGAAAAAGACCGAAGAGATAGTGGCAAAATTCGACCACCGCGATATGAACAGCATTCCGCCGTTTGATAAAGAACTCAATCCAACATCGGAAAATATTGCACGGTACATTTATGATGAACTGAAAAAACTATTGCCTCCGCAAGTAAAACTCTCATGTGTAGCCATTGGAGAGACCGGACAGTATACAGCAAAATATTCAGAACAGTAATGTCCATCACTTTAAATATTGACCCCACCTTTATCCTACCCTTGAGGGGAGGACATAAGTTGTCTCATCCCCCCTCCAATGGGGAGATTATGAGGGGGTCACAATAATAATGACAACACCATCACAAGACACACTCATCATCAATGAAATCTTTTTCAGCATCCAAGGTGAATCGACACGCATGGGACGGCCATGTGTCTTTATCCGGTTGACGGCATGTGATCTCCGGTGTAGTTGGTGCGACACGGCGTATGCTTTCGAGGAAGGCACAGAACTGAACATCAATGCTATTCTTCAAAAGGTGAAAGAATACGGATGTAATCTTGTTGAAATCACCGGCGGCGAACCGCTGCTGCAGGAGAATGTTCATCCGTTGATGCGTCGTCTCTGCGATGAAGAATTTGAGGTCATGATTGAGACCGGTGGTCACCATGACATCAGCAGGATTGATCCGCGCGTAAAACGAGTTATGGACATTAAGTGTCCCGGCAGTAAGATGGAAAAGCGAAATCGATGGGAAAACATTGAAATGCTCAATGCTCATGATGAAGCAAAATTTGTCATTGCTGATCATATCGATTATAAATGGGCAAAACATATCCTTCTGCAATATCGGTTGGATAAACGCTGTCCGGTTCTTATGTCACCTGTGTTTGGTACATTAGAAAATCGTACATTAGCAGATTGGATCCTGCATGATCGTCTTCGTGTACAATTTCAGCTGCAAATGCATAAATATATTTGGGATCCGACAGCAAGAGGAGTATAACATGAATCCAATCGATAAACTCGAAACGTTCGACAACAAATATCCGAGCCGTGATTATACTATTACGATCGTGAATCCGGAATTCACTTCCGTCTGCCCCAAAACAGGCCTGCCCGACTTCGGCACAATCACCATCAATTACATACCGGCAAAAAAGTGTATCGAGTTGAAATCGCTCAAATATTATTTTCTGGAATACCGTTCGATGGGAATTTTCTATGAGACCGTCGTAAACAAAATTCTTGACGACCTTGTCTCCGTGCTCCATCCGAAATGGATGGAAGTCGTGGGCGCGTTCACGGCACGCGGCGGTATTACCACCACGGTGAAAACTGTGCATTCAAAAAAAGGAAAACACAAGAGTAGATGAGCAAGCCTCGTGCGGTTGTTCTTGTGAGCGGAGGGATGGATAGCTGTGTCACCGCTGCCATTGCCAATCTTGAATACAATCCAGCGTTCCTCCATATTAACTATGGTCAGCGAACCGAGCGGCGTGAATTAAAAGCCTTCCGCGCACTTGCCGATCATTTCGGTATTGGAAAACGTTTGATTGCCGAGCTCACACACCTGAACAAAATCGGCGGATCGAGTCTTACAGATAAAAAAATCAGAATTACAAAAGCTGATCCGGAAAAACTTTTTCAAGCGGCGAAAAACGAGATTCCAACATCCTATGTCCCGTTTCGCAATGCGAATATTCTCTCCGTTGCAGTAAGTTGGGCGGAAGTCATCGGCGCTCAAAAAATATTTATTGGCGCAGTAGAGGAAGACAGCTCCGGATATCCCGACTGCCGGAAAGAATTCTACGATGCTTTCAATACTATGATCGATCTCGGAACAAAACCGGAAACAAAAATTATCATCGTTACACCCGTGATTGATTTAAAAAAATCAGACATTGTGATACGAGGGAAAGAATTAAAAGCGCCATTTGAACTAACTTGGTCATGTTATAGAAATGAGGACATTGCGTGCGGTATTTGCGACAGCTGCGCATTACGTCTGCGTGCGTTCCAAATCGCAGGGATGGAAGATCCGATACCGTATTTAATCAGGCCAAAATATAATTGACTTGATCTTTTTCATCCAGTACTTTGTTTCATGCGAAAAGAGATAAGAATACTTTTCACTTGATTTTTTACGTGGTTCTATGTTTCCATCGGAAATTCTTCGCAATACTATCAGGCTCTTCCAACTCCTCTCACGGGGATTTCGTTCCGGTTTTTTCGCTCCCTCCTTCGATTCCTAAAAAAATACTTGACAACATAGAAAATTCTCGTTATCATATAAATGACCGCTTATATAAGCGATAATTTATATGGATGACGGATTAAAGCTGCAAACTCTCTTTCAGACCCTTGGCGATGTCAATAGGCTGAGAATCATCAGGATCATTGGGAACCAGACCCGTTCAGTTTCAGAGATAGTAGAAATGACGGGATTATCCCAACCGCTCGCATCGCATCATCTGCGAGTGCTCAGGGAACAAAACATTCTCAAGACAAAACGAGAAGGACCTTTTATTTATCACGAATTAACTGACCCACGAATACTCGATGCTCTTGGTATATTTTCAGAAATTCTTATTCGTTTCGGCAACAATGACGGCACAAAAGAAAGTATGTTTTCATGCAGAGAACAATTCATGAGAATCATAAACAAAAAAAGAATATAGGAGGAATCGACAATGAATATCAAAGAAAAAATGACGGATTTCATGATGGGAAAGTTAACACCAGAAGAAAAAAGTGCAATGATGGATCAAATGATGAACAAATTTTTTGCAGATATACAACCTGGAGACAAACAAAAGATGATGGAAGGAATGATGGAAAAATTTATGAGCAACATGACTCCTGATGATAAACAGGCCATGATGCAAACCATGATGCCGAAAATGATGGGTTCGATGATGGGAGGCGGAACAGGTTCACCGATGATGAATATGATGAGTATGATGATGGGCGGCAAAGGACCGATGAATATGATGAAGTCTATGAAGGGAGATGGAAACCATTCGGAAGAGCAAATTGAGATGCCTTGGGATATGTGTAAAAAAATGATGTCGACCATGAGTAAAACGAGCGAACTTGCAACTTTTGCGACACCTGAAGTACGTGAACTCTTCGAGGAATGGGCTGCACAGATTGAAGAGGAAATTTTAAGTTTTGTGAAGGAATCTCAAATTAATAATGCAGAAAAGATTGCCGAACACTTTAAACTGTCGCGGAATAGTGTTACATTTTTCCTAACAAGACTTGCGAATAAAGGGAAAATAAATCTGAATGCTCAAAAAGCAGAGTGAAACCCAAAGTCTGAATAGATAGGGTTCAACAGTCTATGTTTCCATCGGATATTCTTCGCAATATTATCAGACTTTTTCAACTCCTCTCTCGTGGATTCAAGTCGAGTTTCTCGCTCAATCCATCGGAAGAGAAAAAGAACAATCCTATCGCAAATCGACCGATCCCAGTCGCACGCCGCAATATCTGTCCGCATTGCAAGCTCGATATTCCAGACGGTGCACGCGTCTGCCATCACTGTCATCAATTTGTGAGTGTACGATTCAATCTCGCAAACCTTATCACGATTATTGCTTCCGTTGCCGCGGTAGCGATGTCAGTGTACGCGCTTTATATGACAGCTTCACAGGCACAGGTGGCAAAGCAAATTGAGAGCCGCCGCTTCCTCATCGAATTATTCGACAACATGCATAGAACTCAGGGTGAACTGCAGGCATCACGGGAAAAAGGAGGCGGTGAAGAAAATCTGAGCGAGAAAGAAATATTGCTTTTGAATTACTACCAGGTTCTCTCCCGGACACTTGCACAGTACATCAAACAGGAACCGACGCTCTTCGTGAAGGCACGCTGCACGTACGAACCTTTCCTCCCGATTCGGCAAAGTCCCTCTGAAAAATCAAAAAAAATCGGTGCAGTATATAAAGACGAAGAGGTGTTTCGACTCGGCACATTTTCCTATGGCAAAGGCGAGGTGTGGTACTATGTTGCCAGCGCCGACCAGCAAAAAATCGGGTGGGTGCATAAATATCTGGAAATAATACCATAGCCTCAGAAAAACCTTCGCAAGGTTTCTTATGATAATCCTTTGAGAACCTTGCGAAGAGTATCTGGGTCACTCCCGCCACTTAATCGAACAGCCCATCGAGGGAATTTGTTTTCCAGTAATCGGTTTTCCTTCGGCAAGGTTGGTAATTGCATCCTTCAATTCTTCCTTCGTTACCTTCGATTCTTCCTGCCAGTTGTCATCAATGCGTCCGTGATACATAAGTTTTTGTTCAGCATCAAAGAGATAAATATCCGGTGTGCACTGTGCATCGAATGCACGAGCAACCTTTTGGGTATCGTCAATAAGATAGGGAAATGGAATTCCCCATTCTTTGATTTTCTTACCCATCTCGTCCGGTGCATCGTCGGGATACTTCGGATTGATATTCGGGTTGATCGCCAGAACATTGATCTTTCGTTCCAGCGCATATCGACCTAAGCGGATCATACGCGGCCACACTGCTTTTGCATAGGGACAATGATTGCAGGTGAAAACGACCAATAATCCTTTATTCCCGATTGCATAATCACTTACCTGGATAACACCATCGGGATCTCTTAAAATAAACTTTGGCATTTTTGTGCCAAGTGGAACATCTACTGATTCTAAGCGTGCCATTGAATCTTCTCCTCTTTTCTCTTTAAAACCACTATGAATCTATAAAAAGTTTCCAACAGTTGCAGGCGCTTGCAATTCATATGAAATTGGCTGACATTTGATCGTTTCTTAAAACTCCAGTTCCCGAAAAATGCGAATACGTGCCGTTGAGTATTCAATAATTTACTCATTGAATTGCATATCACACTGAACGGCCAATACATCAATCTGTCAATCGAACCAACACATTGAGGCTCCTATGAAACGTACTCCCAAGCTTAATAAAGTTCATCACATTGATTCCATTCAAGACATGCTCATCAAGTCTGCGGGTAAGCATGGTGATAAGCTTGCATTGGAAGATTTGAGGGACACACCTATCCCCAAGGCGAGCTATAACTCGCTGCTGAAGTATGTGCTGAAGTTCGGTACAGCGCTCCGCGAACTCGGGCTCCCCGAGCGAAGTCATATTGCTGTCATCAGCGAGAACCGCGTGCAGTGGGGTATAACATATCTGACAGCCATGTGCTTCAATTATGTCATCGTGCCCATTGATGCCAAATTGAGCACCAATGAAATCATCAACATCATCCATGAATCGGATGCAAGCGCCATCGTCTTCTCCGAATCTTTCGATGCGATGCTTCGGGAGGAAAAACGCGCGCTGAAACATCTGCGACATTACATCAATATGGATTTACTGGCGAAGAAAGACGGCTTTCTTTCGATGCCGGAGCTTATCAACAACAGCCGAGGCTGCACGGTCGATGCATTGCCGAGACTCGATCCAAAAGCTATGGCTGTCATTATTTTTACATCGGGTACACTGGGCAGAGCAAAAGGTGTCATGCTGAGTCAGCATAATCTTGCTGCGAACCTTGTTTCAATGGTGAGCATGATGATGATTCATCCTCAGGATCGGTTTCTTTCCGTACTGCCGATTCACCATACGTACGAATGTACTTGTGGATTTCTTTGCCCGCTCTATTCAGGTGCATCAGCACATTATGCGCGCTCACTCAAGACGGTCGTCGATGACCTGCAGCAGGTGAAGGCCACTATGCTGCTTGGCGTGCCGCTGTTGTTTGACAAAATGTTCAAGCGCATTTATCATGCTATCAAAGAAAAACGTGTAACGTCTATCATTGTTCCGCCATTGATCAAGCTGACCGATGTTGCTGCCCGGTTCGGATGGAAGAGCGCAAAGAAAGTTGTCTTCTCAGAAATCCACGAAAAATTTGGCGGACATATTCGTGCATTCATCGCCGGCGGCGCTGCGCCCGATCCGATGGTAGCAAAGGGTCTACGGGATTTGGGATTCACATTCGTGCAGGGGTATGGTTTGACCGAAACATCTCCGATCCTTACACTCAATCAACTCGACAATTTCAAAGATGAAGCGGCGGGCTTGCCATTACCCGGCGTAGAACTCCGTATCGACTCGAAGAGTGAAGACAGTGTCGGCGAAGTGCTGGCGAAAGGAGCGAATGTGATGATTGGCTTTTATAAAAATGAGCGAGCCACAAAAGAGGCATTTGAGAATGGCTGGTTCAAAACCGGCGATCTCGGTTTCATCGACAGCGACGGCTTCCTCCATATTTGCGGACGGAAGAAAAACGTGATCATCTCCCGCAGCGGCAAAAATGTATTTCCTGAAGAAATCGAAGACATCCTTCAGCGCAGCCCGTTTGTGCAGGAATGTCTCGTGTATGGTGAAGACGATCCAAAATTAGATGAAATCATTTCTGCACAGATCGTCGTAGACGCAGAGGCATTCATCGAGTTATCCGAATCGCGCGGTGTGCAGATCACTCCTGAACTTATTAACGAAGTACTCAGCGAAGAAGTAAAGAAAGCAAATACAGAGCTTTCAAGCTTTAAACAAATTAAAAAATTTACCGTCCGCGAACAAGAATTTGAGAAAACAACCACTCAAAAGATAAAGCGGTATTTAGCATTGCCAAAGTAGAATGCAGAGTTACAACATAAAAAGGAAGTAGAACATTTAAGTTGCTCGTTATTTCTAATTCATTAATCACATCACAAATCATCGGAGGATATTATGACAGCATCCGTTGTTCACTGGGAAATTTCTGCAAAAAAATCAAAACTTTTGCAGGAATTTTATACTAACCTTTTCGGCTGGAATATTAATGCCGATAATCCACAACAGTATGGGATGGTAGATACTGGTTTGAAAATGGGGATCAATGGAGGAATCTATCAAGGGACTGAGCAGCAGCCGCATGGTGTCGTCATCTATACACAGGTTGAAGATATACAACCATATTTGGATAAAGCCGTTAGTCTTGGTGGAAAAGTTATTCTCCCGATTACGGAAATTCCCAACATGGTTACCTATGCAATGTTTGCAGATGTGGAAGGGAATGTTATGGGTCTAATAAAGGGACCTCAAAGCGTTCCGGAAAAACCAAAGAAAAAGAAACCAGCGCGTAAACAAAAAAAGATTAGAAAGACGCTCAAAGTGAAGCGGATAACAAAGAAGAAGGCACGTAAATAATTCGATCATACGACCTTGCAAAAGCTAAATCTTTTGCAAGGTCTTTTTTGTATGGGGAAAGAAAAGAAATACATAGCCCATCTCGATCTCGATTGTTTCTTCGTTTCCGTTGAGCGCATTAAGAACCCCGATCTCATCGGCAAACCGGTCGTTGTCGGCGGCAGTGCAACCGGACGAGGCGTTGTCGCTTCCGCATCCTATGAAGCGCGGAAGTTCGGCATTCATTCAGCCATGCCCACAGCCCGAGCACAGAAACTGTGCGCAAACCTCATCGTTGTGCGGGGAAGTCACGGCGAATACAGCCGTGTCTCACAAAAACTCTACGAACGAATGTGTGAACTGGCTCCTATCGTTGAACGTGCCTCCATCGATGAGATGAACATGGATTTTACCGGATGTGAAAATCTTTACAAGAACGATCTTCCCGGCTTCATGAAAACCATTCAGAAACTTGTACTGGACGAATTCAAACTTCCCTGCACTATCGGACTCGCTTCCAATACCACTATCGCAAAGATTGCGGCAAATCGCGTAAAGCCCGCCGGTGTCATTTTTGTTCCACATGGAAAAGAAGCTGCATACGTAGCGCCGTTCGATATTAGTGTTATTCCTGGCATCGGGAAAAAGACAGAAGAATATTTACGAGGAAAAGGATTTCAGAAAGTCGCCGACATCCAATCGAAATCTGAGGACGAACTGTTGTCTCTTCTTGGTAAACATGGGTCTTGGATTTTTCATGCCGCCAACGGACATGGTTCGGATGTTATCGGAGAAGAATGGAATGCAAAGAGCATTTCACGTGAAGAAACCTTTGCAAAGGATATCACCGACCGGAGAGCACTTGAAAAGGTCATCTTCGAATTGACCGAGGATGTATGCCGGCAGCTCCGTGCCCATGGTTGGAAGACGCATACCGTAACACTCAAGCTCCGCTTTTCCGACTTCAAGACGATCACTCGCGCAAAGAGCGTCGACCCAACGAATGACGATACTGTTGTTGCACGTGTGGCACGAGAACTTCTTCAATCCTCCTACACAGGCAAACTGCCGGTTCGACTCATTGGAGTGCGGCTTTCCAACTTCGATGAAGAAGAACAACTCAAGCTCTCCCTTTTCCCATCGGATCAGAAGAAACAAAACATCCTCCGTGCCGTGGATACCTTACGAAAGAAATTTGGGGATAACGTCATCCACGTGGGCGGAGAATAGCGTAAAGACATTAATTCACTCTGATGCACTTCCAAAGTGCGTCGGAGTTGAGGATGTGGAGATAAAATGGCACAGAGATCAGTACACTTCACATGAGAAATGGCCATTCTCTGATTATTGTGATTGGATCGGGATGAGAGAGAATGTATTTGTTGATAAAGATTTCATCAAGAACAATTTTTCTACTACAAAAGAATACGAATCCTTTGTCAAGGATTACACACCACGATCCAAACTCAAATTTGGACTAGATAAATATTCCATCGATTGACCTAACTTCAACGCGCTTTTAAATATAACTCCGACACACCTTCAAGGTGCATCGGAGTTGCAATACGAAGTACACATCTTTTTGGCTTCCATCCAACAAATCCGTATCTTACGATTGTATGGCACGATTTAAGTTCATTATTGAATATGAAGGTACACGTTTCAGCGGCTGGCAGGTACAAAAGAATGCCCGTACTGTTCAAGGAGAAATCAATGCCGCCGTAGGCAAAGTTTTTGGCACACATAATTTTGAATTCTATGGTTCAGGCCGCACAGACGCCGGCGTTCATGCATTACAGCAGGCAGCACACCTTGAGATTAAAACGATGCTGGCACCGGAAATCATCCGGATGAAGCTGAACGACGAACTTCCCGCCGACATCAACATTATTGAAATCGAAAAAGCCTCTGCCGATTTCCATGCCAGGCACGATGCCATGGCGCGAAGTTATCTCTACCAAATCTCACGAAGGCGGACGGCATTCGGCAAGAAGTTTGTATGGTGGGTCAAAGACCCGCTCGATGTGACAAAAATGCGGCAAACGGCTGAGTTGTTCCAAGGGCTCAAGGATTTCCAATCTTTCACCGCAGACGATTCGGAAGATAAATCTACCAAAGTGCATATTAATTCGATCGATGTTCAGCAGGCAGGCGATTTAATTCTTGTGCGCATTGTCGGATCCCATTTTATCTGGAAGATGGTTCGTCAAATCGTTGGCGTGCTGGCAGAAGTCGGACGCGGAAAAATGCCGCTCAACGACGTAAAGAAATTTCTTCATACAAAATCGGATGAACCGGCAAAGCTTACGGCTCCGCCTTCAGGATTATTCCTTGAGCGCGTCTATTACAAAGGAGATGTATGGTTAAAGGAATTGAAGCCGATGATAGAAATTTCCACAAGACTCCCCATGAAGTTCATGAAGAAACAAGAAGAAATGCCAAAGAAGGTTGAAAAAGAATAAAAAGGAAAAACCAACAGCATCCTCTATGGATACCCTTCCGCTTTTTTGCGATTTTTCATGCTCATACGCAGGGTTTGCACAACCGGATGCTACCGGTGCTTGCAGACGCGATCTCGCTGTTTACTGCAACAAGTTTAAAAAACACAACAACAAAAATTCTCACTGTATCACGAGAAAATCATGAAATCACATCGATTCTTCATTCTAGCAATAAGCTTACTTCTTGCTCTGTTCAGTAAGTAGAAGAAGGAACATGCCCCAGCATCTCAATAAAGAACTGAACAGCATTGCAGAACCGTACACCAAGCTCGTGCTCGCTGTGGGACAACACGATGCAGATTATGTTGATGCGTACTATGGTCCAAAGGAATGGTCTGAGGAAGCAAAAACCGAGAAGAAATCGCTGAGCGCCATCAAGGAAGCGGCACTCCTGCTCAAAACAAAGCTCGATGAAATTGACATTTCTTGTAATGAAGACATCCTTCATCTCCGCCATCAGTATTTACAGAAACAAATTGCCTCGCTTATCTCCCGGGTCGAAGCACTCAACGGCAAGAAGCTTTCCTTCGATGAAGAGGCGAAAGCGTATTACGATGTCGAACCGCCTTTTTTTCCCGAAGAACATTTCCAGAAACTTGTGAGTGAATTAAACTCATTAGTACCGGGTAACGGATCGATTCCCGAACGTGTCGAAACCTATCGGCGGCAATTTACAATTACTCCCGACAAGACCGATAAGGTATTCAGCGCGGCAATTTATGAATGCCGCAAGCGAACAAAGAAATATATCGACCTTCCTGAGAATGAAACCTTCCGGTTGGAATACGTTCACAACAAATCATGGAGCGGGTACAATTGGTATAAAGGAAACAACGAAAGTCTGATTCAAATCAATACCGACCTGCCGATCTTTTTAGAACGCGCTATTGACCTTGCGGCGCACGAAGGATATCCGGGACATCATGTCTATAATTGTTTATTAGAGACCGCGTTTGCGCGCAAATTTGGTTGGGTGGAATTTACCGTCTATCCACTCTTCAGTTCACAGTCGCTTATTGCGGAAGGAGCAGCGAACTTCGGCATCGAAGTCGCATTCCCCGGGAAGGAGCGAATGGAATTCGAACGCTCCATGCTCTTCCCGCTTGCCAGACTCGATAAAGATCAGGCAGAAAATTATTCCAAAGTGCAAGCACTTGCCGCAAAACTCAGTTATGCCGGCAACGAAGCTGCACGCCGCTATCTTAACGCTGAAATCTCGCGCGAGGACGCAGTTCAGTGGCTTGTCAACTACGCGCTGATGTCGCCGGAACGCGCACAACAACGCACGCGTTTCTTCGACCAGTATCGCAGTTACGTCATCAATTATAATTTCGGCTTAGATTTGGTACGTCAGTACATTGAACGACGCGGCGGCACAGAAGACAAGCCGAGAAAGCGCTGGGAAGAATTCACGAAACTCATTTCATCACCGCGATTGCCTTCTGGATTGCTCTAGATGTCGCCTATCAAATCAAAAATACCAAAAGAAGAACGTCCATACCTCGACCGCCTCTTGGACGAAATCCGTTACCGGATATCCGGAGTAGAAGACATCGATGTAGCGAGTCAATCAATACCGCGTTATACCGGAGAGTTCTGGACATCGAAACAGCGGCAGGCGCACTCACTGCATGAAGTATCGTACCGTGCGTGCTTCAAACCACAGCTTCCGCACTTCTTCATAAAAGATCTGACCAATGAAGCTGATACAGTGTACGATCCATTCAGCGGGCGCGGCACAACCGTATTAGAAGCAGGATTGATGGGCAGAAAAGTCATTGCGAACGATATCAATCCCTTGAGCACTCTTCTGAGCAAACCCCGTTTCTTCCCGCCATCGCTTGAAGAGTTAATGAAACGATTGAATAGTATTCCGATGGATGAAAACGAAGATGCCGAAATCGATCTTTCGATGTTTTTTCATCCAAAGACAGAAGCAGAAATCGTTTCCATGAAAAACTATCTCACCGAACGCCGCGAGAGCGGTACGGAAGACGATATCGATCGGTGGATCCGGATGGTCGCGACCAATCGGTTGACCGGGCATTCCAAGGGATTCTTTTCTGTATATACTCTGCCGCCGAATCAAGCCGTGAGCGCCGACAGCCAGCGAAAAATCAATTTGAAGATGCAGCAAACTCCGGAGCATCGGGACACTCGTGTCATCATTTTTAAAAAATCGCGGACGCTCTTGAGCGATGTAACAACAGCAGAACGCACTCTTCTTCAACAAACCGGTGCAGCTGCACGCTTCCTCACATCCGATGCACGAGAAACAAAAACGATCGCTGCCAACTCTATTCAGCTTACTGTAACCTCGCCTCCCTTCCTCGATGTTGTCGATTACGTACAGGACAACTGGCTGCGCTGCTGGTTCAACGATCTCGATGCGGCAGACGCTGCGAAAACAATTCTCATGGCACGAACGCTGGAGGATTGGTCGGCGGTAATATTTGGAGTCTTCCGCGAGCTGTATCGCATAACCAAACCGCGCGGATTCGTTGCATTCGAAGTCGGTGAAGTGCGAAATAGTAAAATACGCTTAGATGAACATGTGGTGCCACTCGGAGTAAAGGCAGGATTTTCGTGCATTGGCATCATCGTCAACGAACAGTACTTCACCAAAACATCGAACATCTGGGGCGTCGATAACAACGAAAAAGGTACAAATTCTAACCGGATTGTGCTATTCCGGAAAGATGGAAAATCTCTGTAACTTTCGTAAGGTCTCTAAGATTTAACAGCGCTACTTTACGAAAGTTATTCAAGCCCCAGAAAGTCCATAGAGATAACAATGAAATACGCAGACGAATATCTATATCACATTTACAATCGAGGGGCACATAAAGCTAAGCTCTTCTGGTGTAAAAGGCATTTTGAATTTTGCAGGGACTCATTGATTAAAAACGCCGAGAAACATGGCGTGTCACTTCTTGCATACTGTCTTATGCCCAATCATTATCATTTGTTGATGCGACAAGAACAGGAAACTTCTCTTTCCAAGTTTTTGCAAGCAACATTTATTGCCTACACACAATTTGTAAACACACGGGAGGGTCACAGTGGTACACTCTTTCAGGGCCGAGCGCAATCACGCCGCATTGATTCCGATGATTACGCGATTATTGCAACGCGGTATATTCACCTGAACCCTGTTTTAGCTCATCTCGTGCATCAACCAGAAGAATGGGAATACTCTGATTGTAAAGAATGGATTGCATCAAATCCATACGCTGGACAGAATCCAATGCAAAGAAAGAAATTTGAATTCCGACGACACTACTTTTCTTCTGGGATAGAATACCAACGCTTCATAGCTGAACATTTCGATAAGCAAGAATTTCAACAGTGTATTGAATTATATGAAGGTGATTCGTCATCTCTCTCATCCACTTTCGTAAAGTGTCTCATCTAACCTCTGTAACTTTACGAAAGTATCTGTATATTTCAGCATGAATAAAAAAGAACTTGAAAATCTTCACGCTATCATTCATAGAGCACTTGAAGAAGATATCGGCAGCGGCGATATCACAACACTCAGCACGGTTCCGACAAAGTCCGTTCTGAAGGGAACGTTCATCTCAAAAGAATCCGGAGTAATAGCCGGATTGGAAGTAGTGCGCGAAACGTTACAATATCTCGACAAGCAGGTTTCGTTTTCTCCGAAAGTCGCCGACGGCAAACATGTTGTCAAAGGAACTGTTCTCGCGACAGTGCGCGGTAAAGGACGCACTTTACTGACAGCCGAACGAACGGCATTAAACTTCTTGCAGCGAATGTCCGGAATTGCTACACTCACCCGGGCGTACGTCGATGCTGTTAAAGGTACTGATACAGTCATTCTCGACACACGTAAAACATCCCCGGGCAATAGATTGCTCGATAAACAAGCAGTCCTCCTTGGCGGGGGAGCTAATCATCGATTCGGATTGTTTGATATGGTACTGATAAAGGATAATCATATTGCCGCCGCTGGAGGAATCACTCAAGCGGTGACGCAAGTCTGGGCAACTGATACGATGAAACGGCATATCGAAGTGGAAGTGAAGAATCTTGAAGAACTACGGGAAGCGCTCTCGCTGAAAGTTGATCGCATATTACTCGACAATATGAATATCAAAACGCTCCGTGAAGCAGTCCGTTTTACCGCCGGACGCGTTCCTCTTGAAGCATCTGGTAATGTCACATTGAAGAACGTCGCCGCAGTAGCCGCGACCGGTGTCGATATGATTTCCGTCGGTGCGCTAACACATTCGGTACGCGCGCTGGATATTAGTTTTTTGATAAAAGGATAATAGCCGAATAAATTTCTAATCTTAATACTCAATATAATTCCCTCTCCTCATAGGAGAGGGTTAGGGTGAGGTCAAAGAATATAGAGACCCCACCTTAGTCCTCCCCTAAGAGGGGAGGAGACCTGTCAATCAGAACAACGTACATATTCATGACACAAAACGAAATATATCAAGATCTGAAAACAAAATTGCACGATGTCGTGCCGGATGTTGAGCTGCGAATAAAATCCGAACTCGCATTCGAAATCAATAAGCTCAAAGTCGAACGCAACGCTGTCATCCTTGGACATAACTACATGGAACCGGCACTCTTCCACTCTATTCCTGATTATGTCGGAGACTCTCTTGAATTAAGCCGTGTCGCCTCGAAAACCGATAAAGATATTATCGTGTTCTGTGGTGTGCGTTTTATGGCAGAGACAGCGAAAATTTTATCACCGCAAAAGACCGTTCTTATTCCGGCGAAGAAAGCCGGCTGCTCGCTCGCAGATGGAATTACCGCCGATGATGTTCGTCAGTTGAAAGTAAAGTATCCGGGCGTTCCGGTTGTAACATATATTAATACGAACGCGGAAGTCAAAGCAGAATCGGATATTTGCTGTACATCGAGCAATGCAGTGGCAGTGGTCCAGTCGCTCAAGAGCGAAACGGTTATTTTTCTTCCGGACGAATATCTTGCCCGCAATGTTGCACACGCAACGAGAAGACACATTATTTTTCCGTCTTTAACCGGAGTCGAACCGGAAAGCGACCCGCTCCTCGACAAACCTATCATCGGCTGGAAGGCGCGGTGCGAAGTGCATGAGAAATTCACTGTCGAAGATATCCAAAATATACGCAAGCAATTTTCTGATGTTATTATTCTCTCTCATCCTGAATGCAGTCCAGAAGTTGTTGCGGCATCGGATTATTCCGGCAGTACCACACAGATGATTCGCCATGTCCAGCGCACGAATGCTGCACGTTATCTTTTGCTTACGGAGTGTTCGATGGGCGATAACATCATGGCTGCCAATCCGAAAAAAAATATGCTTCGCTTGTGCAGTGTCCGCTGTCCGCATATGAATGAGATTACATTAGAAGATACATTAGAAGCGCTCCGGCAAACACGGTATGTCGTCGAAGTGCCGGAAGAGATCCGTGTGCGTGCACTGCGTGCGGTCGAGCGGATGCTGGAAATTATTCCATCGGCGGCAGATTAATTTTTTTGATAGTCATGCCCGCGGATCTTTGGCGGGCATCCAGGTCTAGGGTTCCTTGGTTCTGGATTCCCCGCCTGTCAAAGCACACTTTGTACGGCGGGCGGGCCGACAGAAGCATTCGGGAATGACATATTTTCACCTTTTTATTCATGCCCGCCCCGACTCGTCGGGAGAAGTAATCTCGCTTTTTTCGCTTAAACTTGCAGATTGCCCGCCTGACCGTCGGGCAGGCTTCGTTACTTTGTTCCTCGCAATGACTTTTCTCCCCTCTTCTTTCAAGGAAAGATCGGGTTCAGCGAATATTTATCTTTCTTTTTTTATATTGTTCTAAGAAAAATGTACCAACGAACATTTTATGATGCATTGATAAAAAAAATAAATGCAAGAATATATCAAATGTGACGTACTCATTATCGGATGCGGGGTTGCAGGCAGTATTGCCGCGTTGCAGCTTGCAGACGCCGGTGTTCACGTCGTTGTAGCGACACGCTCATCGAATCCCGAAGAATCCAATACCTACTATGCGCAAGGCGGAATCGTGTACGAAGGAGAAGGAGATTCACCGGAACTTCTCGCCAAAGACATTCTGCATGCGGGTGCCGGGTATTGCAATCCACAAGCAGTGGAGCTTCTTGCAAAGGAAGCACCCAAACTCGTTCGCTCGCTTCTTCTGGAAAAATTCTCTATTCCCTTCGACCGGACAGCCGAAGGAAAACTTTCCCTCGTACTCGAAGGCGGACATACCATCGCTCGCATTCTTCATGCTGCAGATTCCACCGGCAGCCTTATCGAACGGCACCTGATTCAGGCACTGAAGGCAAATGCGAATATCACGTTATTAACCGATGCAACAGCGGTAGACTTGCTTACTCCTGCTCACCATTCAGTGAACCGGCTGACGGTGTATGATCCACTCTCCTGCAACGGCGCGTTCCTTCTCAATCAGGGGACAGGACACGTACAGCGGGTTCTTGCACGCACGACTATTTTGGCATCCGGCGGGTTGGGACAAATTTTTCTTCGAACAACGAATCCGGCAGGAGCGCGAGGCGACGGATTGGCGATGGCGTACCGTGCCGGCGCCAGAGTTCTCAATTGCGAATTTATGCAGTTTCATCCAACGGCATTCTATCAGCAAGGCGCACCGTGTTTCCTCATTACCGAAGCGATGCGCGGAGCAGGTGCCCGGCTGTTGGATTCCGAAGGCAATTTGTTTATGCAAAAATACGATCCCGAATGGAAAGATCTTGCTCCGCGTGATGTTGTTGCCCGAAGCATTCATCAGGAAATGCTGACGAGTGGAACCACACACGTTTTTCTCGATATTGCATCGCATCTTCCAGCAAACGATATTCGAGAGCGCTTCCCTTTTATCTACGAAAAATGTCTTGAGCATGGTATCGATATTACGCACGAACCTATCCCGATTGTTCCGGCGGCGCATTATTTTTGCGGAGGCGTGTGGGTCGATCTCTGGGGACGAACAACGCTCAATCATCTCTATGCCGTCGGCGAGGTTGCCTGCACAGGACTTCATGGCGCCAACCGGCTTGCAAGCACATCATTACTGGAAGGTGTCGTTTGGGGCAATCGCGCCGCAGAACATATTCTCCGTACCATGGAAGAACATCCAAAGCCACGCATTGATGAAATTCCACCGTGGATTGAAACAGGTACGGAGATGCCGGATTCCGCACTCATCAGTCAGGATATGAGCGTCATCAAACACATTATGTGGAATTACACCGGACTCATTCGCACAACCGAACGTTTACAGCGCGCCTTACGCGAACTGCGCCATCTTGAATCCGAAATCGACCGCTTCTATCAAGCCGTCAAGTTGACAGACGGCATCATTGGACTGCGCAATGCCGTGCGTGCTGCTATCATCATTACCATCGCGGCGTGGGAAAATAAAACGAGCGTCGGCTGTCATTATAGACAGTGAAGAGAAAACGGATTGGAGATTGAAGATTTGAGATGAGAACCGAGAAAAGAAAGATCGCTTTCATTTCTAAACCTTTCCCTATCTTTATTTATTGAAAAGTTTTAAGTATCATTCTTATAATACATCATTGAAAGGAATAAATAATGTATAGACCGCAGATCACGGTTGTGGATTGCACCATCCGCGACGGTGGATTGATGAATAAATCTCAGTTTACATTGGATTGTGTGCAGGCGGTTTACAAAGCCATTTGCGAATCAGGCATCCATATAGTAGAGCTCGGGTACCGAAACAGCCGGACGATGTTCGATCCGGAAAAATACGGCGCATGGCGTTTCTGCGACGACGAGATGATCAAAAAAGTTGTCGGGGATAATAAATTCCCGGACACCAAGATCGCCGTTATGATGGACGCACATAAAAGCTCCGTCGACGACCTGCTTCCCAGAGATAAAAGTCATGTGGACGTGATCCGCTGCGCCACATACGTAAAGGACATTGACAAATGCATTAAAATTGTCAACGATGCCGTTGCAAAAGGATACGAAACAACCATCAACATTATGTCTATCTCCACCGCACCGGAGCGGGAACTGAATGAAGCTTTACAGCAGATCCATGAAGAGACTAAGATCAAAGCGTGCTACATTGTGGATAGTTTCGGCAATCTGTATTCTGAAGACATTGATTATTTTGTTTCCAAGTATCAAAAAATGCTGCCCGGCATCGAAGTCGGTGTCCATATGCACAACAACCAGCAGCTTGCATTTGCCAACACGATTGAAGGCATCATCCGCGGGGCAAACTATCTTGACGGCACGCTGTATGGATTGGGCCGCGGCGCGGGCAACTGCTGTCTGGAGCTTTTACTCGGTTTTCTTAAAAATCCTAAATTCAACATGCGTCCGATCTTAGATGTCATCGCGTCTCATATTATTCCCCTTCAGAAAGAAATTACTTGGGGATACTCTGTTCCCTACATGGTAACAGGTATTATGAACCGGCATCCCGATGAAGCCATTAAGCTGATGATGCTGCCGGAAAAGGATCCGGCAAGATATAACTTCGGCGCATTCTATGAAAGGATGTTGGATCCGGAACCATAGATGAGGAATTTCCAAAATACAAATACTAAAATTCAAACAAATCACAAAAACCAATTTCTGATATGTCAAAATCCTAATTCATTATGATGTTACGAAAAGAGAAAAAGAACAACTGTCATGCCCGCGGATTTTTAGTCCGTTTCGATTCGGGAATCGAAACGAGATCTCGACAAAGTCGGACGGGCATCCAGATCTAGGACTCTTCAATTCTGGATTCCCCGCCTGCCAAAGCACACTTTGTACGGCGGGCGGGCCGACAGAAGCATTCGGGAATGACTTGAAGGTTTTACACTTGCGTTTTAGAGGTGCAATTGATAGATTACCAGCGCGGATAAGAAAGATACAACGTCAAAGTATCCGAAGAAAGTGGGGAATTGTTGGGACCTGTCGGAAGACTAAGCAGCACTATCGCCGGATTTTTCTCAAAGGATATTAACCTTGGCTGTCAGGCAACCCACTGTCAATTGTCTGCCAATTTTGCCGACATTTGTATCTCGCATTATGTGAGGAGCGGTCTATATTTTCGCAAAATTATAGACAAAGTCTATATATCGTCCTATTACGGACAAAATACAGACAAAGTCTATCTAATCACATGTTAGGTTGCCGCAAAGAGCATTCATTATTTATTATGTTATGTATAAAATTACATTCCACAGATACCAAGGAGAACTTGCAATGATAAAGAAAATAGGTTTTCTGGTTCTATCAGTAATCTTTGTCTCTTGTAATCCATACGCATTTAGAACATCCACGCCAATAACCCATTCGTATGAACTTACTGTTTCAGATATAGAGGGAAAACCACTTGAGGGTGCGAGCGTTCAGTATACACTCAAAAACCGAGATGCAATCGTAAAAGATACGATAGTTGTCACTCCATTGTCAGGCAAAGTCACAACTTCAGTTCAAACTACTCCGGATCCTCAATACTACTACGTAATGTCATACAGGTCTGAAATGATTTACAGGGTTAAAAAGGAAGACTATTACTCCCAAAACGGTTCTGTTACATCGGTATATGACGGGGGAAGCAATACCTCCAAACCTCTCGAAACCAAAACCATTACTCTCTTAAAGCCCACAGATTACTTTCAGCCTACATTCCTTTCTTCAGTCAGAGGGCAAGCTATAAAAGTTAAAATACTCGGTTTTATTGACCTCCTGCTACTCCAGAGTTTACTTTCTGATTCGTACCTTGAGACCCAAACGATTGACCTTGTGAACTTTAAGGAGAAAGATTATCTCGCATTCGTTTTTAACAACACCGATGTTTACAACTCTCTCAAACTCAACAAATATGATATTGCCAAGACTTTATTTGATGAAGTAATTCGAAAAATGCTCAACCCTCTGAATGATTATCTTGGTGATTCGCAAGGTTTGTTCGGATACGACTTAACGGTATGGGGGCACACTAAAAGTTTTGCCGACAAGTATGCAAGCGACAATAAAATTATCTACCGTTTTCTGATTCCAAGCGAAATTGTCAAAAAATATAAACTCAAGGATATCTCAGGGCAACAGGTTCTTGATGCGTCAATTATATTAATGGATGATGAACGAATCGATCTCAAACTACAGTAGGCGCCCGATGGAGAGTCAAATGGATCAACACACTGAAAATAATATCAGACGTATCTACACCAATCATCTTGAATCGTCTATTTTGGATCAATTTATAAGCCATCTTGATTCCTTTTTCAATACAAATAGAAATATTTTGCTTCCAATCAAGACAATTGGTGCGGGTGGAAATTTGTTGAATTACTTTTCTGTTTTTCATATATCCCATCCAGAAGACATTGTATTGTTTGCGGGTGCAGTTGATTCCGATGAGCATGGGCGACAGTTTCCAATTCTTCGACTTGATTCTCGCAATCCAAATTTTGCGTTAGTTGCTCGATTTACCTTTCCCTATCGCAAGACCGAACAACAGAGTAACACAATAAACATGAAGCTCCTTCCAGGAACAATTAATTTTGTTCCAACTCTACTTGAGTCTCAATTAACTTGGTTCACCCAACAATATGTAAATTAGAGAAATGCGTGCAATACCTAAATTCTTTATAAGCGATATGCGGCAACCTAACCAGGCGCTCAAGCTGACGGAATGAGCTGGGTGCGAAATTCATGGCTAATGGTGGGTTTAAGTTTTTATTATTCGGTTTTTAGTACCTATAACTTTTGTATTTATCAATTTGGTTATCAGCATGAACTTGTTTCGTTGGGTGCATGTTGCAATTTTGCAATGCCGCAGCTTAGTGCCCATCCGTTAGGCGGTTACAAGAAATAAGAAGGAGAGATTAAAATGATCTGTCCCTATTGCAATATAGGAATTAAATTCGATGCCGAAGACATTGCTAATGTATGTCAAGAGTCAGAATCCGAAGATTATGGGTTTGATATTCGCTCTGGATATTGTTCTGAATGTAACAAGCCTATTGTTCTTCTTTGTCATGGAAAATATGGATATACGGGTGGGCATGAAGTTACTATTTTGGAAGTTACCGAGGAAAAAATTATTTACCCTATTTTAAAGCCAAATATTCCTAAAGTCGAACCAGAGGTTCCGCAAGATTACAAATCTGATTTTATAGAGGCAGCGGAAGTTTTACCAATTAGTCCCAAAGCCAGCGCTGCAATTAGCCGAAGACTACTACAGAACATTCTGCAAAATGATTATAAAATTAAAAAGCGGAATCTTGATCAGGAAATATCAGATTTTATTATTTTACCAGGAATGCCTACACATTTAACTCAAGCGGTCGACGCAGTTAGAAACATTGGTAACTTTGCTGCACATCCTTTGAAGGATACAAGTACTGGTCAGATAATTGATGTGGAACCTGGCGAAGCTGAATGGCTGCTAGAAGTTCTTCAGTCTTTATTTGATTTCACATTTGTTCAACCGGCGAGATTGAAAGTTAAACAGGCTCAATTAAATGCAAAGCTTGCATCGCTTGGTAAACCGCCTATGAAAACATGATTTGTAACCGCCTAACCAGGCGCTCAAGCTCGGCTTGTCCAGATAATTGAATCGCGCAAAGCGCGATACTAAATTTGAATGAGCGTTGGTACGTTAAGCATGGCGAGCATAGGTCAGTACAAAATTGAAAGTTACAGCATTAACTCGTTTCGTTTTCAGCAAGTTGAAACTTATCAGCGCCGCAGCTTAGCGCCGGTCCGTTAGGCGGCAACTCTAGGTATGGAATGGAATTTCAGTAATATGAATATTCTCTTTTCAACACCACGCAATCGAAGGACAATCCTCATAGCTGGAGTTTTGCTCATTTTGGCGCGTCCATTTATTGACATCGTCGGAGCCTACAATGCTATCACTGGTGACGTATATATTGCCATAGGGATTGATGCCTTGACACCTACACCCATTTTTTGGTCTCTGTTCACGCTGATAATCTATTCGCCAATGATTCTTATCTTATGGATAGGGCTTCGTACTTATCCAGGAAGGCTCTCGTTGATTTATTTTAATACCAAGCGGCCATATTGGAGTACTGCTTGGACGATATTATTTGTTGCAGCAATTGCCTTAGCCATTTCATCTATGTTTAATGTCAATCGCTATTCACGAATTCCTAATTTGGAAAGGTTACATGATTTCCTTTGGGCTTTATACTTGCTATGGGTACGAGTTGCTGTAATCAATTCAAATATTTTCATGTTGCCGCCTAACCAGGCGCTCAAGCTGACGGAATGAGCGCGGGTGCATTTAACCGCGCGTGGAAAGTTTAGATTATGAATTTAGGTAAGGTGTCACGCGCGACAGCAGTTAAATTAGAAGGTTATCAGTACCGCAGCTTAGCGCCAATCCGTTAGGGCGCATTTTCTCGAGAGACAAAACATGCGAACTACTAATTTAATAGTTACTATTCTTGCTCAACTGTTTCTGTTGAACTCTTTATCCTTTTCTCAAATCGCTGATTGGGCGCAAACAAATGGCCCGGCAGGTGGCGACGTTACCACTATTGTCGCTACTCCAAATGGAACTCTTCTTGCTGGGGGCTTAGGAATTTTCAGATCGACAGATCACGGGGGATCATGGATTCCATCAAACAATGGCTTGACATATTTTGAAGTTCAGAAAATCATTAATCATCCTTCCGGCGAAATATTCGCGGCTTCACTCGGTGGCATTTTCTTATCCACAGATGACGGACAACATTGGACGATCAAAAATACAGGTCTGACTCAAACCTACGTTTACGCTCTAGCGGCAAATCCCAATACCGGAACCATCCTTGCCGGAACGTCAGGTGGAGGAGTTTTTCGATCAGTCGATAACGCCGAACATTGGGTATCAACAAGTGATGGACTCACCACGGGATGGATATCGGCTTTAACTTACTCAGAGAATGGAGAAGTGTACGCAGGAACCCAGGGGGCCGGAATTTTCCACTCCACTGATGACGGTTTGCATTGGTCTCAACTGGACTCTATAGACACTGATGGCTTCGTGCAATCTGTCGCTCTGAACAGTAGGAGCGAAATATTCGTGGGTGCAAATTCTGGCGTCTATCGATCCACAGACAATGGCATAAGCTGGCAACATGTAAAAACAAATTCCGTAAACAGTGAAACCCGGGCATTGACAGTTGTTTCGGACGATAATATTCTCGCAGGTGTTTTGTTTGAGGGAATCTTTCGATCTACGGATGCCGGCACAATGTGGACGGAAACGGACTCAGGGCTAACATATAATGGAATAACCTCGATAGCAGTTGATTCAATGAAATTCATCTATGCGGGAACACTTCGTGGCGGAATATTTCGCTCTTCTAACAATAGCTTGGCATGGGAACAAACTCGCTTTGTAAACACGAATGTCAATATTTTAGCCTTCGGTCTCGACGGCGATCTCTTCGCTGGGACAAGTTACAATGGAGTCTTCCATTCAACCGACAATGGAGTTACTTGGTCGCAATTGATATCTGGGCTATCCGACGTTTATATTCTCTCGCTTCTGGTTGAACCAAACTCGAATATTTTTGCTGGGACATTCGGCGGTGATATCTATAAATCAACTAACAATGGTGCTTCGTGGAATCTCGTTTTCACGCTTAGCTTTCCCACTTTCGTAAATGCAATAGCTCTCACTCAAAACGGATCGATATTGGCAGCAACACGCGGACTTGGTATCTTTTGTTCTACGAATGATGGTAGTTCTTGGGTTACCCATAACACGGGATTGACGGACACTGTGGTTAATTGCATCTGCAAAACTGGAAGCGGTGCAATTTTTGTTGGAACGGGCGAAAAGTATTCTATTTCTGGGGGCAGCGTTTTCCGATCAACAAATGGTGGCACTTCTTGGACTGAAACACACACGGGTCTTCCAGGTCCTACAGTAAGTTCTATAGTTAGTAAATCTAATGGCGATATTTTTGCGGCCACCATGGGCGCTGGAGTGTATTATTCGACAAATGACGGCGAAAGCTGGGATTCGGCGAATACTGATCTCTTTGACAGATATATTTTGTCACTTGCAATTGATTCCGCTGGAAATATTTTCGCGGCCTCCGAGGGACACGGAGTCTTTGCTTTATCCAATGGCGACAACAAGTGGGTACAGCAAAGTACGGGGCTTAATGTTCAACAAACTAATACCTTGTTAGTTGGTTCAGGTTCATATTTGTATGCTGGCACTTTGGGGGGAGGAGTTTTTAGAAGTGCAAACCCAACGATGGCTGTAAAGACTATCAATACAAACATCGCAAACTCGTTCAACTTGGAACAAAACTATCCAAACCCTTTTAATCCTCTAACGAAAATAAATTACCAAATTCCGACGAACAGCGCTGTCAGACTGACGATATTCAATTTACTTGGAGAACGAGTCGCCACCTTGGTGAACGAAAAACAAAAGAGCGGTTTGCACACGGTAAATTTTGATGCATCACAACTGCCTTCAGGAATATATTTTTATCGGCTTTCCAATGCCAATTTGTCTCAAACAAAAAAGATGCTACTTATAAAATAAGGAAAATGCGCCCTAACCAGCAACTCAAGCTGACGGAATGAGCGTGAGTACGTTAATCATGGCGCTTAGGGGTTATTGTTTGAAAGATTTTATAATAAACTTGGTCTGTTGACGGCAACTTGCGGCTTATCAGCGCTGCAGCTTAGTTGCCGTCCGTTAGGTGGCGCAAAATACACTTTGGCAAACAGACGACTGACAGAAGAAGAAATTAAGAAGCTTTTTACTCCACTATTCAGTGAAGTAAGAAAGCGTCTCACAGCCTTAAGCCGTGGAAAGAAGGATTTACGTTGGGCGTTGCAGAGAAAACTTTTAAAAGAATTGATTTACGATGAACGTGGCAAGCCTATGTATCGTAGGAAGCTCAAGGAACAAAAACGGCTTGAGCAAAATAATAAATGTGCTGTCTGTGGTTCTAAGCTTCCAACAAAATATTCAGTTCTTGATCGCTTTAAAGCAATGAAAGGTTATACGATTAAGAACACGAGATTGATTTGCCAAAGTTGTGATACAACCATTCAACAACAAAGAGGTTATAAATAATGCGCCACCTAACCAGGCGCTCAAGCTCGGCTTGTCCAGAAGAATGAATCACGCGGAGCGTGATACTTAATCTCAATGAGCTCAATACAAAAATCATGGCAAGCATAGGTTTAGTGTTTAATTGAAAGTTGGTAGCATGAACTTGTTTCGTTTTGTGCATATTTAAAATTATCAGCGCCGCAGCTTAGCGCCGGTCCGTTAGGCTGCCAATAAAAAGATGATCACAATTCCAAAAACATATTACGAAATTCTTACTGTTCAACAGGATGCAAGTTTCGAAGATATTAAGAATGCATATTGCCGAGGTATGTTGAAAGTTCAGCAAAACAGAAATGGCTATTCCAATATTGATTCCATATTTACACGTCTTCGTATGGCGTATGATGTGTTGACTGACGATAATAGGCGCTCACTATATGATATATCACTCGTCACCCCAGAGAGTCAGAAATTGGCAGATAAAAATACAGATATTTCTGATTCAGCATATGATTCAATAAGAAATTCTTTTATCACATCTGATCCATTAGAGGAAGCCGTAACAATTGATGCACTTAGCTGGAGAGATTTCAATCAATATCCACCTTTGATTAAAAAAGAAAAAATATTTACAGCAATTAAATTTCGAATAGCCTATGCAATTATTGGTGCGCTCATCGGAATTATTATCACTGTTCTCTTGAATCTGCATTCGTCTGGCTATTCAAACCATAGGCATTGGTATGTTGATATTCCTCCTGAGATGATCGAATATTATCAATTGTTAGTATTGTGTCTGGCAATTAGCTTCATCATTATTGGTAGACCAATAGTTTATTTTCTGATGAAACGGATATTTAAGTAACCATGAAACTGAGAGACGGCAGCCTAACCAGGCGCTCAAGCTCGGCTTGTTCAGATAATTGAATCGCGCAAAGCGCGATACTAAATTTGAATGAGCGTTGGTACGTTAAGCATGGCGTGCAGAGGTTTAGATGTTTAATAATAAACTTTTCAGCATGAACTTGTTTCGTTTTCAGCAACTTGCGGCTTCTCGTTGCCGCAGCTTAGTTGCCATCCGTTAGGCCGCAGCAAAAGGCTAATTCAATGAAAATCGATGTTCCCCAAATTCTCAGACCTTTTTTTCCATTTTATATTGAAGATGATTTACCTCAACAAATTATTCTTAAGAATGATCCAAAATTAAAGATTCATGTATATTTTCTGCTATTATTAGCGTTCGCGGAATCATTATTGGCTCTCAGAGAATCAATTCCATTACATTTTATTGGGAGCATTTTCTTTTTTTCTGGTTCAATAATTACGTTCTTTGCAAATGAAGCAGACGAAATAATGGTATCACTTTCTGGTATCACGTTGACTCGTAAGTTTTTATTCTTCCCATTTAAACGGCACTTGCCAATAGAACAGATACAATCGATAAAATATTCTATTGAAACGGAGGATATAGATATTGCTTCTGGTTATATAATAATAAATCGCATTAAAGGTCGGGCTTGGAAAATATTTCACCTTAGAAGATCAAGAAACCAAATACTAGCGGATTTAAGCGCTATCAGGGATAGACTTTCACAAATTCTTTTTATATCCACTGAAATAAATGTATCAACGCTTCCTTCGTTTACACAACAAAAACATTATGTAACAAAAGATGAGATGGATATAGCTAGAAAAAGCATGCATTACATTCTCAATAAACGAATACGGTTAACGCTAAAAATAGTTCTCAGAATTTCTATGATAATCTTTCTCTTTGTACAAACAATTTTCTTTACGAAATATATTGGCATTGAGATGAAAGTACCTCACAAAATCGAAGAGGAACGCACACTTATTAATATCGATAAGAAAATGACGCCAGCACAGAAACAGAATAAAATTGATGCAATCAACAAACAAGAGATAAGAATTAATAGAATATTTTACTTTAATATTTTATTATCTGTTATTGTCTTGTTGTTTCCGTTAATAATAATTGTATACACATATAAAAGTAGATTGTTAAATCCGCTGCCGCCTAACCAGGCGCTCAAGCTGACGGAATGAGCTCGGGTACGTTAAACATGGCGTGTGGTGGGTTTACGTTTTTATTAGTATGTTCTTTGTACCTCATGACTTTTATATTTATTAATTACGGTTAGTGCATGAACATGTTTCGGATAGTACATTTTGAGGGTTATCAGTGCCGCAACTTATGCGCCATCCGTTAGGCGGCGTTAAATTCGCATTCGAATGAATACAAAAGGACTTAAAAATATATTCTACCGGGCTAAGAATGAAAAGGAATCTCGTCTTGAAACGATTGTCGAGTTTACTTTTGCATCATGTTTGTTCTTCTATGGGATATATGCACTCCTGCAAGATGATTTTTTGATATTCAATAGATTCAGTCGTCATACAATTCATTTTCATGGAGTTCCAGTTTGGATTTTGTTTTTTGCTACTATGTGTGCAACAGTTTCCGTAGTTTCATTCATAATTTTTCGTTATGCCAAAGGTGATTATCGTACTAAATGTCGACGTATTGCACAAATAACGCAAAGAATGGCTTTTATTCTTTTGGTCCTTGCGATCCTTTTTGATCGTCTGATATTTCGTAATGCAACATTAGTTCGTTAAACACCGCCTAACCAGGCGCTCCCCAAAAAAAGAATCGGGGCAAGCAAGCTGACAGAATGAGCTGGGTGCAATTTACATGGAGAACATAGATCAGTACAAAATTGAAAGAATCAGCATGAACTTGTTTCGTTCGGTGCATTACAGAAATTATCAGCGCCGCAGTCCCCAACAAAACATTTGGGGATAAACTTAGCGCCAGTCCGTTAGGCAGCCCCAAAATAATATTATGGATATTCTAAAATACTTAAATGAAATATTAGACTTTCTTTGGAATAATCGCCAATGGGTATTTTCTGGAATCGGAGTTCCTTTTTTAGCATGGATCTTTGCAAAAATTATAACAAGAAGACATACAAAATTTAAAATTAATATATCTCTTGGTTTTATTGTAATACAGGCAGGTACTCTGGAAGCACAGTTGCCAACATTAAATATCACTATAACAAATATCGGAAAACAATCAGTTTTCATTCGTAAACCTATATTAAAGTTGTCACGTAAAATCGATGGATATAATACATTTAGTTCTATCAACTTTGGAGAGAATATTGCATTCCCATATGAATTAGCGCCCGGTCAAGAGTATTCGAAATCTTTCCAAGGTAACGACCTTCGTCGTTCTATACTTTCAAAATTGGAGGATGGTGATAAGATTTGGTTTCTCATTCAAGATACATTTGGCAAAAAACATTATACTAAAAAACTTCTTGCTTCTGATATCAAACAACATTTTAAAACAACACAACAAAATCTTGGGGCTGCCTAACCAGGCGCTTCCCGTCCGACTTCGTCGAGATCGCGTTTCGATATGAATATCGAAACGGACAAAAATACAGCGGGGTTTCGCAGAAAGCGCTCAACAAGCTAGCTGACGGAATGAGCTCACTGCAAAACTCATGGTGAGCATAGGTTTTGTTTTTTAATAATAAACTTTTTAGCGTGAACTTATCTGGTTTTGTGTATTTTGAAAGTCTATAGAGACGCAGCTTATACGCTATCCTTAAGAAATCAATAATAATATGGAGTATAACTATGCGAAAAGGACTATTTATTTTAGTATTGAACTTAATCAGTATTTTGATATTTTCTGATTGCAGCAAAGAGAATCCGATCGAGGCTAAGGGGGAAGAGCTAACATCAGTAATTGATGTTGATAGTAACGTATATCGGGTCATAAGAATAGGGGATCAAATTTGGATGGCAGAAAATTTAAAGGTAATACATTATCGTAATGGTGATGCGATAGAATACGTTACGAACGCAGCATCCTGGTCAAGTTATTTAGTTGGAGCATATTGCACCTACGACAACAGGAACAATATTCCCTATGGCTGTTTATACAACTGGTATGCAGTTAGTGATTCGCGCGGTCTGGCACCGGAAGGATGGCATGTGGCGAGTGATGCAGAGTGGAAAATCTTGGAGATGAATCTGGGTATGAGCCAGTCAGAAGCCGATAGATCTGGATGGAGGGGTAACGGTGTAGCCAGTAAATTGAAAGAAAGTGGAACTATACATTGGAGAGCTCCAAACAGTGATGCCAATAACCAAAGTGGCTTTACCGCCTTACCCGGAGGGTACCGTTATTCAGAAGGAGATTATTTGGGTGGAGGATACAGCGCTGAATTTTGGACATCGACAAAACAGGCGTACATCAACGTTGCATATCAGCGTGTTTTATACTCAGACAGTACAAAAGTGCTCCGCGCTAGTACCTCGAAGCAAAATGGTTGTTCTATACGTTGTATCAAGGACTAAATATTTTTACTCGAAATAGTTTTAGCAATGATCCGTATCTTTCTTTTGATCGGCAAAAGAAATTTGCGGTTCGCTTACCCACTCGCTCCCGCCCATCCCGATGAAAAGCATCGGGACACGAAAGATGGCGCGCAATGGTCTAGCGGTAAATCGAAAGTGAAGTAGATGAACTTGTTTCGTTTTCAGCAACTTGAAAATTATCACCTGCCTGCCGAAGTGCCTTCGGCACGCAGGCAGGGTGCCGCAGTCCGATCCCGCATAAGCGGGATCGCGATCGCGTTCCATTGTGTAACAATGGAACGGACTTAGCGCC
>Ga0187886_1000730_pt1 | contig 35991 bp, 31 predicted proteins | sample June2016WEW_20_1_FD_133001 | JGI IMG/M metagenome (GOLD analysis project Ga0187886, IMG submission 133001) | Peatland microbial communities from SPRUCE experiment site at the Marcell Experimental Forest, Minnesota, USA - June2016WEW_20_150 | ecosystem: Environmental > Terrestrial > Soil >...
ACGATGACAGCCGCGAGTCCGTCGATCTCGGCCTAATTATTCAAGGATAATGTGATGAATATCTTTTTATAAGCCTCGATCGAAACGCACGAAATTGCGCCAACACGCGGCCTCGCTTCTTCCTCCCGCCTTCGGCGGGACCAGCGATTTTGTCATCAAGGATTTATTTAATATTAAAAAAGGCAATGACTGATCAAGATAGCCGCATTTGACAATTCAGAATCAATGTGGTTCAAAAATTATATTTAGTGGGGATTTTCAGCATTTCTTAAATTATTTTGGATAGTCATGATGTGCAGTAATTCTTTAGCCATTTCGACACTATAAGCGTGTCATTATACGGCTGCTGTTTTTATAGTAAGTATCATAAATTGTGATGCGTTGGAAGAATTATCCAAGTATATTGACGGGAAAAGCGGGTTAATAGTAATTTGCAACAAAATTTGCATCTTCAATATATTTGTATTACTATTCCGCTAAGAATAACGCTTCCCAGATACTTATCGAATTTGAGATCGACGATGAATCGATATAGATTTTGTGAATTTAATCGTGCAAACCTTATGATGAGACTCTAAGGATAATCAGCTTTAAAAAATAACAGCGGAATGCGTCGTTGCACAAGCTATGCATCATTGGCTTGACCCTTTAGAATCAAGGAGGTAATGTGTTTATCAGTCTAATTCAAACAGCAACAACAAATCCTTCTTCAAATTTTTGGGATCCTATACTAACTATAATGGCTGCATTAATAGGAGGCGGACTCGTAACTTTAATATTCGATCTTATACGCAGCTCACGTAAGACTAAAAAGGTTCGTCGATTGATCAAGTATGAGATCCAAATGAATCTTGATGTTCTAGACTCGGAGACCGCAAAAAATCATCCATGGATGTCTCATAAAACTTGGACATCATTTTATGAGGCAAACTCTATCGAAATAACGACGTTTACTTCTGACGAGATTGCTAAAAAGATTCTCTTATTCTATTCACACCTCGAGACCTTACGAATGCACGATAGTGAAGATCAAGAAGTAGAGAGATTACAAAAAGAAGAAAAATTTGACGCTGCTGATATGTATCGTAATACCCTCAGTAATACAAAGAAAGGAGTTCGCGATATACTTATCAACTTGGCTCACGAAATTCTCAATAAAGATTGATTAAAAGGGCAAGCCAACGAACAAATAACAAGCGGCATTACGACGCCCGCCTACGACCCGACAAATTTCATCGTGGCTTCGGCGGATAAACTCGTAGACAAAGTAGGCGGGCTCCCACCCGTGCCGCTGCAAGTATAAAATTATTCGTTCGTAATATGGCGTCACGAGTGCACGTAATGCTGCTCCAAGTTAGGCGTCACTACGTTGCGGCGGCTCGACAAACTTAAACCCACTTCCGACGGACTATTTGAACACTACACTATGAAAAAGACAATAGAAGAAACCGAGGAGCATCGTTTCCTCAAACAAGCACTGCGGGAGATTGCATCTACTTGTGGCTTCCGTGTCGACAGTGAGGTCACCCTAAATTTCAGCGGGGCTAAAGATGACGACGGAGAGCTTGTCGACGAGGCCTCAATCGATGTTACTTTCTTTGGGGAAGAAGAACGCAAGAAATTCCTTTTCATCTTCCAATGCAAGGAAAGCAATCTTTCCAAGCCAAATAAGGAAATCCTACAGGAACAATCCGTTCTCGATAAACTATTAACAAACAAGGGAACCATCATCTATTCCGACGACAAAGGGATTCAAGAAAGTGACCTCAGAGATCTCAATGAAATCAAGATTTGCTACGTATTCGGAGACAGACTAAGAAAAGGGCGATACAATGACTTGGTGAAGATATTCTCAAAGCGAAACATTCATTCATGGGACACCAATGCACTTGAGTATTTCAAGAAAATCGCGGCAACTGTTGGCAAAGGCGTCAAATACCAAATACTCAAGGAGTTTGGTGTAACATTCGAAGTACGAAAAACCACACGCGAGGAGGCGGTTCGCGTCAAGCAAAATAATCATGAAATGTTCTTCTTTGGGGTCGCTCCATCGGAACTGATTAAGATTGGATATGTATCAAGAAGAGCATCGGGTAGGCCGAGTGCTTATCAGCGTATTCTGAGTGCGGAACGCATTAGAAGGATATCTGATTTCGTCAAGTCCAAGGAAGCGATGTTACCAAATGCGATCATCATAGCTTTCGATAGCGATAAAGACATTCAGAATGCCCTTGAGTTCGAGAATGGTAAACTCACCTTTCCGCTGACATATTGCTGTGCGTGGATCATAGATGGACAACACCGCGTATATGGCTTTCTCAATACAAAATTCGAAACGAACTCGACGGATCAATTCAGGCTTCCCGTGGTTGCTTTCAAAAGCCTCAGTGACATTTTACAGAATCGTACATTTGTCAATATAAACTACAATCAAAAAAAAATCGACCCAACTCTCCTTTGCGACCTTGCCACTTCTGTTCCAGACCTGCAGAATGAACTTGCGTGGCCAAGTCTTCTGGTGTCTCACTTGAACAAGACCGATCCATTCCAGGGTCTAGTGAAGATATCAGAAATGGACAGAGGTAAACCAATCTCTATCGCCAGCTTTGCTCGATACGGATTGCTCGAGGGTCTGCTTGGATATGATAGAATCAGGCGAAAGTACAGCGGCCCCCTGTATGCTTTCTCTCCATTCAATCCCAGGGCCTCATATAAGAGCGAAAGAAATCAGAATGCTCTAAGAAAGCAAGGTGACCTACTCAGACGCTACTTTTCTGCAGTGGCCGAAGCTACCAAGAAAAGAGATGCATTAAGAGACCCTTGGAAGAATCCCAAGCGATTTGCTCTCCTAAAACCTACTGGCATCAACGCGCTTCTGCTTGTCTTGTCGCGAATACTTAGGGCCTATCCAAACGGCAAACTCGACATGGTGAAGTATCTAAAGCCGTTGGCTTCCGTGAATTTCAAGAGGGAGTTTGTTGCAAGGCGTGGCGGAGGATGGAAGGGCTTCAGAAACATGGCAAATATCATGATTAAGAAGCTGAACAAGAAACACGGCGATTCCCTTCAACACTTTGGCAAGAAGGAGAAATCTTGATGGTATCTCGTAAATCGAAGTCGAACGATCATAAAAAAACAGGAATTCTGAAACCGTGGAAACTGCGAAGTGCCTTCTCACCTGATGCTACAATCGTTCCGTTTCTCGGCGATGCTGGAGAGTTCCTACGAACTCTGCCAGAGAAGACGGTGAGTTTGGTGGTCACGTCGCCACCCTATAATATCGGAAAGGTCTACGAAGAGAAGGCTTCACTTGACCAATACCGTGCCGACCAATCAAGACTAATCAGCGAATTGCATAGAATTCTAAAAGACAACGGAAGCGTCTGTTGGCAAGTCGGAAATTTCGTGGACAAAGGGGAGATATACCCTCTCGACCTGCTCTTTTATGATATCTTCAAGCTCTTTGGGTTCAAACTTCGCAATAGAATCATATGGCATTATAGGCACGGCCTACATGCATCCAGGAGATTCTCAGGAAGATACGAGACCATTCTCTGGTTCACTAAAGGGAATAACTACACATTTAATCTGGATGATGTCCGCATTCCTGCTCTCTACCCTGGCAAACGATATTACAAAGGTCCGAAGAAAGGTAAGCCTTCTGCAAATCCCAAAGGAAAGAACCCTTCTGACGTTTGGGAGATTGTATCACGAGATTGGCAATTGGGTTTTTGGGACATACCAAATGTCAAAGCCTACCACCCCGAAAAGACCATACAGCCGTGTCAATTTCCAGTTGAGCTTGTGGAACGATGCGTTCTAGGATTGACCAAGAAAGGTGATTGGGTGCTCGATCCGTATGCTGGTGTCGGTTCTACCCTGATAGCATCAGTAATGCATGGTCGACGATCAATGGGTAGTGAAAAGGAACGCAAGTATCACAAGATCATACTGCAACGGTTAGAAGCTTTACGCAAAGGTGATTTGAAGCTTAGACCTCTTGGGAAACCAGTCCACGTTCCAACCGGCAATGAAAAGGTGGCGCAGATTCCAGAGGAATGGAATCGACACAAGCATAAAAATAGACGCTGATATGTTCGCATTGCCGCAACGCAACGAACGTCTGACAGTGGTAACAACGTCGCTCCTTTTGTTGATAGAAGATTATTGTGGTCGTGGACTACTTTTGCTCACGTAAGGATGAGACGTTCCAAATTTGTAAAAGCAACGCGTTGTTACCGCGCACGTTATGCGTCATTGTGTTTTAAGATTTCCAGATTAGAGGAGAACGAAAATGCCAATTAACGAGAAACAATATGAACAATTATCCAGCGACGTTCGGCATTACGACACTCAAGCCTACGTCGTTCCAACCACATTGCTACTCATTCTTGGAGTAGGACTCAAATTCGCAATCGAAACTAATGAGCCAATATATCGCATAACTGTATTCGCATTTATGTTATTCGTTTGTCACGCCTACATCACTTTGTTCGCAAAACTAACCATTCATCAACGACCTGCCCGTACAGGTCTCACAGACATTGAAAAAAAGGACGCTTCTTTAAAGAAGATACCAAGATCTACTTATGGTACTGGAGGGTTACTCCGAGTCGAACGCAACTACAGAAAGTGGTCTCCGCTTTGGATTTATTTCTACAGTTCCGCTGATCGAGCAATTTTGGTAATGATGATGGCGGCTCTTCTTGTGACTCTGTTCTTCTTAATTAGGAGCATCTTTACAGAAGCGAAATTATGTAGTGACAGTTCCATCAATTGGCTGAGTTTAGCATTTGCATCCTTACTCTTTTGTCTCTACTGCGTAGTAATGGCAAGCGAACCTAAGTCGGTATTAACTGAAACAAAATCTTGAGTATTTGCACCAAACCAAAACGCCGCATAACACATTATGAAAGGTCCCCGTAAATAACACGTTGCAAGCTAAATCCCCCGCCAGAGAACGGCGGGCAGGCCGCCATCCTTCGACTCGTCCTCCCAACGTAGTCGGGACGGGACTCGCTCCACGAAGTGGTCCTTTAGGGCAGGATAGACGAGAACGGCGAGGTCTTTGACAAGAAAAAAAAGTATTCCCGAGTCACTGTGAAAACAGCAACGAACATTGTGTAACTGACAGATGGAATAGGATATTATTAAGAGTCCCACCATCCCTCGATAGACTCGGGATAAACAAAACGGCGGGGTGCACAAAACGCATTCGTGCCATAACGTAATTTTTACGCGGGACGTTATGCGCAATGAAACGCAACCAATAATTAAATTAAAAGGAAGACAAAACCATGGCAACCAGGAAACCAAGATATTTTCTCTTGACTTACTACGATGATGATTCAAGCACATTCAATGTAATAGGACCGATATCAGACGATGAAGCCGTTACCCAAAGAACGGTCGAATTGCAGAAGGAAGGACGCCATGTCAGGGTATCTACTTCTGAGCCAATGACTGACCCAGTAAAAGTTCCTTCGATTCAAAGTTACCTCAGGAATGCACCAACCGGGTTTCGGTATGATCCGAGTTTGAGATGGTAATAGATATTTGTGTTGCACGAACGCATAACACTTTATAAAAGGTCAAAGTCAAGAAGAAAGTATTCCCATGTCGTTGTAAAAACAACGACTGACATTGTTCTTTGACAACAGAGGTCTGAGTATTGACATAGCGCCGAGCAAATATCTGTATTGGAGATCTAAGAATGGTGAGTGGAAGAATAAAGGCTGGTAAAAGCACTCTTATCGGTAACGCCGGAGAACATTATGTTATCACAGAACTTCTTAAAGGGGGGTGAATGAAATCCACTGCTATAGCAGTTAGCATGGTAGTCTTAATCCTTACCGTCCAAGCGCAAACCCCAGTACAGACAAAGAGCAGGGGTGTTGAACAGGAGCTGATAAAGCTTGAGAACGAGTGGGCTGACGCCTGGGTCAAGTACGACGTCGCATTCTTCGACCAGATTATGGCAGACGACTATATTTGGACATCCCCCGAAGGCGACGTTTGGACCAAGGCCGACAACATGGAGCTCGCAAAGTCCGGGGAAGACGTGATTACGTCCTGGGTACTCTCTGAGGTGAAGGTTCACGTTTACGGAGACGCAGCAGTGGTAACTTGTCGCGACATAATCAAAGAAAAATATAAAGACAAGGATGTCAGCAATCAGAATCGATGGACGCATGTTTGGGTCAAACGTGCTGGACGTTGGCAGTGCGTAGCTGCCCATAGTTCGAAAACAGCCCGGAAATAGGACATTGTCGAACAGGTTATGCGGAATAACAGTTGCTGGCAGAAATGGGAATAGCAATTTTCCCAGGAGCACGAGATTTTGAGTTTAATAAACCATATACGTTAACATTTTTCGTGAAGCAAAGGAGGAGTTCTCAAATGCCTCAGAACCAATCAGCCGCACCCCCTGATGGGGTAGGCAATCGTCCTGTTGGGCCTGTCGGAATTGTGTTGCTTATTATCTACTTCATTGCGTTATCTACACTGATATTTTATAGCCTAATTCAATTCCTTCCAGAGAAAACCTCATCCGAGGCTGCAGCTGGAGGCGTGCCGGCAATGACGTATCTTTATTGGAACATGACGATTCCGGGTGAAATCCGACTGTTCATCACAGTCGGGTTAGCAGGCACACTCGGTAGCCTGGTACATGCGCTACGATCACTCTACTGGTATATCGGGAACCGTGCATTGGTGCGAAGTTGGATTCCCAAGTACGTATTAATGCCGTTCGTGGGAGCGACATTAGCAATCGCTTTCTATTTTGTAATTCGTGGAGGATTCTTCTCTGCCGGGACAAACGTGAATCAAACCAATCCGTATGGCTTTACCGCTCTCGGTGTCCTCATTGGCATGTTCACAGAACAGGCCATCCTGAAGCTGAAAGAAGTTGCTGAGACGATGCTGGCAAAACCGCATCCGGGTGCAGATGCGAAACCAGAAGGGAAAACAGATTAGGGTATTAGGGAGCGTCTCCGTTGATAGCTGATAAACAAGAAAGGAGTTCAAAATGGTTAAGTTGCTCGATGATGATGACTGGGATATGATACTAGATCAAATCAATGAAGGAAAATGTACTCCATTCCTTGGTGCCGGTGCAAGTCAACCCTACTTGCCATTGGGAGGAGACATTGCTGAACGGTGGGTGGAGGAATATAAATGTCCTTTGCCTGGTTGCAGAGACTTGCCGCGCGTTGCTCAATTTCTGGCAGTCAGAAAAAACCCCATGTTCCCCAAAAACCAGATTGTCAGAGAGTTTTTCAGCAATATGAAATTACCGGATTTTGACCAACAGGATGAACCTCATGGGATCCTGGCAGACCTTCCATTGCCTATCTATGTGACGACGAACTATGACCATTTTATGTTCCACGCGCTATCGAAGCGGCACAAGAATCCAAAGCTGGAAGTGTGTCGTTGGAACACAATCCTTCAGAAGGAGAAATCGATATTTGATGAAAAGTTTGAACCGAACTCCGAGAACCCTGTTGTATTTCATCTTCATGGACACTTCGAAAATGCGCAGTCACTTGTCCTGACGGAAGATGATTATTTGTATTTCCTGGTGAATCTTGAAAAGGACGAGAAGAAGCTGGTGCCGTCGCCAATTGTCAAGGCATTCACAGGATCATCCCTCCTCTTCCTGGGGTACAGCCTATCAGACTGGGATTTCCGTGTGCTGTTTCAAGGCATTGTGATGGGTATGGAAAAAAGTCTTCGTGAATTCTCTATTTCTGTGCAGCTTCCGCCCGGAGAGGAGCAAATGGTTAATTACTGGGAGAAATATCTCGGTGATAATGGAGTAAAAATATCCTGGGGGACGGCACGAGAATTCGCAGCAGAATTGAATCGCCGCTGGAAAGAATATCAAACGAAGAGGTAGCACCATGGCAACAGCGCAAAAATATCAAAATCCGTACATAGGTCCTCGAGCTTTTGAGAGAGAGGACGAGCAATATTTCTTCGGTCGTGACCGCGAGGTGAATGACCTTATTTCTATGATCATATCCCATCGGGTGGTCCTTCTGTATGCACAATCTGGAGCCGGCAAGACTTCACTCCTGAATGCTAAATTGCTCCCCCGTTTGAAAAAAATGGAAGGCTTTGAGGTCTTCCCTGTCGCTCGGGTTCGTGCTGCTCTCCCGGAAGGGATCCGGCCCGAAAATATCGAAAACATCTTTGCGTTCAATACACTCATGACGTGGTCAGAAGGGGGCAGCGATGGACAACGTATGGCACAGATGAAACTCAGCGATTTCCTGCAAGATAGGCCGCACCGCACGAATAAGAGGAACTTCCCGTTACCCCGGCTTTTAACATTTGATCAATTTGAAGAGCTCTTCACAAACTACCCGGAACGTTGGGTCGATAAAGCGAAATTCTTCGACCAGGTCAACGAGGCACTTGAATCGGATAAGCTCTTACGGATTCTTTTTGTGATCAGGGAAGACTTTCTCGGCAAGTTGGACCCGTATGCAAATCTTCTCCCTGACGGATTTCGGTGTAGCTTCCGCCTCGAGTGTCTGCGTCAGGATGCGGCATCCGATGCTATTCAAGAACCACTCAAAGGAACTGATAGATACTTTGCAGAAGGTGTTGCTGCAAATCTCATCAAGCAATTAGCAACGATCAGGACAGAAGGAATGTATGGGGTTCAGGTTGAGACAGCGGGTGAGTATGTAGAACCTGTACAGCTTCAAGTCGTCTGTCAGAGCCTTTGGAACAATCTCCCTCCGGATGCAAGAGAAATCACATCTGCTCATCTCGAAAAGTATGGAGACGTCACCCTCGCTCTACAGGAATTCTATGAAAAGGCGCTAAAGGCCGTCCAGCAAAAGACCGGCGTCAAGGAAGATATGTTAAGAGGCTTATTTGAATACAAACTCATAACCTCATTCGGCACACGAGGCCCTGTGTCTCGGGGAACGGAGTCGACTGAAGGAATACCCAACCTTGCCATCGACGAATTGGAGAATCAGCACATTATCCGATCAGAAGCCCGTGCAGGAGGAGTGCATTGGTACGAACTAACACATGACAGACTTATCGAACCCATCCGGAAATCCAATGAAAGTTGGAAGCGAGCGTTTGAGATGCGTAAACTGCGCCATGCACACCGACTCTCATGGTTTCTTGCTTTAGCATTGCTGGTAGCTGGAGCATCTTTTTACTTGTATAGATGGGCTTACATTAAAGAAGACGTCTCGTATTACAGCAATTATGTCGAGCAATGGGGACTTCCCAAAGGAGTGGGAAAGGAGTTATCATTTAAACAAGTACAACACCGGCCAGTATCATATATGATTGTCCGCAAAGGGTCACAAGGACCTGTCCTGAAGATGATTACTGTGAACAGCAATGACCGACCGACTCCCTATCATACAATAGGCACCCACCTGGAAGAAGATTCTCGGAGAAATCCTTTCAGAGAATGTCGATATGAGTACTCTCTCGATAAGGATGGAAAGATTGTAAATGCAAAGGCATTCGATAAGGATTCAATCCTTGTATGGACTCGCGTATACTTACGCGATCAGTTTAACAAGTTGGTCGAGCGAGTTTACTATGTTGATCCAAATGGTCAGATTTTATCAAAACCTCACTCAGCAGCTGAGCTTAATGAAATTCTCTATACACCAGAAGGATATGAATCTCGTATATGCTACTTCGATAGAAATGGTAATCCACAACGCGGGCTGGATAATGCTTATGGTCGCCAGAAGGAATTTGACTCGTTAGGTCGCATGACTAAAACTGTTTCACTCAGCCGTGATGGAAAGACACCGATGATCGACGACGCCGGAAATGCAATTCTGGAATGCAAGTACGATTCTGAAGGAAATCTATCGCAGCAGGCGGCATTTGATGTGGCTGGTAAGGCAACCTATTTCAAGGATGGTTATCACAGATCCACCTATACTTATGATACACTTGGAAGAACGAAAGAAACTGCTTATTTCGACACGGTAGGAAAGCGTACACTAAATGGGAACTGGATTCACAGAATTATTGACAGCTGCAATGACCACGGAAACATCGAGATTGAAACATATCTAGATACGGCAGGCAACCCTATTTTAATAAAAGAGGGTTATGCCTATATCAAATCTAAATACGACTCTTTGGGCAATGTCATTGGAGAGTACTTCATGGACACCAACAAGATTTCGTGTTTTTGCAAGGAGGGTTATGCAAGCATCAAAACAGAGTACGATTCTGCAGGAAATCGTACACGATGGACCTTCTACGATATTGAAGGCAACACCACCAACTGTACCCAAGGGTATGCCTCATATAATGCAAAGTTCGATAAAAGGGGCCATAGCATTGAGGTTTCATATAGAAGCATCTCTGGAAGATTAATAAAACCTTCCAAAGCGGAAGCTGCTGGATGGAAAAATGAATACGACAACCGTGGAAGAGAAATTCGTAGAATCTTCCTGGGAACTGGAAATTCAGACTTGTCAGGAACCGCGCCTTATTATGCAGGTTGGATGAAAACCTACAATCAGCAGGGTGAAGAGATTGATCTAACATTACTTGACGACTACGGGAAGCCATTCTATAATTCTAACTATGGCTATTCTCGTAGAAGACGGGAATTCGATGCAGATGCTAATATGATCTCTGAATCGTACTATGACAAAAGAAATTTGCCAATAAAAGTTAAAAGTCTTGGTTATGCAAAGCTAAGAGCAGAGTACAATAAAGAGGGAATCCAGATACGGGAATCTTACTATGACATCAAGGATAAACCCGATATATGCGCTAATGGTTTTTCAAGATGGGAGCGCATCGATACAACAGGCGGAAGAGAGGTCTGGTGGAGGTATCAAGACAAAGAACGTAAACCTTTTAAAAACAGTGATGGTTACGTTGGGGAGTGTGAGATTTATGATGATCATGGTAACAAGATTCGTGTAATCTACTTGGATGCAGATAATAAACCTGTTATTAAAAATGGAGGTTATAGCAGTATAACATGGGATTACAACAACCGCGGGAAGCTCACGCTGGCAACATACTACGACACGAACAACAAGCGTACACCAAGCAAAAATGGGTATGCTGGGTGGAGAAACGAGTATGATATGCGGGGGAATGTAGTTCTGCAAACATACCTCGGAACACAGGGTCAGCCAATTTCACCAAAGCAGATGGGTTACGCAAGTTTAGTATGGGAGTATAACAAACGTGGAGACAACACAAGCGAGACCTACCTCAACTTAGCAGGCAAACGCGTTATGAACAGTCATAACTATGCCGGGTGGAAGAATGAGTACGATAAGCGCGGGAACGTAGTCCTGAGTACATACTTCGGAACACGGGATGAGACCGTTAAGCCGAATAATGACTATGCGATAGTAAGACGAAAATATGATCGCCTCGGGAACCTGGTCTATAAAGTGTATGCAGGGGTTGACGGGAAGCCAGTGAAGTCAAGTGACGGATACGCGATTGTTACTGCAGATTATGACCAACAAGGCAATCAAATCAAGAAGTCCTATTACGACAAAGATAGCGTTGCATTTGATGAAACATTGTCTGAATTCAATAAGGATGGAAATTTAATATCTCAAGAATACTTTGGGAGACATAAAAAACCAAAAATGTTGCCTGATGGCTATTCGATGTGGAAAGCAGAATATGACTCACAAGGCAACCAGATAAAGATATCACATTATCGAGGAAACAAAATACGTACAATGATAAAGGATAACTACTTTCAATTGGAACGAGAGTTCAACACTCGTAACCAACTAATAATGTTATGTACATACGACACGAATAATAAATTAGTCGTGAACTCGTATGGATTCGCAAAAGTCATAAGGACATATGACAAATCTGGATATCTCAATGAAATTACATCATATGGAGCAGATGGAAAACTAAAGGTAGCGAAATGCGGGTATGCACGGATTTCTATACTCTATGACAAGAATGGCAATCCAATCGAAGAATCATATTTCGGTGCTAATGGAAAACCCATTCTGTACAACAATGCCTATGCGCGCCTTTCGTGGGAATACGATGAATGGGGCAATATCATCGAGGAGTCATATTTCGGGATCGATGGAGGACTCAAAATCTGTTGGGTTAACAATATCGTCAATGCAGCGCGTTGGACTGCTTCTTATGACGCCACAGGTAACGTCATAGAAAGACGATACTACGATGCCAGAAATCAATTGGTACTAGTAAGGTGATCAATTGAAATCAAGTAGACGAATAGTTGTCGTATTTGTTCACGGATGGAGTATTACGAATCTGATAACGGACCGAGTTGATTGCTGAGTTTGAGACTTTATGAGAAAATGGGAAGAGGTCTGCTGAACGCGGCAATTCAACAAAAACGAAGAAGTAACGTCGCAAGGCGACGCCTGACAAACGGCAAACCGGCGCATCCGCCAGAAAGATGGCGGACAGGCGCACACTGGATAGGCAAAGTTGAAACATGGATTAGCTAAATGTAAAGTGCTCGCTCAATGCCGTGCCGCTTCATTTAATAAATAGAAGGTAGCGGCACGGCACTGCGGTTTGCCTAAACGTTAAGTGTCACGCAGCCTAACCGATAATCAGCTGGCTGCCGACTCAATCTTTTCAAAGACAGGAATGGTGCAATGAGTTTACCGCAAATTCTCTACAAGTTTAGACATTTTGACGATGCAAATCATGTCAGAATGCTCACTCATCGCGAGATATTTTTTCCCTCACCTATCAAGTTTAACGATCCCTTCGATGCCGCGATACCTGTTAGGTATGAGGATGGCACACCGGAGCAAATAATTCAATGGTTTGACAACTATCTCGCTGAGGTTGAACCTGCACTCCGCCCACCTGAGCGAATTAAGAAAGCGCGACAAATGTTTAAAAATGCCATCCACAGGAATCATAATTGGGTCCAACTCACGAGAACCAGAGTTAGAGCGCTCGTTGAGACCATCGGGATTTTCTCAACTTCCGCAGCCAATGAGAACATTCTCAACTGGTCACACTATTCAGCGGGTCACAAAGGATTTTGTGTCGGTTTCTATAGCCAGCAGCTCTTAAACATCTGTACCTTCTTTACGTTTAATCAACAGCGACCAGCCAGTATTTGCGGAGTAAATTATAGTCCAGATTATCCCAGAATCAATCCGTTCGCCATGTCCAACCGAGACAGACTTAACGCCCAGTTTTTGACTAAGGCTAAAGATTGGATTCACGAGAAGGAGTATCGACTTCTTTTAGCCGCTGGTGCTAATGAAGTTCTACCACTGGATGAAAGCTCTTTTGCCTCTATAACTCTCGGTTGCAGCATCGATCAAGAGCACAAGAATCTCGTTGTTGATATTCTCAATACATGGAAAATTAAACCGATATTGTTGCAGTCTCATCGCGATGACGACGCATTTTCTCTTCACTTTGAACCAATAAGCTACTGAACGTTTGGTGTCGGCAGTCATCTGACAGGTAGCTGCGCGGCGCATAACACTTTATAAAAGGTCCCCATAAAGAACACGGGGCAAGCAAAATCCCCGCCATCCCTTAACCGCTCGGCAAGGTCTCGACAGACTCGACCCAAGGCTCGCGGTGAGCAAGCACAGGATTACGCGGGAGTTTGGGTTCTTACACTTTATCACCATTAGGCTGCCTCTTGACTTTGTACATAGCATACGAAAGGTAAATTTTATATGACAACCCTCAATCAATTTTCTAGAATTATTGACCTTTTGTTCTTGTTTTTGATTTTATTTAATCGTGTTTATTCACAGCATGTTCCTGATGTTATTCTAAGGTCGCCAATTTTGATTGAGTTAGATAGTGGGGCCAAAGGATCGGGATTCTATCTCCAAGATAGTTTACATACCTATCTAATAACAGCTCGTCACGTCCTTATTGACAAAATAATCACTGATCCTAAGACCCAAAAAGATTCAGTGATTCTTTCCGCAAAAACTATTAGATGTATTTCGTACCCTATTGATCCGAACGTTAGCGAAAAGGTCATTCTTACAGTGGATATAGTATCAGCAATTCATTCAGGAATGTTAAAGTATCAGATAAATTCTGATATAAGCGTAATTCAAGTTGGTGAAGTTCAAGTAGTGAACGATAGTTTAGCTCTTACGACGTATTATTCATTCGCCAATAAAAATAGGTATTCGATGATTAACCCTATTCCTAGATCTGTAATTCAAAAATATAGTGACGTTTCGGTCGGCGATGACGTATTTATTTTTGGATACCCGACGTCTATTGGATTGCATGAATCACCACAATTCGATTATGAACGACCACTATTGAGACATGGTACTATTGCTGGAAAAAATAATCTGCAAAAGACATTGATAATAGATTGCGCTGTGTATTATGGCAATAGTGGTGGACCAGTAATTGTAAAATATTCAGAGAATGACATTTTATACTACAAATTAATTGGCGTTGTGACGGAATTCATTCCCTATGAAGAAGATTGGGTGAATAACAAGAATGGTTTGATCAATACAACCATTACTAATTCAGGATATTCTGTAGTTGTGCCAATTGAATCGATACTCGATCTTTTCAAGCGATAAAATTTACCTTCGCCTAACGCGCATAAAAATGATTCTTAATTTATTGATATTGAAATCTGGCGTTTCGTTCTTGGATATATACCGTTGCTCATCCAGTACTTTCAGCGAGGGACAACGGGAAGTTATTTTTACGCGACATGCTATACGCCATGCAGCCGACGGCTGACGATTACGGAAGAAGATCATGACATACCTTCCACGAAATATAACGAAGCGCGCATTGGCGTTCATCTTCATGATTCTCGTACTCTACATGCATGGACGCGCACAATTGACCGTTTCTGTCTCGACCGATAAACCGGTCTACAATTATGGCGAGACAATCACGCTTACAGGCACAGTGACAAATCAAGCCGATACTGCTGTGGAAGTCGTCCAGGCTTACCAGGGTCCTGTCAACGCACTGTTTTTCGACAATATTCATTTGGGCTGGATGGTCTTAGCTACGAATATATTATATGAGTACGCGCCTCATACGTCTCACAACTGGTTTTTAAAGATCGATGGATTCCGATTAGGTCTGCCAAACAAAGAAGGTCCGTATTGTCTCACCTGTTACTTTCAATGGCAGGACATTGGGAGTGACTTCATATATAATATGAATGATTCGGTAATGATTTCTCAGCCCGTATTCTACGGCGGCGAGTTGCAGGTCGATTACTCCATTCATACACCACGGTCAGAAATTCAAAACCTGCTTGACAGCATGAAAGCAACAGTCGTCAGCTCTGATACATTTGAATTTTCGGAAACCGTTTATGATCGGTGGCAGACTTCGGGTTTCATTCTAGACTCACTTTACGCCAAATACGCCAGTGATAGCAGGCTCAGTTCGATCGAAATCCATCGGTCCATCTCACCACCAACGATGGTTGTCAACGGCATCGCATCATCTTCATCAAAAATAGCCGGGTATCGCTTGTCCCAAAACTATCCCAACCCATTTAATCCAGGCTGTATCATCGACTTCGAGATACCCTCTTCTCAGCAAGTTCGACTCTCGGTCTTTGACGTTCTAGGTCGTCTCGTATGGATTTATGACAGCTATATATCCGGTCCTGGCGTACACCATATTGCTTTTGATGGATCCAAGCTGCCTTCGGGCATCTATTTCTATGAAATTATCTCTGCGGAGTTCTCACAGACTCGAAGGATGCTGCTTATTAGATAGCCTGTAGGTCCGTAGGCAGAAATCCCGAAGGCTCTACGACCCCTACAGGTCGTAGACCGTAGGCCGTAGGGTCGTAGACATCAATCCAACCAGCCATTTCTATGTTGTTCTTGTTTCTCGATACCATTTTTCGTACACTCCTGCTGACAGAAACACGCATCCATGGGGCTACTCGAATTTGGGATTCGAAGATGGATAGATATAGATATGATGGATAATAAGAATTTACCGAAATAATCTCACTACTGAAAAAAGACAAAAAAAATACACTATACCACGAAGTGGTCTCGCCTCGCTGAGCTCGGCGAAGCGGGACTGTTTCACCGTATATCGCCCTTACAGATATTAATTACAATTGCCCTTGAAAAATCATGAAAGGATCATGGCATATGAAAAATCTATTCCGATTTTTTGCCACAATAGTTTTCATTTTTGTTTGTTCAAGCTCCTTGCTTGCTCAATGGATTCAAACTAATGGTCCTTTTTATGGACATATTCGATGCTTTGCTATCAAGGGTGCATATATATTCGCTGGAGTAGATGAACTGGGAGTTGCTCTTTCAACAAACAACGGAAATACCTGGACAAAGGTTAATAACGGTTTACCTAATGCAAATATTAGCGCCATCGTCGTAATGGGTTCATCTCTCTTTGCAGCTACAGATGGCTTTGGCGTATTCCTTTCAACAAACAATGGTACCAGCTGGGCTGAGGTCAATAATGGTTTAACTGACACACATGTTTTGGTACTTGCCGTAAGCGGTACATATCTTTTTGCGGGTACTAAGTACCAAGGGATGTTTCGCTCAACCGATAATGGTACAAGTTGGATTCAAATAAATAATGGTTTTACCGATAAGATAGTTACATCTCTAGCTATTAGCGGTACATCTATTATTGCAGGTACTTATGCTGGCTCAAGATTTTTTTTCTCATCTGATAGTGGTAATACCTGGTCTACAAGAAATAACGATTTGCAGGCAAATATGATCTATGCTCTTGCCGTTGATGGTACAAATATTTTTGCAGGAACTGATTATGGTGGTGTTTATCTATCAACAAATAATGGTGTACACTGGACCGAAATAAATAACGGCCTTCCAGAACATCCAACTATTTGGTCTTTACTCGTTATTCCAAACGGGGCGGGTGGCACTAATATCTTAGCTGCTACATTCGGGGACGGCGTGTTTCTTTCAACAAATAATGGTTCGAACTGGACTCCAATAAATAATGGCCTGACATTTCCTAATGTATGGTCTCTTGCCTGCAAGGACACAAATCTTTTTGCAGGAACTTATGGCGGTGGTGTATTTGTCTCAACAAATAATGGTGCAAACTGGACACAAGTTAATAATGGTTTGAACTATCCATTTATTTCATCCTTTGCCACTAGCGGCGATAATCTCTTTGTAGGTACTGACCAAGCTGGTGTATTTCTTTCGACAAATAACGGAGTTGATTGGATTTCCATCAGTAATGGATTGACAAATAAAAACATTTCGTTTCTACTAGCAGTCGGTACAAATCTTTTTGCTGGAACCGATGATAGTGGTATTTTTCGCTCCACGAATGACGGCACAAATTGGACTAAAGTAGATAGCGGCTGGACATCTCAAAATGAAGTCTCATCTCTCGTAACTAATGGAATAAATATTTATGCCGGGACCAAAGGTGATGGTATATTTCTTTCAACTAATAATGGCACTAGCTGGGCTAAAATTGGCATCGGTACTGAATTACAAGACGCTTATATTTGGTCACTTGCAAGTATCGGTACAAATCTATTTGCCATTAATGGGGGTAAAGGAGTATATCTCTCGACTGATGGTGGACTATCCTGGTTACATAGAGGTTTGGAAACGAACATTGGCAGATGCTTGTCCAGCATTGATACGATTCTGTTTGAAGGATCTCTATATGATGGAGTTTATCGTTCAACAGATAATGGTAACAACTGGGCTCAAGTTAACAACGGTTTGACGAACACGAATGTAAATTCTCTTGCCGTGAGCGGCATGAACTTATTAGCAGGTACTGAAGGCGGAGTGTTTTATTCAACTAACAACGGAGATAAATGGACCGAGGTAAATACCGGTTTGATAGATCCGTTTATCAACGTTATTACTATGGGGGGAAATAATGTTTTTGCTGGAACTCGTGATCTTGGTGTATGGCAGCGATCTCTTTCAGAAATTACAACTGTGAAGCAAGCATTAAATGAAACACCAACTCAATTCTCTCTTGAGCAAAACTACCCCAATCCTTTTAATCCTAACACAACAATAAAATTCTCACTTCCTAAAACAGCTCATGTTAAATTGAATATTTATAACAACTTGGGACAGCAATTAGTACAGCTCGTCTCCCAACAAATGAATGCCGGTACTTATATAACAGAATGGAATGCCTCTGGTTTTGCAAGCGGAGTTTATTATTATAGACTCGAAGCGGGTAGTTATATTGAGACAAAGAAACTTGTGTTGCTAAAGTAACGGCCCGTAGGCCAAAATCCCGAAGTGTCTACGACCTCTATGAGCCCTACGGGTCGGTAGACCCTAGGCCGTAGGGCCTGTGTAGGGCCTGTAAGGCCCTGTCATCAATCCGAAATCATCAATCCAAAATCATCAATCCGACCAGCCATTTCTATATTGTTCTTGTTTCTCGATACTATTCTTCGTACACTCTCGCTAGTGTCACTACAATTATTCTTTAATACCACGGAGCGGTACTGTTTCACCGTATTACAAAAGTGGCACAGTTCTAACAGAATAACGCTTCCCACATACTAATCAAATTCAGGACAGATGATGAATCAATATAGATTTTATGAATTTAATCGCGTAAACCTCATGATGAGACTCTGAGGATAATCAGACTTAAGGAATAAACAACGCAATCCCGACTTCCGTCGATTGTCCCCGATTGGCATCGGGGTAAACGTCGGTAGGACAGGTTACGTTGTTATGCGAGTTATGCGTCATTGCACTGCGCGCCCAAATTTTATTAACATTGTACGATATTTTTGGGAGATGAGTTGAAATGAGAATATCGATACCTATTTTTATTTTCTGTATTGGGAATATCACCTTTGGACAGCCGAATGCGGACCAGATTAAGTGGATAAATGAACAGCTATCAGCCGAAGATTTATATACAAAAGAATATCGAGAACAATATCTCAAGAACGATTTCAGTTCTCTTTGGATGAATAGCAATTATGTCCTTGGTTTTATTGGGCCGAATTATCAGCGTTTGCATCTCAAGATTATCTCAGTAACGAAGGATTCAGAACATCCAGATTCCTACCAGATTATAGGTAAATCGATGGTTAAAAAAAACATTTGTGACTTCACTGGAAGAATCATTATAACAAATGTAAGAGTTTATAAAAATATGCATTATGGAGCTGATGATGAATATAAAGATATCAAACAAGAGGGTGTTGTTGTCGGCGAATATCATTTTATGGAAAACCATAACCAGAAGTCTTCAGGCACATTTGATGGTGTATTTTGTTCTTGGTGGTTTGTCGACAAGAGTGGATGTCTTAAGTATGATGCTATAGAAGATTACTCGGATGGTTATTGCAATAATCAATTCGTTGGAACGTGGACACGCTACGGCAGCAAAGAATCCAAGGCATGCAATTGGGGCGACTGCAGGATTCCACTATCAGGTGATCTTGATATTGGCGATGGAGAGTTTTACCCACAAGATAAATATTTGATATATGGTTGGCAGTCGTATATTGATGCATGGGAGAAGTATAATTATGACAAGCAGGCACGTCAGGAGGAACAGAGAAAGTGGTGGGAGCAATAAGCGCGCAGTGCAACGAACGCATAACAACACAAACCACGACACTCACACATTTGTGATGTATTATAGAGTTCGTTCCATCCCGCCTCGGAGCAAGTATGGAATGTGTCATTTGCAATTAACCGGGGCGGTACGGCGTGGTTTGCGTAGACGTTAGGCAAAAACCAGAAATTATTTAGAAGTACAGAATATGTTTGACAATCAAAATCTGAGAGACCCATTAATTAAACCGATGGGTTACTATAATAGGTGCCGACCCGAGATGATGGATTTTATTCCCCATAGTGCAAAAACAATATTAGATATCGGTTGTGGTGAGGGTTTATTTGGCAGACAATTGAAACAAAAAATTAATGCGGAAGTGTGGGGAATTGAAATTGATAAAACTGCGGGTGCCCTCGCTCAAACAATAATTGATAAAGTTTACATTGGAGATATTGTTCGATTAATTGATGATATTCCCAATAACTTTTTTGATTGTATAGTCTTCAATGACGTACTGGAACATCTTGTCGATCCGTTTTATATCTTATTACGTATAAAAGACAAACTTACTAAAGATGGTGTGGTTGTAAGTTCTATTCCTAATGTCAGATACTATTATACATTAAAGGACTTACTGATCAAAAAACAATGGAAATATGAGGATGAGGGGATATTAGATAAAACGCATTTGAGGTTTTTTACATTACTCAGTATAGTTGAGATGTTTAAATCTTTAGATTATGAAATTAAGACAATAAAAGGTATTAATCCAATCAAATCGTGGAAATTAGTTTTATTAAATATTTTATCATTTGGATATCTATCAGATATTAAATATTTACAATTCGCATGTGTAACTAAACCAAAATAATTTCTAGCCATCTTCTAACAAGGTATATCCGGTTCGCGCCTCCCGTTGACTACTCAAACTAGATATGAGAAGATAGTTTAATATAGAATTGATAAAAATCTGACAATCCGAATGGCGAGACTTGAAGAATTTACTTAGGAATCCTTCGTAATTATTTTAATAATATTTCACTCAATATATTGCTTTTCAATACTATTTATCGTACAATCCTGCTATTGGTATCACTCCAACTATTCTTTACTACCATGGAGCGGTGCTAGCAGAATAACACTTCCCACATACCAATCGAATTTAAGATCGATGATGAATCGATATAGATTTTGAGAATTTAATCGCGCAAATCTCATGTTGAGGCTCTAAGTATAATTTACCGGAATATTTTCTGGTGCTGTAATCGGCCTTAAAAATTATAACGCAATCCCGAATTTTCCCGATTGTTCCCGATTGTCATCGGGGTAGACATCGGGACAAGCGTGGGGACAGGTTGCGTTGTTATGCGAGTTATGCGGCACGCCCGTTTCAAAGTCTTCAGTACAAACGTCAAAGGAGAATATCATGTTCTGGACAATTATAAGCATTTCGTTCACCGCAGTCATGACCGCGACTCGTTTACTCCCGGAGAGATACAAAAGGACAGCCGTCAGTGTTGGGATCATTGCCCTTGTCTGTAGTGTTTCAGCTCAACTAGCATCGGCCATTGTGGCACGGCAGCGCGAGGCTCTTGCCGACGAGAAGCGAGACAAGGCTGAGAAGATTACGCAGCGCGCGAACGAAGACTTGGCCAGTCTGAAGGCCACCTTGGCCCTAGTACAGTACACTGTCGGTGATTTGGGTAAGCTAAACGACATTTCGGGCGGCGCCAAGTATTACTGTCGAGTAGCTGCGGACACCAAAAAAGAAAACCTGAATGTCTATTTGCAGAGAATTAACAATCAATTCAAAGGGGCTGACGCGAGCGGTTTGGTCGGCATTCGAGACCCAAGGCCCGGATCCCACATCTACGAACTTGTCTTTGGTCAACACCTAGAATTGGCTGCAGCTGAGGTATTCCATCGACTGGCGATGTCGCACAAATTACCGCCGTCCAACCAAGTGGCTGCCATTCTCGCGGAGTAAACACAATCGCAGGCGCGACGCATAACAACTGTGGCTACGACGCTTGTTAAATTGAAAAGTCGTTATTGTTACTGAGATGTCGAAACAGTGTACTCGTTCCATCCCGCCCGTTGTTTGAAATAGAACAGTCGGACGGGACTGCGTAGTCACGATAAACGTTATGCGAAAATTTTTTTGTGCACAGGTTTTTCACTTCAATAAAGGAGGCTCAAATTATGAATACTGAGGATATTACGGCACTTACTAAAATTGCTTACCAGTTTGGGCCGTTCTTCTTTGCCCTGCTCTTCACCCTTGTTATTAGCCGTTGGACCTATAAGATCTACCATAAGCAGCAAAAGTCTACTACCAAAGAAAAGAACACCTATCGATGGGTTTTCATAAGCACAACTTTTTTCGGAATGCTTCTGGTAATAGTATCGGTCATATGGTGGTGGAATTACAGGCCTACGACATATGTATTTAGAGGAGAGGTAAAAAAACTTAAAGACTATGAGCGAGTTGTGTCCGGTAACCTGTACTTCAGGTCGCGATGGACAGGCAAACTCGGAGAGAACATACCACAATTTCATGATGAGGAGTTCGCCGTTATCCAGGAAACGCCATTCTCCCAAAACCAACCATTTGACATGCTATTCTCAAAAGAACCCGACGATCCAAATCCAAAGAGCTTTACAATTAAATATCTCCCAGGCGACAAGTTACCCCGGTATGAGATCGTATGGAATGATTCAACACACGAAAATCAGCTAAAGCGGTTGTCTGATTCAACTACATCCTCAAACAATGGATTCCGCTTCCTTTTCTTTGATCGTGCCTTTGCTCAGGGTATAAAATCACAACACCTTAATGAGGGGAAGGAACCCGCCATAATCCAAATGCCAGAACAAGCCGCAAATAAGCATGAAGACATTATCAGTATACTCCAGGATGAGAGGACCGATGTAGGAAGCAAGATTGCAGCACTGGACAAATTGCGTACGTTCGACAAGAAATCTCTTTTCAATGTTATTACGACACAAACCGAAAAAGAAAACATGATTCTGACCATTTCCGATCTTGCCAGACACACTGATAGAGAGCTCGCATTCAAGGCTCAGCAACTCAGCAATTTAGTTAACTTGAACAAGATAATCTCTGACCGACTTAATTCAAAAAACGGAGTGATTGTTAACGATGCCCAACAGATTGTTCGTCGCCTCGATAAGGCACAAGCAACAACAATACTGAAATCTGTAAATACCAAGCAATCTGATGAAATGAAAAGGTTCGCCAAAGATATTTCGTCAGGTCGGGCCTTGACTCCCCTCAAGCCAACCGGATCCTCAAAAGGAGATCGTTATTATGTAAGAGCACAATGGAATCCAAATGATAAGAAGACTGTAGATTGTCTGACACAGCTTTTTAACCAGGAGCTTTTCGATCGACCATCATTGCAAAAAGAAGCCGATTTCATGAGAGGTCGCAGTGAACGGTGGGTTTACTGGTATTCAAAGGAGTGGGCACTCGAGATAGCCGCAAAGATAAATAGGTGCGGCGGGAAGGCATCGTTTGGAAGTCCGTAGAAACGAAAGTAATTATTCACACAAAACAACTTCATACAACATGCTGAACCACGACCCCGACTGGAAACGTGTCGGGGCAGGCGCTCTCGCATTTGAGGTGGTGTGGCGAGACGTTATACATAATTCACAGCGTGGCCGCTGAACATTAACGCCATGCGATTACATGGAAAATTTATTCACTATTAACGAAAGGAGAATTATCATGACAAAAGTCACGTTTGTATGCGCGGTGATCGCCCTGACCCTGGCATCGGCCGCCTTGGCGCAGCCAGCGAGCACCCGATTCATCAGCTTCGTCGATACACCGGCAGTCGTCACGTTCAACCAATGGGGCCAAGGTATGGTACCTCTCGATCCTCAAACCGGCAGCGTTATCAGCACCACCGGTTATCGCAAGGTCTGCATTCGAATCGGCACGACAAGCGCCGCATCAATCATGATCAACATGGGAAAGATCAGTGGTGCGACGTTGTCTCAGATGATTACCCGGCCCATGAGTCAAAAAATTCAAACTTACGATGTGGTTGGACCTGAAATGGTACTCTTTTTAACGGGAGGACATCCCAACACGACTGAAAAAGTGCAGCTTTGGGTTTATCTAAGCTCATAAAAAAGAAACCATAAAATATTGTTCGTTCTTCGGTTCTCATCGTCAGCAATCCGGCGGCCGTAAGAAATCCGAAGCTGAACGCGCCGACTTTATTAAAACGGATCCTCTCTAGTTCGTGGGCATATGATGCATTAGACTTTTCGCCAGCGGCGTGTTCAGGTGTATGCTGAGAATGGTGAAGCATTAGTCAAGAGACAAAGCGTTCCTCCATGCGTCTGGCTCAGGTGGTGATCGCTTCAACGTGTACGTTGATCGATGAGCGCTCAACAACACCCAACCAACAATGTCACTTTCCAGAAAGGGAAAGGAGAACTATGGCAAATTCACGAGAGCGCACTTTTGCTGAAAAGGTCAGTACGTGGGTACAGATCATAGGAATTGTTGTGGCAACCGTGTGGGGTGCTTATACTTTTATTTACAAAGAAATTACCATTCCACGATCTGCACCCATAAATGTTTCTGTGAACTTGGAACTAAAAAAGATCGGGACGACCATGACGAATGTTTATGATCGCCCTGGATCAATCATCGACGTCGAAATGCAAATATCGATGAAAAATCCAAGCTCGCGAAAGGTTGACCTTTTGCCAAGTGTTTGGATAGCATATGGATATACGGTTGCAGCCACAAAATTTGAGAGTATTGATTCCTTTGCTACACGTGCCACTGTTTTACTGAAGTACCCCCTTGGTTTCGTCGAAAGAGGATTCACTAGAACATCAAAAACTGTTCTGTCAACCGGGAGGCTGTTCACAGACACATATCTTAAGCCAAATGAAACGGTTGCTCGAACGCATATACTTCACATTCCAGCGAACATATATGATGTGCTTGAAGTTGTTTGCATATTCCCTAGTGCTGCAGACGCTAGTAAGTTAGAAATCGAATGGAACCTTGATTCGAATAGAGTCCTGAATGACGTGTGGTTTCATCTGGACAGAAAAGGACGACGTACACTAATAAGTCCCGATGAACTGGAGTACTATTCAAAGCCGCCGTTCGAGTGTCAGTATTCGCGTTCAGTGTCCCAGATCTCATTACGTTGAGGAGCAAATGTGCATCTCTACTTTTTGTTAATGCTAAACACAACCGAAGTTAGTATATTATGGTTCAACAAGCCGGCGGGACTTCGCATAGAACGTGCCGCCCCGACATCCCTCGGCAAGCTCGGGATCCGTATAACGTCGGGACTTCGCATAGAACGCTCGCAAGACAAAAAACAAAAAAGGAATCCTAAATGAAATTTCATAAATATCATGGACTCGGAAATGACTACATTGTTATCGATCCCCATGAAGCTTCTATTAATCTTAAAAATGAAATCATCAGACTAATTTGTGATAGAAATTATGGTGTTGGTTCTGATGGAATACTATACGGGCCTGAAAACAAAGATGGCAATCTATTTTCAGTCCGGATATTTAACCCGGATGGAAGTGAGGCAGAAAAAAGCGGTAATGGAATACGGATATTTTCAAGATATCTTTGGGATATTGGTCTTGTCACGGAAAAACCATTTCAGATATCAACAAAGGGTGGAATTGTAACATCGCAAGTTTTAAATGATGGCGACATGATAAAAGCTGAAATGGGAAAAGTCTCTTTCAATGCAATCGATATTCCAATAACCGGAATGACCGGTGAAGTAATTAATCAAGAAATGGTAATCGGACAAAGAAAGCTGAAATACTGTGCTGCAACTATCGGGAATCCACATTGTATTATTCTTGGTGAGCAGATTTCACCGGAAATTGTCAAAGAACTTGGACCTGTCATAGAATGTAGTCCGCTATTTCCTAATCGGACGAATGTACAATTCCTTAAAGTATTGAATAATTCAGAAATCCAAATTGAAATCTGGGAAAGAGGAGCCGGTTACACGCTTGCATCCGGCAGTAGCAGCATAGCGGCAGCTGCAGTAGCACATAAATTAGGTCTATGCGGAAAAAATATAACGGTTCATATGCATGGTGGCAACCTCGACATATCATTTTCTGATGATTTTATGGCGACGATGATTGGGCCCGTAACGGCTGTATACGATGGCATAATCAAGAATGACTTTTTTAATAAATGTATATAAAGAAGAAAGGCAAAATGTTACTATGAGTTTCTTCGACGATAAGATTGCAGACCGACTTGGCGGCATCAATTTTGGTAAAACTACAGAAATTTACAAATTCGAAATGATCAAACGGGCTAAAGCAGCGGCGAAAATTGCGAGCCCTGAATTATCCCTGATCGATATGGGAGTCGGAGAGCCTGACTGGCCGGCAGATCCTATGGTTGTAGAAACCCTGTCACAGGAAGCAGGAAAACCAGAAAATCGTTGGTATTCAGATAACGGCATCCCTGAATTTCAATATGCCGCTGCTCAATATTTACACAATGTTTACGAATTACAGATTGAAAATCCTTTAGAGCATATAGTCCATGGAATCGGATCAAAACCGATTCTTGCATTACTTCCAATTTGCTTGATAAATCCAGGGGACATTCTTCTGACAACTATACCCGGATATCCGGTATCAGCGACATATACAAAATATCTCGGAGGCGAGGTTTTCAATCTTCCTCTGTATGAGTCCAACTCATTTCTACCGGATTTAGAATCTATTCCGCCTTCAATTTTGAAAAGATCAAAAGCTCTCTACCTGAATTATCCAAATAATCCCACCGGAGCTACGGCAACTCCGGAATTTTTCAAGTACTCAATTGACTTTGCACATCGTAATGGAATCGTTATAATTCACGATGCTGCATATGCTTCGCTGACCTACGATGGTTATAAACCGTTAAGCTTCTTGTCTATCGACGGCGCCATGGATGTCGGCGTCGAAGTCCATTCATTATCTAAAGCTTTCAACATGACGGGTTGGAGAATGGGTTTCATTTGCGGAAATTCCAAAGCCGTTAATGCATATGCAACGGTTAAAGACAACACTGATTCAGGACAGTTCCGGGCGATTCAGAAAGCGGCTATACAGGCTTTTAGTCATTTGGATATCACAAAAGCTACGGTAGATAAATATTCGAGGAGATTTGATCTACTTGTAAATGCACTTTGCGAATTGGGATTCAAGGCGAAAAAGCCAAAAGGATCATTCTATTGTTATGTAAATGCGCCAATTGGCATAGAAAAAGGTGAAGAATTCAAAACAGCATCAGAGTTTTCGGATTTTCTAATTCGAACATCCTTGATTTCAACGGTTCCCTGGGATGATGCAGGTAAATACATTCGATTCTCAGTAACATTTGAAGCCGATTCAATCGAACGTGAAAAAGAAATAATTGCAGAAATAAAAAATCGGATGAGAAAATTAAAATTGAAATTTTAAAACCAGCGCCAGAAGAATAGCACCAGGAGGCAACAGCAAACAACAGCGTCTATGCGGATCAGTCGGAGTTCCGCCCTCACCCAAATTGCTCCACGGTTTGCTTTGGGCAACTTCGCATAGCCGCGGACCGTCGATTGAAAATAAAATAAGGACTCTAACACCATGACAAAAATCGAAGAAGGCGTTAAAGAAGTAATCTCCCAAAACAGTCGTTACTCCGTCGACGAAATTCAACTTGCAGACCCAATCGATAAATTTATTTCGTCGTTTATGGCAGACCGACTTGCAAGAGAGCTCAAAAGGAAGTTCTCTCAAATAGACACAACCGCGATGACAAATGAACTTTTCACAACATTAAAGAAAATATCTGATTTAATAAAACGTATTAACGACTATTATCCAAACATATGAAAAACATAATTTCGCTTATTTGCTTTCTTATTACTTCCATTTCTTGTTTTGGGCAAGAAAGAATATTCTCTCTGGGTTATGGAAAGACTTTCGTAAACAACGACTCCTCAACTTTAAGTTTATCATTGGACCTAAATCGTATTCCCGGACAAAGTGAAAAAGCCGGCGGCTATTATTTTATCAATGAAGTTATTGGCAGTGAGGGCTGGGGTTATTACCTAAAACCGACTATGGATATCAATATAGGAAGTAATATTTCCAGCTCCCCGAACAATATTTCAGTAGGAGCGCCTTTAGGATTAGTGTACGACTTCAGAGAGTGTGAATTAGGAATATTTTCCTTCTATATCGACGGTTCTCCTGAACTGGTGGCAGATAAAGGCTTTAAAAATAATTTGTATTACTTTTCGGTAAATTCATACTTAAAATATGAATTTCTAAACGACAAAGTTTTATTAAATATATTGTCTGGCGTTTCGAATGCAAACGGTGCCAGAAACCAATTCGATAAGGGTACAGACACCTATGGAAGACTGACCATTCCTTTCTTCTTGAAATTAATTTGCTGGAATGCCGTATCATGCAGTGGGAAATCATTTAAGCGAATAAATTGGACAAATTCATTCAAATTTAATTCAGTCTATGCCGACGACAGTAAAATAAATACCGACAATAACTATATATATTTCAACTCGAAATTCGATTTCTACTTTACACCGAACATAGGCTTTAATATCACCTACTTTAACGGAAAAGAAGAGCCGGCTTTCAAACGCAACAATGCGGTTATATTTGGGCTCACATTATCGAGATGAAATCAGCTGCACACAAGATTGATTGAGTATAAGGAGGTATAATATCATGTCTGAGAACATTATCAACGAGTTCTTGAAAGGGAAACGGTTTTGGAGAATATCACCTCCAAAAGAAAAACTCCTGGAAAAGATTATCAGCCTTGAAAAGGACATAGCTGAGTATAAAACCAGAAAATTGGACCACCGGCAAAAGCAGATTTTGGAAACCTGTGAAGATTATCTCCGGATTGCCCGGGAACTCCATACGAAAAGGTTCTCTCACCCTCATCTCATCTGGAGTTTACTGCACCGTGTCGATGAACGTCTTATTCTTCTAATGCCGGGACATGAATTATCTGCAAGAGTGATCGACGTGAAGACAGCCTTTGACCTTACCATCAAGGAAGAGTCTGTACGAAAAGAATGGTTGTCTGACAAGGGGAAACTCGTGGAAGCGATTAATGATATTACAAGCGGCGGTAAGAATATTCAAAAGAGCAGATATATGGTAAAAGAAGCACTACAGTATCTCGATAATCTTGTGGACTACGGCTTCTGGAAGCTGTCGATGAATATCTTTATGAGTGTTACGAGTGCTTTTTTCCTGGCAGTATTTATGCTCATATACTTTGAAGTATACCGCCAACACTTTGATGAATTGTTGACGGCACACAATCTGATGCCTTTTGCCATACTTGGTCTAATGGGCGGCTATCTCAGCAATCTTCTCACCAAGGAAGATTTCCTCTTTGTTTGGGGCGGACCGTTCCTCAGATATCTTTTCTACAACTTGATGGTAAGGCCCGTCATTGGTGCTTTCACTGCAGTGTTTTTCTTTCTGGTGGAACAGTCAAAGTTGATCTTTTCAATCAACAGCATCGTGGAGGGTAAGCCGATATCGGTGCAGCCGACTATCATAAATATAAACGTTAACCCGGGTGCCATGCAGTATGTTTACATTGTTCTTGCAATTACAGTCGGCTTTGCAGGTGAAAAAGCCCTGAGGGGCATGATGGACAAGGTCTTAAAACGCCTGGAAGAAAAGGCGGAAAAGACAAAAGAAACAAAACCGGAGACAATAAAGAATGAAAAACGGGAATCATCCTGAAAAATGTGGAGCGAGGATGGGATAGATCGGATCTTGATTTTATAGACAAAAGGTGACATATAAAAGGCTGGCCATCGGCGTTCACCCGTCTGCAGATGAAAAAAATATTATAGATATCGCTCAATCTTGCCCTGCCATCCCGAGCACTTGAAAATAATTCTTGTCGCGTCGGAAGGAGAACCGGGCTGCGATACGTTGGATTTCTATTAAGAAGAATGAATTTATATACGTAAGAACAGAGTAAAGTCCAACTACTGCCCGGCGTTGTATTGCATTTCTCTCCCCTATTTCGTACTTTTCCCACACTTTTTAGAACCTTCCAAAATGCGTTATCCAAGATAAACCAGAAAGAAGTTTAGGTAATGGATATGCTCCTTCCTTTAGCAGATACACTGGCTTTATACGAAAGGAAATTCCTATGAAACGGATTTACTTTTTATCCGGTCTGATTTTACTGCTCACTTGGGCGGCACAGGGGCAGACATTGCATTCAGGCAATGTTTCAGGAATATGGTATGCAGGCAGCAACCCGCATGTCATTTCAGGCGATGTTGTCGTCCCTCCCGATAGTCTTCTCACCCTTGAAGCCGGAGTTGAAGTCCGTTTCGACGGTCATTATAAATTCTTGGTCCACGGAACTCTTCGTGCGATTGGAACACCTGCAGACAGCATCATCTTCACTAGGAACCGTCCTGCAGATGACAGCAGAGGATGGGGAATCAGGTTCGACAGCTCATCGGCCGATACGAATATCCTCCGGTACTGCCGGATCGAGCATGGTTACGCCATAGACACCATCGGCAGTTCGGGCTACAGTGACATAGGGGGTGGTGTATTTTGTTTCAATGCAAATTTAATCATCGAAAACTGCCATATTACACATAATACTGCATCAACCGGTGGAGGTATCTATATTTTTAATTTTCTTGACTATCCTGTACCAAAGTTTGTTTATATCAGATCGAATCTTATCGACAGCAACAGTACAATCAGTAAAAGTTATAACGCATGCGGTGGCGGCGGGATAAACGTTGAAGGTGGACAGGTTACTATCGAACGAAATCTTATCATTGGAAATACCTATTCCGGTAACGATGCAAATTATGAAGGCGGAGGCGGAATTTTTGTTTCCAATGCAACTGTTTTCGGTCCCGTACAGATACTGAATAATACCATTTATGGAAATTCGAGTCCGAAAGGAGCCGGAATACATACATCAAGGGGGTTCGACGGCGTGATTGAAAACAATATTATCTGGAGAAATAGGGGAAGCGTCAACAATGATCAGATCACTATTGAAACCGACTACGATCCAAAGCCGATACCTGCCGGATTAATAATCAACTACAATGACATACAAGATTCGGCCATTGTCGTGGTATATCGAAATGACCGGCAGGACACGGCGTATTCATGGCTCAAGAATATATCAGCCTATCCGGGATTTGCCGACACGGCAAGTTACAACTTCAACTTGATGGAGGGCTCTCCATGCATCGATGCGGGTGATCCTACATCTGTCCACGACCCCGATAACACAATTGCCGACATCGGTGCATTTTACTTCTGGCATATCAATGGGATCCAGGAGAGCTATCAAACGCCCAAATATTTTTCTCTGGAACAGAATTATCCGAACCCTTTCAATCCATCTACAAATATTCGATTTTCGCTGCCAAAGGCATCCGATGTCAATTTGAGCATCTACAACATTTTAGGCGAAAGAATAGCCGTGGTGGTGTCCGAACATATGAATGCCGGGACCCATTTGGCAGAATGGAATGCATCCGGATTTGCAAGCGGCGTATATTTCTATCGTTTATCCGCCTTTCCTCTGGAAAGTCGAGACAGGCAGGCCGGATCATTCAATGAAACAAGGAAGCTCATTCTACTCAAATAATATCATCCATCTAGCTAAATGCGGGTCATTCGGAATTGAAGAAGCAGGAATAGGATTATTTCAATTCGTTTCTTTTTTATTAAAAAGCTATATTCATAATAACTTCAGGAGAAACAGTGAGGCCGGAAAACGTACGTCAGACTGCTACAACCATACGATGACATTTGATGTGAGTAGTTTGATGATTAGAGTTTATAACTAACCATAATATACGAGGAGGTACTTATGAAATACTCTATTACAATATTATTATTTTTATTTCTTGTGCAAGTGAAGGCGGCACAAACAAAACAAATTGCCTATATCTATTCTTCATCTTTGTCATCGGATTCGAGCGCTGCATTTGATTATAAAACCTTCCTCGATTCAAATGGATATTCTACATACCTGATAAGAATGAGCGATGTTCAGAGTACCGACTTTTCTTCCTACAGTGCAATCTTGATCGGTAACGGTACAGGAAACCTTGATTTATGGGGAGATTCTTCCTCAGTGGCGGCAATCAATAATTTCAACAAACCCGTCATAGGTCTCGGTGAAGGAGGATATGCATATTTTGGTAGACTTTCACTAAATATTGGCTGGCCTCACGGATGGCATGGTCCGGCAAGCAGCATGTATATTGTTCAGCCTCAACATACCATCTTTAATACTCCAAATTCCATCACAATCCCTTCAGATTCAGTCGTCACAATGGGTAATGTTCAAGTTCCAGGCAACGAAGTAGGAATCTATATACCGGTTCCACCTCTTAATGTCAATTTACTGGGTCGCGAGGTGAACGAGTCCGATACCAGCCATAACCATTATCCTTTAGTTCAAGAAAAAACAAAATATTTCATCTGGGGATTCTCCGATCCACCATCAAAGATGACTCAAACCGGCAATCTACTCTTCCTTAATATTGTTGATTACATGATTAGAATGAGTCAATCAACAAAAATCGCTTACATTTTCAATCTAGGTTCGTCATTTGACTCGAGCGCCGCATTTACATATAAGTCCTTCTTAGATTCAAGCGGATACTCCACAACTCTGATAAATATGGACGAAGTGCTTAGCATCGATTTTTCTTCCTACAGCGCAATCTTGATCGGTGATGGTACGGGAAACCTGAATTCATGGGGAAATCCTTCCCTGGTAGCAGCAATCGATAACGCGGCCAAACCAATCATCGGTCTTGGTGAAGGAGGATATGCATATTTTGGAAAGCTTTCGTTGAAGACCGGTTATCCCAACGGTTGGCATGGTCCGGCGAGCGGCATACATATTGTTCAGCCTCAACACGCGATCTTCAACACTCCTCATCCCATTGCAGTCCCCTTAGATTCATTCGTTACCATGTGCATTGTTCCAGGCAACGAAGTGGGAATTTGTATACCGATTCAACCTCTTAATGTCAATCTACTGGGTCGCGAGTTGAATGCTACCGATACCAGCTATAACCATTATCCTTTAGTTCAAGAAAAAACAAAATATTTCTTATGGGGATTCTCATATCCACCGTCAAATATGACTCAAACCGCTAACTTACTTTTTCTTAATATTGTTGATTATATGACTAGGATGAGTCAATCGACCACACAGAGCAACCCCATAGCATATTATCCATTAGACTCGAGTCCCAATGACTCTACAGGGAATTATGGTAAAATGATACTAACCAACACTCCCTTTCAGGATGGAGGAATTTATTGCAATGGCAGTTACACAGAATGTCATGCTGAAACTCCGGTTTTCCCTCCATCAATTTTTAATTCATTCAATGTCACCGTCAAATTCAAAGTGGATACCATCCCAACGCACGAAAACCCTGTTATAAGAGGTGGGACCGGATGGAGATGGATTGGTATCCTTTTAAATACCGACAGCACTGTAACGCTTTACTACAATAATAATAATCGGAAGCGTAGCCTCTTGCACTATTCCAGAAATACCTGGCATGAAGCGGAGCTTGATTATGACAGTTCTAACGCCATAGCACAACTATATTTGGATGGAACATTGGCATGCTTTGCCCGCGATACTATTATTCACGGTCCTTACGACTATGATCGGACTTTCGGCATTTCGAACCCTGCCAATGCGACGGTTTTCAAGGGAATTTTAAAAGACTTAAAAATATATTCTTCGGCAATTTCCCTGACAAATATATTCGATATGCCTTTTCAAGAGCTGAAAACTTTTCAGTTATCACAGAACTATCCGAATCCGTTCAATCCATCCACAACTATTCGATTCTCTCTGCCGAAGGCATCTGATGTCAATTTAAGCATCTACAATATTTTAGGCGAAAGAATAACCGTGTTGGTGTCCGAACATATGAATGCCGGGACCCATTTGGTAGAATGGAATGCATCCGGATTCGCAAGCGGCGTGTATTTCTATCGGTTATCCGCCTTTCCTCTGGAAAGTCGAGACATGCAAGCCGGATCATTCAATAAAACAAGGAAGCTCATTCTAATTAAATAGTGTCATTCAGGCAAAGCTCTGTTGGAAAGAAATAAAGGAATACGTATTGATGATCGCCAATAACTCTTGAAAAAAGAAGAGTGGATTGACAAAGTAGGTGCGAATTCCGAAGACTAACACCGGGAGAAAAGCATGTATATAAGATTGATAGTAGTAATACTCGTGCTTGTTTCTATTGCCCTCTTTACAGGCTGCGCACCCGGCGGCGGACATTATTCCCCGGAAAAACCTGCAGGCTTTTTCTCGGGAATCTGGCACGGGTGGATCGCACCGGTTACACTGATAATCGGCCTCTTCGACGGGAATATACGGATCTACGAACAGTACAATACCGGCTGGTGGTACGATTTCGGGTTTTATATCGCGGTCATCGGCGGGTTCGGCGGCATTTCATTTATCAGAAAGCAATCGAAGAAAAAACCCGGACATTAGAAAAAAAACGAGCTTAATAAATGAAAAAGAAAACGATGAAAGATTCAAAAACAAATTATGATAACTCTCGATGGGCAGATGACAGTTTCGTAAACGAATACTTGAGAGATGCCGATATATATATTCCTCAAAGAAAACAAGTATTACAATTGATTAAATCGATATTTTCTTTTTATGTCAATAAAAACACAAAAAGACCTTATATCATCGATCTGGGATGCGGCGATGGGGCTATAACCAAAGCACTATTGGAAATCAATAAAAATCTTCTGGTAACATTGGTCGATGGCTCAAAAAATATGCTTGAGTCTGCAAGAAAAAACATTCCGGATACCAATATCAAGAACGCCATCAATCTTTCATTTCAAGATCTTTTTAATTTATCTGCCATCGAAGATGATGCGGATTTTATCGTTTCGTCGTTGGCAATACACCATTTAAATGAAAACGAAAAAGACCGCCTGTTTAAATATGTTTATAAAAAATTAAAAACCGGCGGCCTATTTGTAAATTATGATCCGGTTTCGTCTCCTTCTCAGGAACTGGAGCGACTTGATTTAATTATCTGGAAAAAATGGATATTGAATTATGAAGCAAAAATAAGACCAAAGAGAAAGAAATCGCTTGATTATATTCCATTACAATACAAAAATAATAAAGATAACGTCCCCAGTTCTATAGAATCTCAATTAGAAATGATGAAAAAAGCGGGTTTTTCAGATGTTAACCTCTATTATAAATACGGATTGTTTTGCCTGTTTGGCGGAAGAAAATAAGAACCCAAAAATAATTCATTCACTTGAAAGAAAGACGATCTAATGACAGGAAACGTTTGCCCCAAATGTGGAAAGGCAGTCATGCCTTATTCCCGGTTTCTGCGTGAAGCAGAACCGTATCGAATTTCAAATTGTGGAAGCTGCGGCGTTAAACTGCGCAGGAGTCCTAAAGTTTATCTTCTTTTCCCTATCATGTGTATTGTGCTCGGTCTCATCGGAGTACCGGTTTTTCTCCAGCTGACGAAAGCGCAAGTTCATAACTGGATCAGTATGATAATTATTATTGTGCTTTTAACCGGATGGACTTTTCTCACAAATTATTTAGGATGGCGCTACATCGGCTGGGTTCCTCTCGAGGATGATAAAAAAAGTCAAGTGTAAATCGGGGTTCATTTCTACAGGCTTCAGCCAGGGATTTTCGGTGCGACAAAGGAACTTGGTCCTGTGTAAATTCGAAATAGCAACAATTATAATCGATGCAGGATTTAGAATTCGCCTCAGGCATTCCGGAGCCATTAACGATCTTTACGATTTCCTGAATATCTATATTGAACCATGTCTGTCCAAAATAAATTAAGAAACGCTGAAAGTCCCCAATAAATATAATTTTTGAAGCATTTTGACTTTAAATTGTCAAATGTGGCTATCTTAATCAGTTATTGCTTTCTCAAATAGTAAATAAATCCTTGACGACAAAATCGCTGTTGAGCGGCGGGAAGAAGCGCGGCCGTGTGTTGGCACAATTTCGTGCGTTTCGATCGAGGCATATAAAATGATATTTATCGCATTATCCTTGAATAATAAGGCCGAGATCGACGGACTCGCGGTTGCCATCGCAAAAGCGCGGGTGGGATGCCACCTTACGCGGGTTGCGATTTTGTCAGCGCATATTAACGAACTTCGATTTTATTACCAGTGCGCAGTACCTTTAGGTGCCTGTTTTCTTTCTGTCACTTTCGATATATCGTCCCGTCTTCGTTTTGTGGAGGACTCTGACATGTTCTTTCAGAAGCACGGGGCTTTTCAAAAAGAAAGTGA